>Ga0210395_10000926_pt1 | contig 22596 bp, 15 predicted proteins | sample IncBWH4OmetaG_FD_150861 | JGI IMG/M metagenome (GOLD analysis project Ga0210395, IMG submission 150861) | Forest soil microbial communities from Barre Woods Harvard Forest LTER site, Petersham, Massachusetts, United States - Inc-BW-H-4-O ...
GCCAAAAGCAGCACGCACCGAGACCACATAATTCTCCTCGGCTACGTTCTGGTGAATCGTATTGTTGGCAAAGCGAGTCAGAGCGAATCGCCCGCCCGAGAAAAGCACCTCAACCTCATCCGCGGTTGAGATCTTCCGGATGCGGTCAAATATGTCGCCAGCTTGTTCTTTGGTCAGCATTCAATAGTTAACCGATCGTTCGCACGTCTCTGCGACTCGGTGGTGCACTAGCTCTTAAACGCGCTCCCCACCTTAATTCCCCGAAAACGTGACGGTGCCGCCCCGTGTCCGGTGCCCATCACCTGCTGCGGCTGACCCTTGCCGCAATTCGGAGTTCCCCACAACGTCCACTCATCACGCGAGCAAATTGCGTCCAGCGAATTCCAGAACTCCGTCGTGATCCCCGAGTACGAAGGATTCTTGACCATGCGCGCGCGCTTGCCATTCTTGATTTCCCATCCAATCTCGCAGCCAAACTGAAAGTTGTAACGCTTGTCGTCAATCGACCAGGAACGATTCGTCTGCACCAGGATTCCGTGATCGGTGGAAGCAACTAACTGTTCGAGCGAAAGCGGTTTTTCTCCCGGCAGCAAACTGATGTTGGTCATGCGGATCATCGGCAGCCGGTTCCATCCCTCCGCGCGCAGGGTCCCGCCCGACCGGTTCTCGCCGATGGTGTGCGCCGTCTCCCGCGAACTCAGATAGCCCGTGAACAGGCCATTCGTAATGATCGGCGTACATTGCGCCGCGACGCCTTCGTCGTCGAAGCCGAACGTCCCTAGCCCCGGACCATGCTCCTGGCGCGCATCCGCGACCACATTTACCAATTCACTTCCGTAGCGCAACTTCCGCAGCTTGTCGATCGTCAGAAATGACGTCCCAGCAAAATTCGCTTCCATCCCCAGCACACGATCCAGTTCAATCGGATGCCCGACCGACTCATGAATCTGCAGCCCGAGCTGCGAGCTGTCGAGAATAATGTCGAACATCCCCTCCGGACACTGGTCAGCCTGATGCAGCGCCACGGCCTCTTCCGCAATACGCCGCGCGTTTTCCACCAGCTTCAATTCGTCGATCAGTTCATATCCTTTGTTCTGCCACTGCCCGCCATACGAATTCGGATACGACCGCTTCTGAATCTCACTCCCCGCAAACGCATACGCCGCGTACCCCGCGCCCGTCGAAAGCTTGGTCTGGTGAATGTCCGCGCCCTCTGACGACACAAACCACTGCTCTTCGCGATTGAAATTCAGGTTCGTTTCCGCCAGCGTGATGCCGGCCACCGAGCGCAGCTCCGCGTCGATCTTCAACAGCAGTTCAATATTCTGTTCAACGGAAATCGTGAAAGGATCAATCTTGAACGGAGTGCTCCATTCTGCAACCACAGGCTTTTCCGGCGCGAGACGTATATCCTCCTGCTTGACTCGCGCCGAAGCACGCGCAATTTCCACGGCCCTTGCCGCCGTTGCTTCAACTGCACCACGTCCGAGTTCCGCTGAAGCTGCGAAGCCCCAGGCCCCATCGGCGATCGCCCGGACGCTGAACCCGACAGATTCCGCATCCGAGGCGCTGCCCACCTTCCCATTCTTCGTCGTGAGTGCGCGGCTGCGCTGCGCCACCACGCGCACATCCGCATAGCTCGCCCCGCGCTGCGCGGCAACGTTCAAAGCCCAGTTGGAAATATGCTTCATAGGAGGGGTTTCAAACTACGGCGTGGCGTGCGCCTCCGCCAGCGCTTTCTTCACCGCCAATAATTCCTTCAACAACCCGCGCAACTTGGTCGACTCCAGCGCGTTCGCCCCGTCCGATTTCGCTTCCTTCGGATTGTCGTGGACTTCCATAAACACTCCATCCACTCCGGCCGCCACTGCCGCACGCGACAGAACAGGGATGAATTCGGGCTGTCCTCCGCTCACCGCCGGGCCATTGCCATCGGATTGCGATGACGGCAGCTGTACCGAATGCGTCGCATCGAACACTACCGGCGCAAACTTGCGCATGATAGCTAACGAGCGCATATCGACGACGAGATTGTTATATCCGAAACTCGCTCCGCGCTCGGTCAGGAAAACCTGGGTGTTGCCCGCGTCGCGGCACTTCTCGACCGCGTGCCGCATGTCCCACGGCGAAACGAATTGTCCCTTTTTGATGTTTACCGGCCGCCCGCTGAGCGCGGCGGCCACCACCAGATCTGTCTGCCGGCTGAGGAACGCCGGAATCTGCAGCACGTCCGCTACCTCAGCAACCTTCCCCACGTCGGCTGTCTCGTGCACATCGGTTAGCACTGGCAACTGCAGTTCGTTCTTGACCTTCTTCAGAATGCGCAGCCCCTCTTTCAGTCCGGGCCCGCGAAAACTTCGGATCGAGGTGCGATTGGCCTTGTCGTAACTCGCCTTAAAAATGAACGGAAACGCCAGCGCCTTCGTCACGCCTTTGATGATCTCCGCCATCCGCATCGCGTGATCTTCACTCTCGATCACGCACGGCCCGGCGATCAGAAACAGATCGCCAGATCCGATGTGAATGTCGCCGACTTGGAAAGAAGTGACCATCCGCAAACTATTGCCCATGGATCTGCACGGATTCACACGGATGAACAAAAATGAATGAGAAAATCCGTGCAGATTCGCGAAAATCCGCGGCGCTTTTTAGATTCTTACTTTCTCTGGCCGGTGGAACATTTCGATGGCTGCGGTTTCCTTCTCCGCGCGCCGCTTCAGTCCATATTCATACGCCGCGCCCACAAACGTGCTGAACAGCGGATGCGGCTCCAGCGGCTTTGACTTGAACTCAGGATGAAACTGGCAGCCAATAAAATGGGGATGGTCGGGCAGTTCCACCATCTCCACGTAAGTGCCGTCCGGCGTCGACCCCGAGATACGCAGGCCCGCCGCCACCATCGGCTCCTCATATTCGCGGTTGAATTCGTAACGATGGCGGTGCCGCTCGCTGATCTCCAGCGTCCCGTAAATCTTGTGAGCCAGTGTATTCGGCTCAATCTTGCACGGCCACGCTCCCAGCCGCATCGTCCCGCCCAACTCTTCCACGCCGCGCAGTTCGCGCAGCTTGTAAATCACGCGATGCGGCGTCGCCGGATCGAACTCGCTCGAGTTCGCCTCCTCCAACCCCACCACGTTGCGCGCAAATTCAATGCACGCCGTCTGCATTCCCAGGCAAATGCCAAAGTACGGAACCTTATTCTCGCGCGCATACCGGATCGCCAACAGCATCCCCTCAATACCGCGCTTGCCAAATCCTCCGGGCACTAGGATTCCGTCGTAGCCTTCTAGTTGCGCCTCGTAACCTTTGTCGCCGTCTCCGGCCTCGAGGCCCTCGGCCTCAATCCAGTTAATCTGCAGCTTCAAATTGTGGGCTAGCGAACCGTGCACCAGCGCTTCCTTCAGCGACTTATAAGAATCTTCGTATTCCACATATTTGCCGACGATGCCAATCGTCACCGTATCCTTTGGGTTATAGACGCGATGAACAATGTCTTCCCACTTCGACAAATCGCGATCCTTCGCTTCCAGGTGCAGATTCTTTAACACCAGCGCGTCGACGCCTTCGTTGGCGAACACCAGTGGAACTTCATAAATGGATGCCACGTCTTTCGCCGTGATCACGGCTTCATCCGGCACGTTGCAGAACAGCGCAATCTTCGACTTGATGTCCTTCGCCAGAAAGCGGTCGGTGCGGCAGAGCAAAATATCCGGCTGGATTCCGATGCTCAGCAGTTCCTTCACCGAGTGCTGCGTTGGTTTGGTCTTGAGTTCCTGCGCGGCCGCGATAAACGGCACCAGCGTGACGTGCACAAATAAAGTATGTTCGCGCCCCAGTTCCTGCCGCATTTGCCGGATTGCTTCCATGAAGGGCAGCGACTCGATGTCGCCCACCGTGCCGCCAATCTCGACGATCGCGACATCCACATCCTGCGCGACCTTCTTCATCGCGGCCTTAATCTCGTTGGTCACGTGCGGAATCACCTGCACGGTTTTACCCAGGTAGTCGCCGCGCCGTTCTTTGGCGATGATCTGCTCGTAGAGCCGGCCGGTCGTCCAGTTATTGTCGCGGGAAAGTTTGGAGTGCGTGAAGCGCTCGTAGTGGCCGAGATCCAGATCGGTCTCGGCGCCGTCGTCGGTCACAAAAACTTCGCCATGCTGAAACGGCGACATGGTTCCCGGATCCACGTTCAGATACGGGTCAAACTTCATGATGTTAACCTTCATTCCGCGGCTCTCAAGCAGACAACCGATGGAAGCCGCGGCCAATCCCTTGCCGAGTGAAGACACAACTCCGCCTGTCACAAAGATGTACTTCGCTGGCATCTCTTCCTCGCTTTAAATTGTGTTTGAGAAATTGTGCAGGTGGGGTGCACGAGTAATTATGACAGAAGTGCCCTGTGGAAACAAACGGAAGAATTGAGGACCGGCGTAATTATTTTGCGGGATGCAATCGTTGCCGCAGAGTTTCAACCATCAGACCAGCCAAAGCGTAGGTTGCGGCGTTGGCCAGCAGCGCCGAGTAAAGACTGATCGGATACGAACTGCCAAGAATGGCGATTGGACAAGTCAGCCGGACAAGAGGCCAAAGCGGGTCGCTCAAGCTCAGTGCGGGAGGCTTGGTCGCAAGCGCATAAAGTGCCCAGCCCGCAGCTACCAAAAGACCAACACCCGCCCAGATCGCAATTCGATATTTCATCGCGCTGCTCCGTCCGCTTCCTGTCCCGATCATCTCACATGCTGTCGGAAGGACCCAAGAAAATTGACGACGCGCCCGAATCTGCTCGCGTTGACTATCTGCGCTAGGTCGGCGAGAATACTTGAGGCCCTCCGCAAGGGAGAGTCTGTAGTGTCCCCATCGTGGGCCTGTGGCGCAGCTGGGAGCGCGCTTCCATGGCATGGAAGAGGTCGTCGGTTCGATCCCGACCAGGTCCACCAAATCTCCCAATAACTTAAACAGGCGACTGTCGTGGCCGCGGTCAAGGGCGGATCTCGATCGGCGTTCCATCTGATACTGCCAGCCAGATTTCGCCTATCTCTTCATCCGTAACCGCGATGCATCCGTCGGTCCAGTCCTTCAGGCGGTGGGCCGCACCCACATAGCGATAACCGTTGGGCAAGCCGTGCACGAACACATCCCCACCGGGCGAGACGCCTTTCTGCCGCGCCACTGCGCGGTCGCTTGCGCTCGGATACGAGATATGAATCGACTTATAGAACTGGCTGCGCGAATTACGAGAATCCAGAACGTAGACGCCTTCTGGAGTCTTGTGATCACCCTGCCGCGTCTTGGGCCCGACCGGATCGCCGCCCAGGGCAACCTTGTAGGTCTTTATCACCTTGCCCTCATTCAGCAGTTGCAGCGTGCGCTCTTTCTTGAGGACCACAACTCGATCCGCATGTAGCCGCGTGGGCGACGCTTGTGCCCAGCCCAGGCTGCCTAGCAAGCCAAGCAGCACGGCAGTGAGAACCCGGATGCGCATCCACGCGATTATAGACGGCGGGAATTCCGCGGAGTGCTAGGCTGGTGGTGTGAAGTTCCGAACCCATTCTGTCGCCGTGATCGCCACCACGGTATTCGCGTGCTGCTGGACGCTGCTTCCGTGTTCCGCGCTTCCGGCATCCGCGACGTGGTCCATCCGCGCCCAACCTACTCGCCTGGTCAACGGCGCTCCGGTCCTGTTCCAGGTGAAGTCTCCCATTAGACTCGAATCCCTCACCGGCACATGGCTTGGCCACGAACTGACGTTCAGCTACGACGCTTCGACAAAAAGCTGGTTCACCATCGCTGGCATCAGCATCGAGACCGCTCCCGGTACCTACACACTCGAAGTAACCGCCGAACCTGTCGGCACCAAGACCCTCAAGGTCACGCACCCGTTCGCGGTCGCACGCGCCCAGTATCCGCAGATCAAAGTGGAGCTGACGGTGGAAAAGAAATTCACCGAACCCACGCCTGAGCAACAGGCGCAGATTGCAGAAAGCGTGAAGATCAAACAGGAGTACCTGAGCCGCGTCACTCCCACCCGCGAGTGGGACGGGAACTTCACGGCTCCCGCCGATGCCACGATTTCCGACGTCTTCGGCTCGCAACGAATATTCAACGGCAAGGCGCAGAGTCCGCATCAAGGTCTTGATTTCCGCGTCTCTACCGGAACGCCGGTCGCGGCCATGAATTCCGGCACGGTGCTGCTGGCGCGCGTCCTCTATTACGAAGGCGGATTCGTTGTGATCGACCACGGCCAGGGCTTTCTGACCCTGTATCTGCATCTTTCCGAATTCAAAGTGAAGGAGGGTGACGAGGTCAAACGTGGCCAGATCATCGCCCTGAGCGGCGGCACTGGAAGAGCTACCGGGCCTCATCTCCATGTGGCCGTGCGTTGGCAGGGGACGTACCTCGACCCTGCCGGGCTTATGAAGTTGTCGTTGCCGTAAATGGAGTTCCATTCCGAAGAACGGCCCTCGCGTGATTCCTGGGGTATGCCTGTTAATTTTTTTTGGCGATCGCGGCAAGATCCTGATTCTTTTGGAGTTATGGAGACTGGGTATGCCCCCGAGCGGCAAAATATTGATTCGACTGGGCTTGCAGCTAAAATATTGAGAAATAATGAGTTAATGATGCTCGCTCCGGCTACTGGGCGGGCGGAAGTGGCACCGGATTGTTTTGGATCGGTGGGCACAGTCCCATTGTGGACTTTCCATATGCTCGGTCAAGGTTGTTGGTCACAGGATCGGGGTATATTTCTGTGGATGGCTGTGCAAAAGTGCGGGGTGCTATCGACTCACCGTCAAGGTTGATGAGTTAATGGGGATTTTTCACCATTTGAGTAGATAGCCGCCAAGCCAACCTAATTCGGAAGACAGTGCCAACCTTTTCTGAATTGCACTGTAATAATCCAGACTGCGCCACGGCTCCGATCCAGGGGATGACGGGGACATCTCTGTTGTTCCGTGCGGACCTGGCATCGCCGATACTTCTGGCGTGCCATCTGGCGCAATTGCTTAGTCCAGGCTACGAAGATGCAAATCCAAGACAAAATACAGTGCTGTGTACTGAGAGGCGCACTGATCTGTTTCTTTGCCGCCTGTACGGGATCCTCAATCGCCCAACAGCGCCCAGACCCACAAACGCCTACATTCCGAGTTCAGTCTTCTCTGGTGTTGGTCGATTGTCATCAGCAAGGATCCCAAGAGCGGACTGCCCATCAGAAACTTCAAGAAGGCAGACTTTCGTCTGTTTGATAACGGGCACAATGCGCGGATATCCACTTTTGACGCCGGGGCACGCAACGACACGCGGCCCATCGCTGTTTGGCTTGTGGTGATTTGTAATGAAAGCGGGCTGTCGACGTTCGGCGCATCGGCAGAATTTCTCGGACAGGAGTCACTCTTTCGGCCAGCACTTAATCATCTGGAGCCCAACGACATGGTGGGAGTTGCTCATTGGTGCGACAACGGCGACAGCCAACTCGATTTGTTGCTCACAGAAGACCGCGATAGAGCGATTGAAGAACTGGCTGAGACGCTCAAGCCCCTTCCTTTCCTAGGAGGAACTTTCGCCAGCGATGAGGCCGGAGAACAGGCATTCCGAAAAGTGATTCGACTCATCATCCGAGATGCGTACGGAAGAAATCCGAAGCCGCTTCCCGTGATTGTCTTTCTGCATGATGACCACACAGGACAGCCGCATGGCGAACTGAACCAACTCGTGGATGATTTTCTGGAAAGCTCTGGCATTGTGTTCGGTATCAGAGACTCTCGGTCTTCAAGCCAGCACTTTCTAATCGGTGAGCAGGCCAAAATCATACATTACATGGCTAAACACACAGGGGGCGAATACTTTTCCGCATCCCCATCAGGGTACGAAGCGGCATTGGAATTCATCTTGCTGCAACTACACTTTCGCTACGAACTCGGATTTATTCCCTCCGCAATAGATGGCAAACGCCACGAGCTTAGAGTTGAGCTGACGAAGTCTGCAAAAGTGGAACACAAGGGGCTTCGCTTAAGGTATCGTCCCGAGTACATTCCTGTTCGGGAACAGAGTGGACGCATTGATCTTTCATGGCCGCGCTTCTAGATGGCTGTAACCAAGCGATTAAGCTCAAACCCCAGTGGTGGCACGATGAGTGTAATGGCGATGTTACGCCAACAAGGGGTCGCGGGCTACTTCGAGGCCATTTCACTCAAAACCCCCGGCAGGGCATGACGAGTGTAATGGCGATGTTACGCCAATCCGCCAATCATCGGTCTAGAATGGTTGGTCAGGAGGTGAACTCAGTATGGCTAGGATTTGCATTCTGCTTCTGACTCTCGCCGTTGCCGCTTTGGGCCAGACGTCCGCCGACCTGAGCGCCAAATACCCTAACGTCATCTACAGAATCCGCCCACACGTTCTGATGACGGCCAGATTCGCCAGCGATGGGCAAGTGTGCGAGATGACGCTGGAGAAGGGACAACGGACCGACACCAGCATCCCTTATGACGATTCTTTCTCCAATGAAGAAGTGCACAGTCTTATGGATGATCTAGCACCGGAAGGACAGCGCGGGCGAGACATGACAAGGCGATTCGATGGAACCATCGAGGGGCTTGGCTACACAACCGTGTACACCTACGAAAATGTGCTTGTCCATGTGTGCGGAACCCGGCAACTTGGGGCGGGGCAAGTTGGGACCGGTGGCAATAAAGTAATAGTTATCACATGGCGGACCAGAACGTGCGGCGGAGTCGAGAAGGTTGCACGTTAGCCGTTCGGAAACGCTGTGGCCTTCGTCGCAAGGTTCTGAGTGAAATGGCGATGTTACAACAGGCTGCGGAGAACCGGAAGGGCACGCCCTGCGGCCCTTGCTGATATTCACCAGAATCGTACAATCATAGCCGTCATACATAGACGGTCAGAGGTCTAGCTTTGAAGTTTGTTCGACGAGCATTCGGGAAAAGTTATGACGAATGGTTTGGAGCGCGAACTCCTGCGACCCGAGTTCAGTTTTGGGGGCTTCTTCTGCTCGGAGCAATGCTCATCGCAAGCGGACTCTCCCTGCTGGTACTCATGTGGTCGAAAGCGTTGTTGGACCCGCTGGACGGCTTCGTTATCGTTTTGCTTTCCCTGTGCTCGATACCGGGTCTGGCCGCCGTTTACTTCGGAGCGCTTCACATCAAGCGAGCACTGGCGGCCCGAAAGTGAGCCCGCCAACATCGCTGTTCACCGTCCAAGGCAGGTGAGAGTAATGGCGATTTATCGACAGTTGAGATTCTGAGTCACTCATGCTCACTTCGAACGTCGTACACCACCTGCTGTGTTGCCGTCACAACAGCAGTTGGGGCCTCGCTCATATCATGATGCGCGTCCACTACAACTTGCCGCCCACGCCTGGAAAGCTGCGCCAGGCTGGCTTGTAGCTGATGAATCCAGATTTCGTGGTAGTCGGCGGCCTGCTTTTCCAAACCCGGCGGAGCCCAGTACATTCCCGCCGTCAGCACCACCAGGGGGCGATCGTCCAAGCTGCCGGCATTCCGTGTCGCATTGTCGAGTTCAGGGTTGCCGGTGCCGACAGTGGGGACCAATCTGCCGCCCTCGGTTGCCGCGCAGGTCTGCTCCGCGTCCGTTCTCAGCGCCGTCGGCTGAGCATTGAGCTTTGCCAATATCTCGTCTTCCGAGCTGGGTTGCGGTGGAGCGGGGCCGCCCATTCGGCTCGCCACAAATCGAAGAATGCCGAAGCGCGCCATAAATGGCAGTGCGGTGCAGATCAATCGCCGCTTGGCCGGAGACATCAGGTTGAACGCCGAGAGCATGAATGGTGGTTCTTGTTGGTCGGGGTGGGACGAATCCACGAGTACGAGTCCGGCAACATCGTGAGGATAGCGACTGGTATAAACGCGCGCGTATTCTCCTCCGATCGATTCGCCCACCAAGACATACGGCGGCGGCACGCCGGCTCGGCTCAACATCTCGTGGAGATCACTGGTGACTGTCGCGCTGGTTCTCGGCGAAGGCGGCGGATCGCTCCATCCCACGCCGGCGCGATCGTACCAACAGGTGCGAGTAATGTTTGCAAGCTTGGTCTGTGCCGAGTGCCATGCATATCCGGGCTCGTTACCTCCCGCTTCGAGAACGACCGTCGGACTGCCCTCGCCTGAACAGTAGAGGTTCAGAGTGCGTCCGCCTACGTCGAAGGCCTGCCCGATCCGTGGGGGCAGGCTGCTGGCGTCCCTTGCCCTCCCAATCTGTTCGTACGTGAAACCTGTTAACAAGACCGCCAGTACCAAACCGAACAACGCGGCAGCGATCCTGGAAAACCACCGTCTCAGTCTCGTCATCCCCGCCTCCTTGACGAAAATAGGCGACTAACATGTTACCACACGACATGTCGTCACACGCCATATCAGGCCCCAGGGAATTTTGGGTTGACCGACGTAACCAGGATTACACTCAAAGCCCAATGGGATGCTGCATCGGGGGCTTAGGTTCCGAGCCCTACGCGGAAAACTTGTTTCTGCCGCGCAGGCCTTCCTGCAGCGCCTCTTTCAATCCCAGGTTGCGGATCAGGCGGTGCAGGTAATTGGGATGCACGCCCAGAATTCCCGCCGCTTCCACGTAATTTCCCCGCGTCTGTTCCACGGCATCGATGATCAACTGCTTCTTCAATTCCTTTACGCTGGCGTGATACTTGCCTTCATGCATCTCCGCCGGTGATTCCTGTTCGAGTAACGACTCCGGCAAATCCTCGAGGCGCACCATGTCTGCCGATCCCATCACCAGGGCGCGCTCGATGGCATTTTCGAGTTCGCGCACATTTCCCGGCCACTCGTAGTTGACCAGAGCGGCCATCGCTTCGCGCGACACGGGCTTCGGCTTCACCTTGCTGCGCTTGGCATACTTCTGCACAAAATGCCGAGTCAGCATTGGAATATCTTCCCGCCGCTCCCGCAGCGGAGGCATAGTCAGCCTCACCACCGCCAGCCGGTAGTACAGATCCTGGCGGAACTGTCCGGTGCGCACGGCTTCATTCAAGTCGCGATTGGTGGCCGCAATCAATCGTATGTCCACTTTGATGGTATGGGTGCCGCCCACGTGCTCAAACTCGCGCTCCTGCAAGACGCGCAGCAGCTTGACCTGCAGTGCAGGAGCCAACTCTCCGATCTCGTCGAGGAATACGACGCCGCCGTCGGCGACTTCTAGACGCCCCTTTTTCTGCGCGGCTGCGCCGGTAAACGCACCGCGCTCGTGCCCGAAGAGATCGCTCTCCAGAAGACTTTCGGGAATCGCCGCGCAGTTGATGGCCACAAACGGCTTGTTCGTGCGGTGACTGTTGCGATGCAGAGCCCGGGCGGCCAGTTCCTTGCCCGTTCCGCTCTCGCCTTCAATCAGCACTGTGGATTCGGTAGGTGAGACTCGCGCCAGAAACTGAAAGATCTCTTTCATCCGCGCGCCTTCGCCCACCAGGCTCTGTTCCTGCCTGACTTCGGTGGTGAGCCGCTGGTTTTCCTGCTCAAGCCATTGCAGACGGCGTGCATTGTCGAGCGCCACTGCGGAAATCCCGGCAATCGCCGCGACGAGTTGCAGGTGATCCTCCTGAAACCGATTGATAGCGTTGGTGCTATCGAGGTAAATGCATCCAATCACCCGTTGAAACACAGTGAGCGGAACGCACAACAACGACCGCACTTCGGAAGCCGCCAAGCTCTCCACTTCACGCAGCGCGCCGCTGGCGGCCACATCCACTCCTAGAATCGCGACGTTGTCCTTCATGGCCTGGCGGGCAATGGTGCGGCTCACGCGAACCAGTTGCGGCTGCCCGGCCTGCCGGGTTCGCGCATAGAGGCAATTGAACTCCAGGCCCGCGCCATCGCTTAAAAGAATCGCTCCTCGCCCCGCGGGGATCACTTCAAAAACCAGGTCCAGCAACTGCGCCTGCAACTCCTCCAGATCGCGGATGGCATGTACCACGCGGCTGATCTTGAGCAGCGCGTTCAGATTGCGCGCCACCGCCGAGCCCGCCGGCAGTTCACGCAACAGCCGGTCCGGTTGCAGGTAGAGAACTTCCCTGGGATGAATCAGTTTGGTCTCAGCCATGGGCTGGCTGTCATCGAATTCAACGCGGCTGGGGGGAACTGCCTGCTCCTCGTCCTCGAGGAGAAACAAGAACACCGAATCACCGGTCGCGATCTCGTCTCCGTGACGCAGCCACTGTTCCTTGATTGCGAGGCCGTTGACCAGAGTGCCGTTGCGGCTGTCGAGATCCTTGATCTGAAACCGGTCGTCCTCTTCCCTGCGCAGGAGGCAGTGTTTTCGCGAAACCGAGGCGTCGGGCACCGAAACCGCGTTCGTGGGATCGCGGCCCAGCGTGGACTCTCCGTCGGGTAACGGAATGGTTGAGTCTTTCGAGGGGCCGGCTATCACCAGGAGTCTAGGGCGCAATCAAGGGTCTCCCATTCCGTGCAGAATTCTTATCACAGCGCGGGCCGAAATGCATGTCTGCCGTAAACCGTTTCCAATATCCGAACGGCTAGCGCAACTATCTGATCAGATAGGGTTCAGCGCTCTGACTAAGTCAAAACCAAGGCCTTGTCAAAACTCGGGAACGGCTTCAATGAGCTGTAAATAAAAGGGTTGCATCGGTTGGCGGAGTGACACAGGAGATCCTTCCCAGATTGGAATTCCGCATGCACTGAAGGAAAGTGCGGATGCTTGGCAAAAGCGACGGGGGAAGCGCTTTCAATCAGTTCTAGCCGAGATTTTCCGTTCAGAAGCTCGGGGGACCCCCTCATCGAGCTTCTGATTTTTTTTGGTAAGAACGTGGCCACGGACGTTCGTCAACTGGCTGCGGATTCACGCTTGACCGCTGGTTCAGCGGCATCGATCACGGCGGCTCCTCCGCGATAAGATACGCTCCTACCAGAAATCGCGGGCACTCGCTCGCCCGGCACCAGAATCCCAACCAAGTTCAGCGGATCAGCTGCCGACAACGTCACCGTGTCGCTGCTTGGGGGCAGGCCTCGCAGCGCGCGGAGCGATTCCACTGCCACCGGGAGCGCGAACTGCTCGCCCAGGAATCCGTCGACAAACCGGCCACCGCGAATCTCTCCGCGATCTTCAAGACGCCGGAATCCCATCAGCAACTCGCGCCAAGGTGGCAGGTTCGACTCGCGCGCCAGTAAGTCGCGGATCACAATTCCGTAACGCCGCAACAGCATCCAGCAGGCGGCTTCAACCGCGCGTGGCCGCTCCGCTGCCACGTCCGCATGCAGCAATGCCCAGCGACCTGAACTGTGCCGCGGACGCGTGCTGCGCCCGCTGCCCTGTCCCGCACGACGCTTGGGATCGATCAGCGCGCGCAGATTGTCGAATCCATCGGCTGTCACCAGACCGGCCGCGACCAGCTCCCAAAGTCCAGTCTCGATCTCGGCTTTGAGCTTGCCGGTTCCGCGAACGATATTTGCGAAGAAGGAGGCTCCGCGCTGGCGCAGGAATTCGAGCACCAGCTTTGCGCCGTGGCTCAGTCCGCGGCCCTCGTCGGGCGACGTATGCTCCGTGTCCCCCGTTTTGTGGGAGAAGTGGGGATTTTGTGTTAACGCCATCCAGTCGGCTTCTTCGCGCACGAAAAGTGTGATGGGAGCCACACTGGTTGGAATCACCCGCCGTTGCCGCGGCGCCGCGCCTTCAGGGGAACTGTTCCCGTTCGCCGGCCCTCCTGTGTCCACCGTTGCCGGATGCGGCGACAACCTTCCCCAGCCCACTGCGCCACTCAGGCAAAGCTGATCCAGCCATTGGGGATCGTAGTCGGCGATTCGTCGCGCCAGCACTTGCCGCTCCCAGGCATTCGCCGGAATTTCAAGTCCCTGCAACTGCCGCACGACTTCGAGCGTGCCGCGCTCTCCGACAACCTGCGTTCCTGGAGCCACATGTTGCCAGCGCAGCAGCCAGCGCATGAAGGCCGCCGCTGTCACTGGCTCAATCTGCTTGCGTAACATGCCAACGGTGAGCCGATGAATTCGCGCCAGCAGTCGCCGCTCGCACCACTCGATTTCAGGCTCGTGCGGGCGCGGGCGACTCGCGCGCTCTGCCGCGCCACTGAACTGTCCTCGCAGTACGGTCCCGCTAGCCTCCATCCGCAACAACGCCTTCTCGATGTCGGAGGCAGGAAGCCCGATGATTTCCCCAAGTTGTGAAGCCGTAGCCGGGCCGAGATGCGACATCCATCCCGTAACCAGCGTAAGCACAGCATCGTCACGCGAAACCTGCGCCGTTTCTACATCGGCCAAGGTTTGCTCAAACACCGCTGCAGGGAACAGCGCCGCAAAACTCCGCGCCCGCTCCGCCGCGACCCAGTATCGCCGCCCCTCAAACAAAGCGATTCCCGCTCGGCCTTCATCCACCAAACGCTGGAAGTAATCTGTCCATCGAGAGTTCGAACCCGGGTGCGACGTTTCTCGCGCGTTTGCTGCGCCAGAAATCGGAATTACCTGACGACCGTCGCTACTCAATCCCTCCGGCAGCGCTACCAGCGTATGCAGCACATCATGCAGTTCGTCCGCATCGCGGACATCCGGCCAAGCCTCCTCCCGCACCTGCGCGATCGCGCCTTCGTCCAGGCCGCCCACTTCCTCGAGCACCGACTCGGGCAGCACACGCCGCATGTTGACCGCGCGGGCACGGCGTTCCTCCAGCGGAGCGTCGTCCAGATACGCATACGGATTCGCATTCAGAATCTCGTGCGAAAATTGCGACGGCACCGGAGTGTCCACTGCGATCACGCGAATCTCGCCCGACGCCATGCCGCGCAGAAGCGTCTTCAGACCCTCGACATCCATCGCTTCGGTGAGCACGTCCTTCATTACTTCACCTACCAGAGGATGATCGGGAATCTTTCTCTCGCCCTCGATGTTTTCAAAACACGCCGCCGCATCCGGAAACACCGACGCCAGCAGATCGTCGGATCGCATGCGCTGAATCTGGGGCGGGACCTTCTTACCGTTCTGAAACCGCAGCAGGGCCAGCGCCCGGTTCGCGTCCCACCGCCAGCGCGTGCCAAAGATCGGGGAATCGAGCGCGGCCTGCTCGAGAATCGGCTGCACCGTATCAGCCTGCAGAAAATGAAACACATCGCCTAGTGGAAAACTGTGCTGCTCGGCCAAAGCGATGTTCAACCCGTTATCGGTTGCCGCGGCTTGCAATTCAAAATTAAATCCTACGCAGAACCGTTTGCGCAGCGAAAGCCCCCAGGCTTTGTTGATCCGCCCGCCAAACGGAGCGTGGATCACCAACTGCATCCCGCCAGCTTCATCGAAGAATCGCTCTGCGATTACCGTCGTCTGTGTCGGCACCGCCCCCAGCACGGCGCGCCCCTGCAGCACGTACTCGATCATCTGCTCGGCGCCGGAATCATCCAGGCCACATTCTTCTTTTAGAAAACCAACTACTCTAGCGACTTCCGGCTGCGTCGCGGAAAATCCTACGGGCGAAGTTCCCGGCAGGTTCTGGCTGATTTTGTCCCGCAACTCGCCCACATGCGCCGATAATTCCTGCGTGCGTGCTGGAGCTTCGCCGCGCCAGAAGGGCACGCTCGGCGGCGCGCCGTGCGCATCCTGCACCAGCATGCGGCCGGCGTTGGTCTCGATGCGGCGAATCATCCACGACGTGTTGCCCAGCAGCATGATGTCGCCGCGATTGCTCTCGACCGCAAAATCTTCGTCCACCGTGCCGACCACTACGCCATCCGGCTCGGCGACCACCGTGTACAAAGAATTGTCTGGAATCGCTCCGCCGCTGGTAATGGCCGCCAGCCGCGCTCCACGCCGCGCCCGCAACTTCCCGTTCACGCGGTCGCGATGTACATATGCGCCGTAGCGTCCTCGCTTTGCCGCGATCCCTTCCGAGAGCATTTCGAGAATCGAATCGAACGTTTCACGCTTCAGGTTGCGATAGGGATAGGCCCGCCGTGCCAGCGCGAACATTGCGTCTTCGTCCCATTCCTCGGCCGCGCACGACGCCACGATCTGCTGCGCCAGCACATCCAGCGGGGACTCGGGAATCATCAGCCGATCCAAGTCTCCCTGCTTGATCGCCCGCACTAGAGACGCGCACTCCACCAGATCGTCGCGGGTAGTGACGAAGAACCGTCCCTTTGGGACCGCGCCCCGCCAGTGACCGGACCGTCCCACGCGCTGCAGCGCGACCGCGATCGCGCGGCAGGAATTGATCTGGACCACCAGGTCGACCGTGCCGATGTCGATTCCGAGTTCGAGCGAGGCCGTTGCCACCAGCACTCGCACCTGCCCTTCTTTTAATTTCTTTTCGGCGGCCAGGCGCAGCTTGCGCGAGAGCGAGCCATGATGCGCCGCCACATTCTCTTCGCCCATGCGCTCGCCCAGTTCGTGACACAAGCGCTCTGCCATCCGTCGCGTGTTCACGAAAACCAGCGTCGACCGGTGCGCAGCCACCAGCGCCACCAGGCGGTCGTAAATCGCATCCCACAATTCGTTCGAGGCCACCGGTCCCAGCGGCATGGGCGGAACTTCGATTCCGAGATCGAGTTTTCGCTTGTGCCCTATGTCGACGATGACCGGATCTTTTCTTCCGCTGCCGGTCAAGAAGTGCGCGACCTCTTCAATCGGCTTCTGCGTTGCCGACAGGCCTATGCGAACCGGCGGCTTGTGACACAGCGCCTCGAGCCGCTCCAGCGACAGCGCCAGATGCGCGCCGCGCTTGTCGTCGGCGACCGCGTGAATTTCGTCGACAATCACGGTCTCCACATCGCGCAGGATGGCGCGACTCTTGTCGGCGGTCAGCAGAATGTAGAGCGACTCCGGCGTGGTCACCAGAATGTGCGGAGGCCGCTTCAGCATCGCGCGCCGCTCCGGCTGCAGTGTGTCGCCGGTGCGCACCGCGGTGCGAATCTCCGGCATGAGCAACCCGCGCTCTCCCGCTAGGGCAAGAATCTCGCCCAGCGGCCCTTCCAGATTTTTCTGAATGTCGTTGCCTAGCGCCTTGAGTGGGGAGACGTAGAGAACTTCCGTCCGATCGGACAAGTCGCCCGCCAGCGCCTTGCACACCAGCCGATCAATGCAGGCGAGAAACGCAGCCAGAGTTTTGCCGGACCCGGTGGGCGCGGAAATCAGCGTGGTCCGCCCGGCAAGAATGTGCGGCCAGCCCTGCTCCTGGGGCTCGGTCGGCGTGCCGAACTTCGACACAAACCACTCTGCTACGAGAGGGTGCGCCCAGGCCAGGGATTGAGGTACCGACAGCATCTTGGTATTGTAGCCGGGGCACCGGATATTCGCTATATCTTCGCCATAAAATCCAGCCGGCCGCCGAGTTCTCCTTCACTCATTATAAAAAAGGGGAGCCCCGTGGCTCCCCGCAATGCACTCCAGACAAACTATTACCTTGCGCTGTTTTCTGCCGCAGTTTCTGTGGATTCATTCCCAATGTTCAGAGTGTATTTCTTTCCTTCGGGCCGAATCTGGGTCAATACAACTCTATTGTTTTCTTTGATGGTCACAATTCCGCCGGGAGAAGTCGTTTTGAGATTCGCCACCTGGGCTGGCACCGTTGTTACCACGTTCTTTCCCCGGAGGAACTTCAGTTCCACAGTTGGCCCACTGCCTTCCCAGGTTACTGTGTATTTGCCGGCGGGCAATTGGTTGCCATTCACCGTCATGGTTTCACGGGTTTCCACGGTCTCTTTCTCTGCTGCAAAAGCCGTAGCCGCTAACAACAGAATCGCACTCAACATCAAACTGCCATAGAGCCTTCCTGATTTCATTGGATTCCTTATTCTTTCCCGAAAGCGTCGGGAAGCGGCGAAGGCGGCATGGTCATGGGAAACGCTGTTTGACGAACAACCGGAGAAGCGCCGGCATGGCGTGATTCTCCTTGCTCCGGAGCCAGACTCACCTGGGCCGCCAAACCGAGTGTGAAATCCGTTCCAAAGTTTCAACAGCGTGTCTGATCGAGGTTACGATTGAACCTGCAAAAAAGTTCCGTTACGTTCCGGCTATCTGCATCGCACTTCGCACGCCAAACTTAATCCACATCGAAAGTACTGCGAGTAATTAGGTTGCACGGGCCAAGCACTGACGAAAAACCGAACGAGTGTCCGGTTCTGGCCGGCAAAGTCCGAATTCGGACGGCTTGTATCACCGCCGCAGCGTGTCTGATAGACGCTCCGCGCCGGTGGCAGTGAGCCTCAAGATCAATTCAGTCTCCTGATAAAATCGTTTCCTTTGGATCGAAAATTCGAATTCATAGTTGTCAAACTTCGTTGTCCAGACTTTGATGTCTCAACTTCGCGCCCGCAAAATCAAACTGCTGCTCTTCGATGTCGACGGAGTCCTCACCGACGGCAAGCTGTTTTTCGTTCCGGAAAACTCACCGCCGAGCGGATCGTCCCCGCAACAGACGGCTCACGGCCAGATCGAAGTGAAAGGATTTCACGCCCACGATGGCGTCGCGTCTTCGCTGTCGCGTATCGCTGGGCTGAAGACCGGACTGATCACTCGACGAGTTTCGGAAACTGTCGCCCTACGCGCGCGCGATCTCAGGCTCAACCATATCCATCAGGGCATTCAAGACAAACGCGCGTGCTTCGAAGAAATCGTGAAGCAGGAGGGCCTCGAACTGGAAGAGGCCGCTTTCATCGGCGACGACATCATTGACCTGCCCGCCATGCGCGCCGCGGGCCTGGCCATCGCGGTGAAAAACGCCCGTGCCGAGGTGAAAAAAGAAGCGCACTACATCACGCCCCATGCGGGCGGCGACGGAGCGCTGCGCGATGCCGTGGAGTTCATCCTGAAAGCGCAGGGCCGATGGAAGAAAGTCGTGGAAGCTTACGTCGGCGAGAGCAGCCCGATGGGCAGACGTAAGCTATCAGCTGTCAGCTTTCAGCGAAATCAAAAATCCCGCTGACCAGCCGTCCCTGAAAAAGAGAGTTCTGTGGCGAAGACTGAGAGAGGCCGATTTGACTGAGAGGCTGAGAGCTCTCAAAGAAAAAACCCATCGGATGCTTGCTTGGGGCGTGCTCGGGTCAGCATCCGATGGGCTACCGTTTCTCCTTACTCACCCTGTTGTTTTCAGGAGTATGTAGGGAAATTAAACACCGGAACATAGCGAAGTTCCGTCTATTTTTGTAAACCTTTGTAAAATGTGTTACACGCAAATCGCCGATGCCCGGCAACGTCAGCATTTATTCGGGCAGGGCGGTGGGTTTCGCGGCAATCAATTCCGTAAAGCGCTTATCTTTGCGCAATTCGGCGAATTCCACATCCTTGAACACATCTTTGAAATCCTTGTATCCCTCTTCCATCGCCTTGCGCAGATATTCGATCGACTGTTCCGAATAGCCCATCTTGGCGTAGAGCCGGGCGACAGTGAAGTCGTAGTGGGCTCGGTCGGCCGGGCTGGGCAACTGCGCCTGAACACCGGCGCGCGAACTTCGCCCAAACACGTCGGGATCGAGTTCAATGGCACGTTCGTAAGCCTGAGCCGCGGGCTCGAACTCATGCTTGGAAAAAAGCGCCGCGCCCAAATTGTTGAAGAACGATGCGGAAGTACCGTCGATCGCGATCGCCTTTCGATATTGCTTGACCGCTGCGCTGTACCTTCCCGCTTCATATAACGCGACACCTAAATTGCTGTAAGGGTCGGCAAATTTGCGGTCCGCTTTGATCGCGAGTTCGCAGGAATTCTTTGCTTCCCTCCAGTGCTGCATCATGAGTTGGGTCCGGCAGACTTTGTTCAGAATCTGCGCGTTGTTCGGGATTTTTTTCAGGGCCGCTCGATAGTAATCAATCGCATCGAGATACAGCTTCTGCGCGTGCAACTCGTCGGCGCGCGTTTCAAGATCGGAGGCCGTGGCGTCGGGCGACGGAGGATCCGTCATCCGCAGCAATGGCGGCTTTACCGAAACTTGCTCAGCATGTGAAACCTGGGCCCGCGACAAACTTGTAAGGGCACACAGGGAAAAGGTGAGAAGCGAGACAGGAACCAACAGACTTCTTGGGCAGGACAACATAGGCCACCCCCAGCTAAGTGCACACATTCTGGCACAGTTTTGGGCATCTGGCGAAGAATTTTAGGGAGTGGTATTTAGGTCCGAGTCTTAACCCCAGAGCTTAGGCCGTCTATCCGTTAGTTCAGGAAGTTTGCCATTAATGTGGCGTCGCTTGCCCGTTATCTGGTGGTTTTGGTGCTGGAGGAGCAGCCTTATCATCCTTGAATATTCCTGCGATTTTGCCGAAGAACCCCTTCTTTTTCTTGGGATCGTCAGGATTATTCGGGTCTTGTCCATTGGCCGGCTGAGTCTGCGCCTGCTGCGGCTGCACTCCTTTGTCGGCTCCAAAAATGCGCGAGAAGAATCCTTTCATGCCCTGCTGCGCGTCGCAGCTGTCGCGCGGCTCGGTGCCGGCCACGAAAGCGGAAACATAATCGTCGGTGCAGTTTGGAGTCGCCAGCCGGTTCGTGACCTTATCCAGTTGCACATCCACCACGCCTGAGGGTTGCTGGAACTCCCGCATGTCGGCGTACTGAGGCAGCGTGGCCGCCTTCTTCATGAACTCGGTCCAGATGGGTCCGGCGGTCTGCGCGCCGGTGAGTCGCAATTCGGCGTAGTCGTCATACCCCACCCAAACAATGCATAGTAGATTCGAGGTATAGCCCGCGAACCAGCCATCTTTCGAACTACCCGTCTTGCCCGCTGCCGGTTGCATAAACCCTCGCAGGCGGACGGCGGTATATCCCAGCCCGTTGTTGACCACGCCTTCCATCATGTTAGTCATGACATAGGCAACGCGCGGATCGAGCACAGGGCGCTGGTCGGTCGTGTAGTTCTGGATGACGTCTCCCTTGCCATTGCGCACCGAGCGCAACAGAACCGGCGACAGCCGCACGCCGTTGTTTGCGAACGCCGTGTAGGCCCCGGTCATTTCCAGAGGCGAAGCCGCGTATGATCCCAGCGCTATCGCCGGCGTCGCCTTCACCGACAGGATTCCCGCGGACTTCGCCAGATCCGCGACCTTGTCGTAACCCACCTGCTCGGCTACCTTCACCGTCGCGTTGTTGAGCGACATGGCCAGCGCATAGCGCAGCGTCACATCGCCGTGATACTCCTCTTTATAATTGCGCGGCTCGTAGATCTGGTCGCCGTAGGCGAAGCTCGTGGGCTCGTCCGAAACCGTCGAGGCCGGAGTGAGCACGTTCTGCGATCCGTCCAGCGCCGTATTCATCGCAGCCGCATACACGAAGGGCTTGAAGATCGATCCCGTCGGCCGCTTCGACACGGCATGATTCAGCTGGCTCCAGCCATAGTCGCGTCCGCCGACCAGCGCGAGCACCGCGCCCGTATGCGGATCGAGCACTACCATCGCAACCTGCGCCTGCGGACCGGGTTCTACTGTGGTCTCAAACTTCTTCCCGACTTTCACGCGCTTGGTGCGCAACTTTTTGACTTGTTCGTCCACCAGCTTGATGCCGCTCTCCACCGCCTGCGCCGCGGCCTTCTGCAGGTCAGGATCGAGCGTCGTATAAATCCGGTACGACTGATCGTTCAGCTCGTTCTCGTTAAACTTGCTGATGAGTTGGTCGCGCACCATGTCGACGAAGTAAGGCGCATCGCTGGCTTCCACGTTGGGCGGAGCCAATTTTAGTGCCGTGGCCTTGGCCTTGCTGGCCTGCTCGCGCGTGATCGCGTGTGTTTCGACCATCGACTCCAGCACCAGGTTGCGCCGCTCCAGCGCCCGGTCGGGATGCCGGTAGGGCGACAGAAAGCTCGGCCGCTGAATCAGTCCCGCGAGCAATGCGGCTTCAGGCAGCGTGATGTCTTTCAGATCCTTGTTGAAGTACGCCTTCGAAGCCTCGGCAAATCCGCTGATCGCGAACGATCCCCTCTGCCCCAGGTCGACCCAGTTGGCATAGAACTCGAAAATCTGTTTCTTCGAGAACTTCTGTTCCAGTTCCTCCGCGATCAGCATCTCCGTGAGCTTGCGCTTGATGGATTTTTCGGGAGTAAGAAAAAAGCCGCGCGCCAGTTGCTGGGTAAGCGTCGAACCACCTTGCGCCCGCTTCTGGCGCAGCACGTCCTCCCAAACTGCCTCGAGGGTGCGTACGAAGTTCACACCGCTGTGCTCGAAAAAGCGGCGGTCTTCGATCGCCAGCACCGCCTGCACCATCTGCGGAGGAATGTCGTCGTACTTCACCAGTTCGCGTTTCGAACGCTGCTCGGCATCGAACAGCGCGGTCACCAGTTGCGGCTCCAGTTCGTAGGCCGAAAGATCGGCGCCCTTGCTGCTGATCTGATCCACCTGCCCGTCGTGAATGGTGATGCGCGCCGGTTCCGGGCTATGGTAGGACTCCGGCCCGGGCGTGATCTCGATGCCGTCGCTCAACAGGCGGTAAGTGCCCAGGGTAGACTGCGAGTCTTTATTAGAAGCCCCATTCGAAGGCCCACTCGAAACCACACCTGAAGCCCCACTCGAAGCCCCATCCGAATATCCCGCCCGCTGCAGTTCGGTCGCAATCGCTCGCGCCTCGATCTGCTCGCCATCGCGCACCGTTTTCGGCAGCGCGTAGATCTTCGCCGCATTGGCGAACACGGGCGAC
>Ga0210395_10000929_pt1 | contig 22568 bp, 17 predicted proteins | sample IncBWH4OmetaG_FD_150861 | JGI IMG/M metagenome (GOLD analysis project Ga0210395, IMG submission 150861) | Forest soil microbial communities from Barre Woods Harvard Forest LTER site, Petersham, Massachusetts, United States - Inc-BW-H-4-O ...
GAGCCCTGTGGTGCAGCGGCCGTCCTTGACGTTCGGATTGAACGGCACGTCGGTCTTCACCGCGGCGTTCCAGTCCTTGATGGTCTTGACGAACTCGGCGGCGTTGACGCCTTCGAGTTTTTGCGCAAACTCCTCGATGGTGTTTGCCGTCACCTTTGTTATTTGACGAATCTTATATTCGTCGCGCTGCAGGTGCTTCACCTTCTGATCAAAAATCTGCCAGGCGAACTGGCCCGGCTGCTCCAACACCACGCGGCCGTATTTCGCATAAGTGTAATTGCGGAAATCGGCACCCTCGTCGACGAAGCGCTTGCCGGTGGCGTTGACCAAAATGCAGAACGGATAGGAGTGTTTCTGGAACTGATCGCCGACGGCAAGATCGCCGAACTCGGGCGCGTTCATTTCCCATTGCACGGCGTGGCAGCCCGACCAGTTGCCGCGAGGAGCTGCCCCGATGTCGATCGCCATGCGGATGCCGTCGCCGGTGTTGTAGCGAGAGCCGCGCACCTTGGCCAAATCCCAACCCGGGCCGAGATAGCGCGTGCGCCATTCCGGATTGGCCTCAAAACCGCCGCAGGCGAGCACCACCGATTTCGCCCGCAATTCGCGCACCTCGCCGTTCTGACGCACGCGAATACCCTCGACGCGATTGCCGTCGAACAACAAATCTAGCCCGCGCGTCGCGTAGTGGATGTCGATGCCGCGCTTTTTCGCCGACGCGGTGAGCATGGCGATCAGGCCAGGCCCGCCACCGACCGATTCCACCGTCAGCCCGCCCCAGAACTTGAACTTGCCGTCGATCTTGAACGCCTGCCGGCCGTAGATCGGAATGAGGCGGACGCCCTTTTCGCGCATCCAGTTGAGCGAATCGAAGCTCTTGGTGACCAACAGCTCGACCAGATCGGGATCGGCGCGGTTCTGGGTGATGCGCGCCATGTCGTCGAAGAACTGGTCGGCGGTATAGGTGCCGAAATCCGTGGTCTCGATCTCGGCCGGCGTGAGATCGGGCACCAGCGTCTTGATGTCGTCGACGCCGTTGTAGACGACGCGGATCGAGCCCGCGGTGAAGCGGCTGTTGCCGCCGGATTCGTCCTCCGGCGCCGCCTCGCACATCACAACCTTTGCGCCCTCTTCCTGCGCGGCCAGCGCCGCACAGAACGCCGCATTGCCGGCGCCGACTACGATCACATCCGCAACTTGATTTGGCATTTCCTACCTCTGATTACTCCGCCGCTTGCGCGACGCCGCCATGGGCTTTTGACCAGCCGGCCGGATTCTTCATGAATTTTTCGACTTCCTTGAGCTTGCCCTTGTCGAACTTACCGCTCTTCTTCGCCACTTCGAGCACGTCCCACCAGGTGGCGAGCGCGTGCAAGGTGACACCGAGATCGCCGAAGATTTTTTTGCTCTCGGGGAAGATGTCATAGAAGAAGAACACGAAGACATGCTCGACGATAGCACCGGCGCCGCGCAACGCCTTGCAGAAATTCACTTTGCTGCGGCCGTCGGTGGTCATGTCCTCGACCAGGAGCACGCGCTCGCCATCCTTGATATGTCCCTCGATCTGAGCGTTGCGGCCAAAGCCTTTCGGCTTCTTACGCACATATTGCATCGGCAGCATCATGCGGTCCGCCATCCAGGCGGCGAACGGGATGCCCGCGGTCTCGCCGCCGGCCACTGCGTCGAATTGCTCGAAACCGGCGTCGCGCAGCACGGTAGCCACGCCGAAGTCGATCAACGTTGAGCGCACGCGCGGAAACGAAATCAGCCGGCGGCAATCGGTATAGACCGGGCTTGCCCAGCCTGACGTGTAGATGAACGGCTTGTCGGCCATGAAGCGGACCGCGTCCACTTCAAGCAGCATCTTCGCCGTCAGTTCGGCTATCACCGCTTTGTCGGGGAAGCCTGTCATCTGTTCGACTCCTTTCCCCTCCCCCTTGTGGGGAGGGGTAGGGGTGGGGGTCGAGAGGTAATGCACTATCGTCGACAGGCCTTGCGCCTGTGTCCACCAAAGAGACCTACCTCCCGACCCCCCACCCTGCCCTCCCCCACAAGGGGGGAGGGAAACTAACTCACCACCTTCCACTCGATCGTCTCGCCGCCGCGATAGACCAAGGCGCGCTCGTCGGGGCCGGCGACTTTGACTTCCTCCGGCGCGGTCCAGGGCGTCTTCTCCAGCGTGATCTTGTCCTCGTTCGGCGGCATTCGATAATGCTTCGGGCCGTTGAGCGAGGCAAAGGCTTCGAGCTTGTCGAGCGCGCCTTCCTCCTCGAACACCCGCGCATAGGTCTCGATCGCGACCGGCGCATTGAACATGCCGGGCACGCCGTTGGTCGAGACCTTGCGCGCATAAGGATGCGGCGCGGAATCGGTGCCGAGGAAATAGCAGGCCTCGCCCGAGGTCGCGGCCTTGCGCAACGCCGTGCGGTCGCGCGCGGTTTTGATCACCGGCATGACGTACATGTAGGGCTTCAGCCCATGGCCGAACCAATCGTTGCGCGTCAGCATCATGTGATAGGGCGTGATGGTGCCGCCGACCTGGGGCGCCGCGCTTTTCACGTAATCGGCGCCTTCTTTCGACGACAGATGTTCCAGGATGAAGCGCAGCCCCGGGAATTGCTTCACCCATTTCCTCAGGTACCGGTCGATGAACGCCTTCTCGCGGTCAAAGATATCGACGTCGGGATCGGTGTCCTCGCCGTGCATTAAAAACGGCATGTCGATCTTTTCCATGCGCTCCAGAACACGCATGACTTTTTTATAGTCGGTGACGCCAGCCGCCGAATTGGTCGTGGCATTGGCCGGATAAAGTTTTACGCCGGTGAACAGCCCGTCGCGAAAACCGCGCTCGACGTCGTCGGGATCGGTGTCGTCGGTGAGATAGCAGGTCAACAGCGGCTTGAATTTCGCATCCTTTGGGATAGCCGCCATCACTCGCTCGCGATAGGCGGCGCAGTCGGCCATGGTGCGCACCGGCGGGATGAGATTCGGCATCAGGATGGCGCGGCCGAAATGCTTCGCCGTGTACGGCAGCACCGCTTTGAGCATTTCGCCGTCGCGGACGTGCAGGTGCCAGTCGTCGGGTTTTCGGATGGTGATGCGATTCGTCATTACGCTTTCCTGATAGGCCCGAGCCCCCTCACCATAGCCGATGCTTCGAATCGGCGTTCTTTTCTTAGAATACGGCGGCCGGAGGCCGCCTTTGCCCTCTCCCCTCTGGGGAGAGGGAACGCAGCGGCACTCGCCCTATAAAACTCAGACGCGGACGAATGTGAAGATGCGAGCGGAAATCTCCTCCCTCTCCCCAGAGGGGAGAGGGAGGGGGTGAGGGGGTTCGAGACTCTCCGCATCATCTCAACTCAGCCGATCGGCATGGCGGCCGCGGCAAAAGTCTCCATCGGCGGTTCGTCGATCATGGCACGGGTGAGATCGGCGACGCGGGCGAAGCCGCGCTTGGCGCACCATTGCTCGAGGCCATCGATGATGGCGATCATGCCGGTCGGATTGCGGAAGGTGAGATAGCCGATCATCACCGCGGTGGCGCCGGCCAGCATGTATTCGACCACGTCCTCGACCTTGACGATGCCGCCGCAGCCGATGATCGGGATTTTTACGGCCTGCGCGCATTGATGCACCATGCGCACGATGACCGGTTTGATGCCGGGGCCCGACAGGCCGCCGAATTTGTTGCCGATCGCCGGGCGGAACGTGTCGGTGTTGATCTTGAGGCCCAAAATGGTGTTCGAAACCACCAGCGCATTGGCGCCGGCGCGCTCGGCGGCTTGCGCCACGGTGACGATGTCGCCCGCATTGGGCGACAGTTTCACCCAGACCGGCTTGTCGGTGGTGGCGCGGATGAGCTTGATCACGTCATAAGTGTGCTCGGCATGCAGCGCGAAATTGCCGCCCTTGGGATCGCGCGTCGGGCAGGAGATATTCACCTCGAGCACATCGATGTCGCCCTGCGCCACGTCGCGCGCCATGGCTTCGAAATCCTCGATCGTGGTCGCCGAGATCGAGCCGACCAGCGGCGGCGTGAAGCGCCGATAGTCCGGCACCTGGTGCTCGAAGAAATAATCGATGCCCTTGGTCGGCAGCCCGATCGAATTGATCATGCCGCCTTCGACCTCGGCGGCGCGCGGCGGCGGATTGCCGGCGCGGTATTCGCGGGAGACGGTTTTCGCCACCATGGCGCCGAGGCGGTTGATGTCCATCACCTGGGCGAGATCGGTGGAGAAGCAGCCGGAGCCCGGCATGATCGGATTCTTCAGCGTCACCGCGCCGATGTTGACGCTCATGTCTACCATCCGACCGCCTCCACACCTGACAAACCATTTTTCCGCTCATTCCCGCGCAAGCGGGAATCCAATCTGGGTCCCCGCTTACGCGGGGACGAGCGGTGAGAAATTACCATCCGACCGCCTCCTGCATGTCGAACACCGGGCCTTCGATGCAGACCCGGCGCAGCTCTTTCTTGCCATTCACTTCGAAAGTGCGGACGCAGACGTAGCAGGGGCCGAGCCCGCACGCCATCACCTGCTCCATCGCCACCTGCCCCGGGATGTTGTATGCCTTGCCGACGCGCTTCATCAGCTGAAACAGCCGGTTCGCGCCGCAGGTAAAAAACGCATCGGCGCGTTTTTGCGCGACCAGTCGATCGAGGATTTTTTCGACGTTCTCCACCGCGCTCGAGCCGTCGGTGTCGAGCACGCTGACGACGTCGCCGGCCTCGGCGAACAGCGCGCCGGCCATGACGAAATCCTTGTCGCGCGCTGAGAGGATCGCGGTGACGCCGACGCGATTTTCCTTGGCAAGCTGCGAGATCGGGCCGAGCGTCGCAATACCGACGCCGCGGCCGAGCACGACGATGTGGCGCCATGCCGGATCGAGATGAAAGCCGACGCCGAGCGGGCCGACCATATTGAGCTCGTCACCCGGCCTAAGCGTCGCCAAGCCACGCGTGCCTCGCCCGACGCACTTGTAGAGAAACTCGACGCGGTCGCGCGCGCGGTCGATGCGATAGACGCTCTGCGGGCGGCGGAAAAACAATTCGCCGACGTCGGGCGACGGGCACAGCAGATTGAAGAACTGCCCCGGATTGACCGCAAGCGCCTTGGACGACGCCTCGACGACCAGATGCTTGTATTCGGAATTGACCCAGGCATGGGACACGACCGGGCACAACGATTCCTCGGCCGGGATCGGCCGTGGCTCGGGCGCTGGCGCGCTCTTGCCGACGACGAAGGGATCGGAGGTGAAGGGTTCGGTTGCGACCATGGCTCACCAATGGGCCAACCTCGTCCCAAAATCAAGATTTGTGCCAATTTTTGAACAAAAGAAATATTACTGCGTTATTTCAAAGACTTGAAACCATACGACTCGTCATCCTGAGGTGGCCGCAAAGCGGCCTCGAAGGATGCACGACCCGGGGCCGTCGCCCTTCTGGGCTCGCTACGCTCACACCTCAGGGTGACGGACCATCAGGCAGCGACCGCCGCAGCGGCCGCCTCGGCGTCCGGCTGCTTCCAAGCCTTCAGCCGCGGATAAACTTCACGGGCGAATAGCGTGAGATTATCGACCGTCTGCGCGTGGGTGAGTTCACCGCCCTGCCCCATCATCAGCAGATTACCCATGCCGCCGCAGTTGCCGCAGAAATCGATGATCTGCTCGTAGACCTCATCGGGTGTGCCGCAGAACAGCACGCCGGCGTCCATCAGTTCGTCGACACTGGCGAATTGCATGGAGATCACGCGGCCGTCCTTGGTGTAGGTACGCGGCGGTGTCTCGCCGCGCAGCATCCGCGCATTGTCCTCAGGCGGGATGTAGCCGGGCGGGTTGCGGAACGGCAGCGCGACGATCGGGCTGGTGCGCAGATAGCCGGCGATGAGATGGCCGCGCCGCTTCGCTTCTTCCCGGTCGTGGGAGACCGCAACCAGGCCGAGATAGGCAAAGCGGTCGGCGCCCGGCGCCTTGCCGTGTTTGCCCATGTAGCTCTTGCGATAGGCGTCGTAGATTTTGCGCGTGCCGTAGCCGGTGCCAAGCGTCGCCATGACGTAGCCGCGCTCGCCGAGCACGCGCGCTTGCGTCGACGAGCCGGTGGTCGACCACACCGGCGGATGCGGCTCCTGCCACACTCGCGGCCAGACGTTGACGTGCCGGTACTGAAAAAATTCGCCGTCCCAGTTGAAGTCTTCGTCGTGGGTGGTCATCGCCTTCAAGATAAAATCATGCGCCTCCCAGAAGCGGTCCATCAGCTCGGTCGGATTGCGGTTCGACGCGGCGATCTCGTAGGGGATGCCTTTGATAAAGCCCATGTCGAGCCGGCCGCGCGAGATCACGTCGATGGTCGACAATTCCTCGGCGGCGCGCAGCGGATCGGGCCGGTGGCCGATCGGATAGCCAAGCACCAGGAGCCGCGCCTGTTTGGTGGCGCGCGCTGTGATGGCGAGCCCGATCACCACCGACGACGACATGCAGGTCGCGGTCTGGTGATGCTCGTTGAGCATGATGTCGAGGCCGAGCTCGTCGCAGAGCTGCCACTCGTCGTAATAACGGTGGAACAGGTCGGCGGCGACGCGCGGATCGCATTTGCGGTTCGGGAACGTGACGCGCAGCGTGCCGGAATGCTCGTTCCAGGCCGGGTGATAGGCCTGTTCGCTGAAGTGATAGACTCTCATGGCACGCCGCTGCCTCGCTCAGTTGGTGGTCATCGTGGCGTCGACCAGATCGCCTGCCCGCACGCTCGCCGCGGGATTTGATTTTACCGGGTCAGCCGCCGCCAGGGCAGCCACCTCGTCGGCGTCGGGCTGCTTCCAGGCCTTGAGCCGCGGATAGACCTCGCGCGCAAACAGCGAGAGATTATCGACGGTCTGCTCGTGGGTGAGATAGCCGGCGTGGCCCATCATCAACAGGTTGCCCATGCCGCCGCAGTAGCCGCAGAAATCGACGATCTGCTCGTAGACCTCGTCCGGCGTGCCGCAGAACAAAATGCCCGCGGCGATAAGATCCTCGGCGCTGGCGCTGTGCATGCTGATGACCCGGCGATCCTTGGTGTAACTGCGCGGCGGCGTCTCGCCGCGCAGCATCCGCGCGTTGTCTTCGGCCGAGAGGAAGCCGGGCGGATTGCGGAACGGCAGGTGCACGATGCCGCTTGAGCGCAGATAACCGGCGACCAGCTCGCCGCGGCGGCGCGCCTCGTCGCGATCCTTGGCGACGCCGACCAGGCCCAGATAGGCGAAGCGGTCGGGCCCTGGCGCCTTGCCCCATTTCGCCAGATAACCGCGGCGATAGGCGTCATAGAGCGGCCGCGTGTTGTAGCCGGAGCCAAGCGTGGCCATCACATAGCCGCGCTCGCCGAGGATCCGCGCCTGGGTGGATGAGCCGGTGGTGGTCCAGATCGGCGGATGCGGCTCCTGCCAGACCCGCGGCCAGACATTGACCTGGCGATAATTGAAATACTCGCCTTCCCAGTTGAACATTTCGTCGTGGGTGGTCATCGCCTTGATGATGAAGTCGAGCGCCTCCCACCAACGATCCATGACGCCGACCGGATTTTGATTGGACGCGGGAAACTCGTAGGGCACGCCCTTGATGAAACCCATGTCGAGGCGGCCGCGCGAGATGACGTCGATGGTCGACAGTTCCTCGGCGACGCGCAACGGATCGGGGCGGTGCCCGATCGGATAGCCGAGCACCAACAGCCGCGCGTTTTTGGTGATACGCGCCAGCACCGAAAGCCCCACCACCACCGTCGACGACATGCAGGTCGCGGTCTGGTGATGCTCGTTCAACATAATGTCGAGGCCGAGGTCGTCCGACAGCTGCCACTCGTCGTAATAGCGATGGAAAAGCTCGGCAGCGATGCGCGGGTCGCATTTGCGGTTGAGCAGGTTGACGCGCAGCGAGCCGGAATGCTCGGTCCAGGCCGGATAATAGGGCTGCTCGGTGAACTGGTAGACTTTCATGGCGCGCTTTCCTGCTCCGGCGTCATTTGGCTTTCGCGAACGCCAGCACTTTCTCGGCAAAAATTTTGGGCTGCTCGTGATCGGGGAAATGCCCGGCGCGGTCGACCGGTTCGAAGCGGGCGCCCGCGATCATTCCGCAATAGGCGCGGCCGTAAGCCTCGCTGAGCACGCGGTCGTGGGTGCCCCACAGAAACAGCGTCGGGATGCGGATGCGGTGCAGCCGGCTTTTCAGCCGCGGATTGTGGAAGTACGGATTCCAGGCGAACCGCGCCGTCGCCTCGCGCGCGCGAGCCGCGGCGAGCACCTCGCCGTCCGGCAGCGCCTTGTAGTCGCGTTTGCCGACGTCCGGGTCGCAGTAGGCGATGGCGATATATTCCGGCTCTGTGATCGCAAAAATATCGGCGATGTCGCGGGTCTCGCGATCGCCGACCTTGACGCCGACCGCATTGGCCATCACCAGCCGCGCCATCCGCGCGGTGGTTTTCACCGCGATCTCGGCGGCGATCCAGGCGCCGAAACCCGTACCGACCACGGTGAGATCCTTGAGGTCGAGCTGATCGAGCAGGTCGAGATAGAAATAGGACAGATCGTCGACCGAACGCATGCCCTTGGGCAGTTCGGAACGGCCATAGCCGGGATGGGTCGGCGCGATGACGCGCGCGTGCTTGGCGAGTTCGACGATGGCCGCAGCCGCCGGCTCGATGCCGTTCTCGGCGTGAAGGAAAAGTAGCGGCGGGCCGGAACCCTTTTCGATCAAATCGATCCGCGTGCCATAAACGACAAGCGATTGCGCCTCACGCGATGACGCCACAGACATTCCGCCTCCCAAAGCCCGGCTTTTCCTTCCCGGGGGATTGTTCTAGCACGCGAAATATACTTTGCCATGGCGCAGGCGGCGGCCGAACGGCAGCCATGCCTTGCGCGGCCGGCATGCGCGGCCGATTGACATCCTGCGCCGGATCGGACGCGATAAGCCAAAGCACACGACTGGAGAGGCCCAATCAATGACCGCGGATAATGTCACCACCCATCTTGGCATCAGCTATGCCAACCACGACGGCGTCGAGCTTTTGGGCGACCTCTACCTGCCGAAGGGCGCGAAATCGGCACCAGCGCTGGTCGCCGTCCATGGCGGCGGCTGGGTCCAGGGTGTGCGCGCCGCGTTCCAATATTGGGGGCCGTATCTGGCGGCGCGCGGCTATCCGGTGTTCGCCATCAGCTATCGGCTGGCGACCAAGGGCAAGACCTTCCCGCAGGCCGTGCAAGACGTGCTCGCCGGCGTGCAATTCGTGCGCGGCAAGGCCGGCGAGTTCGGCATCGATCCGCAGCGCATCGGCCTCCTCGGTGCGTCGGCCGGCGGCCATCTCGCCTCGCTGGCGGCGCTCAGCGGCAAGAAATTCACCGGCGGCTATCCGCAGGATCCATTTGCCTCCGTCTCGACGGAGGTGAAGGCATTGGTCGGCGTCTACGGCGTCTACGACATGGTGGCGATGTGGACGACCTATCAGATCCAGGGCGGCGTCGATAACAACATCCAAAAGTTCCTCGGCGCGTCGCCGATGGAAAACCGCCAGCTTTATTTCGACGCTTCGTCCTCAAGCTACGCCACCTTCGCCAACAACAAGATCGGCGTTCTGTTGGTCACCGGCACCCAGGACGACCTGGTCGATCCCAAACAGCACACCGAGCCGTTCACGCTGGCGCTCAAACAGGCCGGCTTCTTCGTGCGGCCCTGCATCGTGCAGGGCGCGCCGCATTATTGGATGAACGATCCGATCGACGAGCCGACCAGCTATTCGGGCTTTTTGGCGCCGCGGCTGTTGCGGTTCCTGGCCGAACGGTTGTGATCAAACCATCGGCACGGCTGCAGCAAGCCGGGCAGCTACATTGGCGCAAACAGTAGAATTCAAGGATACGCTTTGGCTTCGACCGGTTGAATGCTTGACTAGATACACGCAAGAATGTTGAATTCTGACAAAATCATGTTGGCGAATGCGATTAGTTCATTCCTTGCCCGGAGAAAATTCTCGTGGACACTTCCCGAGTCGGAACATCCGCAGCGACTGCTGCTACGAAAAGCGTAGATGCAATCGTCATCTACAACAACAAAGACGAAAACGCGGTTAAAGACATAGTCAAGCAGTTTAAGTCTTTCGAAATCTCCACCCATTTCTTTAATGATGACATTCGGTTTGGCGACCCTATAGACGAATACAATCAATTACGCGCCGCTCTCATTGTTGTTGTATTCCTCGGACAACACGGTTGGGGTCCGACTCACCTCAAGCTGACCCAGGACGCTCAAAAGCTTGAGAAAGACATCATTCCCGTTCTTCTAGACCATTCGCCGGAAGAGGCGTTGGATTCAGCCGATGGTCTGTTTCGGAAGCGCCGTCGTGTCGACCTTGGGGGGGCAAATACGATCAGCGACCTCGTCCAGGAAATTCTGCGGCGAAAGGAAGTAATTACAGACAAGGCCTACGAAAACCTTCGCGGCGAAGGACCAATACCAATACTCGATGAATTCATCGATCGCCTTCTTGAATCACAATCCCCAAGAATCTCAGCAGCGACACCCATCGCCCGCAAAATACTTTTCGACGCGGCGGGCATCAATCCATCCTCCACAGGAACAGCACAGATTTCGACGACGCGTCTGTTGATCGCGGCTTTCGACGTCGGCACTCGAATTGCCGATATCGCGCGTGACGATGACCGCTTGGGCGTTCTCGCGTTACAACACGTCCTCGCAACGAATGACAAGTTTTCCGGGTTCGTGGAGTTTCGGTCTCGGTATGTGAAACGGCAATCTCCGGACATGAGCATTCGCAGCGTCGTCGGATCGGACAATGTCCGAAAGATATTAGACTCGGCCGCGCCGGCCGGCGAGCTCACGGCCGATTCGCTTGTTGCCGCGCTGTTGTCTCAGCCAGGCACCAAGGTTGAAACGCGCCTCAGCGAAGCCGGGGTCCACATGCGGGAACTCCGCGCGGAAGTTCTCACCGCGTTACAGGGCATGGACTCTTCGCGAATTGACTACTGGAAATCCGTCTTCCCGGTCGACCAGCCGGGCCCGGCACCGGTCGTCACCATCACGTTCGCGCGGATGGGAAACGATAATCCCGAACGCGACAACTTGGATGATAAACTGGGCGTTGCCGACGAGGCGCGTGCATTCGCCAGGGTCGCCGCCGCGCGACAAGTCGATCCGCCCTTGGCGTTCGGCATTTTCGGCGATTGGGGATCAGGCAAGTCGTTTTTCATGCGGCTCATGCAGGACTATGTGGAGAAGCTTTCGCATAAGCTTGTTCCCGAGGCTGCCACCGAACTATTTCACGAGAATATCGTGCAAATCCGTTTCAACGCTTGGCATTACGCCGAAACCAACCTTTGGGCGAGCCTTGTCGATTATATTTTCTCCGAGCTTGATCGCTGGATCCAGGCGAAATTCAACTCAGTCGAGCAAAATGCGCTGTTCGACAAGCTGACGACGGCGCGAGAGCTGACGATCGACTCCGCCGAGCAATTAATACGCCGCCGCAAGGAACAGAAATCCGCGGCGGAGCGCGTCGCCGCCGCGGAACGCGAACTCGCGGCGGCCAACGAAAAGGCCGGGGTGACACCGAAGTTGTTTTGGCAAGTCGTGCGCGAGAAATTTACAAGTTCGGTATCCGAGAATGACATCAAGCAAGTCGCCGCAACACTCGGGCTAGATCAACTTGCGAGCGATGCGGAAGTCCTCAAGAAGACGATCGATGGCTTGGCGATCGAGGGCCAGCGTACCAAGATCGTCGCGCACGGCATCTGGCGACGGCTATATTCCGCTCCCTCGTGCATTTTTATCCTTATTGCGCTCGTCGTCGTGCCTGGACTTTTGACTTGGCTGCGTGATTGGATACTTGCGCAGCCGGCCTCACGTTTGACCGATTTCGTTCACCACATCAACGCCGCCGTATTGGCGGCCACAGGCGTGCTCGCTTCGCTCGCAACGGTTGTCGGAATCGCGACGAACAGCGTTAAATCAGCTGTCGCCAAGCTTGAGGGGTTCCGCGCAGATTTGGATGGAATTATTGCTGAACAAGTAAACAAGCCCACCGACGAGGTAAAAATTGCGCAGGATAAGCTCGCAAAACTGACCGCGGACGTCGCGGAAGCCCACGCACTTCTCGAGAATACGAGCAACCACCTGGCAGACGCAGCGCGTGAATATGCCAGCGGGACCGGGCGAGGAAGACTCCTAAGTTTCGTCCGTGAGCGCGCAAGTCAGGGCGAATACGCTAAGCATCTCGGGCTTATTGCAACGGTGCGCAAGGACTTCACCGATTTGTCGGCAATGATGTCCAAGGTGGACCCCTCGGTGCAAGAGGAGGTGAAGAGGCGGACCGAATCCTACAATAGGCGGGTGCAAGGATTGATCGCGGTCGCGAATGAGGAAGGTCTGCTGACAAGCGACGATATTGATCGGCTTCTTCGCAGCGCAGTCGCCGCCCAGACGATGTCTCAACCGATCTTTCAAAGAATTATTCTATATATCGACGACCTTGATCGGTGCCAGCCTGAAAAGGTCGTGGATGTCCTCCAAGCCGTACACCTGCTTCTGACCTTTCCGCTCTTTGTCGTGGTCGTGGCGGTCGATGCGCGCTGGGTCGGCCGTTCTCTGGAAACCCAATACGAGCACTTGCTCGGACAAAAAGGAACCGACGTAACTTCACCAGGCGCGACGGCGCGAGACTATCTCGAAAAAATATTCCAGGTACCATATTGGGTTCGGCCCATGACGGCTGACAGCAGCCGGAATTTGCTCATGAGCCTTGTGACCGTCCCCAGCGTAGTTACCGCCCCGGTCGGCGCCGACAATATTAGGCCTACTGACGGCCCAACTGCGCCGGCCAATGCCATTCCAGTTCCCCCTGTCCAGGTCACTCCTGGCGACGGCGTCCGGCCCGACGTTCAACCACGGACCAACACTGAGCCTCTACAGCAACAAGTCGGAAACATCGTACCCACGACGGTCCCTAAACCACCCGTCGAGAACGGCGAAAAGCCGACCCCACAGGTCGCCGCTCGTGCCCTCGAGCTTACTAACGGGGAGCAAGCTTTTATGAAATATCTCGCCCCGCATCTAGGAAGCACGCCGCGCAGCACCCTGCGATTCCTCAATGTTTATCGCGTTATCAAAGCCAGCTTGAATACGGACGAACTTGCGAAACTGGAAAAGGCGGGAGGTTATCGCGGTTTGATGGCTCAGCTTGCCATAACCACGGGTTCTCCCGCACTGCAAAAGCGATGGACCGAGCTATTGAGCAGTGTGTCCCAGAGCGACGGACGGAAGAAGATAGAGGACCGGCTGAAGGCCGAGCCATGGTTTCAAAATTCCGACGGTCGCCGACTCAAAGCAATTCTCTCGGCATTCTGGGCTAAGGCGCAAAATTCGGATCCCAAGCTCAGCGAATCGACCGAAGCGGTCGACAAGGCGCAATTTGAAGGTATTGGCGACCTGCAGCGCTATGGTGAGATTGCCTGGCGTTACAGCTTCAGCGTCTAGAACGGCGTGGCTCCGCCTCGGATCGATTGCGAAGCCGCGCCTACATTTGGCTCCCGTCAACCGGCTACTTCTTCTCCAACAGCAGCGTGCCTTCCTTGCGGATCAGCGGCTGGATGGTTTCGGCGACCTTGGCCAGAAGCCAAGGCAGCACGACTTCGAGGCGCACGTGGTCGTCCAGCACGTCGATGGTGCCGCTCGCCGACTGCGCCAGCGCCGTGATGCGGAACTGCAGGCGGTTGTCGGTCCAGGTTTCTTCCTGGATGGTGAAGAACTGCCCGAATTTTTCCTGGGCGCTGCGCACGCCCGACTTCAGGCGGCGAACCGCTTCGTCCCGGCCGAGCCGGTGCGAGATGGTGACAACCAGAGGCTTGCTCATGGCCCGTATATGGGGACTGTCTTTCGCCAATCAAACCGTCACACTATAGGTTCCCATCGTTTCGGCACCGGACATGACCAAGCCGCCGACCTTCATCGAAAAGCACGGCCTGTGGAGCGACGAGCAGCGCCGGCTCGCCGCCGACATCAAGCGTCGGGTCGAGGCGGAAAAACTCCGGTTCGTCCGGCTCGCCTGGAGCGACACCCACGGCTATGCACGGGCAAAAACGCTGACGGTGCCGGCGTTCCTGTCGGCGCTGAGCGGCGGCTACAACGTCGGCGTCGCCACCACGACGCTGGATTCAACCGGCGGCCGCGTCTTCGCCTCGTTCACCCGCGGCGGCGGCATGGGGCTTGCCGAGATGACCGGCTCGCCCAATCTCACCGTCGTGGCCGACCCGAAAACTTTCCGCATCTTGCCGTGGGCGCCCGGCGTCGGCTGGATTCTGGTCGATGAATATTTCAACGACGGCACGCCGTTTCATTTCGCCCCGCGCCAGCTGTTGCGCAAGGCGCTGCACAAGCTCGCCGGACGCGGCTGCGGCAGCGTCATCGGCGCGGAGATAGAATGGTATCTGTTTCGCGTGGCCGAGGAGCATTTGAGCGAGGACAATATTGGCGCGCCCGGCATCCGCGGCCGTCCGATCAAGACCTGGCCGGCCGAGCCCGGCTATCACTACCATTCCGAATCCAACATGGATTTGATGCAGCCGGTGTTCGATGCGCTCGGCGATGCCTACGAGGCGCTCGGATTTGGGCTGCGTTCCATCGAAAACGAATGGGGCCCCGGACAAGTCGAGTGCACGTTTGCCCCTCGTGCCGCGCTGGACGCCGCCGACAACGTGCTGCTGTTTCGCACCGCGACGCGTCAGGTGTGCCGGCGGCTCGGCTACTTCGCCACCTTCATGGCTCGCCCGGCGTTCAAGGGTTATTGTCCGAGCGGCTGGCACTTGCATCAGTCGCTGGTCGATGGGTCGAGCGGCGCCAATCTGTTGATGCCGAATAAATCCGGCGAGATGCTGTCGCCACTCGGCCTGTCGTATCTCGCCGGCCTCCTGCAATACGCGGCGCCGAGCGCGGTGTTCGCCACGCCGACCGTCAACGGCTATCGCCGCTTCAAGCCGAATTCGCTGGCGCCGGATCGCGCCACTTGGGCTTACGACCATCGCGGCGCCATGATCCGTGTGCTCGGCGGGCTGCACGATCCGGCGACGCGATTTGAGAACCGCATGGGCGAGCCGGCGGCCAATCCGTATCTCTACGTAATGTCGCAAGTCGTGGCCGGACTCGCCGGTATCGAAGCCGCGCTGCAGCCGCCGCCGGCGACCGACGAGCCTTACGCCGCCGAGCGGCCGATGCTGCCGAAAAACCTGCCCGAAGCGCTCGACGCGCTGGAAAAGGAGCCGTTGTTCCGGCGCGAGCTCGGCGATACCTTCATCGACTACTTCATCAAGCTCAAGCGCACCGAGACCGGGCGCTACCAGCGCTCGCTGGAGGAAAGCGGCGAAGCGGCGCAAAGCGACGAGCCCAGCACCTGGGAGCAGAATGAGTATTTCGATTTCTTTTGAGATAAGGAGCACGTCATGACGGCTCTGGAGAAGATCAACGCGCCGCCGACCCGCATCGGCGGCACGGCACTGTACGACTGGGATTACCTGGTCCAGGACGACCGCGCCCATCGGCTGATCTATACGGACCCGGCGATCTTCGAAGCCGAGATGACGAATATCTTTGGCGGCACCTGGACCTATCTCGCCCACGAAAGCGAAATCCCGAGCGACAACGATTTTATCACCCGACGCTTGGGATTACGCCCGCTGATCATCGTGCGCGACGCCAACGGCAAAATCCGGGCGCTCTATAACCGCTGCACCCATCGCGGCACCACGCTGTGCCGCTGGGACAAAGGCAATACCAAATCGTTCCAGTGCCCGTATCACGGCTGGAATTTCCTCAACACCGGCAAACTGCGCGGTGTGCCGTGGCCGGAAGGCTATGCCGAAGACATGCGCGATCCGAAATACAACATCGCGCAGGTGCCGCGGGTCGAATCCTACCGCGGCTTTATCTTCGCCACGCTGAACATGGACGCGCTGCCGCTCACCGAGCATCTCGGCACGATCGCAAAGATCATCGACGAGTGGCTCGACCGCAATCCCGGCGGCAAGGTGGTGGTCTGCGAGGCCAATCGCTTCCGTTACAAAGGCAACTGGAAGCTCGCCTACGACAATTCGTGCGACGGCTATCACGTCGCCTATTCGCACCGCTCGCTGCTCGAAACCGAGAACCGCTTTGCCGGCGAGAACGCCAAGGGCATGGCCTATTACCGCAACTCGCCCGACACCCAGCCGATGTATATGCGCTACACCGGCCACGGCAATCACTTCAAGGACAAGCGGCCGAATCTGGAAAAGCGCCCGGGCGGTTTGTGGGCGCTGGAAAGCGCGCATCCCGGCATGGAGCATTACGAATCCGAGTTCATCAAACGCTACGGTGACCGAGCCTTCGCGCTGCTCGATCTCGCCGGCTCCGAGCCGGTCAACATCAACGTGTTTCCGAATTTCTCGCTGCTCGGCAACCACATCCAGGTATTCGAGCCGGTCGGCGTCGAGGAGACCAACGCCATCTGGTACGGCACCATGATCGTCGATGACGGTTCCGTGCCCGCGGACGCCGTCACCGACATCAATGCGTTGCGCATGCGCACCCAGGAGGGTTTCCCGAATTTCGGCGAAGTCGACGACATCGCCAATTTCGAGCAGATCCAACGCGGTCTCATCGCGCCGGAAGACGAGTGGGTCTACATGAACCGCGGTTTCGGCATCCCCGATCGCATCAAGACCCACGACGACGGCACGATCACGGCGCCGGCGACCGACGAAGCCTTCATGCGCGAGCATTTTAAGGAATGGAAGCGGCTGATGAAGGCGCGCCCCAATCTCGCCATCCAGCGTGAGCCGTGACATGAACGCGCCTGCCGCAAAAGCCGATCCGTCGCGCACGTCGCATTACGTCAACGATGCGCTCTATCGCGCGCTGATCGAAAATTTCTCCGACTGGCAGGACGATGCGCGCGCCGTCACCGACGTCGCCGTGCGCGACGAATTCCGCCGGCTCATCGAACGCGAGGCGCGCCTCCTCGATCAGCTGCGCTACGACGACTGGCTCGCCATGTACGCGGCCGAGTGCATCTACTGGGTGCCGTCGACGCCTGGCGCCGGCGATCCGCGGCGCGAGATTTCGGTGATGTTCGACGACCGCCGCCGGCTCGAGGATCGGATCTACCGGATGCGCACCGGATTCGCCTGGTCGCAGGCGCCGGCGTCGCGCACGGTACGCCTCGTCGCCAATGTCGAGGTTTTTACAACGGCGCGCGACGACACCCGCATGGTACGCTCGAATTTTTTGATCAGCGAATTCTGGGGCGACGAGACCAGGGTGCTCACCGGCTGGGCCGGGCATCGCGTCGTGCGCGACGGTGCCGGCTGGAAGATCCAGGCCAAGCAGGTCAATCTCATCGATTGCGACCAAAGCATCCGCAATCCAAGCATCATCCTGTGAAGTCATGAAAAGATTGAAGCTGACGATGGCCTGCGGCCGTTACGACCGCACCCAGCCGCTGATCGACGGCCGCGTCGAGCCCGAGGGCGTCGACCTGACATTCATTCCGCTGCGGCCGGGCGAGACGTTCTGGCGCATGCTCAATCACGCCGAATTCGACTGCTCGGAAATGTCGCTGTCGTCCTACACCATCCTGCGCTCGGAGGGCGACACGCGGTTCATCGCCATTCCGGTGTTTCCGTCGCGGGTGTTCCGCCATTCGGCGGTCTATCTGCGCGCCGATTCCAAAATTGAGAAGCCGCAAGACCTCAAGGGCAAGCGTATCGGCGTCGGCGACTACCAGATGACCGCCGCGGTCTGGGTGCGCGGTTTTTTGCTGCACGATTATGGCGTTCGGCCCGAGGACGTCACCTGGGTGATCGGCCGGCCGGTGCGCACCATCAAGCCGCCGGACGGCATTCGCGTCGAATTCATGTCGCCGCAGACGACGCTCGAGGACATGCTGGAGCGCGGCGAGATCGATGCGCTGGCTTCGGTGATGATTCCGAAGACGCTGGGCACAACGGTGCGGCGGCTATTCGCCGATCCGCGCAAAGTCGAGCGCGACTATTACGAACGCACCCGCATCTTTCCGATCATGCACACCTTCGTGCTCAAGACAAAACTTTACGAGCAAAACCCCTGGCTGGCGATCAGCTTTTATCGCGCCTTCTGCCGGGCGCGCGACATCGCCTATCATTGGATGTACGACACCGATGCGCTGACCGTCGGCCTGCCGTGGGTGATCGACGAGGTGGAAACGACGCGCAAGATTTTCGGGCCGCAAATCTGGGATTATTCGATCGAGGGCAGCCGGCCGACGCTGGACGCGCTGATGCGCCATCTCGACGAGCAAAAGCTCACCCGGCGGCCCATGAAGGTCGAGGAGCTTTTCGTGCCCAATATCAGTCCCGGTCTCAACGAATATTTGCGGGCGACCGCGGAGGAATGATCGCTACTCGAATAAAAAACCAAGGGAGGATCGACCATGACAAATGACATGCGCATGTCGCGCCGCAACGCGCTCAAGGCCGGCGCTGCGCTCGCAGCAGGCACAGCGGCCGGCGACGGATTTTCCGGCACCGCGCTCGCCGACGACGTTCGCCGCTTCGACGGCCAGCAGGCAAACGATCCGAAGAGCCGCATTCTCCTCAAAGGCGGTACCATCGTCAGCATGGACGCCAAGATCGGCGATTTGGCGAAAGGCGATTTGTTGATCGAAGGCAGCAAAATCTCCGCCATCGCGCCCGAGATCAATGCCGCGGATGCGCAGGTGATCGACGCCATCGACACCATCATCGTACCGGGCTTGGTCGATTGCCACCGCCATTCCTGGGAAGCGCAGTTGCGCCGCATCAATCCGAATTCGCCGACGCTTGCGGATTACATGAACGCCACGCACCTGTCGTTCGCCAAATTCTATCGGCCACAAGATCACTATGTCGGCAATTACCTCACCGCCATGGGCTGCATCGACGCCGGCGTCACCTGCGTGATCGACAACTCCCACAATTCCCGCAGCGCCGCACACTCCGACGCGGCGGTCGAAGCGCTGTTCGATGCCGGCATCCGCGCCGTGCACGCGTCCGGACCGCCAGGCGCCGGCGATTGGGATCATCAGTGGCCGGCGGATCTCGAGCGGCTGCAGAAAAAATATTTCTCGTCGACGGACCAGCTTGTAACGTTGCGCATGTTCTCAGGCCCCATTCGCGAGAACTGGGCGGTGGCGCGCAAGCTCGGGCTTCGCATCACCACCGAATTCCAAGGCCCGGCGCAGGCGGCGCTGCTCGATCCGCTGGCGGCCGACAAGCTGGTCGGCCCGGACAACACCTTCAACCATTGCGGCGCGCTGCCGGAACGGACTTGGCAGATCTTTCTCGACAGCGACGCCAACATCGATGTGTGCCCGCGCTCGGACGCGCAATATGCGCTGGGCGAAGGCGTCTGCGCGTTGCAGCACGCCTGGGACCACGGCATCAAGCCGGGCTTTTCCGTCGACAACGAAACCTCCTACTCGACCGACATGTTCATGGAGATGCGGGTCGCGCTCTACATCCAGCGCGCGGTGGCCCAAAACCGCAAATTCTCCGGCGACCAAAATCCGCCCAAACCGCTGATGGTGCGCGACGTGCTCTATTGCGCGACCACGGGCGGCGCGCACTGCGCCGGCCTCGACGACAAGATCGGTTCGCTGGCGCCGGGCAAGGAAGCCGATCTCCTCATGATCCGCACCGACGACATCAACCTTTATCCGTCGAACAACGCCATCGGCACCGTGGTGCAGGCGGCCGAGCGCAGCAATATCGATACCGTCGTCATCGGCGGCCGGGTGCGCAAATATCGCGGACGCGTGGTCGGGCTCGACATGGTGAGCCTCAAAGCGATGATCGACGAGTCGCGCAACCACCTGTTCGCGGCCGCCGGCTATCACCCGGACATTTTCGCCGAATTGCTCCCGAAGTTGTCCTAGTGGCGGGCGCTATCTGGCGGCCCTGAGACACCATGACAGCCGCCGGTGCTGTTGCGCAAACCGGCGCTGCTTTCTAAAACTACCCTTCAGGAGCAATTCCGCTGGGAGGAGCCCGCGCGTCGAGCGGGACGAAAGAGAAGGACATACGCGATGATCAGACCATTGATTGCAGGGACCGCCGCGCTCGCGCTGGTCGCGGGGCCGGCCATGGTGCAGCAAGCATCGGCGCAGCAAAAGACCATCAAGATCGGCGTCATCTCGACGTTCAGCGGCCCTGCCGCCGCGATCGGCAACGACATGCGCAACTCGTTCGAGCTCGGCCTCGACCACCTCGGCCGCAAGCTCGGCGGGCTGCCGGTCGAAGTCGTCTATGAGGACGACGAGATCAAGCCGGAAGTCGGTGTGCAGAAAACCCAGAAACTGATCGAGTCCGACAAAGTCGATTTCATCGTCGGCTATATCTGGTCGAACGTGCTGCTGGCCTCGCTGAAGCCGCTGGTCGATTCCAAGACCATGACGGTGGTGACCAATGCCGGCGCCTCGCAGCTCGCCGGCGAACAGTGCTCGCCCTATGTGTTCTCGACCTCGTGGAACAACGATCAGACGCCGGCCGCGATCGGCACTTACATGAACCAGAAGGGCGTCAAGACCGCGTTCCTGATGGGCCCGAACTATGCCGCCGGCAAGGACATGCTCAACGGCGTGCAGACCACGTTCAAGGGCCAGATCGTCGGCCAGGAATTGACGCGCTGGCCCGACCAGCTCGATTTCTCCGCCGAGCTTTCCAAGGCACGTGCTGCCAACCCCGACGCCATCTTCGCCTTCTATCCGGGCGGCGCCGGCGTGCAGTTCATCACCCAATACGCGCAAGCCGGCCTCAAGGGCCAGATTCCGCTCTATACCGCGTTCATCGTCGACGACCTGTCGCTACCGCGGCTGAAGGATCTCGCCGTCGGCATTCCGGGCGCCCAGGAATGGGTCAACGATCTGCCGAACGACGCCAACAAAAAATTCGTCGCCGACTATAAGGCGAAGTACAAAGCCTCGCCGTCGTTCTACGGCGCCCAGACCTATGACGCCGCGGCGCTGATCGACAGCGCGGTCACCGCGGTCAAGGGCGACCTCAGCAATAAAGAAGGCATGCGCAAGGAGATGGAAAAGGCCGACTTCAAGTCAGTGCGCGGCAATTTCCGGTTCGGCAACAACCACATTCCGATCCAGAATTTCTACCTGCAGGATGCCGACAAGACCGCCGACGGCGGCTACGCGCTGCACACCGTCTCGCTCATCGTCAAGGACGACCAGGACAAGTTTCACGACAAATGTCCGATGAAGTGAGGAGCTACCGGCGCTCATATCTGTTCCGCTCATTCCCGCGAAAGCGGGAATCCAGTTCGCCGGGCGAGAGCTACATAGCTGGGTCCCCGCTTTCGCGGGGACGAGCGGCCTAGGCAACCGTGCTCTATTTCATCGAGCAGCTTCTCAACGGCGTGCAGCTTGGCATGCTGCTGTTCCTGCTCGCGGCCGGGCTGACGCTGATCTTCGGCATTATGGACCTGGTCAACCTGGCGCACGGCTCGCTCTATATGCTCGGCGCCTATTTCGCCGCGACGTTTGCCGCGCTGACCGGAAGTTTTGTGCTCGGCGCCATCCTGGCGCTAGCCGCCACGTTCGTCTCCGGCGTGGCGCTCGAAGTGATCGCGATACGGCCGCTCTACGGCCGCAGCCACCTCGACCATGTGCTTGGCACGTTTGGGCTGTTGCTGTTCTTCAACGAATTGGTGCGGCTCGTCTGGGGCCCGGCCGGCATGACGCTATCGCTGCCGAGCGAAATGCTGACCGCGGTCAAGATTCTCCCCGGTGTGTATTATCCGGCCTACCGTCTCGTGATCATTCTCGCGACGCTCGCGGTCGCGGCGCTGCTCTACATCCTGGTGATGCGCACGCGGCTCGGCATGCTGATCCGCGCCGGCGCCTCGAACCGCGAAATGGTGGGCGCGCTCGGCGTCAACATAAAACTGCTTTACACGCTGGTGTTCGGGCTCGGCGCCGCGCTGGCGGGCTTTGCCGGCCTGATGCAGGCGCCGATCCTGACGGTGCAGATCGGCATGGGCGAGAATATTTTGATCCTCGCCTTCGTCGTCATCATCATCGGCGGTATTGGCTCGATCCGCGGCGCCTTTGTCGCCGCCATCATCGTCGGGCTGATCGACACCCTCGGCCGTGCCTTCCTGCCCGATTTGCTGCGCGCGGCGCTCAACACCAATGCCGCGCTGACATTGGCGCCGGCGCTCTCCTCGATGTCGATCTACATGCTGATGGCCGGCATTTTGGTGTTTCGTCCGGAAGGACTCTTTCCGGCAGCGAGCAAATGAGCGCGCTTTTGGGGCTCAATCCGCGCAACGCGCTGTCCATTGGCCTTTTGATCATTCTTGCACTGATCCCACTCTACGCGGCGCAAACGGGCAACGCCTTCGTCATGACCCTGTTTACCCGCGTGCTGATCCTGGCCATGGCCGCTGTGAGCCTCAATCTCATCATGGGCTATGGCGGCATGGTGAGCTTCGGCCATGCCGCCTATCTCGGTCTCGGCGGCTATGCCGTCGGCATTTTG
>Ga0210395_10000934_pt1 | contig 22522 bp, 33 predicted proteins | sample IncBWH4OmetaG_FD_150861 | JGI IMG/M metagenome (GOLD analysis project Ga0210395, IMG submission 150861) | Forest soil microbial communities from Barre Woods Harvard Forest LTER site, Petersham, Massachusetts, United States - Inc-BW-H-4-O ...
CGTCAACAAGATGGACCGCGTCGGGGCCGAGTTCCACCGCTGCGTCGACATGATTACCGACCGCCTCGGCGCCACGCCGCTGGTCATCCAGCTGCCGTGGGGCGTCGAGTCGGACTTCCGCGGCGTCATCGACCTGATCAGGATGCGCGCCCTCGTCTGGCAGACCGAGGGCAAGGGCGACACCTACGACATCGTGTCCATTCCGGACGACCACGTCGAGGCCGCGCGCGACTGGCGCGACAAGCTGATCGAGACCATCGCCGAGAACGACGAGGAGATGATGGAGCTGTACCTCGAGGGCAACGAGCCCAACGAGGAGCAGCTGGTCGCCGCGATCCGGCGGGCCACCATCGCCAGCGCCGTCACCCCGGTGATGTGCGGCAGCGCGTTCAAGAACAAGGGCGTGCAGCCGATGCTCGACGCGATCGTCGACTTCCTGCCCAGCCCAGTCGATGTCCCGGCGATCAAGGGCCACGCGGTCGGTGACGAGACGACAGTCATCGAGCGGCACCCCGACATTACCGAGCCGTTCGCCGCGCTGGCCTTCAAGATCATGTCTGACCAGCACCTCGGCAAGCTGACCTACATTCGCGTCTACTCCGGCAGGCTCGACGCCGGCACGCAGGTGCTGAACTCGACCAAGGGCCGCAAGGAGCGGATCGGCAAGATCTACCAGATGCACGCGAACAAGCGCGAGGAGCGCCCGTCCGCGGTGGCTGGCCAGATCGTCGCCGTGATGGGCCTCAAGGACACCACCACCGGCGACACGCTCAGCGACACGAGCAAGCAGGTCATCCTGGAGTCGATGACGTTCCCGGCCCCGGTCATCAACGTGGCCATCGAGCCGAGGACCAAGGCCGACCAGGACAAGCTCGGCACCGCCATCCAGCGGCTCGCGGAAGAAGACCCGACGTTCCAGGTCAGGACCGACGAGGAAACCGGCCAGACCATCATCTCCGGCATGGGCGAGCTGCACCTGGAGGTGCTGGTCGAGCGGATGCGCCGCGAGTTCAAGGTCGAGGCCAACATCGGCCGCCCGCAGGTCGCCTACCGCGAGACCATCCGCCGCAAGGTGGAGAAGGTCGAGTACACCCACAAGAAGCAGACTGGCGGCTCTGGCCAGTTCGCCCGAGTCATCATCAACCTGGAGCCGACCGGCGGCGACGGCGGCGGCTACGAGTTCGAGAACAAGGTCACCGGCGGCCGGGTGCCGCGGGAGTACATCCCTTCGGTGGACGCGGGCTGCCAGGAGGCCGCCGAGTTCGGCGTGCTGGCTGGCTACCCGATGGTCGACGTCAAGGTCACGCTGACCGACGGTGCTTACCACGAGGTGGACTCGTCTGAGCTCGCCTTCAAGATCGCTGGCTCGATGGCCTTCAAGAAGGCCGCCGCGCACGCTGATCCGGTCCTGCTGGAGCCGCTGATGGCGGTCGAGGTCAGGACGCCTGACGACTACATGGGGGATGTCATCGGCGACCTGAACAGCCGCCGGGGTCAGATCCAGGCCATGGAGGAGAGGTCCGGGGTGCGGGTCGTCAAGGCCCTCGTCCCGCTGTCGGAAATGTTCGGTTACGTGGGTGACCTGCGCAGCCGGACGCAGGGCCGGGCGGACTACAGCATGCAGTTCGACTCGTATGCCGAGGTCCCGCCCAGCATCGCCAAGGAGATCATCGCCAAGGCACGCGGCGAGTAGCCACGAAACCGAGTTCCACAACAAACGACTGAGAACAAAACAGCGCGCGTGAGCGCCTGGCCCCGCCGCGACGGTGGGGAAACGATGCAACGAGGAGAAACAAGTGGCGAAGGCGAAGTTCCAGCGGACCAAGCCGCACGTCAACATCGGCACCATCGGTCATATTGACCACGGCAAGACGACGCTGACCGCGGCGATCACCAAGGTGCTTCACGACAAGTACCCCGACGTGAACCCCTTCTACGCGTTCGACCAGATCGACAACGCGAAGGAAGAGAAGGAGCGCGGGATCACGATCTCGATCTCGCACGTCGAGTACCAGACGGACAAGCGGCACTACGCCCACGTGGACTGCCCCGGTCACGCCGACTACATCAAGAACATGATCACCGGCGCGGCGCAGATGGACGGCGCCATCCTGGTCGTCGCCGCCACTGACGGCCCGATGCCGCAGACCCGCGAGCACGTGCTGCTGGCCCGCCAGGTCGGCGTGCCGTACATCGTGGTCGCGCTGAACAAGGCCGACATGGTCGACGACGAGGAGATCCTCGAGCTGGTCGAGCTTGAGGTGCGTGAGCTGCTCACCACTTACGAGTTCCCCGGCGACGACGTCCCGGTGATCCGGGTATCGGCGCTCAAGGCGCTTGAGGGCGACGCGGAGTGGGGCGGCAAGGTCGTCGAGCTGATGGCCGCCTGCGACGACAGCATCCCGGAGCCGGTCCGCGACACCGAGAAGCCGTTCCTGATGCCGGTCGAGGACGTGTTCTCGATCACCGGCCGCGGCACCGTGGTCACCGGCCGGATCGAGCGCGGCGTCATTCACACCGGTGAGGAAATCGAGATCATCGGCATCAAGGACAAGGCTCAGAAGACCACGGTTACCGGCGTGGAGATGTTCAAGAAGATCCTGGACGAGGGCCAGGCAGGCGACAACGCCGGCCTCCTGCTGCGCGGTACCAAGCGCGAGGATGTCGAGCGCGGCCAGGTCATCATCAAGCCGGGCACCAACACCCCGCACACCGAGTTCGACGCGCAGGTCTACATCCTGTCCAAGGACGAGGGCGGCCGGCACACGCCGTTCTTCAACAACTACCGGCCGCAGTTCTACTTCCGCACCACCGACGTGACCGGCGTGGTGCACCTGCCGGAAGGCACCGAGATGGTGCTGCCCGGTGACAACACCGAGATGAAGGTCGACCTGATCCAGCCGATCGCCATGGAGGAGGGCCTGCGCTTCGCTATCCGCGAGGGCGGCCGGACCGTTGGCGCTGGCCGGGTCACGAAGATCATCAAGTAGCAGGCGGCGGGCCCGGGGAAACCCGGGCCCGCTTCACGGTCGCCCCGCTTCGGCGGGGCCGGCCAGACAGCGGCACGACACGCCCGCGGGAAGCCCCGGGGAGTCGCCCCCAGGGGCTTACTCCGCGGGGGATCCCGGGGGTCGCCCCCCGGGGCTTACAGAGAAGGACATCGAAGCCACATGGCGGGACAGAAGATCCGCATCCGGCTCAAGGCCTACGACCACGAGGTCATTGATAGCTGGGCGCGAAAGATCGTTGACACCGTGATTCGTACCGGCGCTAAGGTCGCCGGTCCCGTGCCGCTGCCGACCGAGAAGAACGTGTACTGCGTCATCCGCTCGCCGCATAAGTACAAGGACTCGCGCGAGCACTTCGAGATGCGCACGCACAAGCGGCTGATCGACATCATCGACCCCACGCCGAGGACTGTCGACTCCCTGATGCGGCTGGACGTGCCGGCTGGCGTCGACATCGAGATCAAGCTGTAGCTGGATCGCGCGGACAAGAAAGCACTTGAAATGAGCAAGCAGATCCGAGGGGTGCTGGGCACCAAGCTCGGCATGACCCAGGTCTTCGCCGACGACGGGCGGATGGTTCCCGTGACCGTCGTCGCCGCGGGCCCGTGTGTCGTGACCGCGGTGCGGACGCCCGACGCCGACGGTTACTCGGCCGTCCAGCTCGGCTACGGCGAGATCGACCCCCGCAAGGTGACGCGGCCGGTGGCCGGTCACTTCGCCAAGGCCGGCGTCACGCCGCGCCGGTACCTGGTCGAGATCCGGACCGACTACGCGACCGAGTACACCCTGGGCCAGGAGGTCACGGCCGAGACGTTCACCGCTGGTGATCTCGTCGACGTGACCGCGACCAGCAAGGGCAAGGGCTTCGCCGGTGTGGTCAAGCGGCACGGCTTCAAGGGCATGAGTGCCTCGCACGGCACCAAGCGCAAGCACCGCGCGCCCGGCTCGATCGGCGGCTGCGCCTACCCGGGCCGCGTGTTCAAGGGCGTGCGGATGGCTGGCCGGATGGGCGGCGAGCGCACCACCTCACCGAACCTGACCTTGCACGGCGTGGACGCCGAGCGCGGGCTGCTGCTCATCAAGGGCGCGGTCCCCGGCCCTGCCGGCGCGCTCGTGCTCGTCCGCAATGCAGCTAAGTCCCCAGCGAAGAGTGAGGCGAGATGAGCCCGGCGAAGACAACGGCACGGGCGCAGGTCTCGGCGCTGCCGCCGGAGATCTTTGACGTCAAGGTCAACGTGCCGCTGATCCACCAGGTGGTTGTGGCGCAGGAGGCGGCCGCCCGCCAGGGCACGCACGCGGTCAAGTCCCGCGGCGAGGTCCGCGGCGGCGGCAGGAAGCCGTACCGGCAGAAGGGCACCGGCCGGGCCCGGCAGGGTTCGACGCGGGCACCGCAGTTCGCTGGCGGTGGCGTCGTGCACGGCCCGCAGCCGAGGTCCTATGACCAGAAGACCCCGAAGAAGATGAAGGTGGCCGCGCTCCGCGGTGCGCTCTCCGACCGTGCCCGGCACGGCCGCGTGCACGTGGTGGAGACCCTGGTCGACGGGGAGACGCCGAAGACCAAGTCCGCGGTGGCGGCGCTCACCGCGCTGACCGGGACCGCGGCGCACGTACTCGTCGTGGTGCGGGCGGCCGACACCGTCACGCAGCTCAGCCTGCGGAACGCACCCGGCGTGAACATCATCGACCAGGGCCAGCTCAACACCCGTGACGTCCTGGTAAGCGACCACGTGGTCTTCACCACCGAAGCGCTCAACGCGTTCGTCGCCAGGTCGATTGGTGACCGGAACGACGGAGGATCCGTGGCCGGTGCCGCCGCAAAGGCCGGTGTCGCAGCGACCGAGGCTCCAGCGAAGACCGAGGCCCCCGCGAAGGCCGAGGCCCCCGCGAAGGCCAAGGCTCCCGCGAAGGCCGAGGCCCCCGCGAAGGCCAAGGCTCCCGCGAAGGCCAAGGCCGAGAAGGCGGAGAAGGCAGATGAGGCGCCGCAGGACGCCGCGCCTGCTGCCGCCGAGGCCGATGCGCCTGAGACCAAGCCGAAGGCCACCCGCGCGAAGGCGAAGCAGGAGGACGCGCAGTGAACAAGACGGTCAACCCGCGGGACATCCTCCTGCGCCCGGTGATCTCGGAGAAGAGCCTCCGGCTCGCTGACGAGGGCAAGTACACCTTCATCGTCAAGCCGGACTCCCACAAGACCCAGATCCGCCAGGCGATTGAGCACACGTTCAACGTCAAGGTGGTCGGGGTCAACACGATCAACCGGCAGGGCAAGCGCCGGCGCACGCGGTTCGGCTGGGGTAAGCGGCCGGACACCAAGCGGGCCATCGTCAGCCTCGCCGCTGGCGACCGGATTGAGTCTTTCGGCGGACCGGTCAGCTAGCCGGCGATTACTAGGAGCTTCAAGCAGATGGCAATCAGAAAGTACAAGCCGACAACCCCCGGCAGGCGGGGGGCGAGCGGTGCTGACTTCTCCGAGGTCACGAGGACTGAGCCGGAGAAGTCGCTGGTGCGCCCGCTGCACAGCAACGGCGGCAGGAACGTGCACGGACGGATCACCGCCCGGCACCAGGGCGGCGGGCACAAGCGCTCGTACCGGCTCATCGACTTCCGGCGCAACGACAAGGACGGCGTCCCGGCCAAGGTCGCGCACATCGAGTACGACCCGAACCGGACTTCGCGCATCGCCCTGCTGCACTACGCCGACGGCGAGAAGCGCTACATCCTCGCGCCGGTCGGCCTCGAGCAGGGCGACCGCGTGGAGAACGGCCCGGGCGCCGACATCAAGACCGGCAACTGCCTGCCACTGCGCAACATCCCCACCGGCACGATGGTGCACGCGATCGAGCTGCGGCCGGGTGGTGGCGCGAAGATCGCCAGGTCCGCCGGCTCGGGGGTGCAGCTGCTTGCCCGTGAGGGCAGCCGGGCCACGCTCCGGATGCCGTCGGGCGAGATCCGGATGGTGGACGCCGCGTGCCGAGCGACGGTCGGCGAGGTCGGCAACGCTGAGCAGGGCAACATCAAGCTCGGCAAGGCCGGCCGCAACCGGTGGAAGGGCAAGCGCCCCACCGTCCGTGGCGTCGCGATGAACCCGGTCGACCACCCGATGGGCGGCGGCGAGGGCAAGACCTCCGGTGGCCGGCACCCGGTCAGCCCGTGGGGCAAGCCCGAGGGCCGTACCCGCCAGGCGCACAAGCCGAGCGACCAGATGATCACCCGCCGGCGCGGCAAGAAGAAGCGGTAGGAGCACTCAGCGATGCCTCGTAGCCTTAAGAAGGGTCCCTTCGTGGACGACCACCTGATGAAGAAGGTGGACTTCCAGAACGACAAGGGGACCAAGAACGTCATCAAGACGTGGTCGCGCCGCTCGATGATCGTCCCGGCGATGCTCGGCCACACGATTGCCGTGCACGACGGCCGCAAGCACGTGCCGGTATTCATCACCGAGTCGATGGTCGGGCACAAGCTCGGCGAGTTCGCTCCCACCCGCACGTTCCGCAGCCACGTTCGCGACGACCGTCGCAGCCGTCGCTAGCGAGACCGATAGACAGACCCAGGCCGGATACGAAGAAGAGCGAGACTGAGATGGAAGCAAGGGCTAAGGCGCGGTTCGTCCGCGTCACGCCGCGCAAGGCCCGCCGCGTGGTGGACCTCATCCGTGGTCTGCCCGCCAATCAGGCGCAGGCGACGCTGCAGTTCGCGCCGCAGGCTGCGAGCGAGACCGTTGGCAAGGTACTGGCCAGCGCGATCGCCAACGCCGAGCATCAGGGCGGCGACACGCGCTCCCTCATGGTGAAGCGGGCCTGGGTTGACGAGGGGCCGACGTGGAAGCGGTTCCGGCCGCGCGCCCAGGGCCGCGGCTACCGCATTGAGAAGCGCACAAGCCACATCACGGTCATCGTCTCTGACCGGAAGGAAGGGACCCGCTAGTGGGCCAGAAAGTGAACCCGCACGGGTTCCGGCTGGGCGTCACCACCGACTTCAAGAGCCGGTGGTTTGCGCGGTATGCCAACAAGCAGTACAGGGACTACGTCGCGGAAGACGTCGCTATCCGCCGGCTGCTGCAGCGCGGCATGGAGCGGGCCGGGATCTCGAAGGTGGAGATCGAGCGGACCCTCGACCGGGTCAGGGTGGACATCCACACCGCGCGCCCCGGCATCGTGATCGGGCGCCGCGGCGCGGAAGCCGACCGGATCCGCGGCGACCTGGAGAAGCTCACCAGCAAGCAGGTGCAGCTGAACATCCTTGAGGTGAAGAATCCCGAGGTGGACGCGCAGCTGGTGGCCCAGGGCGTGGCCGAGCAGCTGTCCAGCCGGGTGTCGTTCCGCCGGGCCATGCGCAAGGCGATGCAGACCGCGATGAAGAGCGGTGCCAAGGGCATCCGCGTGCAGTGCTCGGGTCGCCTGGGCGGCGCGGAAATGTCGCGGTCCGAGTTCTACCGCGAGGGCCGGGTGCCGCTGCACACACTGCGCGCGGACATCGACTTCGGCTTCTACGAGGCCAGGACCACATTCGGCCGGATCGGCGTGAAGGTCTGGATCTATAAGGGCGACGCGCCTGCGACCAGGGCCGAGCGCGAGGCCGCGGCCGCGGCGGCGCGCACCGGCCAGCGGCCGTCCGGCGCCCGCGAGGAGCGCGGCGGCCGGGACCGGCCGAGCCGGGGCGGCCAGCAGCGCCGCAGGCCCGACGGCACCGACCGGTCCGCTGCTCGCTCCGCCGAGGAAACCGCGGCTGAGGCGCCTGAGCAGCCGCCGGCGGCGACTTCAGGCGAGGAGAGCTGAGTCATGCTGATTCCGCGGCGGGTCAAGCACCGCAAACAGCACCGGCCGGACCGCCATGGCGCCGCCAAGGGCGGCACCAGGGTGACCTTCGGCGAGTACGGCATTCAGGCCGTTGAGCACTCGTACGTGACCAACCGGCAGATCGAGGCCGCTCGTATCGCCATGACCCGGCACATCCGCCGTGGCGGCAAGGTGTGGATCACCATCTACCCCGACCGCCCGCTGACGAAGAAGCCGGCCGAGACCCGGATGGGCTCGGGCAAGGGTGCCCCCGAGTGGTGGGTTGCGAACGTGAAGCCGGGCCGGGTGATGTTCGAGCTGTCGGGCGTGCCCGAGCCGATAGCCAGGGAAGCCCTGCGCCTGGCCATGCACAAGCTGCCAATGAAATGCAAGTTCGTTCGACGAGAAGTGGGTGACGCGTGATGGCCAAGGGGCTGGCAGCCGCTGACCTGCGGACGTCGACCGAGGAAGAGCTTGAGCTCAAGCTCGCCGAGGCGAAGATCGAGCTTTTCAACCTGCGCTTCCAGGCGGCCACCGGCCAGCTGGAGAGCCACGGCCGCCTGCGCGCCGTACGCAAGGAGATCGCGCGGATCTACACCGTGAAGCGCGAGCGGGAGCTCGGCATCGTGGTCGTGGAAGAGGAGTCAGCAGATGAGTAACGAGAGCACTGGCGAACTCGCTCGCGGCTACCGCAAGGTGCGTGAGGGCCTCGTGGTCAGCGACAAGATGGACAAGACGGTCGTCGTCCAGGTCGAGGACCGGGTCAAGCACCCCAAGTACGGCAAGGTCATCCGCCGGACGAAGAGGTACAAGGCACACGATGGCGAGAACGCCTGCGGCGTTGGCGACCGGGTGCTGCTGATGGAGACCCGCCCGCTGTCAGCCACCAAGCGCTGGCGCGTCGCGGAGATCATCGAAAAGGCCAAGTAACAGTGCAGGGGAGCGGGCGTGTCCGCGGGGGTCCGGGGGTCGCCCCCCGGGCTGAAACAATGCGACCGGCTCGCCGCGGCAGCGGCGAGCCGAGAGAGCAGGAAACGTGATCCAGCAGGAGTCGCGGCTCAAAGTCGCCGACAACACCGGAGCCAAGGAGATCTTGTGCATCCGCGTGCTCGGCGGCTCGAGCAGGCGATACGCGGGCATCGGCGACATCATCGTCGCCACCGTCAAGGATGCCCTCCCCGGCGCCGGGGTGAAGAAGGGCGACGTCGTCAAGGCCGTCGTGGTGCGCACCCGCAAGGAGCGGCGCCGCGGCGACGGCTCCTACATCCGCTTCGACGAGAACGCTGCCGTGCTGATCAGGGACGGCGGGGACCCGCGCGGTACCCGCATCTTCGGCCCCGTCGGCCGGGAGCTCCGGGAGAAGCGGTTCATGCGGATCATCTCGCTTGCCCCGGAGGTGTTGTGATGTCCGGCGACAAGAAGAAGGCGCCCAGAATGAAGATCAGGAAGGGCGACAAGGTCGTGGTGATCGCGGGCAAGGACATCGGCCGCGAGGGCACCGTCATCGCCGCGCACCCGGACAAGCACATGGTGCTGGTCCAGGGCGTGAATATGATCAAGAAGAACACCAAGGTCAACTACCAGGGCGGGAGGGGCGGCCGCAGCTACAAGGAAGGCGGCATCGTCCATCAGGAGGCCCTGATCCACGTCAGCAACGTCGCGCTGGTCGACCCGGACACGAAGAAGCCCGCCAAGGCTGGCTTCCGGGCCGGGGAAGCCTCCGGCGAGGACGCCAAGAAGAAGGTCCGGTTCTCCCGGGCCAGCGGTAAGGAACTCTGATGGCTGCGACCAAGACTAAAGACGCCGCGCCGGCCAAGAGCGAGAGCAACGGCCAGGCCACCGCGGATGACGCGCAGCGCGTTCCGCCCCGTCTGAAGGAGCGGTACCGGTCCGAGATCGCGGGCGCGATGCGGGAAGAGTTCAGCTACCCCAACGTTATGCAGACGCCGACGATCATGAAGATCGTCGTCAACATGGGTGTCGGCGAGGCCGCGCGCGACGCCAAGCTGATCGACGGCGCCGTCAAGGACCTGGCCATCATCACCGGCCAGAGGCCGGCGGTGGCCAGGGCCCGCAAGTCGATTGCGCAGTTCAAGCTACGCGAGGGGATGCCGATCGGCGCGCACGTCACACTGCGCGGCGACCGGATGTGGGAATTCCTCGACCGGCTGCTCTCGCTGGCGCTGCCCCGGATCCGTGACTTCCGCGGGCTGTCCGACCGGCAGTTCGACGGGCGCGGCAACTACACCTTCGGCCTGAACGAGCAGCTGATGTTCCACGAGATCAACCCCGATCAGGTGGACCGGCAGCGCGGCATGGACGTGACCGTCGTCACGTCCGCAACCAACGATGACGAGGGCCGCGCGCTTCTGCGGCGGCTCGGATTCCCATTCAAGGAGAACTGAGCAGTGGCGAAGAAGAGCCTCATCGCCAAGGCCAAGCGCAAGCCCAAGTTCGAGGTGCGCGCCTATACGAGGTGTTCGCGGTGCGGCAGGCCGCGCGCGGTGTACCAGCGATTCGGCCTGTGCCGGATCTGCTTCAGGTCCATGGCGCACCGGGGCGAGCTGCCCGGGATCACCAAGTCCAGCTGGTAAGAAGACCAACCTGGGGGCACAAGCCCCCACCGACCACGCCGCAGGTCCTATGGGAAACCGCGGTGAGGAGGGCCACCAGGCCATGACAATGACCGACCCGGTCGCAGACATGCTGACCCGTCTGCGCAACGCCAACTCGGCCTACCACGACAGCGTGATCATGCCGTCCTCCAAGATCAAGACGCACATCGCCGAGATCCTGCAGCAAGAGGGCTACATCGCGAGCTGGAAGGTAGAGGACGCCGAGGTTGGCAAGAACCTGGTGATCGCGCTGAAGTTCGGGCCGACCCGAGAGCGCTCGATCGCAGGGCTCAAGCGCGTGTCCAAGCCCGGCCTCCGGGTGTACGCGCGCAAGGACAACCTGCCCAGGGTGCTCGGCGGGCTCGGTGTCGCGATCATCTCGACGTCGTCCGGCCTGATGACAGACAAGCAGGCGAAGAAGAAGGGCGTAGGCGGGGAAGTCCTCGCTTACGTCTGGTAGGGAGCCAGCTATGTCACGAATCGGACGGATGCCAGTAGAAGTGCCCTCCGGCGTCAACGTCACCATCGACGGCCGCCAGGTCCACGTGAAGGGCCCGAAGGGCGAGCTGAGCCTGGAAGTGCCGGCGCCGATCGACGTCGCGCAGACCGATGGCACGATCACCGTGACGCGGCCGAGCGACGACGGCGAGATCCGCGCGCTGCACGGCCTGTCCCGGTCGCTGATCGCCAACATGGTCACCGGCGTCACCAGCGGTTACAGCAAGACGATGGAGATCGTCGGCGTCGGCTACCGGGTCCAGGCCAAGGGCAGGGACCTGGAGTTCGCGCTCGGCTACAGCCACCCGGTGCCGGTCACTGCGCCCGACGGCATCACCTTCCGGGTCGAGACCCCCACCAGGTTCGTGGTCGAGGGCATCGACAAGCAGCAGGTCGGCGAAGTCGCGGCGAACATCCGCAAGCTGCGCAAGCCGGACCCGTACAAGGGCAAGGGCGTCAAGTACCAGGGCGAGCAGATCCGCCGCAAGGTCGGGAAGGCTGGTAAGTAGCACATGTCTGGCACCAGGACCAGGGCGCACGGACTCATCTCCGGGCGGACGGCCAAGCGCATCTCGTCGCAGCAGCGGCGCCACCTGCGCGTGCGCAAGAAGGTGGAGGGCAGCTCGGCCCGGCCGCGGCTGGTTGTCACCCGCTCGGCCAAGAACACGTTCGCCCAGCTCATCGACGACACCGCCGGGAACACGATCGCCTCGGCCTCCACGCTGGAGATCCGCAGCGCCGACGGCGACAAGACCGCCAAGGCCAAGCAGGTTGGCTCGCTGCTCGCCGAGCGCGCAGTCAAGGCTGGCGTCAGCGCGGCCGTGTTCGACCGGGCCGGTTACGCCTACCACGGCCGGGTGGCCGCGCTGGCTGACGGCGCTCGTGAAGGCGGGCTGAACCTGTGATGAGCAACACACTGAGCACCACCACACGACAGAAGAGGAAGATCTGATGGCAGCAGCAGCGCGTCGCGGCGGCGGCGGCGGCACCGGCGGCGGTGAGCGCCGGGAACGCCGGGACGACCGCCGCGGGGCCGGGGCCGAGAAGGGCACCGCCTACCTGGAGCGCGTCGTCACGATCAACCGCGTCGCCAAGGTCGTTCAGGGCGGCCGCCGGTTCAGCTTCACTGCGCTGGTCGTCGTGGGCGATGGCAACGGCATGGTGGGCGTCGGGTACGGCAAGGCCAAGGAGGTGCCCGCCGCGATCGCGAAGGGCGTCGAGGCGGCCAAGAAGGCATTCTTCCGGGTACCGCGCATCGCCGGCACGATCCCGCACACGGTCCAGGGTGAGCAGTCGGCAGGCGTTGTCCTGCTGAAGCCCGCCAGCCCCGGTACCGGCGTCATCGCCGGCGGCCCGGTGCGTGCGGTGCTTGAGTGCGCGGGCATCCACGACGTGCTGTCGCGCTCGCTCGGCTCTTCCAACCCCATCAACGTGGTCCACGCCACGGTGACGGCCCTGAAGAGCCTGAACCGGCCGGAGGAGATCGCGGCCCGGCGCGGCCTGCCGATCGAGCACGTCGCGCCTGCGGCGATGCTCAGGGCCCGTGCGGCCGCGGCCAGCGGCGCTTCAGGCAACACCGCCACCGGCGACACCGCCGGCGGGAACAGCTGAGGCGGGACGACGATGGCAGAGCTTAAGGTCACGCAGATCAAGTCGAAGATCGGCGGCAAGAAGGAGCATCGCGATTCCCTGCGCTCGCTCGGCTTGCACCACATCGGCGACGTGGTCATGAAGCAGGACCGCCCCGAGATCCGCGGCATGATTAACGCGGTGCGCCATCTGGTCACCGTGGAGGAGGTCGACTAGACAATGGCAGACACCGACGCGAATCGGGCCGGCCTGAAGGTACACCACCTGCGCCCGGCGCCTGGCGCGCGCACCGACCGCACCAGGGTCGGCCGTGGCCAGGGATCGAAGGGCAAGACGGCGGGCCGCGGCACCAAGGGCAGCAAGGCCAGGAACCAGATTCCTGAGTACTTCGAGGGCGGCCAGATGCCGCTGCACCGGCGGCTGCCCAAGCTCAAGGGCTTCTCCAACGCCCTGTTCAAGACGACCTACCAGGTCGTGAACCTGGACCGCATCGCCGCGCTCTACCCCGAGGGCGGCGAGGTGACTCCGGAGAGCCTGGCCGCCAACGGCGCTGTGCGGGTCGGCGAGCTGGTCAAGGTGCTCGGCCAGGGCGAGGTGAGCGTCGCGCTTCAGGTGAGCGCGCACGGCTTCTCGGGCTCGGCGCGCGACAAGATCACCGCGGCCGGCGGAACCGTTACCGAACTGTAAGATGACTGCCGCCCAGCCATTGGACCGGGCCAGCTTAGACTCCGCTGGCCCGGACTTTGCGCTGGCAACCGGCTCGCGGGACGGCTGCGTTACTACTAGCAGCAAGTTAAACTTCGGCGAGCACGGCGCCGCAACCACGGGCGCTGCTGGCAATTAGCGGGGTCATTCCGCAGCAGGAGCGGCAGATGACGTTGAGCTATCGAGTAGGGGACGGCGCATGCTGACCGCATTCATCCGGGTGTTCCGCACGCCTGACCTGCGGAAGAAGCTCCTATTCACGATCTTCATCCTGGCCGTCTTCAGGCTTGGCGCTGCCCTGCCGACACCGGGCGTCTCCGAGAGCGCGATCAACAAGTGCCTGGGCGCCGCCGCCGCCAAGACCAGCCTGTTCCAGCTGGTGAACCTCTTCAGCGGCGGCGCGCTGACCAAGCTGACGGTCTTCGCGCTCGGCATCATGCCGTACATCACGGCGAGCATCATCCTGCAGCTGCTGGCGGTGGTCATCCCCCGGCTCGAGGCGCTCCGGCAGGAGGGCCAGACCGGTCAGGCGAAGATCACCCAGTACACCCGGTACCTCACCGTCGGCCTGGCGATCCTGCAGGCCACCGGCGTCATCGCGCTGGCCCGCAGCGGCAACCTGATCTCGGGCTGCAACACGCCCCTGATCCCGCACCCGACGGTCTTCACCATCACCACGATGGTGATCATCATGACCTCCGGCACGGCCGTGATCATGTGGCTCGGCGAGCTGGTCACCGACCGCGGCATCGGCAACGGCATGTCGGTGATGATCTTCACTCAGATCATCGCCGTCGTCCCCAGCCAGCTGCAGAACATCTACCTGGAGAAGGGTGCGCTGACCTTCGCCATCGTGATGGTCATGGCCGTGGCCCTGATCGCGTTCATCGCGCTGATGGAGCAGGCGCAGCGCCGCGTCCCGATCCAGTACGCCAAACGCATGGTCGGCCGCCGCATGTACGGCGGCACGACGACCTACCTGCCGCTCAAGGTCAACCAGGCGGGCGTCATCCCGGTCATCTTCGCGTCCTCGCTGCTGTACATCCCGCAGCTCGCGGCGCAGCTATTCGGCCACAATGCCACCACCGGCTGGTCGTTCTGGGTGAGTACCAACCTGGTGTTCGGAGACAAGCCCGCGTACGTGATCTCGTACTTCGTGCTGATCTTGTTCTTCACCTACTTCTACGTCTCGATCACGTTCAACCCGACCGAGGTTGCCGACGGGATGAAGAAGGGCGGCGGGTTCATTCCTGGCATCCGGCCGGGCGGGCCCACGGCGGGCTACCTCAGCCACGTGCTGAGCCGCCTGACCGCAGCCGGCTCGCTGTACCTCGGCCTCATCGCGCTGATCCCGCTCATCGCGGTTGGGCTGCTGGACGCGAACCAGCAGTTCCCGCTCGGCGGTACCAGCATCCTGATCATGGTTGGCGTTGGTCTTGACACCGTCAAGCAGCTGGAGAGCCAGCTGCAGCAGCGGAACTATGAGGGCTTCCTGAGGTAGTGCGACTCGTCCTCGTCGGGCCCCCCGGAGCGGGCAAGGGGACACAGGCCCAGTTCATCGCCTCCCACCTGTCGATCCCGAAGATCTCGACAGGCGATATCTTCCGGTACAACGTCAGCACCGGCACCGAACTCGGCCAGCAGGCGAAGGCGTACATGGACCGGGGCGACCTGGTGCCCGACGAGGTCACGATCGCCATGGTGGTCGGGCGGTTGCAGGAGCCCGATGCCCAGGCCGGCTTCCTGCTGGACGGCTTCCCGCGCAACGTGCCTCAGGCCGAGGTGCTGCGCAAGCTGCTCGCCGAGTGGGACACCAGGCTCGATGTCGTCCTGGAGCTGGTAGTAGATGACGACGAGGTCGTCAGGCGGCTGTCCGGGCGCCGTACCTGCCGGCAGTGCGGCCGCATCTGGCACGTGCTGTTCGAGCCGCCGGCCAGGGCCGACATCTGCGACGACTGCGCGGGCGAGCTGTTCCAGCGCGACGATGACCGCGAGCAGACGATCAGGCACCGGCTTGACGTGTACGCCGAGCAGACCCAGCCGCTGATCGCCTTCTATGCCGATGACGGGATCCTGCTCGGCATCGATGCCACCGGCCCGGTCGAGGAGATCACCGAGCGAGCGATGGGCGCGCTGCGGCGCTTCATCCGCTGAAGTCGGGATCCGCGGAGATCGGGATCCGCGGGGGCCTCGCGCTCGACGCGGCCAGGTAGCGTGGAAAGCGTCGAAAACCTGAGGCTGGAGGTACGCGGTGGCGCATGACCCACAGCTGAGAGCTTCCGACGAGGACCGGGACCGGACCGCGGCGCTGCTGCGCGAGCATCATGCGGTCGGCCGGCTGACCGCCGACGAGTTCAGCGAGCGCCTGGACAAGGTGTTCGCGGCGAAGACTATCGGCGACCTTGAGGTGCTGTTGCACGATTTGCCGGCCATCGACCTGTATCGCCTGCCCGGCGCCAGGCTGACCAGGCAGCCGCGCCCGGCGCAGGTTACGGCCAGGCGGCGGGGCGAGCCGCCCGGCTGGGGCGTGGCCTGGGGCAGCCTCTGGCTTCTCGTCACCCTGACGCTGACGGTGATCTGGGTGCTGTCGGGCCATCACTACTTCTGGCCGGGCTGGGTCATCGCCCCGTGGGGCGCGCTGCTGGTCGGGCGGTACTGGGCCGTCGGGCGGGGCCGCGGCCGCGGCCAGCTCGACTCGAGGAATGGCCGGGGCGAGCTCCGCGGCCAGGACCCGCCTGGCAGCTAGGGCACGCTTCCCGCCGGCATACCTGCGGATCTGGTCGCGCGGGGCACGGGCGCGTGACGCTTGGCTATCTGGGGCCAATAGTTCGTCCCAGACCGCCAAACGTCCGCGTCGGGCCGGCCGCCCCCGGCGCCAGCGCCCAGCCGGGCGGGGCACTAACGCCTGCTGGCGCCCGGCGGAATAATCCGAGGTGGCGGCCCGTTTACACGCACAGTCTGGTGGCCGTGGGTGGCGAGTTCGCGTTGGCTGGCTAGCTGAAGTAGACTTTCCCACGGCTCATGAGCTGCTGCCTGCGTGCGGGTTTACCGCCGAACGCTGCGGCGGCCAGTTGGCCGGGCTACCCGCGTCTGGGCCTGCCGCTCCGAGGGAGTGCGCAGCCAGGCGGGCGAGAATTAGCCAGAAACAAGCGGCGAGCTTGCAGGGCTGACCTGCGGGCCGACAAGACGAGCAGTGAAGCGCGGAGGGCATGGCCAAGAAAGACGGCGCCATCGAGATCGAGGGGACGGTCGTGGAGTCACTCCCGAACGCCTTCTTCAGAGTGGAGCTGGACAACGGGCACAAGGTCCTGGCCCACATCAGCGGCAAGATGCGGATGCACTACATCCGGATCCTGCCCGATGACCGGGTTGTCGTGGAGCTGAGCCCCTACGACCTCAGTCGTGGGCGGATCGTCTACCGATACAAGTAAAACAACAAGCTAGGTGCGGCCGGCCAGCCGGCAGCACTACAGAAAGAGACCAGGCGATGAAGGTCAAGCCGAGTGTGAAGAAGATCTGCAGCAAGTGCAGGATCATTCGTCGGCACGGCCGTGTCATGGTCATCTGCTCTGACCCGCGGCACAAGCAGCGTCAGGGCTGACGACTGGCGCGGACGCGACGACGTCTGACAACTGAATAACGCAACACGCACCGCAATCCGCCGGCGGCCAGGCTGCCGGCGGAGCACCCCCGGAGGAGGCCGGGGCCGCGTCCGGGCAGGGACGCGGAGCGGCGCGCACGACCTCCGCAGAGCAGAAGGAGAACTGCCCACGATGGCACGCCTCGTTGGCGTCGACCTGCCGCGCGACAAGCGGCTTGAGGTCGCACTTACCTATATCTACGGCATCGGCAGGACCCGCGCATTCGAGACGCTGAACGCCACTGGCGTCAGCGGCGACACCAGGGTTCACAACCTCAGCGACGAGGACGTGATCCGGCTCAGGGACTGGATCGAGGCCAACTACAAGGTCGAGGGTGACCTGCGCCGCGAGGTGCAGGCTGACATCCGGCGCAAGGTCGAGATCGGCTGCTACCAGGGCCTGCGGCACCGCCGCGGCCTCCCGGTGCACGGTCAGCGGACGCAGACCAACGCTCGCACCCGCAAGGGCAAGAAGAAGACAGTCGCCGGCAAGAAGAAGGCCGGCAAGAAGTAGTCCGCTGCCCCTGGCGCCGCTATCGGCGCCGGGCAGCTGGTCCGACCACCTCAGCAAGGTAGAAGGAGCAGGATGCCTCCGAAGAGCCGTACCGCCGGCGCCAAGAAGGTCCGCCGGAAGGAACGCAAGAACATCGCGCACGGCCATGCGCACATCAAGAGCACCTTTAACAACACGATCGTCTCGATCACCGACCCCGGCGGCAGCGTCATCTCGTGGGCGTCCTCCGGTCAGGTCGGCTTCAAGGGCTCGCGCAAGTCCACCCCGTACGCAGCGCAGATGGCCGCCGAGGCCGCCGCGCGCCGGGCGATGGAGCATGGCATGCGCAAGGTCGACGTGTTCGTGAAGGGCCCTGGCTCGGGCCGAGAGACCGCCATCCGGTCGCTGCAGGCGACTGGCCTGGAGGTCGGCTCCATTCAGGACGTCACCCCGGTTCCGCACAATGGCTGCCGGCCGCCGAAGCGGCGCCGGGTCTGAGGAGTAAGCATCACATGGCTCGATACACAGGCGCGGACTGCAAGCGGTGCCGTCGCGAGAAGACCAAGCTGTTCCTGAAGGGGTCCAAGTGCGACGGGCCTAAGTGCCCGATCGAGATCCGCCCCTATCCGCCGGGTGAGCACGGCCGCAACCGGCCGAAGGAAAGCGAGTACCTGGTCCAGATCAGGGAGAAGCAGAAGGCCAAGCGGATATACGGCGTACTCGAGAAGCAGTTCGAGAACTACTACGAGGAAGCCGCCCGCAAGCGCGGTATGACCGGCGAGGCGCTGCTGCAGCTGCTGGAGACCAGGCTGGACAACGTCGTCTACCGGGCCGGTTTCGCCAAGAGCCGCGACATGGCGCGCCAGCTGGTGAGCCACGGCCACGTCCAGGTCAACGGCAAGAAGGTCGACATCCCGTCCTACCGGGTCAGCGAGAGCGACATCGTCGAGGTGGCACCCAAGTCCAGGGAGCTGACGCCGTTCATCGTCGCGCGCGCCGAGGCCGGCGAGCGCACGCCGCCGGCCTGGCTCGAGGTGATCCCGGACAAGATGCGCGTCCTGGTGCACACGCTGCCGGTGCGGGCGCAGATCGACACCCTCGTTCAGGAACAGCTGATCGTCGAGTACTACTCCAAGTAGGACTACCAGTCCTACGGAGGAAGGTCACTGGCAGACCGCCAGTGCATCGCGCAACTGTCATATAGCGGGCAGTGCGGAAAGGAAGTGTCATGCTCATCGCCCAGCGCCCCGGCCTCGCCGAGGAACAGGTAGACGAGTTCAGGTCCAGGTTCGTCATCGAGCCGCTCGAGCCTGGCTTCGGCTACACGATCGGAAACTCGCTGCGCCGTACGCTGCTGTCGTCCATCCCTGGTGCGGCTGTGACCAGCATCAGGATCGAGGGCGTCCTGCACGAGTTCTCGACCGTGCCTGGAGTCACCGAGGACGTCACCGACATCATCCTGAACCTCAAGGAGCTCGTGGTCTCCTCCGAGCACGACGAGCCGATGCACATGTACCTGCGCAAGCAGGGCCCGGGTGAGGTGACCGCGGCTGACATCGCGCCGCCGGCCGGCCTGGAGGTGCACAACCCCGACCTGCACATCGCCACCCTGAACGGCAAGGGCAAGCTGGAGATGGAACTCACGGTCGAGCGCGGCCGCGGGTACGTCTCGGCCGCTCAGAACAAGCAGCCAGGCCAGGAGATCGGCCGGATCCCGATCGACTCCATCTACTCGCCCGTGCTGCGCGTCACCTACAAGGTCGAGGCCACCCGAGTCGAGCAGCGCACCGACTTCGACCGGCTGATCGTCGACGTCGAGACCAAGGCCAGCCTGCGGCCTCGCGACGCCGTGGCGAGCGCCGGTAAGACGCTGGTCGAGCTGTTCGGGCTGGCCAGGGAGCTGAACCTGGACGCCGAGGGCATCGACATCGGCCCGTCGCCGACGGACGCGGCGCTGGCCGCCGACCTGGCGCTGCTGATCGAGGAGCTGAACCTCACGGTTCGGTCCTACAACTGCCTCAAGCGCGAGGGCATCCACACCGTCGGCGAGCTGGTCGCGCGCAGCGAGCAGGACCTGCTGGACATCCGCAACTTCGGCGCCAAGTCGATCGAGGAAGTCAAGCAGAAGCTGACCGACATGGGCCTGGCGCTCAAGGACTCACCGCCCGGATTCGACCCCGGCACCGCGGCCGACAGCTACGGAGCCGCTGACGATGACGACGATTACACCGAGACCGAGGAGTACTGACAGGCCATACGGCCTGGCAGCACTGCGACGCCTGTAGGTACTGAACCTAGGAGTTTGTTCGATGCCCACGCCCACCAAGGGTGCCCGACTCGGCGGCAGCTCGGCCCATCAGCGGCACATGCTGGCGAACCTGGCTACCGCGCTGTTCGAGCACGGGAAGATCACCACGACTGAGGCAAGGGCCCGCAGGCTGCGTCCGTACGCCGAGCGCCTCATCACCTTCGCCAAGCGCGGTGATCTGCACGCCCGGCGTCAGGTGCTGACCGTCGTGACCGACAAGAACGTCGTGCACACGCTGTTCGCGGACATCGGTCCGAGCTTCGCGAACCGCGACGGCGGCTACACCCGGATCACCAAGGTCGGCCCGCGCAAGGGTGACAACGCCGCCCTCGCGGTGATCGAGCTCGTCCGCGAGGAGCCCGACGCCAAGCCCCGCCGGCGGCGCGCGCGCCGTGCCCCGGCCGCCGCCACTGCCCGCCCGGCTCGTGGCAAGGCCGCCGCGGCCGCTGCCGAGGAGACGGACGTGGCCGCCGACGAGGCCGTGACGCCCGAGGACGCGGTCACGGACGAGACTGCGACCGACGAGACCTCGACTGACGAGGCTGAGGACGTCACGGACGAGACCGACGCGGCCGAGGACGACGACGCGGATGAGTCCGACGAGGCGGCCGGCGACGAGCAGGCCGACGAATAGCGAACTAGTCATGGACGAGCCCGGTCAGCGCGAGCTGGCCGGGCTCGTCCGGCTTCGGCTCGCGCTCGCCTATGACGGCACGGCGTTTCACGGCTGGGCCAGGCAGCCGGGACTGCGCAGTGTCCAGCAGGTGGTCGAGGAGGCCCTGGCGCTAGTTCTGGCGCTGCCGCAGCCGCCACCGCTGACGGTGGCTGGGCGAACCGACGCCGGAGTGCACGCGCGCGGCCAGGTCGCGCACGTCGACGTGCCCGCGGACGCCTGGTCAGCAGCGGCGGAGGCTGCCGCCAGGCGGCTCGGCCGGGTGCTGCCAGGCGACGTCCGGGTCTGGTCCGTCGAGCCCGCCCCCGACGGCTTTGACGCCCGGTTCTCCGCGCTGTCGCGCCGCTACTCCTACCGGGTCTGTGATGACCCGGCGCATGCTGACCCGCTGCGGCGGCACGACACGCTGTGGCACCGGCATCCGCTCGACCTGGGGCGGATGAACGCCGCCGCGGCAGCCTGCCTTGGCGAGCACGACTTCGCCTCGTTCTGCCGGAGCCGGGACGGCGCGACCACGATCAGGGAGCTCCTGCGCCTGGACTGGGAACGCCTGTCACCCGGCGTCGCCGTGGCCACGGTGGTCGCGGACGCCTTCTGCCACAACATGGTCCGGGCGCTGGCCGGCGCTCTCCTGGCTGTCGGTGATGGGCGCAAGCCGGAGGCGTGGCTGGCCGAGGTCCTGGCGGCCCGCCGCCGCGACCCGGCGGTCAACGTGGCCCCGCCGCACCCGCTGTGCCTCGAGGAGGTTCGCTACCCGGCGGCGGGCGAGCTCGCGGCCCGCGCGAGGCTGACGAGGCGTGTGCGCCCACCGGGTGCCGCCGCCATCGAGCCGGACGACGCCTGCTAGGACGGCTTCCCGTTCACCATCCGGTCCGTCAGGCTGACGTTCGCGGTGCCCTGCAGGAGCGTCTTCATGAACGTGGCCAGCTCCTGCTTCTGCGCCGTGGTGTGCGGGGTGCGCCGGCTGGTGAAGCCAGCCCAGATCAGGATCAGGTAGTGGCCCTTGGCCAGCGCTTCCTCGACTCCCGGGCCCTGGGTGATCTTGCTGGTCGGACCCTTCGCGCCGGGCAGCTGGGTGACGAAGTCGCTCGCATCGGCGGCGCGCACGGACGCGGACGCCTGGGCGACCGTTCGCATGTTGAACACCCCGATCGTGCCCATCATGCCCTTCTTGGCCGTCATGTAGGTGGCGCGCGCCGCCTGGGTGCAGCTGCCTGAGCTGATCGCCGCCTGGATGTTCGCGCCGGTCACCGCGTCGAGGCAGTCGCCCGACAGGTGCCCGGCCGTCCGAGCGTAGGACACGCCGCCGCTTATGAAGCTCGCCGGGAACAGCTCCGCGACCGTCAGCGGCTTCGGATCGGACTGGCGGGAGGCGATATGGCCGTACGGGCCGAGCGTCGGCGTCGGGATGGCGGTCACCGACGGGGTCACCTGGGGCTTGGCCGCAGGCGGAGGGGGCGGCGAGGTCCTGCGAGCGGCGTAGTAAATCACCGTGCCGGCGACGAGGACCAGGAGCAGCGAGGACGCGATCGCCAGCTTGACGCTCACGGGCGACCTGCGCCGGCCGGCCGGCCGCGCCGTCCTCCGCTTGCCGCCCGCCTGAACGGTGCTGGCGTCCGCCACCCCGGCTGCGGCCGGAGCGGCCTGATCCAGGGGCGCGCCACGGTGGCCCGGCCGTCCCCGTCCCGCAGGGGCCGAGGCTGCCGCTCGTCGGCCCCGGCCGCGCGTAGCCGCGTCGGCGCCACCCGGCGGCCGCTCGGCGACGCCAGGCCGGGTAGTCGGCCCGCTGGCGCGCCGACCCGCCGCGCCGGGCTGAAGGTTTGGCCCGCTGGCTGGCCCGCGGGGGGCGCCGGGCTGCGGGTGCGGCCCGCTGGATGGCCCGCCGGGCTGAGGGTGCGGCCCGCTGGATGGCCGGCCGGGGGCGCCGGGCTGAAGGTTTGGCCCGCTGGCTGGCCCGCGGGGGGCGCCGGGCTGCGGGTGCGGCCCGCTGGATGGCCCGCCGGGCTGAGGGTGCGGCCCGCTGGATGGCCCGCCGGGCTGAGGGTGCGGCCCGCTGGATGGCCGGCCGGGGGCGCCGGGCTGAGGGTGCGGCCCGCTGCGCTCCGGCCTCTCGCCGGGGCCGCCCCCAAGCGGGTCCCGCCTCCTGGTGCCGGGCGCCAGGTCGTCCACGCTCCCGGCACCGCGCGCCAGCTGGTCCTGACCGGCCGCCCGGAGCGCAGC
>Ga0210395_10000935_pt1 | contig 22508 bp, 15 predicted proteins | sample IncBWH4OmetaG_FD_150861 | JGI IMG/M metagenome (GOLD analysis project Ga0210395, IMG submission 150861) | Forest soil microbial communities from Barre Woods Harvard Forest LTER site, Petersham, Massachusetts, United States - Inc-BW-H-4-O ...
GCGCATCTCGCCAAGTCCGTCCGCCAGGTCATTGCCCTGCCCGATCCGGTTGGAAATATTTTGGAAGACATCACGCGCCCCAACGGACTGCGCCTTCGGAAGGTCCGCGTGCCCATCGGCGTCATCGGCATCATCTACGAAGCGCGCCCCAACGTCACCATCGACTGCGCCATCCTTTGCTTGAAGTCCGGCAACGCCTGCATCCTCCGCGGCGGCAGCGAGTGCTTCCACACCAACACGGAGCTCGCCGCGCTGGTGCAAGAGGCGCTCGCGCACGCCAACCTGCCCGCCGATGCGGTCCAGCTCATCCCGACCACCGACCGCGCCGCGCTCACCACCCTGCTTAAGCTCGACACGCTCATCCACTGCATCATTCCCCGCGGCGGCGAGAGCCTCATCCGCTTCGTCGCGCAAAACAGCACGATCCCGGTCATCAAGCATTACACCGGCATCTGTTTTGTTTATGCGGATCGCGCCGCCGACCTGGCCATGGCGGAAAAAATCGTGCTGAACGCCAAGGTCTCGCGCCCCGGCGTCTGCAACGCTGCCGAGCAGCTCCTCGTCCATCGCGACATCGCGGAGAAATTCCTGCCGCAGGCCGCGCGCGCGCTGCTCGCCCAAAAAGTCCAGCTCCGCTGCGACGACGCCAGCGCGGCAATCCTGGCGCACGAAAAACTTTCGTACACGCCAGCGACAACGGCCGACTATCGCACCGAGTTTCTCGACCTCATCCTTGCGGTGCGCATCGTCGATTCGCTCGACACCGCCATCGCCACGATCAATCGCGACAGCTCCGCGCACAGCGACGCCATCGTCACGACGGACGAGGCCGCCGCGCAGAAATTCCTGGCCGGCGTGGACAGCGCCACGGTTTTCTGGAACGCCAGCACGCGCTTTCACGACGGCTTCGAGTTCGGCCTCGGCGCCGAGATCGGCATCAGCACCGACCGCCTGCATGCCCGCGGCCCGATGGGCCTGAACGAACTGTGCAGCCACAAATGGCTCGTCACCGGCACGGGCCAGGTGCGCGGGTGATATTTAACCGCAAATGGATCCAGACGTTGGAAAACCGCGAATGAACGCGAATAAGGACAAGATCGGAGAAAGCGGCATAAGCCATACACCGAAAGGCGCAAAAAAACATGAGCAAAATTTCGGTCAGCCTTCCTTTTGATTCGCGTTCATTCGCGGTTCAATTGAATGGATCAATCAGTGTTTAAACTCTTTCCTATCCGTGCTCATCCGTGTCATCCGTGGTAAAAATGATCGGTAGCCTCTACTCGCTACCCGCTACTATCTACTCGCTACTTTTCTCCATGTCCCCCTCGCCCAAATCCCTGTCCGCGGACGCGTTGCTCCAGCGCCTCGCGTGGGACGACCTCGACCTGACCCATTTGCGCCGGCTGGTTGAGATGGCGCGCGACGAAGATTTGCACGGGCTCGGCTTGCGCACGCGCCCCGCGCGCACGGGCGATCTCTCCACGGCCAGCATCGCCGGCGCCGCCGCGCGCTCCGGCACGGCGGATCTCGTCGCGCGCGAGCCGCTCACCGTGTGCGGCCTGCCGCTGCTGCCGCTCATTCTTTCGATTTATGGCGGTCGCGCCACGGCCCAACTCCGCACCCGCGACGGCGCCCGGCGGCCCGCCGGCGCCGTGCTCGCCACGCTCAGCGGCGACCCGCGGACGCTGCTCACCGCCGAGCGCGTCATCCTGAATTTTCTCCAGCGCCTCAGCGGCGTGGCCACCCAAACGCACCGTTACGCCGAGGCGCTCGGCGCCACGCGCACGCGCCTGCTCGACACGCGCAAGACCACGCCCGGTTACCGCATGCTCGAAAAATACGCCGTGGCCTGCGGCGGCGGCTGGAACCACCGGCTCGGCCTTTTCGACCGAGTGATGCTCAAGGACAACCACCTCGCGCTGCTCGGCTCGACCGGCGGCCTCGCCACCGCCGTCGCCGCGGCCAAGCGCGCCGCACCCGAACTGCCGGTGGAAATCGAAGTCGATTCGCTGGCGCAAATCCCGGCCGCGCTGGCCGCCGGCGCGGATGTCCTCCTCCTCGACAATTTCACGCCCGCGCAGCTCCGCCGCGCCGTGGCACTGATCGGCGGACGCACCTTCACCGAGGCAAGCGGCGGCATCACCTTGAAAAAACTTCCGCAACTGGCCGGCCTCGGCCTCGATTTCATTTCGACCGGCGCGCTCGTGCACCACAGCGTGTGGGCCGACATCGGCCTCGACTGGAAAACATGAAAAGTTATCGGTTCACCGCTCACGGTTCACGGTTTAACCAGCAATCAACGGTGAACCGTGAACTGATAACCGTGAACATTCCAGCATGAGCCTGCCCGAAACCGTCATCCTGCGCGAGCTGCTCGACAGCGAGCCCGGCTTTGTCTCCGGCAATGCGCTTGCGAAAAAACTCGGCATGAGCCGCGTCGGCATCTGGACACACATGGAAAAACTGCGCGCGCAAGGCTTCGCGTTCAAGGCAGTGCGCAGCCAAGGTTACAAGCTCACGCGGTCGCCGGCCACGCTCAACCTGGCCCTGATTGAAGCCCACCTGCGCCGGCGCGCGCGCGGCTTCGCGCTGACTTTTTTCGACGAAATCGACAGCACCAACAATGAGGCCGAGCGCCAGCTCGCGGCCGGACGACCCGCGCCGTTCGCCGTCCTCGCCCGCCGCCAGACGCATGGCCGCGGCCGCTTCGGACGGACGTGGCACAGCGAGGCCAACGGAAATTTATACGTCAGCTTTGCCTTCCGCCCCCGCCTCGAACCCGCACGCATGCAGACGTTCACGCTGTGGATGGGAGTCAACATTTGCGAGCTCGTCGCCAATTTTTGCCAGCTCGCGCCCGGCCTCAAATGGCCCAATGACCTTATCTTTTCCGGACGCAAGGCCGGCGGCATGCTCACCGAGGCACGCGTCGACGCCGACCAGATCCGCGACCTCGTCTTCGGCCTCGGCCTCAACGTCAACGCCCCGCGCGACGCCTGGCCGCGCCCACTCGCCGCGACCGCCACCTCGCTCGCCGAGCAAACGGGCGCGCCGCTCGACCTCAATCGCTTCGCCGCCGCGCTCATCGGCCGCGTGCTGCTCGCCTACACTGGCTTCGTCGAGGGCGACCACGACAAAACCTTCGCCGAACTCTGGGCCCGCTACGACGTGCTGCGCGGCCAGTCCGTCACCCTCATGCAAGGTGAGAAAAAAATCCCCGGCACCGCCAACGGCATCGACGACGAAGGCTCGTTGCTCCTGCGCACCGACGCGGGAAAAATCCTCCGCTTCCGCGCCGGCGAAGTGACGCTGGAAAAAGAAGAGTCCAGAGCCAAGAGCTGAGAGTCGAGAGCTGCTTGCGCGCTTGCCTCAGCTTCGGACTCTTCGCTCTGGACTCTCGACTCTCAGCTCTCAACTTTTAACTCCCAGCTCTCAACTCTCAGCTCTGGACTAACATGTCCCTCCTCTGCATCGACATCGGCAACACCCACACGCACTACGGCGTCGTCGCCACGGGCGCGACCGACTTTCAGCGCGCGCTGCCCACGCGGCTGCTCGACGATGCCCGCGAGGGCCTCGGCCCCGTGCTCGCCCAGATCCTGGACGGGCACCCCGCGATCGAGGGCGCGGCTTTTTGCTCCGTCGTGCCCGCGGCCACGGAAAAACTCCTGTTGCTCCTCGCCGCGCTGAAACTGCCCCGGCCGGTTTTCCAGCTCACCTACGAAAAAAAACTCGGCGTGCGCATCGGCTACCCGCGCCCGAAGGAGATCGGCGCCGACCGCCTGGCCAACGCGGCCGGCGCTCACGCGCTTTTCGGCTCGCCCGCCATCGTCATCGACCTCGGCACGGCGGTGACCTTCGACATCATCACGCAATCGCGCGGCTATGAGGGAGGCATCATCGCGCCCGGGGTCGAAGTCATGCGTCGCTACCTACACGAGCAGACGGCGCTGTTGCCGATGCTCGACGATTCGCTCGAGGTCACGCGCGCCATCGGCCAGTCCACCGTCGAGGCGATGCGCATCGGCACCGTCGTCGGTTTTGGCGGCATGATCCAGGCTTTGCTCGACGCCGTGCTGGCCGAACTTGCACCACGCGGCGAGCCCCTGCCCCGCGTGCTCGCCACCGGCAGCAGCGCAGCGTTGCTCGACAAAACGTTGCGCCATCCTTTTACCCCCGTGCCCGACCTCACCCTGCGCGGACTGGCCGCGGTCTGGCAGCTTAACATTGTGTAAACTTTTCTGGTGCAGTCAGGTCAAAGGGTTGTTCAACTTATCCCTATGCCTGCCGCAGACATCGCCACCGTGCCCGCCATTGAAGTCTCGCACCTCGTCAAGACTTACTCCGGGGTTACCGCGGTCAACGACATCAGTTTCACGGTCGCCCGCGGCGAGATCATCGGCTTCCTCGGTCCCAACGGCGCCGGCAAGAGCACGACGATGCGCATCCTCACCGGCTATCTGCCGGCCACTTCCGGCAGCGTGCACCTCTGCGGCCTGCCCGTGGCCACGCAGCCCGACGAAGTCAAACGTCTCATCGGCTACATGCCCGAGAACAACCCGCTGCCAGAGGACATGCGCGTGATCGAATATCTTTACTATCGCGGCCGCCTCAAGGAAGTGCCCCGCCGAAAACTCGGCCCGCGCCTCGACGAAGTCCTCGAACTCTGCGACCTCAAGCGCGTCCGCCACCGGCTCATCGGCAAACTTTCCAAAGGCTACCGCCAGCGCGTCGGCATTGCCGAAGCGGTCCTCGCTGAGCCGCCCGTCATCATCATGGACGAGCCCACCATCGGCCTCGACCCGCACCAAATCCTCATCGTGCGCGACCTGATCGCCAGCCTGCGCGGTCGCATGACCGTCATTATCTCCAGCCACATCCTGCCCGAGATCGAAGTCACCTGCGACCGCGTGCTCATCATCAACGGTGGCCGCGTGGTCGCGCAGGGCACACCGGCCGATCTGCGCCGCGAAATTCTCGGCCAATCGACCTATCACATCGACCTCGCGGGCGACACCACCGCGTTGCCCGCGCTCCTCGCCGGGGTCGAACCGACGATAAAGATCACCGAGACCACCGAACCGGCCGCCGATGGTTTCCGCGCGTTCACACTTACCACCGGATGCAACGACGAGCTGGGCGAGCCGCTGCTGCGCGCGCTCACCGCGCAAAATTTCCGCGTGCGCGCCCTCAGCCGCGCAAACCCCACCCTCGAAGACGTCTTCCTCGCCGCGACCAAACGCAGCTGGGACGTCAAGGACCTGCCCAAACAGACCGAGCCCAGCAGGCTGAACTTAAGTCGTGGAAAATAGATCCACCCCAAAACATGCATTTCTCCTGTCATTCTGAGCGCAGCGAAGAATCCACTTAGATATCGTCGGCCGAGCCTAACTGGATTCTTCGCTGCGCTCAGAATGACAAAACGTTTTAAAAACACTTCTCAATTTTTTAAATGAAACATTTCTGGACCATCCTCAGCCACGAGATCCGCATGCTGCTGGTCAACCCGGCCACCTACATCGCGGCCGTGCTTTTCCTCTTCGTAATGGGCCTCATTTTCAGTTGGATTGTAGGCCTCTATAGCGGGACGGCCCAGGAATACTCTCCCGCCTATCTTTTTTTCGCGCTCTTCTGGGTGCCCGTATGTTTCATGGTGCCGTTGTTCACCATGAAGAGCCTGGCGGAGGAACGCCGCCTCGGCACGCTTGAGACGCTGCTCACCACATCCGTGACCACCACCGAGGTCGTGCTCGGGAAGTTTTTTGCGGCCTATTTTCTCTATTGCGCGCTGTGGGCCTCGACCGGCGCGTATTTTTATCTCCTCAGCCGTTTTTCCGATGACGCCCGCTTCCTCGACCCGGCGGCCATCGTTGGCGGTTATACCTTCATCGCCTTTTCTGGTTTGTTTTTTGTCAGCATTGGGATTTTCACCAGTTCGTTTACCCGCAGCCAGTCCGTGGCTGGAATCTGCAGCGGTGTTTTGCTCTTCATGCTCACCTTCGGCACCAACATCCTGCATGATACCGAAACACTCAACACCGTCACGGCGTTGCATCCGCTGAAAACCGCCGTCGATTACGCCCATGTTTTCCAACACGTCGACGACTTCTGCCGGGGGGTCGCGGACACGCGCGAGCTGCTTTTCTACCTGAGCGGCACCGTGCTCGCGCTCATCTTCAGCGTCCTCAGCATCGAGGCCAGGCTCCTGCACAGCTGACCCCATGCCCTCCGCCGAAAGTTTCCGCGCCGCCCGCTGGGTTCGCACCGCCAATCTGCTCCTGCAGGCACTGCTCGTGCTCACCCTTTTCGCCGGGCTCAGCGACCTGGCGCGCCTCCACTCCTGGCGCTACGACCTCATCGCCAACCGCCGCTACGCACTGTCGCCCGAGACCCAATCTTACCTCCACCAGCTCACCCAGCCCGTGCGCGTCGTTGTCACGTTTGACGAGAATTCCACCGACGGGGAACTCGCCCTCATCGCGCACGATGTAGACAACCTGTTGAACGAATATGTTTTTGCCACCAAGGCCAATGACACCGGGAAAATCTCCTTCGAACACATCGACGTTTACGAACAGCGCCGCGAGGCTGAGCAGCTCGGCATCGATCAAGTGGGCGACATCCTGGTCATTTGCGGCGAAAAACACCGCGTGCTTCGCCTCAACGAGCTCTACGAATTCAAAAACAAACGCCGCACCGCCTTCCTGGGCGAGCAGGCGTTCACCGCCGCCATCCTCGATGTCTCCAGCGCCGGGCAGAAAAAAATCTATTTTCTCTCCGGCCACGGCGAACAAAGGCCCGACGACGTCGATCCCGTGCGCGGCCTATCGGAGCTCGGCGATGAACTCCGCCACCGCAACTTCGATGTCGGACTCCTCGACCTGTCCGTTGCGAACAAGGTCCCCGATGATGCCGCGTTGCTCATCGCGGCGGGCCCGCAGGGCACCTTCGACCGTTCTGAACAGGAAGAGCTCCGCCAGTTTCTTTCCACTCGCGCCGGCCGCCTCATCCTGCTCGTTGATCCCGGCCAGCCCTTCGGCCTCGACAGCCTGCTCGCCGACTGGGGCATCGTCGCCGACGACGATGTCGTTTGCGACACCGGTGCCAAAAATATAACCGACGACGGCGATCTCATCCTCTGGGCGTACAACCCTCATCCCGTTACCCAGATATTGATCAACAACAACCTTCACCTGCGGATCGGCGTCGCGCGCTCCGTGCGCGCCGATCCCAGCCGCGTCCTTGATGACAGCCTCACCGTCACCATTCTCGCCTCCACCTCGCCCACCGCCTGGGGTTATCGCAACTACCGTCGCCCCGGTTTGCCCACGTTCACCCCGGGCATCGACATCAAAGGCACGGCGCAAACGAAGAATTGCCTGGGTGTGATTGCCGCTTCCGAGCGCGTCACCGCCCGCGGCGCCAATGGCGAAGCCTTGCCGCTCAGCGTGCGCGGCGGCCGGCTCATCGTTTGCGGCACCTCCGAGCTGGCCACAAACAACCGCCTCGGCAACCCGGGCAACCAAAACCTTATGCTCGCCGCCATCAACTGGGCGACCGACCGCGACACCCAGCTCGCCATTCCCGCGCGGCCCATCGAACGCTACCAAATCTCCCTCAGCACCCTCAGCCTCGCCAAACTCCGCCTCGGCCTGCTCTTGCTTCCGCCCGCCGTCGCCGCCCTGCTCGGCCTGCTCGTTTACTGGACGCGCCGCCGTTAAAATATTTTATTCTGCCATCCCGATGCGCACCAAAATCACGCTCGTCCTTCTTTTTCTAAACGTGGCGGTCTTCGCGTTTATTTTCTACATCGAGCCACATTTAATCACCGAGGACTCCTTCCGGCAAACCGGCAACCATGTCCTCGGCCCCGAAGCCGCCGACATCGTCGCGCTGGAAATTTCCAGCCGGGCATCGCCCCAGCCCCTTCGCATCGAGAAACACGGCGACGCCTGGCTCCTCTCGCAACCCGCCGGCTGGCCCGCCAACCTCAACGCGGTCAGCCGCATTCTCACCGAGCTGCAGACGCTCGAGCACGACACCAGCTTTCTCGTCACGGACATCGTCAAAAACGGACAGACTCTCGCCGACTACGGCCTCGACCAGCCCCAGCTCACCATCACCTTCACCTCCGGCACCGACAACCCACAAGCGGCCCAAAACTACACCCTTCGCATCGGGGCCGAGACCCGCATCGGCAACCGCCTTTATGTTTTGTCCCCCGATGGCACGCGCATTCATGTCGTCGACCGCAGCCTGGCCGACAGCCTCACGATTCCACTCGACCAACTCCGCGACAACGCGCTCTTCACCATCCCCGTCTTCGAAGCCCGCGCGCTCCACCTTCAAACCGCCGGGCCTCCCGTGGGCATCCACCGCGACGGCGACCGTTGGTCATTCGAAAGCCCCATCCTTGCCCGCGCCGACAAATCCGCCACGGAACTCGCCCTCAAAGACCTCACCACTCTCGTCGCCCAAACCTTCCTCGATGCACGCGAAGCCGACGACCACACCGGCCTTACCACGCCCACCCTCCGCATCACCGTTGATGGTGACAACCGCCGCGAAACCCTGCTCCTCGGCAATCCCGCCACGCCCACCCCAGCCGGCTCCGCGCCAACCGAAACACTTTTCTATGCCAAGATGGACGACAAGCCCGCCGTCTTCACCGTGTCATTTCCCAACGCCCTTTTCCAAAATCTTAAAAACTCGCAAGAAATCCTCCGCGAAAGACATTTTGTCGATTTCGACCCACACGACGTCACCGCCATCACCCTGCACGCACCCAATTCTCCCGAGCTGACCCTGCAACGCCTCGAAGCTCCCGCCGCCGCCACGGACAATGCCCACTGGCAAATTGTCCAACACTCCCCTGGCGCCGGCCCGCAAACCCAGCCCGCAGACTTGGCCGTCATCCAACGCCTGCTCGAAAATCTCTCGCTGCTCTCCGCCCAAAAATTTGTCAGCGATGCGCCTTCCGCCGTCGACCTGGAAAGCTGGGGATTCAACCGTCCCGAACGCGAAATCACCCTCGGGCTCGCTCCGTCCGGCGCGCCGTCCACCGCGCTCAACCCCCTGCCTCCGGCCCTCACGCTGCAGCTTGGCCTCGCGGCGGACGCCTCTGTATATGCCCGTATCTCCGGCGCCGACTCGGTTTATGCCGTCGATTCCTCCATCCTCGCCGCCACGCCCGTCGTCACCCACGCCTATCGCGACCGTTTGCTCCGCGATCTGCCCGCCGGCGCAAAAATAACCGGCCTCAAGCTCACTCGCCTCGCCGACAAAACCGTCCTTTTCGAAAAATCCCTCGCCGCACCGGCCGACAATACCAAGCCGGTCACCTGGGATGCCGTCCTCGCCGCCGAATCCGCGGACCGCCGGGCCGCGCTGCAAGCCCTGCTGGCTGCACTCCACACCCTTCGCGCCAAAGGTTTTGTCCTCGACGAATTCCCCTCCACCGTGCCGGCCGGCGGCGAAAACCGCCCATGGGGCTACCAGCTCGACACCACGATCTCCCTCGCCGCCGCCAGTGGCGCGCCCGCCACCACGACCACCACCCAACTCTTTTTCACCGAGCGCATCAGCGGCGGCACGCAACTCGCAGGTTCGCCCGAGTTTGGCGTCTTCGAGGCCGAGCAACCGCTGCTTGACGCGCTCTTCACCCTCACCACTTCGCCGCCGCCAGCCACCACGCCGGCAACGGAACCCCCGAACGCCAAACCTCAATCGTCCGAATAACCTAGCTGTCTGTCGAAAAACTATGCTCGCCGATGCAACAGAGTTTTTCAACGGCCTACTGGTGACTTCGGATTCTTTTGGCGCCCAGTATTCGGCGCTTGCGATTTCCCTGTGAACGCCGCCTCTCCGCTCTGGTCCACCTGCCGCTGGTGCGGCTCATGCGCGTGCTCGTTCGCACGGTGGACGCTCTGGCTCCTGCTCAGCGCGCTGCTCGCCCTGCAACTCTATGTTCTCGCGGCGCGCCAATTCCCGGTGCCGGCTTTTCTATTGCGCGCGCTCGAATCGCGCCTCGCCGGCTCGCAGCTCACCGTGCACTTCCGCCACGCCATCTTCGATCCGTCCGGCCGCGTGCTCGCTGAAGACGTCCGCCTCGAATCGCAGGCCTACGCCGAGCCGCTCTTCACCGCGCGCGCCATCTATGTGCGCCTCGATCCATGGGCGCTGCTGGCCGGTCAGTTCGATCCACGCGAGATCTGCGTCGCCCAGGCGAACCTTTTCGTGCCCGCCATGCTTTCACCCACCGGCCGGACCGAGGCGTTCGTGAGCGACGGTGATTTCACGGCCTATTTTACTCCGCGCCAGCGCACGATAAAACTGGCCCAATTCAACTGCCGCATCGAAAACCTCGTCGTCACCGCCCAGGGCGAATTGCACCTGCCTGAGATGGCCAACTCCACCGCCACCGGTATGCTGCCACTCGCCGAGTTCATTGCGAAAAATTATCCGCATTTGAGCCGCCAGCTCGCCAGTTTCGATGACGAACTGGCCTCGCTCGATGAACCGCAACTTCAAATCGAGTTCACGACTTCCGACACTCGCGGCGCGCTCGTCACGGCCGTGCTCAACGCTCGCGCCTTCCATCGCAAAACTCCCTGGCCCATGCGCGCCACCGAGCTGCGCGCCACCGCAAAAATGCCCCTGCTTGGCCAGGCCGCCGCGCCCGCCTCGCTCGATCTCAGCGCCGCCGAGTTTTTCCTGCCGACCCGCGCCAACACCCAGGCCGTCCGCATGCAGGTGCAGGGCATCGTCTGGCCGGGCCAGCTGCGTTTTATTTTACGCACCCTCGATTTTTCCGCGGCAATCTTCGGCGGCTGGTCCGTGCAGGGCACCGATCTCCTCGCCCATTTAACGCCGGGCCCGGTGTCGGGCGTGCAAGCCGAGATCGCCGGAGTCATCGCCGGCACGCCGGTTTCTCTGCACGGCCAGGCCGACTTGAAGGCCCAAAACGCCAGTGTGGGTTTCGACCTCGCCCTCGGGCCCGCGCTGCTGGCCCAGGTCTCCGCGCGGATGCACCGCCATTTGCCCAGCCTGCTCGCCTTCACCTCGCCGATTGCCTTGCGCGGCGACGCTGAGTTTGCCGACGGCTGGCACCTGGCCGACCTCTCAACCCATTTCGAGGCACAGTATCTCACGGTGAAAGGCGTGCCGGTCGATGCCGTGCGCGGCTGGGCCGATCTCCGCGGCCACGACCTGAACGTGACCGATGTCATCCTGCACCAGCACGACAACTTCGCGTCCGGCAGCTACTCGATGAACACCTCCACTCTCGATTATCGCTTCCTGCTCCACGGCCGGTTGCGGCCGCTCGATATCGCCAACTGGTTCCATCCAGAGTGGGGGGGATTTTGGAAGGACTTCAGTTTCCCCTCGGTCCCGCCCGAGGGCGACGCCGATGCGCAGGGCACCTGGGGCCCGGCCAATCGCTCGGATGTTTTTGTCTTCGCCGATGCCGCCTCGCCAGTCGTGCACGGCGTGCCATTCGACCGCGTGCGGGTGATCCTACACATCGTCGATGGCAATTACTACGACGCGCGCGAGGTGCTCCTCGTGCGCGGCGCACGCACGGCGCGCGGCCGTTTCACGCGCTTGGTCGACCCGGTGAAGGACACCTGGTCACGCATGGAGTTCGATGCGACGAGCAACCTCGACCTCACCGAAAGCGCGGGGATTTTCGGGAAAGACGGCGAGGATTTTATCGCGCCATTCAAATTTGCCCAGCCGCCCACGGTGCATGCGGCCGGGGTGCTCTTCAGCCCCGCCGCCCCCGGCGGCGAGCACAAACTCGTGCAGATCGTCGTCGCTTCATCCGGCCTGTTCGAACTCTACGGTTTTCCACTCAACGACGTGTCGTTCGACGCCACGTTGCGCGACGACGACATCGACCTGCCGCGAATTGATGCCGTTTTTTCGGAGGGAGCCCTCCGCGGCCGCGCTTTCCTGACGGGGCCGGATGCCACCCGGTGGATGCATTTCGATTTCCACCTTGCCGATGCCAGCCTCGTCCACACCATCACCACGGTGGACGATTTTTTGGCGGAGCAAAATAACCAGCCGCCCGACCCACCCACGAAATTCATCCAGAGCGCGCCCGACATCCGCTTCAACCTCGACGCCCGCGCCGAGGGCCATTACCACGACCCGCTCAGCTTCACCGGCAGCGGCGACACCTCGCTGTCCGGCACGGAGCTGATAAAAATCCATCTCCTGGGCCTGCTCTCGCCGTTGTTACCCGCCGCTTCACTGCGCTTCACCGACGCGCAGGCGAACTTCATGATCGAGCAAAATAAACTTTCATTCCCGGAAATAAATGTCACTGGAGCGAACTCCACCATCAAGGCCAAGGGCGACTACTGGCTCGACAAGAAGGCGCTCGAATTCAACGCCAAGGTTTATCCATTCGGCGAAAGCAAATTTCTGCCCAGTCAGGTGCTCAACAAGTTTCTCACCCCGGTTTCGATCCTGGCCGAGGTCAAGCTCACCGGCACCCTCGACCAACCGAAGTGGGCCTTTGCCTATGGCCCGACAAATTTTTTTCGCAAACTCACTCAATCAAAGTCCAGCCCGCCTGCTGAAAAACCTGCGCCAACCGAAACCGAGCAGGAAAATTTCTCGCCTTATTTGAACCCATAGTATATTTAATTTTTACAATCCAATGTCTTATGCAACCCCGTCCATGGGTGCGTATGGCATGTGGTTTGCAAAAATTCTTTGCTCCCAGGGTGTTTCCCTTAATGGCTGCGCTGTCTCATCCGCCCCAACCCACATGGCTTCAGCGTATTTCGTTCGCGCTTGCAGTCGCACTTTGCCTGCTCGGACTGCTGGCCTTGGCGATCAAGCTCATCTATCCGGATGCCTTGCCGCAAATCGAGCCTGAGATTGCGGCTTTAAAGGCCAACTCCGCGCTGTCCGTGCTTCTGCTGGGCACGGTGTTGCTAATGATCGATTTCGGCCCGGCGAAAATGGTGTGGTTGGCCCTGCTGCCGGCCCTTATTGGTGCGCTCACCTTGGTCGAACAGTTGTTCAATTTCAACCTGGGCATCGATGAACTGCTCGTGCGCGACTACACGTTCGCCGATTTCGCCGAGCCCGGTCGAATGCATTTTCTGATGGCGGCCTGCCTGCTGTTCGCCGGCACGGTGCTCGCCTGGAAAGCTTTTGCGCCGCGCGCCCGCGCGCGGATCTTTGGGGAAGCGTGCGTCGGCTCAGTGCTTGCAGCCGTCGGATTTTCCACGCTGACCGGCTATGCCACCGGCCTTTCCACGATTTGCCGTTGGGGCGCCGCCGAGCCCATGTCGGCCGTTTCCGCCGTCGCCTTGCTGTTGCTGGGTTTCGCCTTGCTCGGGCTGGCCTGGAGGGAAAACGAGAAGCTCACGGCCGAGCTGCCGTGGTGGTTGCCGCTGCCCGTGGTTATCTTTTCCGCCACGCTCACCCTTGTTTTATGCACAGGCCTGCGCGAGCAAGAAGTCCTTTATCTCGGCACCAACACCCAACGGGCCATCGATAATTTCGCCAGTGCCGTCACCCATGAGCTCGATCGCGAGACCGGCGCCTTCGAGCGCATCGCCGGCAAATGGGGCCAGACCGGCGACCAGGCCACCGCGGTATGGGAAACCGACGCTACCACGCAACTCTCGTCGGATACATCGCCTGGTTGCGTTGCCATTGAGTGGATCGATCCGTCGCTGCACACGCGCTGGGTTTACCCCAAGGTCGGCAACGAAGATGCTATTGACTTCGATCACGCCGCCGACCCGGTGCGGGCCGACGCGCTCGAGGCCGCCCGCCTGAACGCTGCGCTCGCCATCTCGGGTACGGTGCAGTTGCCCACGCGCGGGCCGGGTTTTGTGCTCTATGCGCCGGTTTACCATAGTGGCAAGCTCGCGGGCTTTACGGCGGGCGAGTTTGTTTACCAGCCTTTCTTCAACGCCATTACCCGCCGGCTCAATCTTCCCGGGAATTATTATTGCGCGGTCGAAATCGCCGGCCAGCGCGTGTATGACGTCAACGCCGACCGTGTGCAGGCCGGCGATCCGCATGCGCTCGACAAGATCTTCAGCCTCGCCGACCGGCGTATGCGCGTCACGCTCACCCCTCTGCCTGAATTTCTGCGGCAAAACCGGCGCTACCTGCCGGAGTTTGCCCTGATCGCTGGCTTGGGTATCACCCTGCTCCTTGGCCTGAGTGTCCATCTCGCGCGTAGCGCCCATGCCGGCCAACGCGCCGCCGAGCTTTCCAATCAAAAACTCATCGCCGAAAACGAGGAACGCCGGCGGGTCGAGGCCATGCTCAAGATCAGCGACGAACGCCTCCGCCTCGCCCTCGATTCCACGCAGATCGGCATTTTCGAATGGCAGATCTCGACGAATAAATTCTACTCCAGCCCCAGCATCTGGGTCATGCTTGGTTACGACCCGGCCAAGCAATCCCCTAGTCCTAAAATCTGGGCGGATCTCATCCATCCCGAGGATTTGCCGCGTTGCAAGGAGGTCTGGGATCAGCAGCGCCGCGGCGAAACGCCCTTCATTGACCCGGAGTTTCGCGTGCGCGCCGCCGATGGCTCCTGGCACTGGGTCTATGTGCGCTCGCGCAGCCTCGCACCCACCGGCGCGGCCGGCGCGCCCACGCGCATCATCAGCACCATCCAGAATATCACCGCGCGCAAAGAAGCCGAGCTCGCCCTCCGCCAAAGCCAGGCGGCCACGCGCAAACTCTCCCTCGTCGCGGCCAAAACCGACAACCTTGTCCTCATCGGTTCGCCCGATGGCTGCATCGAGTGGGTCAACGAAAGCTTCACCCGCGTGATGGAATATTCCCTCGAGGAAATCGCCGGGAGAAATCCCGCGAATTTCCTGGTCGGGCCCGAGACCAAGCCCCGCACCATCCGCCGTATCCGCGCCGCCATGACGCGCGGCCAAGGCTTCTCCACCGACATCATTAATTACTCGAAGTCCGGAAAAAAATACCACCTCTCCCTCGAAATCCAACCCGTTTTCAATGATGCCGGCCTGCTGGAAAACTACATCGCCATCGCCGTCGACATCACCGCCCGCGTCGAGACTGAGTCCAATCTCCGCCGCGCCAAGTCCGAGGCCGATGCCGCCTCGCGCGCCAAGTCCGAGTTCCTCGCCTCCATGTCGCACGAAATCCGCACGCCCATGAACGGCGTCATCGGCATGACCAGCCTCCTCATGGAGACACCCCTCACCCCCGAGCAGCGCGATTACGTCCATACCATCCGCTCCAGCGGCGACGCCCTCCTTACCATTATCAACGACATCCTCGATTTTTCGAAAATCGAGTCGGGCAAGATGGAACTCGAGAACCTTCCCTTCGAGCTGGCCTCCACCATCGAGGAGGCCCTCGATCTCTTCGCCATGCAGGCAGGCCTTAAGAAACTCGAGCTCACCTATGTCGTCGATCCCGCCGTGCCGACGTGGATCTCCGGCGACGTCACCCGCCTCCGCCAGGTTCTCGTCAACCTCATCAACAACGCCGTCAAGTTTACCCCCACCGGCGCCATCTCCATCGAAGTCCGCACCCACCCCGATTTTCCGCCCCCTCTCCCGCTGGCGCATGAATCCGGCGATCCCTTTCTCGCACCACTCAGGCTCGAATTTACGGTTCGCGACACTGGCATTGGCGTCCCGCCGGATCGGATCGACCGGCTCTTCCAACCGTTCAGCCAGGTGGACTCTTCCACCACGCGCAAATACGGCGGCACCGGTCTTGGCCTTGTCATCTGCCAGCGCCTCTGCGCACTCATGGGCGGCGAAATCCATGTCCATAGCGTCAGGGGCCAAGGCTCCACCTTCACCTTCACCATCCTGACCGAGGCCGTCACCGGCGCTGCAGGCGCGAGCACACCCACCCTACCCGCGGCGCTCAAAGCCGGCACGATCCTCCTCGTCGAAGATGACGCCGTGAACCGGGAGCGCTTGCGAAATTTCTTTGCCAACTTCGGCCTCACCTGCCTCGCCTGCGCGAACCTGGCCCAAACCGACGAATCGCTCGCCAAAGCCCCGCGCCTCTCCGCCGCGCTGATCGACGCCGAACTCCTCGAAGCTCCCACCGCCCAGGTCTTGCGCGATAAACTCATCGCCTTCGACGTGCCGGTGCTTCTCCTTCTCACACCCGGCCAGTCTGCTCCCAACAAGGCCAAAGGCTCCTTGCCCGCCGCTGCGACGAAAAGGACCGAAGTCCGCATCCGGGCCAGTGTCGCCAAACCCATCAAAACCGCCACGCTCGTGCGCGGCCTGCACCAACTCTTCCGCAGTGCGGGCGATCCCGCGGTGATCGCCGACGTGACTCCCCTCGCCGACGAAATCCCGCTCGAAATCCTCCTCGTCGAGGACAACACCGTCAACCAGAAGGTTGCCACCCGCCTTCTCGAACGCCTCGGCTATCGCGCCGACACCGTCGGCAACGGCCTCGAAGCCCTCGTCGCGCTCTCCGCGCGCCACTATGATCTTATCTTGATGGACGTGCAGATGCCCGAGATGGATGGCTTTGAGACCACGCGCACCATCCGCCACCGCCTGCCACCGGATCGCCAGCCAAAAATCGTCGCCCTCACGGCCAACGCCCTCAAAGACGACCGCAAGCGCTGCCTCGATTCCGGCATGAACGACTACATCACAAAACCCATCAAGCTGGACGAAATCCGCGACGCCATCCACCGCCAGTTTTCCTCGCCGGCGGCCGTAAAAAACGACGGCGATAACTATAAATCGGACTAGGAGCTGTACGGGAATTAATAAAGGGAGTGTTTTAACCACTGATGCTCACTGATCCGGAAGAAATAGATAAAAGATGAGTTCGAACCCAACTTCATACTATCAGTGACTTTAAGTGTACATAAGTGGTTGAGTCGGTCTTCTGTCTGCTCGGAAGTATTAGTGCCGATTAGTGTGATTAGTGGTTAAAACGCTGTAGCCGACCAGCGACTGCAACTCCGCCCTTTCCCGCGCCCACGCCGCGTCCGAGGCGAGATTGCGGAGCTCGTGGGGATCGTTCTCCAAATCGAAAAATAACCACGGCGTGCCGTCGGCCTGCCCTGAGCCTGCCTGCGGTGAGCCGGTCGAACCCGTCGAATGGGCATTGAGCACGAGTTTGCGTATTTTCGTGCGCACGCCGCGCCATTCTCGGTCGCATTGATGCGGCAAATGCACCACGCTCGGCATCGAGATGCGCGCAAAGTGTTTTCCGCTTTCCGCTTTCCGCCTTCCCGGCTCAGATTTCAAATCTTCCACCTCCGCCAGCATCATCGCGGGCAAATCCACCAACGACACCGCATCGTCCCGCCGTCCTGTCCGCCATGGCCCTGAGCTTGCCTGCGGTGAGCCTGTCGAACCCGTCGCATGGGTCGAACCAGTCGAAGGGTCGTAGGAGGACGCCTTCTGATCTCTGACTTCTGGCTTCTGGCTTTCGGCTTCTGTTCTCGGCGGCCCCCGCACCAGCAACGGCACGCGTACGCTCTCCTCGTACGGCCAGCCCTTGCGAAACACGCCATGCGCCCCATGCATGTCGCCGTGCACCGAGGTGAAAACGACCAGTGTGTTTTCCCGCGGCGCGCGCGCGAGCAACTGCCCGATGGCTCGATCGGTCGCTTCGATGTGCGCGTAATAGCCCGCCAGCTCGCGCCGCACCTGCTTTTCAATTTCGCCTCCGCGCGGCACATTCGCCGGCAGCTCGATCGCGTTTGGCTCACACGCCACGACTCCCGATGCTTGCGCAGCATACGGCGGATGCGGCGGCTCCAAACTCACCATGCAAAACCACGGCTGCACTTTCTTTGGCGTTTGGGATTGGGGATGGGGGATTTTTTCGCCGATCCACTTCTCCGCGCGCGCACCAATGACATCGGATTGATAGCCCTCGAATCGCTCCGGTTGCGCCAGCCGTGTCCCATGCAGCCACGGATCGTTCAGCAAAAATCCGCTTTCAAATCCTTCCCAAAACTCGAACCCGCCCCGCGCCTCCGGTGGCACAACGATCTTCGCGTGCGCCTCGCCCACCAGCGGCACAGTCCGATCGCGCTTCCACAAATGCCACTTGCCGAAAAACGCCGTCGCATAACCGCGTTCGCCCAACGTGTGCGCGAGGGTCCGCGCCCCCGCCGGCAGCGGATCGAAATAATTGCGCACGCCGTTCTCCGGCGACGGCACGCCCGTCAGCATCGCCGCGCGGGCGAACGGTCCGAACGGATGCGGCGTCACCGCCTGTGTGAAGTTCATGCTCTCCGCCGCGAGTGCATCGAGACACGGCGTGCGCGCGTTCGGGTCGCCGGCGTAGCCGCACGCCTGCGCGCGCCACTGCGTTGTCACGATCCAGAGAATATTGGGACCCGCCGCGCTCATGTCTCGCATAATGGAGATTCACCTCGCCCACGCTCAATCGCAAAGCGGCGCCCAAAGCACTCCCAGCCTCGGAAAAACGGCGCAGTCTCTGGGTGTTTGTAACGTATTATAATGCGTTACAAACAGACTTAGTGTCGTCCGTCATTCTAGCAGGGATTTTCAACGGCAGCGGCAGGAGTTTTGACGGCAGTGAGATTGCTTGGACAAACCGCTGCTTCTAGGCCGGGATCGCTTCGGCCAGACTTGTCCTCGCATGGGTCATCTGTAACATCAGGCCAGGAAAACTTAAAATACATTGCCCCGCCATGATAGCCCGAATCAACGACCGCGAGATACCGAAAGAAGAAAGAAAGCGGCTTGCACAGGAAGTCAGCGGCAAGTCGATCTTTCGCATGATAGAGTTTGTTGCGATCTTAGCTGCGCTCATTTGCGCCCACTACGTTGCCGCTGAGACTGTTTCAGAAAGATACTCATTGCATCACTTCTTCGTAGGCCTAGTCGTCGCAATTTGCGTTGCTGTTGTGATTAGGCTTATGCTCATCGGTCCATTGGTCAGGCGAGAAGTCGAAAAGGCAAAAAATGCCTAACCAGCGGCCAGCCCGCACGCATAGCCATGCGACAGCGTGAGGCACCGCGCGTTACCCTCGGGAGATTTCCTTGAGAGGACGAATCTGGATGTCGTGGAAATAAATTTTTAGAAAATCCACGGCTTAATCCGCGTAATCCGCGGAGAAAATCGATCAGCGCCCAGCCGCGGTTCCTTCGCTTGGATTCGCCTTGGGCTTTGGTCGAGGCGGCGCCCACAGCCGCAGCCACAATTCAGCGAGGTTGCGCAAGCTCACCCGCGGCGATCCCTGGTACGCCACCGCCTCGCGGAAGGACGGCACCACCTGGCCCCGCTCCTTGAAGTAGCGCCACAGCTCGCGCTCCAATTCGACGGCCGCCGCGTGCCCGTCCGCTGCACCGGCCGCCACCACCCGCACTTTCTCCTCCCAAAATCGTTTTTCCTCCGGGTGCGCGCCGACGTAGTCGGAAAACATCTGCTCGTTGCGGTTGAGGCTCATTAGGCACGCACGCTGCCGGCGGCCCCACGCAAAAACAAACCCAAACACCCCTTGGGCGTGCCTTAACACGAAATAATTGCATTTCTCGCCACATTCGCTAGCGTCCGCCGCATTTAACCCCGAAATTATTACATGTGGCCAAAACTTAAGGAACAGCTCCCCGCAATCTTCATCACCGCGTTGCTCGTGATCGTCGCTGCGTATTTTATTCACCAGAAGACCGTCGCTGAGATGGCCCAGAGCCAGCAGGACCAACTGGCCACGCTCAGGGATGAGATGAAGGCCGCCAACGATGAAAGCAACCAGCGCATCGATGCCATCAACACCCTGCTCAAGGACGCCATCGCCAAACGCCAGGCCGAGATGCTGATGACCGACGATGAATTTGCGAAGGTCAACGCCGACAAAGTCAATCAGCTCGCCACGGCCATCGCGCAAAAAATTCAACCTTACAACCCGCTGCCCAAGACGCCCGAGGAAGCCGAGAAACAGCAAAACGAACAAATCGACAAAGTCTCCACGCGCCTCAGCGAAAAAATTCATCCGATCCTCGCCGACATGGCCGCCGACCAGCACCTCACACGCGACGCTATCAACGCCTACAGCCAGAAAATCACCGATCAGGTCAGTGTCGTGCTCACCGGCGAGCTGGCAAAAAACCAAGTGCTCAACAACAACGTCCTCTCCACGCAGGACGTCGCGCGCGATTCGCTCGGGCTCTCCCGCGAACTCACCGCACTTTATCTCAGTTCATTCAAGGACCAAGGCGTCATCTCCCGCCTGCTCAATCTGCCCGCCGATATTATCAGGGACAGCGAACATTTAAGCATCGTCAACAGCAACGAACGCGCCCAAATCGAGCAGCAACTTGTCACGCGGCTGAACGAGCTCCAGAAGCGCCTCGACGACCTCCAAGGCCAGCAGCCGAAGAACTAGTTCTTCTCGCAACCACAGCTTTCCAGCCACGCGCCATCTGCGCGTGGCTTTTTTGTTTTCAGTTTTGTGGGCGGGGTGCCCTCACCCCGTGACAAAGCCGATGGCCTCGCGATCATTTCGCAGTAAACCCGCAAAGTGCACGTTTTTTACATTATACCTCGCTCAAGCTGCATGTTATGCGAATCTCCCGTGTATCCCTAAAAAAGTTTAGAGCGTTTCAAGTCAATAAGTTAGATCATGTGCAACTGCATTGGCACGATCTGAGTTAAAGGAGTTGGTGTTCCGCGCAACCAACAACCTTCAACTGCCACTGCTTATGTTAAACGCACTCCCAGTTCAGAAGATAAATAATACGCCGGAAGCCGCTCATGCTCCTTCCAGCTCCCAGCAGGAAGCCGCTTACGATGCCGAACTCGCCCGGCGCTTCAACGCCGGCGACGAAGCCGCCTTTGTCGAAATCATGCAACGCTACCGTGGCAAAATCTACGGTCTCACGCTCAGCATGCTTCGCAACGCTTCCGACGCCGAGGAAATCACACAGGACACGTTCATCCGCGCCCACCGCGGCTTGGCTCGCTTCCGTGGGGATTCCTCGCTTTCCACCTGGCTCTATCGCATTGCGCTCAACCTTGCGCGCAACCGCTACTGGTATTTTTTCCGCCGCCGCCGCCAGGACTCCGTCTCGCTCGAGCGCAAGCTCGGCGATGGCTCCGATGCGACCTTCGCGGATCTCATCGCCGCCGACACGCACGACCCGCTCCAGGAGGCCGCCACGGCTGAATTCAGCGAGCTCATCGCCGGCTGCATGGAACGCCTTGACGCGAAGCACCGCGAAATTCTCACCATGCGCAACGCCCTCAACCTCTCCTACGAGGACATTGCCCGCACCCTTGCCATCAACGTCGGCACCGTCAAAAGCCGCATCGCCCGCGCCCGCGAAAATCTCCGCGCCCTCCTCAGTGAAACGTGCTCCGAATTCGCGCCCGACGCCGCGCCCGGCGATTACTTCATCCCGACGCGCGCCGCTTACGGACGGCCGACGATCGCTTACGCGTAAAGGGGTGATATTCCTATATTCAAGAAGCCGATCCTGATTATATTCTATCTTTTTGCTTCCCTCGTTGGCGCCGTCTGGCTGGCCACCAAGCCTGGTTCCCGCGGTTTCGCCATCGGCATCTTTCTTGGGCTTGGGGCCGTTTTGCTCCTGATGTCCATCTGCGGGCATATGCAGCCCATCTGATGAAGCCCAACCCATGAACGACGGGCCCGCCACACCTACACTGACTGGAACGCAAGGCGAACGAGCCAAGCCTTCACAAAAGCGCGAACTCCTCATTGGGTTTTCCACCGGCGCTATTCTCGGATTGATAACCGCCCTGTTGTTTGCGTTGCCGAATTCGAGCAGTCTTATCAGTCTGGCAATATTGTTGATATTATTTGATTGCGTGGTCGCTCCAATCATCGCCGTTATTTTGGCCATCATTCCAAGCACCCGTCGTTTTGGCCTGGGCCTTCTGCTTTCGTGTGGCATCACCTGGCTCGTCCTGCTCTCCATCTGCGGCGGTGGATGGAAGAATTGATCCGCACCGCAAACGCCCTGAAGCCAGCCACCATCAACCCGGCGCGAGTTTCGCGATGGCCGCGCGCAGGCACGAGGGACACATACAATCGTGATCGCCGCCTGCCACCGGTCCGACCGGCGGCAATTCGTCGCACCAGCAATTTTCCCGGCCCGCCACCGGCCCGCATAAAAACTCCGCTCCGCAACGCGAGCAGCGTTTAGTGCAGGAGTTCTGGAAATAGTCGGAGGACATGCAGATCAACTCTGGCTCTCGACCGGTAAAAATTTCATCCGCTCGAACGCATCGTCCGGACCAGGCCAAGCCGCCAAGTCGGGATGGAAAAGATGGGCCAGCAATTCCGTCCCGTCCACCAGCCGCGGACCGGGGCGCGCAAAATAGGCGTTGGCATTCACCGCAAAAACGCGGCCGTTCCGGACAGCCGGCAAATCGGACCAGCCGGGATGCACGCCCAACTGCTTCACTTGCTCGACGGCCTTCCGCAGGCTGAAGCCGCACGGCATCACCACCAAAACTTCCGGCGCCCAACTCACGACGTCGGCCCACGCGATGCG
>Ga0210395_10000936_pt1 | contig 22485 bp, 14 predicted proteins | sample IncBWH4OmetaG_FD_150861 | JGI IMG/M metagenome (GOLD analysis project Ga0210395, IMG submission 150861) | Forest soil microbial communities from Barre Woods Harvard Forest LTER site, Petersham, Massachusetts, United States - Inc-BW-H-4-O ...
GTCGGCGCAGCACAAGACATCGGAACAGCGCATGAAGTCCGTGTTCGCGCTTGAAGAACTGCTGGGCAGGAATTGGCTAAACAAAATCGGCATTACTCTTATCGTTCTTGGGGTCGCTTACTTTGGCATCAAGGCGCTCAACCATCTCGGCCCTCTGGGTAGAGTCGGACTATCCTATTTGGCGTCCCTCGTTCTTCTCGGCGGCGGCATTCTACTGGAGAAGCGCGACCGCTATCGCCTGTTTTCCTACCCATCCATCGGCGGCGGATGGGCCCTTCTCTTCTTCACCACCTACGCGCTGAATCACGTGACGGCGATGCACTTGGTGGATTCGCTCAGCATCGATCTCGTCCTAATGCTCGCCGTGGCCCTCGCCATGGTGGTGCACACGCTGCGCTATCGCTCGCAGGTGGTCACGGGGATGGCCTTCCTGTTGGGCTACTGGACCGTCTCGCTCAGCAATGACGACGTCTACAGTCTCTCGGCGGGCGTGATCCTCGCCATCAGCCTGGTCATCATCGTCCTGAAAATGGGATGGTACGAACTCGAAATCTTCGGCATCCTGTCGGGCTACGCCAATCATATTTACTGGCTGTATCGCCTGCTGGGTCCCGATGGTGCCGCAGGACACACGTTCCCTGAATACCACCCAAGCACTGCCATACTCCTGTTCTATTGGATCGCCTATCGCATCTCGTACGTCATTCGTAGGCCGAAATCGTCGCGCGACGAACACATTTCCACAGTGGCCGCGCTGCTCAACACGCTGCTACTGCTCGGCGCTCTGAAGTTCCAGTCGGTGCGCCCGGATCTCGCGTTCATGGCGCTTCTGATCATCGGCGCGGTTGAGTTCACAATTGGTCAGCTTCCCGCAATCAGGCGCCGCCGCGAAGCGTTCGTCGTCCTCAGCGTTCTGGGCACAGCTCTGATGGTTGCGTCCGTGCCCTTCCGCGGTTCCAACAATAACCCTGTAATCCTCTGGCTGATCGGTGCGGAAGTTTTCCTCGCGGCTGGCGTCGCTGTCGGTGAAGTCGTCTTTCGCCGTCTGGGCCTGGGGATCGGTCTACTGGTTGCGCTGCACCTGATCGGAATCGATTTTCAGCAGCTCATGGTGGCTCGTCGCACGGGTGAAGATGTCGTGCTAGCCGCCGGAGTCATATTCGGGCTCTGCGCCGCTGTGTTTTATTTGAACGCGCTCTTCGTCGGATATCGGTGGCGCAAGTTCTTCGACGATGTGCCGGATCAGCCGCTGCTCAACGCTCATTCCTATCTCGGAGCATTCGCGGCCGCTTCGGCCGCATGGGCCTTGTGTTCCGGGGACTGGACCGCCGTCGCTTTCGCTGCGATTATGCTGACGCTGGCAATCCTTGGGCGACAATTGAAGTCGTTCCATCTGCAATTGCAGTATGGCGTCCTCGGCCTGCTGTCCCTGATTCGCGTAGTCGTGGTCAACTTGCACACCGACGTTCCGCAATACACGCATGTTCGCGAGCGCCTCATCACGTTGCCCATCATTGCCGCGGCTTTTTATCTCACCGCCTATTTCACATCGAAGTCGGCGGTTGCCAATGACTATAACCGGCGACTTTTCCGCGGGTTGTTCGCTCTGGCCGGAACAGCGCTCATTACTGCACTCATCTACTACGAAGTACCAGAACTCTGGCAGCCCGTGGCGGCCATCGCTTTCGCCGTGGTGCTGCTGGAGGTTGGCCGGCAGATTGGCTACCCGTTGCTGGCGTGGCACACGCATCTTTTGGCCGGCCTCGCGGTGCTCGCCGCTCTAACTGCCGACGCAAACGGCGTCCAGCGCTGGCGCGACATTCCTTTGCACGCGTTCTCTGCATTGTCCGTCGTCGCCGGAGCCTATTGGATCGCCCATCGCATCAAATTGCCGAATGCCGCGCACGCAAGCTTCGCGCGCCTCGTGTACAGCTGGGCCGGCACGGGCCTGATGGTTTGGGTGCTCAACGAAGCCGTGCCCTGGCCCTGGATCGCCGTCTCATGGATTCTCTTTGCGGTCATCCTGGCGCTGGTCATGCGCCAGATCGGTTACCGCCAACTTGGGTGGCAGGCGAATGCCGTCGCGGCGTGTTCGCTCATGCGCGCTTACCGGTTTGACCTGGAAATGGCGCAGCCATTGTGGCCGGGCGTTTCGCTGCGGATAATTACGATTTCGATCGTCGCCGCAGGCCTCTACTTTCTCTCGCGCAACTCGACGCTCCCTGATTCCGATTCCGAGTCTCGCTCCGCCGTCGCGTACCTGCACACAACCGCTGCCACTGCCCTGCTCGCGCTTCTGGCATGGCATGAGGCACCCACAGCGTGGCTCGCGGCGTTGTGGGCGATATTCGCTCTCGTGCTGGTGCTGATTGACCGCCGGTTTGAGTTTGAGGATCTCCGCTGGCAGGCGCATGCTCTCGCCGCGCTTGCCATGGCGCGCAGCGTTACGGTGAATCTGTATCTGACCGATACCTGGCACGGCATCAGCGTCCGGTTGCTCTCGCTCGCCATTGTTGCAGTCATCTTTTACGCGCTGGCGCAGCTAATCCGGATGCCGGAGGAATTGCGCAGGCGCGAATTTCACCACATCTATTCGTGGGCAGCGTCGGCCCTGGTTTCGTTACTGCTGTGGTATGAATTGCAGTCGCTGAGTATTGCCGTGGGTTGGGCCGTCTTCGGTCTCGTTCTGTTCGAGTACGGCCTGTGGCGTAAGATCCGGCAGTTTCGCTTCCAGGCGTACGTGGCCCTGGCCGCGTCTTTCGGCCGCATCTTCTTCGCCAATCTTGCTGCCGAAACTCCAGGCGAATTCTGGGGGCCGCGCATTTACACCGTGCTACCCATTACTCTGATCTTGTTCTTCGTGTACGCCCAGCTCGGCCCGCAAGACGCTAGTGCCCGCGACGATCGCGGATTGCATTTCGACGCGCTGATCGCTTACCTGGGCACGGGCACTGTTATCGCTCTTCTGTATTTTCAGTTCGCCAACGAATGGCTGGTCACGGCCTGGGCAGTTGTGGTCTTCGCTCTTTTCGGAATCGCGATCGGGCTCGATCGTCCAATCTTCTTGCATCAGGCGCTGCTTCTGACCCTGGGCGCCTTCGCCCGCGGCGTGATGCACAATCTTTTCGGAGCCAGCTATTTCACTGGCACGGACTGGACCGGCAGATACCTTGTGCTCGGCTTGGGTATCGCCGTGCTGCTGGCGTGCCTGCCGTTCTCTTTCTATTGGCGCGCCCATCACAAGGCTCAGCCCTCCAGCAATTGGATCGGCGCGATCCCTCGTCATCCTGAGCAATTCATGTTCTTTGTGCCAGTCCTTCTGCTGACGCTGATGCTCGCGGAGAAAATGCGTGCCGGCATGGTCACGGTCGCGTGGGGTCTGGAAGCCTTGGCGATCCTGATCTTCGCCTTCGCCATCAACGAACGCAGCTTTCGGCTGACAGGGTTCCTCCTCTTGCTGGCCAGTTTCGCCAAGATGATAGTGCTCGACATGTGGTCGAGCACCTGGACCTGGCCCGATCGCATCGCCACATTATTTATTGTGGGTGTCGCGATGACCTCAACCGGATTCCTCTACAACAAGTACAGCGAGAAGATTCGGCAATTTTTATGAAGCGTGCCGTCGCGTTTGTGATTGTGCTGATGGTGGGACTGACAGGACTGTATTTCAGCCAGCGCCGGCGCGATCCAACGCCAGTTTCGGCCAACGCAGTCGTGGCCATCGCGGCCGATGCCCAACGCGATCTCACCCGTGCGCCTATGCGTCTGACCCGCCTTTCCGACGACGAAGAAATCGCGCTCGGCAAAGAGCTCGCCGCACAATATTCCACTAACCCGCCACAACTGACTCCGGAAGAACACGCCCTTGAAACGTATGTCCAGCGCGTCGGAGATTCGATCAGTCTGAACGCCCACCGGCGTTTGCCCTACTCGTTTCATCTTGTGCCGGACCGCACAATGATCAACGGATTCTCGCTGCCCGGCGGCCCCGTCTACATCGGCGAAGGCATGCTCGACCTGATGACCAGTGAAGACGAACTTGCAGCCGTGCTGGCGCACGAGATCGAACACATCGATCACTACCACTGCGCCGAGCGCGTGCAGATCGAAGCTCAGCTGCGCAATCTGCAACTCGGCATCGTAGGTTCCATCCTGCAGATCCCGCTTCAGGTCTGGGAAGCTGGCTACAACAAAGACGAAGAACTCGAAGCCGACCGCGAAGGAATCCGTTTGGCGGTGCTAGGTGGATACTCGCCGTACGGCGCCGTCAGCATGTTCGAGCGCTTCCGAAAACTGAACAACGAATATGTGATTCACGCCGAGAGTCCGGAAGAAGAACTCTCCCAACTCGCCATTCAAAGCTTGCAGGGATATTTTCGCTCACATCCCCTCCCGTCTGAGCGCCTGGCGCAAGCTAACCGGTTGATCGCTCAGGAGGGCTGGCAGGACCGCAAAGCGCTAAGGCCCTTCCGCGTCGAGTACGAAGTGAAAAACGGCGAGGTCGTCCAGTAAGAATCATCCAGTTCGCTAGCGAGATTGGTAACTATTACTTCAGGGAGCACTGAAAGTGGAGGAATAAAGTGATGGGCGCGCGCTGACGAAATGGAGGCGCAACGGGTGCGCGCGCCCAAGCCCAGGAAAACTTCTACAGAAGACCCTGCGACCGAAATCTTGTTACGGGATCTACGACAGCTTGCCGCTTGAAAATCCAACGGGCCACCGCAAAGCCTAACGCCGCGTAGAACAGATGCACTTTTTTCATAGACACCCCCAAATTCCGGATCGACTTCAGTGATCCTTAGGGGAGGAACCTCAATATCTCTATCGGCACAATAGCAACGCGCCGTCGGTCGAACAAGGCACATCGGTGCTATGGAAGTGGCACGGAAGTAATAGGAGGTAACGCCATCATCACCGGGCCCGAAAAAGACGGGTGCCCCGTTTCTCGCGCGCCTTCTGCGCGAGAAGTGGGGGATTTGTTGCGGCCCGTTTCCCGGCCCTTAGCAGAAAGGAAGAAGGAAAATAGTCAGTGCGCCGGAACTTCATCCTCGGTCGCGCGCCCCGGCGGCGGCACCACTACCGTCGACAAACTGCCCTCGACCGTCAGCTTCTGAAACGCCGCCAAATCGCGGCGCTGCAAGTCTTCCCAGCGCCCAATCAACTCTCCGCTTTGCCGCTTCAGCTTCTCGAATTCCTTTTGTTCCGCTTCAGTCGGCGCCGAGTCCGCGGTGCCCGCATCCATCGCGAGATACGCGAGCTTTGCATCCAGCTGCGGAGGATACGCCAGCGAGTCTTCATTGGCGCTAATCGTCAAGTTGATGAGTTCCTCGCGCACCGCGACCAGTTTTTTCTCCAGATCGTCCGCAGCCGTGACAATCGTTTTCGTGCTGGCGTTTTCCGGCAGCCGCCGTTTCAGTCCAGACAATTGCGAACGAACATCCTGAATCTGATTCACCGCATCGTAAACCCGGCTTAGTTCGTCGCGTGTCTGCAGCAACAGGTTCAACTGCTGCTCCAGATCAGCCTGGCTGACCTGCACTCGGGAATCCAATTTCAAATCGAACGAAGCCGTCTGACTCTGATCGCCGACCGTAAGCCGAACGCTGTAGTGCCCGGGCGCGGCCACCGGACCCCGCGCTCCCGCGCCATACTCCCAGAGATAGTAGCCGGGGACGTGATGCGCCTCGTCGTAGCGTAGGTCCCACACAAAGCGGTTCAACCCGGCATCAGGCTTCAGTTGCTTCTCTGGCTTCTTATCGTCGGGATCAGGCGGTTCTTCCAGCGTGTTGTACTCGGCACTCGAGTATTTGCGAATAGCTTTTCCGGACGCGTCGAGGATCTCGATTTTCGCCTCGGTCTCCGCCTTCGGAGCATCCTTGAGAAAGTAATAAATGACAGCGCCCGCCGGCGGATTCTGCCCCGTCCGTTTCGAAGGATGCCGGTCGCCGCCAGCCCCCGCCTGAACCCGGTAAGCTGTCGCCGGCGTGTAGAGGAACGCATCCTTCTTCGCGATGTCATCGCTGTACTGCCGCAGAGGAGACAGGTCGTCAAGAATCCAGAACGCCCGCCCGTGCGTGGCCACGACCAGGTCATTATCTTTAATGGCGAGATCGTGCACCGGCGTCGTCGGCAGATTCAATTGCAACGGACGCCAGTTCACTCCGTCGTTGAACGACACGTAGACGCCCGTTTCCGTCCCGGCATATAGCAGCCCGCGCTTCTTCGGATCTTCACGCACCACTCGCACAAACGCGTTATCCGGAATTCCCTGCCCCAGCTTCGTCCACGTCTTGCCATAGTCGCTGGTCTTGTAAATGTACGGACGCAGATCGTCGAACTGGTGCCGATCTACGGCCACATACGCGGTTCCGGCATCGTGCGTGGACGCATCAATCTGGCTGATGCGGCTCCAGTCCGGCATATCCTTGGGCGTGATGTTAGTCCAGGTTTTGCCTTCGTCCTGCGTGAGCTGAATCAGACCATCGTCCGTTCCGACCCACAGCATTCCCTTTGTGATCGGCGATTCCACCAGCGCGAAAATCGTGTCGTAGTATTCCGTGCCCGAGTCGTCGATCGTAATGTCGCCGCCCGATACTTTCTGTTTCTCTTTATCATTCCGCGTCAAGTCTGGACTTATGGCCTGCCAGTGCACTCCGCCATCCGTCGTTTTGAACAGCCGTTCTCCCGCGTGATACAGCGTGTTCGGATCATGCGGAGATAGCATGACCGGCGCGGTCCACTGGAAGCGATGCTCCAGGTTCGCTGCCCCATGCGCGTCAGATAGCTCCGGCACTTCGGTGATCGCTTTCACTTGTCCGATGTGCCGGTCATAGCGCGTGATGTTTCCCTGGTAGTCAGCCGCATAAACAATATTCGGATCGCGCGGATCGGGTGCGATATAGCCCGCCTCACCGCCGCCCACGTCGTACCAGTCGCTGTGGCCAATCGATCCATCATCGCTGCGGCTCACAATCGCGACCGTCCCGCTATCCTGCTGCGCCCCGTACACACGATAAGGCGCTGCCGTGTCGGTGGCGACGTGATAGAACTGCGCTGTCGGCTGATTATCCTCGAGCGTCCAGTTCTTACCGCCATCGAGGGTCACCGTCACTCCGCCGTCGTTCGAAGCGATCATACGCCTCGTGTTCTGCGGATCGATCCACAGCCCGTGGTTGTCTCCGTGCGGCACGTGCACCTTGTTAAATAAGTGCCCGCCGTCGGTCGATTTGTAGGACTCGACGTTCATGATGTAGAGAACGTTCTCGTCGCGTGGGTCGGCGATGACGTGCATGTAATACCATGGACGCTGCCATAGACTGTGATCCGGATTCACCAGTTGCCACGACTCGCCGCCGTCATCCGACCGGTACAACCCACCATCCGGATTGTGGGCTTCGATCAGCGCGTATACACGGTCAGAATTCGCGGCCACAGCAACGCCGATTTTTCCATACGGACCCTTGGGTAGGCCATGTTCTTCAAGATGTTTCCAGGTTGTGCCTCCGTCGCTCGACCGGTAGATGCCGCTACCCGGACCACCGCTCTCCAGGCTCCACGACGTGCGCCGCGCCTGCCACAGCGCCGCATAAATAATGTTGGGGTTATGCGGATCGAAAGCCACGTCGATGCCGCCCGTATTCTCGTCTTTGTACAGAACCTTCTCCCAGGTCTTGCCGCCGTCGGTGGTGCGGAAAATCCCGCGCTCCGTGTTCGGCCCGTAGGGATGCCCCAGCGCTGCCACAAAAGCGATGTCGGGGTTCGTGGGATTCACGATCACCTTGCCGACAGCCCGGGAATCTTTCAGACCTACGTTCTTCCAGGACTTGCCTCCATCGAGCGAGCGGTAAACTCCGTCGCCGTGCGAAATGTTTCCGCGAATGCAGGCTTCGCCGGTCCCCACATACACAATATTGTGATTGGAATTCGCGACCGCAATGCTTCCGATGGCCGACGTTCCCTCCTTGTCAAAAACTGAGGACCACGTCATGGCGCCGTCGGTTGACTTCCACACTCCTCCGCCGGTCGCGCCGAAATAATACGTCGTCGGATCGCCCGGAATTCCCGCGGCCGTCAGCGACCGCCCGCCGCGGAACGGCCCAATCAGCCGGTACCGCATCCCCTTGAATGCCTTCTCTTCAGGCTTCGGGGCTTCGGAGGCGGCAGAATCGCTGGCGGCCACAGCTGGCGCGCTCTGGGCAGCCGCCGCCTTCGATTGCTTCTCCGGCTTGGTTTGCGCGTGGGCGATGATGGCGAATCCGCCGGCGAGGGAGACTGCGAACAGCAACCGGACCGCGAAAGAGGCGTTTCTGCAAATGCTCTTGGGAACGACCATGTTCAGGATTGATCTCCAGGGGAAGAAATGAACGATTGGCTATGGTAATCCAGCCGGGTCTCCCTGCAAAGGGCGGTCGACATTCCAGGCGCGGCGGCCCTGACTCGAGTCAGGAGCTCGAGATTAAATTCACTTCTTGGCGATCAGGATTTTCTTCGCCGCTTCCAGTTCCTTCCGCTTCGCCTCATCCATCTTTGGATAGGCGAGGTTGAGCGATTCCAGCGTCTCCACCACCACTGTTGACACCACCAGCCGCGTAAACCACTTATTATCGGCCGGCACCACGTACCACGGCGCGTGCTCGGTCGCCGTATTTTCAATCATCTCTTCGTAGGCCTTTTGATAGTCGTCCCAGTATTTGCGTTCGCGAATATCAGCCGCCGAGAACTTCCAGTTTTTCTCAGGCTGATCCAGGCGAGCCAGAAAGCGCCGTTTCTGCTCCTTCTTTGAAACATGCAGGAAGAACTTGCGGATCGCCGTCCCGCTCCGCGCCATGTGCCGCTCAAAGCTGCGAATGTCTTCGAAGCGCTGATCCCAAACGTTCTTGCCGACCAGCGAGGCCGGTGTCCTCTGGCTCTTCAGAATTTCGGGATGCACTCGCACCACCAGCACCTCTTCGTAATAAGACCGGTTGAAGATACCGATGTGCCCGCGCTCGGGCAGCACGCGCGTCGTCCGCCACAAAAAATCGTGCTGCAGTTCCAGATCGGACGGAGTTTTGAACGAGTACACCTGGCAGCCCTGCGGATTGACTCCCGACATCACGTGTTTGACGATGCCGTCTTTCCCGGCAGCGTCCATGGCTTGAAATATCAGAAGCAGCGCCCAGCTATTCTGCGCATAGAGTTTGTCTTGCAGTTCCGCGGTGCGCACAATGCCCTGTTGCAAAGCCTCGGCCGCATGCTCTTTGGACCGCCAGTGTCCCGTCGCGCCAGGATCACAATCTTTCAAGCGAAAACGCTTCCCGCTTTCTACGCAGAAGCTCTTGGCTAGCTTGTGGTTCTTCATTTCGAAGTCTGCTCCTCCGATTCAATTCGCCGTAAACTAATGTACGTACATTTCTGTCAACAATGTTCCTGCAGGAACATTTTTTCCACAGGCCGAAAAAGCGAAGAAAAAACGTTAGACTCCAACCGGCTTGGCGCTCACCACTGGCAGTTTCGCCTGCTGCCAGGCATCGAGTCCGCCAATTACGTTGATCACGTTCTTGAACCCCGCGCGCTGCAGCAGGCTGCAGGCGATCATGCTGCGATATCCGCCCTTGCAATGAACCGCGATCGTCGCATCATGGCCAATTTCTGGAGGAGAGACTTTAAAATTGTCCAGCGGCCACCAGACTGCATCCTCTATGTGTCCCGCATCCCACTCCCGCTCGCGCCGCACGTCGAGCACCTGCACGTCGTGAGATTTCAACCGCGCGCTCAGTTCGTCCGCAGCCACTTGTGAAATGGTCGCAAGCGGAAATCCTGCCTGCTTCCACGCAGCAACGCCACCGGCAAGATATCCACGCAGCACTTCAATGCCGACTCGCGTCAGCCTGAGCCGGGCCTCGTCCAACTGCGCCTCAGAAGCTTCATCATCCAATCCTGCAATTAGCACAGGATGCGCCGTCAGCCCCAGCACCGTGCCGGCCCATGACGCGAACTGCCCCGACAGCGCAATATTCACCGACCCCGGCACATGCCCGGCAGCAAACTCTTCGCCGGGACGCACATCGAGCGCGATCTCCCCCGCGCTCTTCAACTCAGCGGGCGTGATCGCCCGTAGCGGCGGCAGATCCCCAAGTGCCGCAGCACCGGTGCGGTTGATCTCAGCATCCTTAAGAAAGTACTCTGGCCGCGCGGGAAGATTGCTGGTCACCTGCGCGACGAACTCTTCCCTGCTCTTGATCTGCAGCGCATAGTTCGTCAGCCGCTCCGTACCGATCGTCGACGACCGCTCGGCCCGCATATTCTTTCCGCACAAAGAGCCGGCGCCGTGAGCGGGATAGACCAGCACGCTATCCGCCAGCGTCAGCAACTTGTGGTGGAGGCTGTGGTAGAGCAGACCGGCGAGTTCCACGGGCGTGTGCCTCGGCGAAAGGTCGGGACGTCCAACATCACCAATAAATAATGTGTCTCCGGTCAGAACCGCCCACGGCGCGGGAGACTTCTCTCGATCGGTGACAACCAGGCAGATGCTTTCTGCCGTATGACCTGGTGTTTCCAGTACGCGGATCGATGCCTGCCCAAATTTCAGTTCAAATCCATCACTTACCGGCACATGAGGAAACGTCGCCCCGGCCTGCGCGCCCATGTAGATGGTCGCGCCCGTACGGGACGCCAGTTCTTTATGCCCGGAAACGAAGTCGGCGTGCAGATGACTCTCAAAAATATGTCGGATCGTGACCCCGTGCTCCTCGGCGGCCTTGAGGTACAACTCCACATCCCGCTGAGGATCGACCACCACCCCTTCCCCGCCCGAAGCCAACAAGTAGGAAGCGTGCGCCAGACATCCCAGATAGAACTGTTCGAAGTACATGCTGAAAAACTCCCAAGGTCGTTTCAAATGCTAGAACAATTCGGAGGGTAATGCTATGGGAGAGACCGAGGATAGGCCTCAGAATCAGGCGGGCAACGGCGTGATGAATTCCAGGCCAAAGCAGAACCCGCTGCGGAAACGCACGATGGCCGGCAGCCGCGAAGGAGCGGGAGTGTCGAACTCAATCTCCAGCAGATCGCCTGGGTTCAACAGGATTCCGGCATACAAGAACATGCCACCTTCACTCATTTCTGTGCCCCGGCCCTCAACCACGGTCGTCGAAAAGCCTTTCGACGTGACTACGCGGACGGGTAAGTCGATGGGAAGGCGAGTCCAGCGGCGCGTCTTGTCAGAATTCGGCATCACTGGCAATCATCACCGCCGCAGCAATTTTCTTCAAATTACTAAGGTGAAATGGTCTTGAGTTCGAGAGTACAGGGGAATACCAGCAAGTCGGGCTGGTCGTTCACTATCGTCTGGAGTCTGAGAAGCTTGAGCAGCGTCAGGAAGTTTCCGCGAATGGGCGTTGCCATCTGATAATATAGATGGCGGGGACGACGGGACTCGAACCCGCGGCCTCTGCCGTGACAGGGAACTCAGGGTCCGTAACTACTTGAAAGCAAAGAGCGCGGATGGCTCCCTGAGTACCCTAAAACACCCTCGGAAACGCTTATCGAACCCTTAACGAACCCATGCTTCTGCGGCGTGGTGGCCAGAATCCCTGATTCTCGACTGATTGTTTCGTCTGTGACACCTGCCGTGAAAGAACAACCACGATAAGCAAATCCAACGACTTGCAAGAGGCGGGCGGCCACCTAAGTCCTTGCTAGTCGGTACAAGCTGAAAGATCTACGTACCGTAATCCGTACCGCGAAAGAGACCGTTACGGTGCAGGCAGAACTACCGGGCGCCAAACAAATTCCTCACGCGGATGCCTTGGTATTACCTTGCGCTGATGGCCGGTGACAAGGCGCGCCCCTCCATGCCCCGTTATTATCAGGGAATTCCGATGAGCAAACCGAGGCTCACACCGATGGATTGCTGGTGGCTTCCGGCAAAACTGTAGTCGTAAGCGGGTTCGAGGAACCAGCCGAAACGGTGTTTGCCGGTCGGCCAGAACATGAAGTCTCCCGCTATCTCCCCAGAGATGGAGTTGGTCACTTTCCCGTTCTGTTTGAGGTGGACCCACTCGGGACCGACGCCCACCATGAACTCTGCCTTCCGTGATATGGTCCACGGCTTCTTGAAAAGTAGGTCGGTGTCCCATTCTGTTGACTTACGAGTGTAGAAGGGGGACACGCCCACCTCAAGCTCCAGCCAGTTCTCTATCGGTGTCACCTCGGCTGCAAGATTCGGCGCGAACGTGGCCGCGCCTCCGTTGAGGTTCCAGCTAGTTGCTGCGCCAAGCTCAACAATGGCTAAAGGGTCTTTGTCCTCAACGGCCCTTTGAGAATCGCCACGGGACATCTTTGTGGAAGTCTGCCCGTGGACGGGCGGACACAAAGACAGAAACAGGAACGCTCCAATGAGCGTGAACAGGTATAGACGATTGATGTCTCCAGAGTGGGTTGAGCGCGTAATCGCCGAGTCAGTCATCGAGCACCTAGGTCTTCCGCCTTTCACCGTAGCTACTAGTGGTAGCCGCCGGAGGTAGCGCGGAGAACCCTGGATTGTGCCCTCCAGTTTCCCGTGAGGTTAATTAACCGCTGCGCACTTGATGCTTCTGCTCCCAGGTGAGGCTTACATCTGAGGACAGTACGGTCTCGGCCGTACTGCCCTCATCGACGGGGGAGTTCCTGCTAGAAGTGGAAGCCGAGCTGAGCCGTCAGCGCACGCGGCGTCACGTAATGCGTTCCGCTGAACGTTGAAAGAAAGTTATACAGCGCCAGTCTATTCGTCACATTGATGGCCGTGAGCGTAAGACTCCATTTGTAATGATCGCCCTTGAACAAATTATCGTCTCCCACCGAAACATCAAACAAGTTACGCGGCGCAACGCGCGGCGGATTGTGATCATCGTTTTCGGTTCCGGGTGCCGGTATTTGTAGAAGCGTTGACCCGTATTGAGTCGCTGGGCACAGGTTGGTGGGAGTGATCGGAGTGCCAATGGGATTCGCCGCGCTGGGTAGCGTAGCATGGACGCCGTTGCAAGTCAGTCCCGCTTGGAACTGTTGATCCGGGCTTAGCCCAGACGTATCCACAGCCGTGTCTGTGCCCGCCGGGCCATTTGCACAGTTACCTCCGGCACACGGCGCAGGGCCAGCAACGAGGCCGCTGTCATAGCGCCAGTTGAAGCCGATCCACGGACCAACTTTCCACGGCTGGTATTGCACGTGACCGGTGAGGTTGAATTTTTCGTCGTGATCGATCCGGAACGGTCCAGATGCAGAGGGAACCGCGCCCGCCCCGCCGATCTGGGGAGTGAAAAAGCGGGCAGCCACGCTGGAGAACACCACGAGCCCGGTAAATCCGTGAAGGTTCGGCACGCTCACACGGCCCGCGTATCCTGGGATCTTAGAATTGGCCCATTCAATCGGGAACGTGATCGGCGTCGCACCCAGCACGCTGAAGTCGTAGGCGTTGTGCGTGTACTTCCAGATGTACTCGCCGGAGAAAACTAAATATTTTCCAAAAGCCTGCTGGAGGCCGGCGTGAAACTCATTTCGCCAGCCCGGACTAAATGGGTTGGTACTTGACCCGGTGCAAGCAAGCAGTGGATTTAGTACGGGGTTAGCGCACCCTTGGTTTGAAAGAACGAGGTTCTCATTGAAGGGACTCTCCATCGTTCGCGCATACGAAACACGCAGAACCGTATTGGTACGCTTGATGTTATAAGCGACGCCAAGGCGTGGCTCGGCTTCCCGATGTGTCGTAAGTCCGTTGTAGAAATCACCACGCAACCCCAGGTTTAATGCCCAGTTTCCCTTGGTGATATTGTCCTGAACGTAAAGAGCGAGCTCCTTGACGTCGGTATGTCCGTTGAAAGTGTAGAGGCCGCTAGTCGATGTTGCGCAACCATCGTTGGGAGACGGAGTTGTACGGGTCAAGTCATAGCAACCCAGCAGCGGATTGAAGTTTGCGTTTGCAATAAACGGTGCGGGGTAGAGAGCAGGGTTCGTCGTCGCTGCCGTCGGACATTGCGACGGATCGTTGAGCCCCGGATTGCCAACAAAAACCGGGACGCCGTTCGCGTCCAGACACGGTGAATTGAAGGTTGGGTCTACAACGCCGAAAGGATCCTTTTCGTCGAGAAACGTCTGTGCGTAGGTAGCGCCCACCTTGACGTTATGAATCCCTTTCACGTAAGAGATGTCCGACCGCAGCCCCACATTTGTGAGGGTGCGTCTCTGGCTCACCGTTTCGCTCTGCAGGCCGGGCGCTCCCAGGTCAGCGAAGGGATTAGCGCTAGGATAGTAGTTGTACCCATCCCTCCGCACAAAAGCCCCCAAATTAAAGACGGTAGTGGGGTTGATTAATCGCGTCCAAGAAGGGGCGATGTTGAATGTCTTGATCTGGGAACGCTGGTCGGCCGGGCCGACGACATTGCCATTGGGATCGAGGCCGCCGTTGGCCACGACAACTCCGTTCCACGGGGTCGCCACTTCAGAGTCAAAAGAGTTTGGCGTCTGGAACCACGAGCGCGTAAATCCCAAGTTCACGTGCATCGAATCCTTGCTTGAGAATTGATAATCTACCCGGTCGAATAGATTCTCTTCGTTGCCCTTGTCGTGCATCACGACAAACTCCGGCGGGTCGAGGAATCTGCCACTATTTAGACCGCCCACTGAGATGAAATTTCCCCACTTTGCTCCGCCGTAAGCGAGGTCGGCTTGCACGTTGGAGGTTCCAAACGACCCGTAAGAAGAGGTCACACTGCCGTGAGGTGTAGTTACGCCCTGGCCCGAACGCGTGGTCGCAACGATCACGACACTGGTCTTGCCTCCGTATTCCGCCGGCGGCGCGCCCGAAATTACTTCCATCGACTGGATCGATTCGAGCGGGATCTGGTTGGAAAACACTTTGCTTTGCTGGTCGGTAATCGGCTGGCCATCGACGGAAAACGAATTCTCCGCGTGGTCACCAAGTCCATGAAACAGACCGTTGGAATCGGCTGCAATACCGGGAGTGGTCAGCGTAACCAACGAACTCAGAGACGACGATGCACTTTCCAACGGAAGCTTATCGAACAAATCCTTGTCGACGTCGGTATGGAAGGTGGGATCATTCTCTACCAAGTCGCCCCCTGCCTCGACTGTCACGCTCTCAGTAGATCCCGACACCTTGAGGCTGATCTTAACGTCCAAAGGCACAACGGAGCGGACATCTACGTCCTGAGCATAAGGCGCAAAACCAGCGCCTGTCACGCTTAGATGGTAGGGGTTAAACGGAATATTAGGAACGCTGAACCTCCCGGCGCTATCCGTTGTGGTCGATCGGTCAAAGTGGCTAACAGCGTTGTGAAATTCCACTGTCGCATTCGCGACCACGGCGCCCGAGGGGTCCACCACCGTACCACTGATGGAGCCAGAGTTGGACTGAGCAACCGCATGAAAACTGATCGCGAAGCAGAAAACCGTCACAAAAACTGCGTGAAGCGACCCCTTGTAAGAAGCCAGCATGAATTCCTCCAGAAAATGTGGTCCAAAAATCAAAAGCAATCGGTTCTTGGGCTACGAACCGGTTTAAGTACAACGGCAATATGATTTTTAGACGCTAGGAGGCGGGCGAACGCTGAGTGCAAACGCTATGAAGCGCTTCTTGGCAGGGACTGGCTCTGCTCGAAAGGTGGACACGACAACGAACGTCGTAGGGCGCGGTGTGGAGTCGGCTCTGGGGGAAGCTGAATGAGCGGCGACACAGACCGTGCATTTTGCCGCTTCAGTGGGACTCGAATGGTGATGGACAGCAAACGCTAATGCTGACCAAAAAGTCAGCATTAGACAAAAAAGCGCCACCTTTTTCGAAATCGACCGCATGACGGCTACCCCGTGGAAGGTTCGTTTGAATCTATACCAAAGTGCCAAACAAACGCAACGAAGGGGTGCCTAGCGGGGTATGTATACACAGCCTGCTTATGTTTTGTATTTGCTGGCCGCAAGTGCTAGTGGTGGTGATAGGCGAGACCGGAGTAAAAACCCAACACGACGACGACCAGTGCCCACAGAATGATCAATAGCAGCCGAATGAACCCTTCTGTACGGCTCGCTCTCTTGTTTGGATTCTGACTCTTCCTAAAGGTTGATACCATCACGTACTGCTTTCCACATCGAACACTGAAGTGTTCTGAGTGTTAGAGCCGCTCTCTTGTGTTGAAAGCGCTTCAACGGTTTCCCCAAGCTCTACGAGGAAAAGGGGCTAATCCTGCATTCGTGGAATTCGTGAGGAAGGGACAACATCTCGCCTGCGTCCCGACACCGCACAGCCCACTCGATCAGACTTTGGTATTGGTCGAACCTAACGACGTTCCCCAGCCATATCTCGCCCACCGAACTCGTAATCACGACCACATTCGGCACATCGCACGGCCCAACACATCCGCTTATCGTCAGCTGAACTCGCTTCAACAGTCCCCGTTTCCGCCATTCGGTCTTGAGCCACTCCACCGGAACTTCGGGCAAGCCGCGCTCCACGTTGCCGCAACAACATCCTCGACAGATCGTGATCTGCCCAACGACGAGACGCTTCGTTTTCAACGGACAATCAATATCCTCGTTCACAGTGTCCGATCCGTCCCTACTTCCGGTGACTTAATCCAACAGCCCATATAGGTCGTCCGTTTCTAGCGGTTTTGGTGATCTGCGAGACTGCAAGAAAACTGCCACAATCAAAATCACTAAGATCGCGAGGGCGATTAGGACTACCCAAGCTCTGACTTTCCGGCTCTGGATCACCTGAGCAAGTTGCATAACCACAACTCAAACTTCGCTCAATTCCCCGACTCATCGCCCGGATACAGCACCACGGGGCAACAATCTCGTGGAATTGAGGATGAAGGCTAACTCCGAGGTCACGTGAATAAAGGCGGCTAGGAGCGGATTGAGGAAGCCAAGAGCTGCCATTCCGACTCCGATGCTGTCCACGACCAACGTGCCCACAAAGTTCTGCATGATGATCCCGCGACAGCGTCGAGCAACCCGCAGAGCTTCGACCAACTTCGAGAGATCGCTTCCGATGAGGATCACATCCGCGCTCTCTCGAGCGACATCAGTTCCCGATCCCATGGCGATGCCAACATTGGCTTCTACCAGGGCTGGAGCGTCGTTGATTCCGTCACCGACCATCGCGACATTACGCCCTTTGCTACGCAGATCAGCTACCCGTTTTGCTTTTTGCTCGGGCAGGAGTCCTCCGACCGCTTCGTCCACTCCGAGATCGCGGCCAACCGATGAAGTTACAGCCTGCGTGTCTCCGCTCAACAGAACAGTTTTTAAGCCCATCTGTCGCATTGCCGCAACCGCATTCTTGGCTTCTGGTCGCAAGACATCAGCAATTCGGATGCTTCCTAGAACTTGCCCCGCGCGAGCGACGTAGACGTCCGAGACTCCGCCGGCACCGTCACTACTTACAGGCAAACCCCTAGTCATGCCGTGCGCCACGAAAAGCGACAGACTGCCCACAAGGATCTCCTCGCCTTCATAGCTCACCCTGACTCCTTTTCCGGGCGTGTAAGAGAATTCATCGGGTTCTGCGAGCGGAATCGCAAGTTCCATAGCCCGTGCCACAACTGCCTTGGCGAGAGGATGTTCGGATTTGCGCTCCGCAATACTGGCAGCGGTTATGATCTGCCGCTCCCCGAAGCCATTGGCTGAAACAACCTCCTGGATTTGTGGAGTACCGAAAGTTAGCGTGCCGGTCTTATCCAAGAGCACTGTGTCCACCGCAGCCAACGCCTCCAGGTAAAGGCCGCCTTTAATGATGGCTCCCTGATGCGCCGCTCGGCCGATCGCTCCCAAAATTGCAAGAGGTGTGCCAGCCGCAATGCCGCATGCTCCGGCAACAATCACAACTGAAATGGTCGACCTGATATTGTGAGTAATAATGAAGGTCAGAACCGCTGCCCCCAGGGCAAAATACACAAGGTAGCCCGCCAGGCGATCCGCAGTTTTCTGAATCGGAGCCCGTGACTTCTCCGCGCGTTCGACAGCTTCAATGATCCTTCCGAACGTCGTGTCGCGCCCGAGCTTTTGGGCGGCGATTTCCAAAGCCCCCGATTGATTGATGGTTCCGGCATAGATGCCGTCTCCCGGTACTTTCTCAACCGGCATGGCTTCGCCCGTGATAGCCGCTTGTTCCACAAACGATCGGCCGCCGAGCACGATGCCATCAACCGGGATGCGTCCACCCGGTTTAACGATGACCGTGTCCCCGACTTTGACCTGGTCCGACGGTATATCCAGCACCTCACCAATGCGTCGGACCGTAGCGGTTCTGGGAAGAAAATCGAGAAGACTCTGGATTGCTCGCCGGCCTCGCCCAACAGTGAGACCCTCCAATACCTCAGCGGCGAGGACAAAGGCCGTAATGACCAAGGCGGTGAAGAACTCACCAATCGCCAACGCAGCGAGAAGAGCGATCGTCATCGAGAGTTCCATCGTCATCTTGCGTTCGATGGTGTTCTCGAGTGCTTCTTTGAAAATGGGATATCCGCCGATGAGAGCAGCCGCAATGCCGATCACGCTGACGTGCGGAAATGGCTCCCACAGTCGAAACCAGACCGCAGCCGCAGCCAAGACCACAAAACCAATGCGGACTAACTCAGCCCACTCGATTCCATGACCGTGTTCCTCGCGTTTGGAGACACGGTCAGTCTCGTTTAGTTCTGAGGACTTCGGCGTCTCGCTGAGATGGGGAGGGTTGGCTGCGGACTTTTCGATGATGGGTGAAGAACTCATAGCGACATTCCCTCCACGGGACGAAAGCAATATTCCAGGTAAGACTCGACCATTTCGATCGCTTCATGGCCACGCACAAACTGTGCCGCTCAAGGAGCGGAGCAATGAAACCGATATCAATCAGCGATCCGCGCAATGACAACAGGCAGAACGGTCAACGCCGCGATAGTGGAGAACAACACACCACCGAACATGACAGTGGCGAATCGGCTTTGTGCTCCGGAGCTTTCCCCAAACGCCAGGGGAAGGAAGCCCACAATTGCACACAATCCAACCAGCGAAACAGCGCGAAATTTCGCTTGAGCTCCTCTGTAGCATGCATTTCGAATGTTGCCGCACAGCGTGCGGGCCTTTGCGATTTCAGAGGCAACCAGCCAAGCCTGTACGCCAGCCAGCGCAGAAACAAGACAGAAACCTGCTACTGTGCCCTGTCCAGCGTGCATGCCCCGAACGAAAAGGGCGAGCACGCCTCCACCAAATCCCAGAAGAATAACGCTCATGACGAAGGCCATTCGCCGCCACATGATGAACTCTCGCGAAAGAAGTCATGATACATACCCCCATAGGTATAGCACAAGTCTTCGGCATGATATCATTCGTTTGCGAATGAGTCATACAATCAAGAACAAACAGAAGCTGATTTTGCGGAGCAAACGCATCCGGGGGCAATTTGAGGCTCTTGAGCGGGTCCTCGACGAGGGGCGCGACTGCTCGGAGGTGTTGCAGATCATCAGCGCAGCAAGAGGGGCAGTCAACAGCCTGATGACTGAACTCCTAGAAGGCCACATCCGGCACCATGTGCTTGACCCGAAACGGAAACCGAATTCGGAGCAGACGCACGCGGCCGATGAGGTTATCGATATGGTGAAGACCTACCTTAGATAGCTGAACCCAGCCTGTGCACGGTTGCTTCCAGGAACAGCCGCGACGATCTCACGAGCTGAGATTGGCAGGGCCGATACTCGTGAGAATGCACAGTCTGCCGCACTAGCTTCCGACCTGACCTGCCCGTTCCCTCCGGCAAGCGAAATGCTTCCGGCGAGCGTTCCTGTACCGATACCGATCAAGCCTTCTAGGCTGTTCCAAATGATCGTGAATACTCCAGACGCTTTTCTCGTGCGCCGCGATCTTTCGAAGAGTGACCGGATCGTTCATCGACGATGCCCGAGCGCCACTCAATCTGTCTGAAGAAACAGCGCCTGCGTACTCGCGCACGTAGAGTCTTCCGAAAGAGTTTAAGTGAATACGAGCCTCCGCTCCGCATGGCCGATTAGCTTTCACCAGTGTTATGGAAAACTTTCGTAACTCCGAGGGGAGACACACTTTGGCATAAAGTCAAGACAGCCGAAGGTCTATTGGAGCCATGCAACAACATCCTTCCGAATCCCGAGCCCAGAGGGTATGGTCGCATATCAGGACCTATCCAGAACGGACGGCAGCCTCTCCAGGTTCGCGTGCCCGGCGAGATCTCATTCTCATCGTCGCTGTTGTTTTGGCCGTATGTTTCATTGTCGCTTTGGACCCTGATCGCGGGTTTGAATGGGTTGCAAGTCACAAGGAGGTCCAGGTCGACGAATTCCTCACCGCGATAGTGGTGATCGGCGCGGGATTTGCGGTATTTTCGTGGCGACGATGGAACGACTTGAGCCGGCAAGTTGCCGAATACCAACGCCTTCAAACAGAGCTGAGTGCTATCAATCAAGAAGCCTCCTTCATGAGCGAGACGGATGACCTATTACAATCCTGTGTTTCTTCAGAAGAAGCCTATAACGTCACAAGTCGCTACTTCGAAAATCAGTTTCCTGAGATGCAGGGCGCTATTTTCGCCATTGCTCCAGGGCGCGATGCGGTCGAAATCGCTGTGATGTGGGGACAACCGAGGATTTCAAACACTCACCTAGCGGTGAAGGACTGCTGGGCGTTGCGGCGCGGGCGGGTCAATATTTCACAGGCCGGCGACGCTCGATTGGCGTGCGCGCACATCGGCTCTTCGATCCCCTCTTGGGCAATGTGCGTTCCGATGATGGCCCAGGGCGAAACGTTGGGCATCCTGTACGTGGATACGGGTGCGGCGCAAGTGCCGCAATTGACCGAAGCGCAAGAGAGAACCGTAAAGACGCTGGCCGAGCACTTGGCCCTGGCGGTCGCGAATCTTAACTTGCGTGAAACATTGCGAACTCAATCCATCCGAGATCCACTTACGGGCCTGTTCAACCGACGTTATATGGAAGATGCAAGTAACAAAGAATTCCGGCGGGCCGCCCGAAAGAAAGCGACGGTAGCGGTCTTGATGGTCGATATTGACCATTTCAAGCGCTTCAATGATTCCCATGGCCACGACGCAGGAGATGCTGTACTTCGGGAGATTGCAGTTCTATTTCAAGCGCAACTTCGAGTAGAAGATATTGCCAGTCGCCATGGCGGCGAAGAATTCATGGTCGTCTTGCCGGATACGAACCTAGAGTCGGCCGCCGACTGCGCTGAGCGGCTCCGTCAAAATGCAGTAGCGTTACCAGTGATGCTTAATGGCAAGACGTTGGAGGCGATCAGTCTGTCGATTGGTGTTGCCTGTTACCCGCAACATGGGAACACTGTGGAAGCAGTCCTGAAGGCTGCTGATGCTGCGCTCTATCGAGCGAAACAGGGTGGCCGCAATCAGGTTGTTCTGGGATCGATTGCGGCGGCTGCTGGGGCATGAGATAGAACTTGGGTTGGCGTTCTCGGCAGAAGGCTCTCACGCTCCACGGCAGCGAGGCAGTTCGGACCGATGTGCGACAAGCGGCAGACGGTCCAGCCGTAGAATCGGCCTCATCTCCGAGGAGAACTTCACTGTCCGGAAACAACCTCGGAAACGCTTATCGAATCCTTAACGAACCCGCCGAAAGGGCGTGGTTCCCGCAATGCGGAAGCAAGCAGAGTCTGCCACAACCTCCGCTAAACGTTAGGTCCTATCGGGACTGCCCCGTTAGGCGAGGCAGGGTTGAGCGCGGTTCTTTAGGCCGGGGCAGTTTCGATAGGACCTAACGTTTAGCGGAACTGATCGTGGTCTGCTTCGGTCGATTTTGGGTCCTTCAAACCACGTCTGAGGTATTCACCAGGATTAGCCCTGACAACTCGCTTGAACGCCTTACTGAACGCAGCGTCGGACTCGTAACCGACCAATCGAGCGACTTCTGGGAGCTTTTTGTCACGCCGTTCAAGTAGCTGCATCGCCTTCTGCATCCGCCACTCGGTGACATATTCCAGTGGTGCTTGTCCGAGTAGTTCTTTAAAACGTGCTGCGAATGCGGAGCGAGACATGCCCGCTGCTTCGGCCAGGGATTCGACCGTCCAGGGTGTATTCACTCTGTCGTGAATGGCACTCAGAGCAGTGCCTATTTGAGGATCGAAAATTGCACGAAGCCATCCTTTGTTGCGTTCCGGTCCCGACGCGATATGCGCCCGGATTACCTGGATAAATAGAACCTCGGCCAGCCGAGTCGCGACGACTTCAGATCCCGGCGCCTGTTCTGCCATCTCTGCGGCGAGCGCCTGCACTGTGGTATGAAGAGCAAGCGTGCGTGCCTGATCGGCCTTCATCAGAACGAAGCTCGGCAATAACTGAGTGATCGGCCTCAGGCTGGCGCGATCGAAACTCAAGGATCCACAGACGATTGTCGTCGGTGCGCCACCGCCGCCACAAAGAGCAACATTGCCGTTGGCCTTGGCCCCGATCTCGCGGAAGCTCCACCTCGGACGTGT
>Ga0210395_10000937_pt1 | contig 22481 bp, 22 predicted proteins | sample IncBWH4OmetaG_FD_150861 | JGI IMG/M metagenome (GOLD analysis project Ga0210395, IMG submission 150861) | Forest soil microbial communities from Barre Woods Harvard Forest LTER site, Petersham, Massachusetts, United States - Inc-BW-H-4-O ...
GACTTGTTCTCACCTCGCCACCGTATTTGAACGCGATCGACTACGTTCGTTGCAGCAAGTTTTCGCTCGTCTGGATGGGGCACAAAATTGGCGATCTTCGGCATGTTCGAAGCGAGAGCGTTGGGACTGAGTCCGCGTCGGAGTCTCCAATCGATGACGATGAGGAGATCCAGCGCGTCATTGACGCTTTGAATCTTCGACCAAAGTTGGAGCGACGAAACGAACGAATCCTCGGGAGGTACATCGACGACATGCGGAGCGCGATCTCAGAAGTAGGACGCGTCCTCTCCAAGGGCGGGAAAGCGGTTTATGTGGTCGGCGAGAATACTTTGCGGGGAACCTATATCCGCACGTCGGCGATTATCACAGAGCTCGCAGGGTTAGCTGGTTTGTCGATTGCCGAACGAAGAACACGCGCTTTGCCGGCGAACCGTCGTTACATGCCTCCGCCCTCCACCGGATATAGCGGCGGCGCGATCGAGGCGCGAATGCGTAGAGAGATAGTGTTATCGTTCGTGAAATAGGCTTCGTCTGATAGAGGACTGGAAGACAAAGTCGCGACGACCGACCGCCCCGATGCGGAAACCAAGGAGCAGCTCGGCGGCGACTCAGGCCGCCTTAAGCGAAAGCGCGACGCTCCCTATCTCAATGAATTCTGCGTGCGGTTTAATGTAGGCGTGCACTTGCTTTTGAAGTGTCCGCAGTCGCCGCGTCTATTGCGTTCGAGTATTCCCTCCTCGGCGACGTCGGTCCAATCGTTGATCATCCCGTCCCTCTTCCATGAGTTCTTCAAGGGTCGGGCGGCGCGCGCTTGCTTTCTGCAGTTTCAGCTCCAGCCCCAGCGCCGCGAGAATATGGTGATCTTGGAATATCCCAGTTCGCCCATCCGTCCGTTTTCCAGGGCGTCGAGCGTGGAGAGTCCGACCCTAGCTTTTTTTGCGAGCGTGGGCTTCGTCAGGCCGAGTGATTTGCGCTTGATGGCGATCTGCTCGCCTAGTAAGTACAGGGGCAACATGCACCTAATATACAAGGCTAGCGCGGCAAAATAAATCAAATGACCTAATATATGGGTGCAAGATACCGGTACTCGGGACGAGCAAGCAAGCACGATTTCGGAAAAGCGGCCGATAAGCCGTGATCGCGCTCATCCTTCTTCTTCCGCCATCTCGTCTTTACCCGAGCGGACAACGTTGATGGCGGCGGCGTTGAGCGAGTTCTTGATGTGCATCCCGTAATATTTCTCGATCATTCCGACACTCGTACGACAGTTCTTAGCGATTTGATAGATATTGGCTCCCTCCATCAGCCGCATACTGATATACGTGTGTCGTAGGCTGTACGCCGTGCGGGGTCGGCCGTCTCTGTCGAACCGAAGATTCTCCTCCTCAGTGATGGTCTTGAAGATCTCGCTCTGCCATTTGGGAAAAATGAGGTCGGTCGGTTCGGGAGTGCGCCATTCCTTCCCCCGGACATCAGAATTGTCGGACACTTCGCTGGCGGCACGCACGCCATCGCGACTCGGACGGAGCCTGCTTCTAAGTCGCTCAAATGGACTTACTGCATCGGGCATACTCTTGCAATATCCGAATCCGCGTTTTCCGCGCACTTCAATCTCGAGAATCGTCTCGCCCGATGGCTCGTCGTCAACGATCTCGACATCACGGAACTCAAGGCGCCGTGCCTCATCAGGCCGCAGCCCGGTATTGCCCGCGAAGAGGACATAGTCATGGAGTTGCTCCGCTTGCCATTTGAAGCCCTTTTTCTTCGGCCCTAAGGCCCGTTTTCGAGTCGCTACACAGAGTTTCTCGTATTCTTCTGGCGAAAACCATGCCCGGTATGAGACTTTCGATGATCGCCGGTACGGCTCAGAGAAATCTGGAAGCCGGTCGAGCCATCCGTGGCACAGCGCGGTCTTCAAGGTCTGGCGCAGCGTCACGATTTCGTGGTGCATCGTGCTGTGTGCCGGCGGTTTGCCGTGTTTCGCAATTGCTTGTTGGTGTCTGTGAACTCGATAATCGACGATTTTTCCCGTGGTGATCTTCGAGATGTCCATGTTTCCGAAGAAGGGCACCAAGTGAACGCTCGACCGCAAATACTGGCCCTTCACGTATTGCTTGCTACGTTCTCCACGCGTCATGATCTCGCATTCGCGTAAAAATTGTTCAGACACCTCGCGAAAGGCCTTTTCGGCTTTGAGCTCTCCAGTGAGAAGTTTTCCCCGAAGCTGTAGATACCAGTCCTCGGCGACTTCCTTGGCTTTGGCGAGGCTCTCTTCCTTCGTGCTGGTACGACGATTCTTGCCCGCGAAGAAGCTTGAGCATTGCCATCGGCTGCTGTTCGGCCGTTTGTAAACGTAAACTTTTCCACCAAGGATCGTGTGTTGTTCCGCCATCTTCATCCCTCATTCTAAACAGCGCGATTGCGAGAAAATCTGTAATTCACGTGGAGCGACCTAAAGTCTTTTCTTGCGCTCGGTCGCCGGAGTCCGTTCGGTGGGTCAGAAGCGATCGGTTCGAACTTGCGGATTGGTTCCCGTTTTTGGATAAGACAATAATCCCCGGCTCGCATAAGGTCGGCTGACGAGGGAACACGGCGGACTTCGAGGTTTGAAGCGCTTCAGGCATCGACTTAACAATAGGAAATCTACCGGTACGAGCTATGTGGACTGCGCGGATACAATTGATGCCGGTTTGGGAGGTTCAGGATGGGAATTCTCATAGATGTAGGCCTCGTCACATTTGTTTCGTCGGGAGTTTCCGCTGGTGCTGGAGCATTCATCGGAAGTTACTTGAAAAAGAAAGGCGAGAATCTTGCCACAAAAGAAGATCTTGCTGATCTTGTGAAACAAGTGGAAGCTGTGACGGCTGCAACCAAGGAGATTGAGGCGAAGATTGACAACCAGGTTTGGAGCGGTCAAAGACAGTGGGAATTAAAACGCGACGCTCTTCTCGCCACAGTAAGCGCTCTCCGCCGTGCGCACAACGCCGTCCAGATTCTGTCTAGCGCTTACGACGTGGATATGACGGTCAAGGGCGAACAATGGAAGGAGCGAATCCCGGAAGAAAGAAAACGTTCTTCTGAAGCGCTCGACGTATTCAATGAGAAGCGATTCGAGGCTTCTCTCGTGTGCAGCAAGATAGTAAACGCTGCTTTGGATAGGCCAGCATCGTTGATGAGAGTTTGCATCATAAATTTTGCTAAAGGGGATTTTAAGAAGGCGAACGATCTTTCTCCTCGTATACATGACGCCGTGAATCTTGCGATCGACTTCATGCGTAAGGAATTAGGCTTCACGCCTCTATCCAGTGAATCTACGGAAGCTCCAAGTCCTGGTTTACTGAACCGTGGATAAGCCACTCGGTGCCGTCGACATTTCATCGTGCGATTCGACGCCGAGGTTGAAGATCTGCCCGAGCAATTGCTCACACCATAAGCGCCCGCACGGCACGACGAATCTTGCAGACGGTGTCTGCAAGATGTTGTCTTGAGGCCGACATCATTGGCTGCATACTGCGCATCTAGGTGGGCTGAATGTTCTACGATAGTGTTGCAGTACGTCATTAGTTATGATTAAGTAGTTATGATTAAGTAATGACATATTGAAACAATCCCCGGCAGCGCCTCTTCAGAAGATTATGCAGTACATCGGCGAACACGGGATTGTTAGACCCCGTGATATTGAGGCCATCGGCCTTCCGCGGCAGTATCTGGCTCGTCTCCACCGGCAACGCAAGCTTAATCGGCCTCTACGTGGAATCTACACACTTCCAGATGCCGACGTGACGGAACGCCACTCCTACGCTGAAGTCACCAAGCGCGTCCCGAAAGCTACTGTCTGTCTGCTTTCGGCGCTTGTCTTTCACGACATCACGACGCAGAGTCCTGCTTCGATTTGGATCGCTCTCTCCAAGGGGCAAGAACGCCTGCTCTGGCTTCGCCTTCACTCAGGATCGTCCGGCTGTCAGGGCCATCACTCACGGAGGGAATTGACAAACATCAAGTGGAGGGCGTCCCAGTCCGTGTCTATTCAGCCGCGAAGACCGTCGCCGACTGTTTCAAATTTCGGAACAAAATCGGACTCGACGTCGCAATCGAAGCGCTAAAGGATTGTCTTCGCCAGAGAAAGGCCAGCATCAATGAAATCTATCGCTACGCCAAAGTCTGCCGGGTAAGCAATGTCATTCGACCCTATATGGAGGCGCTGTGATTGGACGCTGACAATATTAAGCAGTCGGTTGCCGGATTGAGGGGGCACGAACAACCCGGAACAGCTCCACAGAAGAGTCCTGCAGGAGTAGATTGGTGCGGAGCGAATGAGGAGGTTCAACGCAAGTGGCTTTTGAGAAATTGGTGGAAGTTATCCACTCGTCGGTTGACGCAGGCTGGAAAGATCGAAACGAGGCAGCCCTCGCGTCTCTGTTTGGCTCGGCGGAAGGGCGTTATCCGCAAGCAGCAAGCGGCGAAATCGCGCTTCGTGCGCCGGCAATGGGCGGCGAGACTGGGGTTCCGTTTGCTGCGTACATTCACCCTTCCAACCCTCCGTCGGGCGCCTACAGCGGGCTATCATTCGTAGTTTTTCCTGCGGACGGGGCACCTTGTTTGCTCGGACTAGTGGTTGGGACGCAAGGTTTAACGCCAGACGAAGCGATTCTGGGTCGGCCCGGTCACGCGCGAAAGACAAAAGCTATCTGCGGCTGGCTAAACCGCCGTTATGGCAGGGGAGGTCGCGTTGCTTGGGCGAAACAGGACCCCACGCGGACCGACATTTCGGTTCCAGATGAAATCAAGAAAGAGTGGTCCAGCCACAAGGCCGCCCTTGATCGATATGGCAAAGAGGTCTACGCGCTATTTCGACCGACGACCGACAAAGCGGCGACAGAGGCTGCGGTGAGCGCTCTCCTGGATCTTCTTTTCGAAGAGAGAGGATACGAGCCGCTGGTCCGGTGGCAGCCGAGCGCCGAAGAAATCAGGTCCGGCTGGCTCGACTGCCTTATGCCGGGAGTTGAGCGCAATGAGTTAAAGGGTCTGTTGGACTCCAGACGCTACGTAATTCTCCAGGGCCCTCCTGGTACAGGTAAAACGAAAACCGCCCTCGACCTCCTCGACGACGAGTACAGGGGCTTCGGGAGGAGCATCCAATTCCACGCCAACACGACGTACGAAAACTTCATTGGAGGCCTTGCTCCTGACAATTCCGATGGTGGAGTTGGTCTCCGTTTCAAAGCGACGTCCGGCGTGCTGATGGAAGCGGCAGCCCTGGCGTCAGGCGACTTGTCTCGACAGTATCTGCTGCATATCGACGAAATCAACCGAGCCGACTTAAGCAAGATCCTAGGCGAAGCGATCTTTCTCTTAGAGACCAAAACTGACCGCGAGCGCGTGATCCAGCTGCCTTATGACTTTGGCTCTCCGTTCCATCGGTCGCTCAACCTACCTAAGAACCTACACATACTTGGAACGATGAACAGCGCAGATCGTAGCATCGCAATCGTTGACGTTGCCGTCAGGCGACGATTTGCTTTCGTTTCGGCGTGGCCGCGGATGAGTGTTGTTCAGCAGCACGGATGCTCCCTGATGCAAGACGCGTTCCGGAAGCTCCTCTCTATGTTTGTGGAACACGCGCCTGACGATGCGTTTGCGCTCGTGCCGGGACACTCGTATTTTCTCGAGATGAGTGAAGACAAAGCAAGGCGTGAGCTGAAAACAAGCCTCGTGCCTCTACTGCAGGAGTACTTGTTTCAGGGTTATGTCGGCGGGTTCGCCGAACCTATCAGGAGCTACCTACAGTGGCTAGACAGTCTCTAAGGAGCTCGTCGTCCACTCGAAGCCGCCTCTCGCTGAAAGCGCCCGACCATCTCGCACAGGTTTGTCTCGAATTGCAAGATTATTCCGAGGCGCGATATTCAGCCATAGACTTTTTCCAGACGCGCTCCGCTCGCGACCCCGCCGCGCAGGCGGCGCGGATCGCCGAACAATTCATCACGCGAAACCGAGCTCTGATGATGCGTCTCGATGCACGAATGGAAGGGGATTACGACGGTCGCGACCTCTGGCTCATGGTTTCATCCGGACGGTCTATAGGAGCAATTCCCCTGTTCTCAGCAACCACAGCCCGCCTTGATTTCGGCCTGGTTATCCAACCCAGATTTCCGTGGCCAGGAATCGGTCCGATGTTAGCCGAGATGGGCTGGCGCATAGCGCCCGTGCCTCTTCGCCTGCCGCTCCTCCACCGTTCAGAGCGAAGAGTGCCTATTTGGGTGCTGTCATTCATGGTTCTCACTCGCCTCAAGGCGCTGCTCGACTCGCTGGACCGTCGCTTTGAGATGATCCATGAACCTCGCAGTGCACCACGCGGAACTGTTAATTGGCCGCGTTACGCCACCAAGAGCTTACCCTCGGCGAACTTTCTTTCTGTGCCATGTGTGTTCCCCGATTTACGGGATGATCGTCTCGTGAAAGGCGCGATCCGGATCGCGGTCGAGAAGCAACTCCGAGCGCTTGAAACACAAAAGGACCAAGGCGCATTTGTTCATAGACTAATTGAGTTTGCCGACGAGCTAATGCGTAGAGTGCACGGTATCACCCCCTATTTTCCTAGCTCCTCAACGCTTGCAACTTGGCTCAATCGCCCGATGCGGAGCGAACAGTTCACTGACGGATTACAAGCGATTGAGTGGACAGTTGAGGAGCGGGGCCTGGCGGGACTTAGCGACCTCGCAGGAATTCCGTGGACGATGCGCATGGACCAGTTCTTCGAAGCGTGGGTGGAAACGGTGTTTTGCACGATTGCGCGCCGGACGGGCGGCAGAATGAAAGTGGGGCGGAAACACGAGACGACACACGCCGTGAACTGGGAACCACCCTACCTCGGCTCACAGAAGTCCCTGATCCCCGATGTATGGCTTGAGTGGGACTCCCTCACGTTGATTGTTGACGCTAAGTACAAGCGTCACTGGGAAGAGATGCAGACGCAATCGTGGTCCCGGCTTGAAGAACAACTCCGGGAGCAGCATCGAACCGACATGCTACAGGTGCTGGCTTACGCGAATCTGGCGTGCACTCCGAAAGTGATCGCGTGTCTAACCTATCCTTGTTCACCTGAAAACTGGCACTCTCTGAAGAAACGTGGGCGACTCATCCATCGAGCGTCGCTGTCCGCTGGCTCGCGGTCGGTGCAGTTATGGCTCACGGCGGTACCTATGGCCGCAGCAGTTGACGCGATCTCTACGCCGATTGCAGATGAATTACGGATCGCATTGGGCTGGCTTTGACATTTCCGAAGCGACGATCTGGCGACTTCGGATGTATAGCGGCATCAGGTTCGGCGGCGATCCCCGTCTCCCGTTTCCTAGACCTTCCTACATCGCTCGCGATAGCCCTGACTTGAGATATGTGGTCAATATTTCAGTTGGCCCTCGATTTTTCTGGACGATTGGGCAGTTCGGAGCTAACTTAGTACGCGGATTTCCTTAAGCTTGTCAATGCTGGTTGGCTCTTCTGCGGTAAATCATGCTTTAGGGGCACTCCTCGATGAAGATAGGCCTTTGTATATCTGTCATTGTCCTTTTAGCCCGTACAGCCGCCGCTGGGGACGACACCGGAACCAAGGCGTTTGACCGCCTGACGACGGCTGCACATAATGCACAGCAAAGCGTTAAGACCATTAGATCGGACCATCCTCTGCTAGGCGAGTACCTCGACGAAGTCGACAGCACCGCCAAAGACCTGTCAGCCCTTTATCGAACGAGTCTCAAGAAGAAGCAGGCCCCCAATCGCCTGCCGGGCCTGTATCTCACGTCCCTTGATGCCGATAGCGCTGCTCTGGAATTGTTTGCAGACAAAGAGAAACTATCCATAGAGGAGCGCACAAAGGCTGCCGGCGCAATTCAAGGCGACCTGTCGCTCAAATATGAATTTGCTGCTGAGCTCCCCGGAGGCACTTTTCCATCGGTCATTGAAGTAACCGTGGACACGGTGCACGGAGACGGCCAGCCGGCCAATGGCCTCTGGGTGCGGTGCAATCCTTCTCTAGACGGCGTCACTAAACATCCCATGTTCCTGTTCAACTCGGCGACCACCCCGACAACCAGTTTCTTGCCACCAGGTTACCTTGTGATGTGGATTGAATCGTCGAGCGGGGGTTTTGTTGTCGCCCAGCAGGACATGAAGCTTGGGGAAGGCGGGAAGAACAAAGTGACGATTCGATTTCCCGTTCCCTAACTATTTTGGAGCAACTGGCCGAGCCGACATGAACGCAGTCCGCAAATACTGGTCGAGCTCCGTAGCTTTTGCCGCCGCTCTGATGAGTCTCTTCAGCGGCTTTCTCGTCGCTTTGCCTTCGTCCGGAGGAGAAAATCACTGGTACGAGTACGGCAAGTTCCTCGTAGCTGTTTGTATCGGGCTATGGCTTGTCCCGGAGCATACCTGGAACCGGCGAAAACACAAATGGGCTTGGTGGACCTCTGCCCTTGTGCTGATTATCCTCTCTTCAGGCTTCGTTATGGGCTACACGAAGCTTGTGAATTCTTGGAGCGTGTTGTACTTTCGCGACCAACGCGTTGTGATTGGGAAAACACTCACTTCAGACGGCGAAAAGGCACGGCAGCTAGTGCTCGCCGCGGGGCGCCTTCCCAGCGACCTCGAACTGTTACAACAGGTGCTGGGGGATTCGAAGCGCATTTGGAGTCGCGACGAGATAGACAGTCGCCAGTTCAAGCTGACTCTTGTCTACCTGATCGCGTTGTTCTTGCTCGCCAGTACCGTCGTCACAGTCGCCCACGCTGCCTACTGTTCAACGAGGAAACAATAGCGGAGGCCGGCTGGATTGATTTCGCTCGCAGTAATTGCGCTTCCCTCCCGCACTGCCGCCCCTGTCCATGGCTGCCCTGCATTTTCGTTTCCAGCCCCCAAGACGCAAAACCTAACCTTGATCTTACGGCAGCGTTGTAGTCAGTCTTGACAATCACGCATTCGAAGAATATGTTGGTCGCCAATCGGTGAACGGAAGAGCAAAGACCGTCCGGTCTTTGCATCCGAGGGGGCTTCTTCTCACCGACTTCCCTGGGAAATTACTGTCTCCTTTCAGGCGTATGTTGGAAACGCCAGAGGGAGAGTGCGCAATGGATGCCGATGGCGAGCCGTCCTCGGCATATCGGCTGCCGTTTGACCGTTTGAAGGTCGTGGGGCGACAGGCAGACTCTAGAGGATAAAAGAATGGCTGGCAATCGCGACTCCAACTTTGCAAATCGAAAGATTAAGAAGTCTCGCCGCAAGACTACGACTGATAGCACGGTCACAACAACTGGGGGACAACCACTTATGGGCAGTCTAACGCCGCTTAACCTCAATCCCTACGTCGGGATTCTAATCCTGAGCAACAGTGCGCCTCAGGCATTTCTTGGTCAACACGATTCGACAGGCAATCCGATCCAGACACTTATGATGATCGATACTTCCCCGTCAGGTGGTTATGATCCAGCTCAAGTTGCAGCGGCCTATCGGTTTTTCGCTGCGAAATACGCTGGTCAAAACAACCCAATGATCACGGTCTACGGCTTCTACGCATACTACCCAGGCACCACGGTGCCTCTGTTGCATGTTGTCAGAGCATAAGGTGAGCCGAATGAATTGGTCCACATCCGGCGTGCTCGCCGTGATAGTTGTCTCGGGATGCTTAGTCTCGTGCGCGCGACAAAAGGCGGTTGTCGTTTCTGTCCCGATTCCAACCGTCTCGCATGATAGTGCTCCGCTGACCGAACCGACACAGCCGCGCAATGGAATCTACCTAGAAGGCGTAAAGGTCTACGATGAGGCTGCGCTCGAAGGTCTTCTGAACACCGCCAAAACAAACTTGGCGCAGCTTAACGGTTTTGACCAAACCAGCCTTATTAGCCATCTCGGGGCAATTCAAGGCTCAACTGCAAATCAATCACAGAACGCACTCCAGATAACAGGGCCGCCGCAATGGGGAGGTGTTACCCCAACTAGCCCCAATACGCCGAACAACCCGACTTTGCCGGTCCCTTCGGCAACTTACACCTTACCTTCAACTTTCCAGACGTCCGGGGGGGATTTTCTCAACGAGCAGATGCAGTTGAGCATGCAGATGATCAATCTTCAACTTCTGCTCTCGGGATCATTGAATGATCAATTCGAGCAAGGTTCAAACAGCGCTCGAATCCGGACTACTTTGGGTTTCCCAATTAACATCAGCGTCCCTCCCGGCTTCAAATACCAAGGAGCGGTGGCGGAGGTAGAGGTTTCGGTTTGCACGCCTGCTAATACCGCTAAAGGGCTTACGCTGGTTACTCTACTGCCCCAAGAGAAAACTTACAATGTTGCGAGTCTGGTAAGTAAAGCGTCATCAATCGGGGGTGGTGTGATAGCAGGCGTCGTTAATGTCGGTGGAGGTGTGTTGAGGAGTCGGCAAACATACTACCTGGTCCAAGACCAAGATACCCTTGCTGTTCAGCGTTTCCCACAGGAAAGTTGTGCTTCGACGAACCCTCAAGATCCCGGACACACCACGAAACCCTTAACTTTCGCCTGGCAATTCCGCCCGGTATTAGGCCAGAAAGTGGTTCGAGACGGACTGAGGCAGACCTTCGCACAAATATCCTTTGCTCAAGGATTGAATGAAACCCTCGTTGACCTTCCACCGTGTGCAATTCCAGTGATGGTCCGAACCGGATGGCGGCACTACGACCCAAGCACCGGCCGCGTAGGAACCGCAATTGATCCATTTGAGAGTCACATTCTTGAAGCTGATAGATTCGACATTCCTCCGTCCCCTTACTGGGTTGGCGCTAGCGACAATGGCGATGGCACGGTCACGGTTAGGGCGAAGGGAACTTTTAAAGCAGGAACCAGAGTACGAGTGGGTGGAGTGGTTCAGGACAACACTGTTCCTGGTTTCGAACAGAACCAACGTTACCTCAGATTCACCGCGCCCGCTTTATCCTTGGCAATTCACCATGCTTACCTACTCAATCAGGATGGCACCGAAGCGGAAGTCGCCGACAATCCTACAAAGGGACCACAATGTCGTCTTTCGCCTCTACCACCAGTACCGACCCTGGCGCCGGCGATAATCAGCATGGGTGTGAGCGGTGCAAGAGAAGGCGAGTCTATTGCCGGAGTCTTGATCGAGGGAGCGGGAACGCATTTCACCCGAGCACGCCCTGCTGTCACTTTCAGCACTCCAGGAATATCTGTTAGCCGCACAGTGGTGGTCGATGACACGCATCTCACGGTGTCGTTGGCAATTGCGCCAACGGCTGGAGCGGGGCCATCAATAGTGCAAGTTGTCTCGGGTGCAGAATCGGCAACTGGAACGGGCCTGTTTACGGTCCAAGGTGTTGCAAGAGTTGAGCCGTTTAATGACTCGACGTCCCTAGTCACCCTCTATCTGCCCGTGCCTCCCGCGGATCATGCCTACACTCCGAACGAGTTGGAAGTGGTAGCTATTGGATCTCACGCCTTCGGTCTTCGCGACGCGCCCTTCTACTATCGCTCTGATAATCGAGTCTCGGTGCTGATCACAAACGATCTCATACGAGCCAATCGTCAAATCCTCTGGAAGCATCTTTTCACTTCTTATTCGGAGACATATGAAATTCCCTTTCCACCGCCGGAGCCGACAGGGATTTCGGACTTTGCCGTCACGGGTGTGACTCTGGTTTCGTACACCGCAGGTTCAGCTGTTTCCGGTTCTCCAGGAGCATCCGTGGCCTCTAACGTAGTCGTCTCGACGGCCTCCGAGACGGCAACTGGGCCAAGTCTCTTCACGATCGGAAATGGGACCCCTGGCATTGCGAGCGTCAGCCAGGCCAGCGCTCAGCCTGGCGAGACGTTGCGTCAAATAGTGATCACCGGTGAGTTTACCCACTTTATGCGAGCAACGCCCACTGTGACATTAAGTAATCCAGGTGTCGTCGTCGGCAACGTATCAGTGTTGGACGACACGCACTTAAGAGCAGATTTTACTGTCACGCCGCTTGCCTCTAAAGTAGCTTCAAACATCACTGTAAAAACAGGTTCTGAAGTCGCGGTTGGCGTCGGTCTTTTCGCTGTGGGCAGCGGCACCGGGTTAATCACGAGCGTCATTCCCGCGAGTGGCGACCGCTCGCAGGCGGTCAAAGTCACGATCACTGGGACGTCCAGTCGATTCGTGCAAGGCCAGTCCACCGTGAAGTTGAGTAAAGCCGGGGTGGAGGCGAGTAACATTGCTGTCATTGACGCTACGCATCTAACAGCGACGTTCACCATCGCCGCTAACGCGGTGCCCGGATCTTCAACCGTGACCGTGGTTACAGGATCAGATAAGGCTGTTGGGACTAGCTCGTTCACTGTCGCTCCTAGGCTTCCGTCAATTGCAAGCGTTACGCCGGCCGCTGGCCAACAAGGACAAACTATTAGTGGAGTCACAATCACTGGGACATTTACGCATTTTACGCAAGGACCGCCTGCTGTGACATTCAGTAATCCGGCGGTTACGGCCACCAACGTGGTGGTAAGCGATGATACTCACCTCACTGCGACCCTTAACATCGGCGCCAACGCGGCAGCGGCTGCATCAACTGTGTCAGACACGTCCAATGCTTCGCCAAAAGCGACAAACACTTATGCCATCGTGGGTTCACGGTTGTTAGGCCTTCGCATCCTCGTGCCGACCGGGGTGCCAATCAACGAACCCCGTGCGGATACGCTGGTGACTTTCTCCCTGACCGATGATCAGGCTAAAGCCTATAAGAGTATCGTCGTGCAACACAACACCGACCAGCCTATCGTTGTAGCTCTGCCTGCCCCGCCTGCCGCGACTGCGGCCTCATCAACGCCCGCCCCGAAGCCGTCATGCAAAAAGCCAGCAACGGGTATCCCCATCGGTACGCCTAGCGTGACGCTCGCTGGAACCGGTATGAGCCAAGTCGTTGACGTTCGCTACCTAGATGCACCACTCCCATGGACATCTAGTTCCGACACCTCGCTTACTATCCAGCAGTTGCCAACGCTTGTACCGCCGGGGATCGAAGTGACGTTCGTCCTTGGCGATAGATCTATGGTGTCCTGTTTCGTTCCAGTTCAAGCGCCTGGGGCAAATTGACGTGCGTCTCTCTCGCGCAACTCGTTCGTGAACAGAAGATTCTGGGTGTTAAGAAATGAGAATGAAGACGAAGATGAAGCTCTCTTATCTCTTATTTGCGATTCTCTTTTGCAACTTAGCGGGCGCTCAGAACACACGCGAGTACGTCTTTATCGCCCCAGGGGCTCAAAGTCCGGTTGGAAGCGCGGCAGGCACCACCCATGGCTATGGTTTGGGTGGAGGAGCTGAGCTGCCGCTTGCGTCCTATTTCGGTGTTGGAGCGGAAATTAGCGGCATGGTTCCCGGCAAGGGGAGGGCCTCGAATGCGATTGGCATTTTCTCCGCGAACGGTTACGGTCATCTGTGGCGCGACAGAACCTTCGACCCCTTCATCACAGGCGGCTACTCCCTGCTTTTCAATAACTTTACGGCGAACGGGGCCAACTTTGGCGTGGGCACAAACTACTGGTTTCGCGAGAATGTCGGATTACTCCTGGAAGGGCGAGACCACTACGCGAAACTGCAGGGAGTGCCCGAGCACATCTGGGAATTTCGCATCGGCTTGACGTTTCGATAGTTGTGAGATGGGTGCCACGGCTTCGGCCGCGAGATCTCGCCCTGGAGGTCGCCTTCATGACTCAGAACAAGCGAGTCCGCGTCATATTTGCTGTCACGCTCCCCCTCTCGGTGTTGCTCTTTGCCAACTCCTGCACATCACAACGGAGCGTTCCTGACGACCGCACCGTCTGGTTCGTACACGCCACCGATCCCCACCTTTACCTCTACGCAGCAGAGGATGCGACTGATGCCGTCAAGAAATCAACCGCATTCCAAGAGTCGCATGACCGCGACGTGCTGTCGGAGTTCTTTCAGCACATTCGCACATTACCCCAAATCTCGGCGCCACCGGCTTTCATTCTTATTACTGGAGATTTTGGTATCGATCCGTGTCTAATTCCGAACGCCGATACTCTCAAGAAACCAGAGAAAACGAGAACTCTTGACGACTGCGTCACCAAATTTGACGCAAAGAAACGCGATGACGAGGTCGAAGCGCTTAGTGTGCTGTTCTCCGCTAGCCCTGTGCGGAACATTTATTTCGTAGCCGGTAACAATGACTTACCATTCGAAACCGCCGACGACGCTGGCATCGCATACTTCAATCAGTTCTTCCAGGATGTTCAAAACAAGATCTCGACTAAGAATGCGGATGTACGCCTTCATAATCTGACTGGATGCTATGGATCGAGGGGTGGCGCGATCTCTGATTGTTCACCGGATATCCTAGGCACGGATTATCGAATGATTGGTTTTCCTTCGTACTCCTTCAAGAATAGAGAACAGGAACACGAGAAAAGCCCAGCTTTGCAAACCGCTCAATTCGCAACGTTCCGCGCTCTTCTCGACCAGGCCATCAAGGACGGCAAGAAAGTCATCATTGCCACCCACATTCCAGAGATGGACGATCCGTATTATCTTGCCCGTGCTCGCTATGATGACATAAAGCCAGAACCATCGATCGATACGGACAAGGACAATCCACGTTCTATTTATTCCACGTGGAACGTTCAGAAGTCGCTGCTGGATGAGTGGACATCGGTCTTGGCATCGGATTCTGTGGTCGGTGTTGTTGCTGGCCACCTTCACGATGGTCACAAGGAGATCTACGAGCGTCCATATTCTTGGTCAACTCTCAAAGATCACCAGATGGGCTTTCGTAAGCTCTTCCTTGCTCCTCCCCTGTCCGTCAAGAATCAAGACGGCTCTCCTATTCAAGCCCGCGGCTTCTCCGTCGTCTCCCTCCACTCGGATCACCTTGGCAACCGCCTCTATTGGTACGACAGCCTGAGCGCGAGCTTCAACCCTGATTCCTCAGCTGAACTAGATTCCAGTGCAAGATTCCACCGGCTGTCCCTCAGACATTGGATTGCCGGATCGTTCGCCTGGCTTTGGGGCGTGACCATCGGGCTCGATCGCATCGCCACCTTCTTCATTGCACTGCTGACTGCTTTTCTGACTGTTGTCGCACTATGGCAAATTCCTGCATCTGACGATCCTTTAGCCAAGAAACCCGGCGGCACCGACCAGGCGGATGGCAACGTGGACTCAAAGGGAGGAGGGACCGAAGGGGATTCCTCCCCATTTTCCACTCGGTTTGGAAAAACGATTATTGCCGGGCTTGGTGGACTGGTTGTTGCGGAAGTAACCAAGGCGCTCGGCGATCAGAAGCTAGGTGACGATCTCAAGTGGTATTACATCATCTGCTTCATTGCTTTCTTTTTCATCTTGCTGTTGGGCCTCAATTTCATCCGCGCCGCAGCCGAAGCTTTGCGCTCCCGCGTGGCCATCGTTCATTACCCTCTCGCTCGCCTGTCGCGTCAACCTTGGTGGGCCTACTGGCCCCTGCGCATCAGCCATTGGTTCTTTTCGCTTCGAGTGCCGTTGCTCACTTTTTTCGATACGTTCATCAACCTGATCCAGGGAAAGAATCAGACCACCACTCATGCTTTCGCCGACGCGCTCATCGAGCAGCAGCGTAACGTGATCCGGGTCGCCGATACCATGCGCAAGAAATTGACCTCGCTCCTTCAGGCGAAACTGAAAGCCGCGGCCTCCTCAGGACGTGAACCAGGACCCGTCCGAGTCAGCATCAGTGTTCTATCGGCGGACCAGTCCAATGTCTTCTACATCTCGCGGAGCGCCGGGAGCGCTTTGCTCCCGTTCTCGAAGATCTCACTCGCATGGGTTTCGGTGTTTACGGGAAAGATTCGATGGTACGAATCCTACTACAAGGGGAAAGGCATTCTTCTCTTCGATAACAGCGATGGAACTATCCCCAACGTGCCGACGCAGTTGAGGTTAGATGACTATTATGAGGATCGCCATGCGGATTATCAGGCCTTTGTTGTCCTTCCTGTGCCGCAGCCTCAGAGGGCCTTCGGCTCGAAGTATGTGAAGGGTGCTATCCACATCTCTTTTGGTTCGAACGAGGATTTCGCAAGCGTCTGGAAGGATTCGGCCGTTCATGTCGTTCTCCCGACGGTGGCGCCACAGCCTGCGGCTGGCACAGCGGCGATTTCACCCGGTACCTCACCGTCGTACCCTGACCCGGAGCACATGCTCGATACGTGGTGCGAAGACCTCAAGATTCAGACTGCTCTCAATGATGCGATCGCAGTTCTTGGCGAACTGCTGCGTGGCTTTAATGAAGTTATTTACAAGAACTACGTTCAACCAACTCAAGGGGACTGACGAGCGAACATTGTCTGAATGTCGCATGCCGGTAATGGTTAGTTTGAATTTCGGTTTCGACCTCAAAGCGGCCGTTTTGGGGATGAAGTTGCTTGGTCCGGAGTTGGGTGGGGTTGACCGGAAGCAGACAGGCCGCTTCCGATCGCATGTGTTAAATCTCAAACGCTCGTTCGTTGAGAGGATATGGGCCGCTTGCGACCCGAGCAAGACTAGAGCACATTTACCACTGGGAATCTGACCCACCACCCCCTCCATGGTTGACAAGTCTCCGCGAATTCATCTACACTTGATTCGCCTTTTGTTCGCTGCGAATAAGGTATTTTGCAGCGGAACGCCCTTGATATTCATGACCGCCCCATTCATACCCTCCATACCACTCAGCGATCACGCGATGTCTGTTCTTGAGAAGCGCTTCCTTCTGCGCGACGAAAGCGGGCAGTTGATAGAAGATCCCTCAGGCCTTTTCCGCCGCGTTGCCCGCGCCATAGCTGAGATCGACGACAAGTATGGTGACTTCCGGCGTGAAGAATCTGAGGAGGTCTTCTTCGATCTCATGTCTTCTTTGACCTTCCTTCCCAACTCTCCCACGCTGATGAACGCCGGCACTTCGCGCGGACAATTGGCGGGGTGCTTCGTTCTGCCAATTGAAGACTCGATGGAGTCCATCTATGGTACTCTGCGCGATGTCGCCTTGATTCAAAAATCCGGAGGCGGCACTGGCTTCTCTTTCTCGCATCTGCGCCCTCGTGGTGACTACATTCAGTCGACGCGCGGCGTCTCCAGCGGGCCGGTTTCTTTCATGCGCCTCTATGATTACTCCACGCAGATAAATCGTCTCGGTGGCACGCGCGCTGGCGCAAATATGGGCGTCCTCCGCCATGACCATCCGGACATCTTGGAATTCGTGAACTCCAAAAAGGGTGGCGAGAGCCTTTCCTCTTTTAATATCTCCGTAATGGCGACGGATGAATTCATGTGCGCCATCAATAGTGGCGAAGATGTTACATTGCGTTTCCCGGCCCATGTAAGATCCCCGCGCAGGAAGTTTTCTGCGCGCAGTCTGTTCGACCAAATCGTTGCCAATGCTTGGGAAACCGGCGACCCCGGTCTACTTTTCTACGACCGCATTAACGCCGCAAATCCCACGCCGCACTTCGGTCCAATTGAAGCCACCAACCCCTGCGGCGAGCAACCTCTGCTTCCGTACGAATCCTGCAATCTCGGCTCGATCAACGTCACCCGCTTCGTTCGCTCCAGCGCAATCGATTACGATCGTCTTGGTACCGTTGTTGCTCACGCCGTCCATTTTCTGGACAACGTTCTTGATGCCAACGTCTACCCAGTCGACCCTGTTCGCCGGATCACCGTTGCCAACCGCAAGGTTGGACTCGGCATCATGTGATTTGCAGATCTTCTCGTCGAACTACGCATCCCCTACGCCTCACAAAAGGCTCTTAGTATCGCCGAAGAAGTGATGGGTTTCGTTCAAGAGCAGGCCAAGCTTGCTTCCGAAAGTCTCGCGAGCACACGGACTCCTTTTCCTTCCTATCCGGAAAGTCGTCTCGCTTCCACTTCTGGCGCACCTCTGCGCAACGCTTGCGTCACCTCCATCGCTCCCACCGGCACTATCAGCCTTCTCGCTGATTGCTCCAGCGGCATCGAACCCTTTTTCGCTCTCAGCTATCGCAGGGAAGTCATCGGCTCCACCAAAATAATCGATGTTCAACCGGCGTTGGTCCGCTTCCTGTCGGAGAAAATCCCGGATCCCGAGCCAGTTCTGAATCGTGTCCGTGCCACCGGTCGCCTGGATAGCGCTCTGGTTCCTCTCTCTCTTTCCGAACTCTTCGCCACCGCTCACGAGATCGCCCCCGAGTGGCACGTTCGTATGCAGGCCGCCTTTCAACTTCACACCGACACTTCCGTCAGCAAGACCATCAATCTTTCGAACTCAGTCCGTCCGGACGCTATTGGCGATGCCTATCAACTCGCGTTTGAGACTCGCTGCAAAGGTGTCACCGTTTTCCGTGACGGCTGCAAGAATCGCCAGGTTCTCCGGGCCGGTTCCGGCGATGAGCCCTGCCCAGAATGCAGCGAGCCAATGATCATGCAAGGGGGCTGTCAAACGTGCCCCTCTTGCGGTTATAGTATCTGCAACGTATGAAGACTCGAAAGACGCCCAACTCTTATTCGAGGATGAACGCCGCATGATTTTCTATACCCTCAGCGACTCCGCTTTCACGCGCCTCTATCGTGAAGAACTCGAAATGTCTTTCTCTGCGATGGACTGCCTACTTAACGGTGAAAAGGCCGTCTACGTCAGCACTGAACTGACCACGGGGCAGCGTCTCTACAACGCTATGCGGCAATGCGGAGTGAAGACCGTTGCGGAATTGAAGCAGATCAAGGGAAAAGACTGGTACAGTGCCAACATCTGGGACGCTAATCTGAAGGCCGGCTCGGAATTCGCTTCTCGCGTTCGCGTCAATCTCGGCCGCAAATGCATGGTCATTACTCCTGGGCCTTTCACGGCTCCCGGCTGGAGCCAGCCCGAATATCTAGCCTTTTGGGAGCAGCTTGTACGGACCCGGGTCGGCTCAGTCTGGTTTAATCTCAATTGGCAATACAGCAATGGCTGCACCTTTGAGTTTGCCGTCGCTATGGACGCTGGTGTCCCCGCATTTGACTGCGAGGGCCACTCTCTCGACGTGCGTCAAGGCACTCAGTTGGTCGATGCTGCCATCCAATCGCTCCTGAAAGACGGGTTTGACGCCGCCAAGCTCCGCGAGAACCTCGCCAGACTGCATGCCCCTGCGTTCGCATCCGCTAGCGCCGACCATCGAGCCGACACATCGTTCGGATGATATGCGTTTCTATACTTGTTGGCGTCTCAAGTCGGTTTAGCACACGGTCGCCGATGTGGAAACAGGTCCAACCTAGCCGCGCCTAGAGAGCGTACAACTCTGCTTACGAGTCGCCGTCTCGGCTGCCTTAGTAAACGCCTAGTGTGTCACAATCTCAACCGTGCGAAGGCGGCGCCAATGGACACCTTCTGGAACATCGGGTGGCTGACTGTAGTAATGGTGAGCCTGTGGCGGTACTTCGGATTCGTCTATTTCGATCTTGCGGAGTTCAAGCCCGCCTCGAAACTTCGAAAGGGCTGGGGGATTGTCCTCTCGTTTCTGGTCCCGACTTATGCTCTTTCGCTCAGTGACGCCAATCCCAAGCGCTTTGTTCTGGTCGGCACTGCGGTGACTGCGATACTCACTCCGGTCATCTTTCCCGAGACGGATCCACCAGAAACCGATTCGATTCAAGATTGGTTGTATCTGCATACAGTAGGCGCATGGTTCGCTGATCTCTGTGGCAGCGCGGCGATCTATGGAATCGCTGTCGTATGTAGCATCTTGGGACGTTTTTGGATATATGGATATGCTGGGATCGCTGGCATTTTCGCTGTGAGTCGCTCACTGTGGATCAGAATACAAGAAGAGAAGGTGCCGAATGCGGTCGCCCCCTCACTACTCGACCTTCTGCTCATACTGGCGGTTGTCTTCACCTGGATAGGATTCGTGTTCGACTCAGTTAATTCCGGGATACATGGAGCGGGCCTTAGCCGAACTCACTGGCAGACTGACATCTCAGAATTGTACAAGCCGACCCTCGAAGGAGCAATCTTCGGATGGTTGCTGGCTCGATGGCCATGGTTGGGTTGGCTCCGACGCCGACACAATTGATGTTCTGTCAGCACGCGATCTGCACGCGTGACGGCGAGCCAAACTTCGGTTGGATCGATTGTTTCCTACGGGTGTGTTTTTTGCGCTGCCTGCGGCAGCGGGAGGACGGTTGACACATCGCCCCTGAATGGGTGCGGCTGTGCTGGTCAGTTTCTGCAGGGAGACCACCGAAAACAGGCGGATGCTCGAACTGCGGCTCTGGTCTGCGCTGTCGGGCGCTGTACGGTGACTGGTTGGAAAGTCTTTAGTGCCTGCCCGGAATGGAAGCAAGATTTTGGCGCGGGTCGAGCAAACCCCTGTCGAGGCGCTTGTCGGCAGGTTGTTTGCCTTCGTAAGGTATTTTCTTTTCACGCTCGGCGCTAAACGTCTATCTCGACTGGCAGACCCGCTTCATCAAAATCCTTGCATTCAAAACCGCCAAAGTTGCCCGGATATCCGAGTTGATTTGAGATGATCCGGGTCCGGCCGATCGTCTGATCGTCGCATTCATGCGTATGGCCATACACCCAGAGGTCCGGCTGGTGGTTCCGAATGATCTCCACCATGTCCAGGGAATTGAAGGCCGGCGTGAGAGGCCCGCCCTTGTACTTGGAGTTGGGATTGATGACCGGTGCATTATGGCTGATAACCACGCGTGGACCATGTAGATTCTTGCCAAGCCAATTCAACAATTTCGACGCGAAGTGTTTATGTAACGCAATCGAATCTGCCGGAGTGAAAGGCGTTTCGTCGCGGTTATAGATGAGGCGGTAATCATTCATTTGAGAGCGGGCCGTCTCCATGGCCCGCAAATCGTCGCCGTTGAAATCCGTCCACATCGTGCCGCCGAAGAAATTAACACCCCCGATACTGACCTCTTCATCAAGCAGCAGTTTCACATGCGGATGTTTGTCTTTGAGCCACGCTCTGAATCTATTGTCCTCTTCGTTCATTGGCCGCCGCGTGTAATATTCGTGGTTTCCCGTCACGTAGAGGACTGGTTTCTTCCACGTCCGCAGAATCTTGTCGAGCGGATCATAATCCCTGAGCGTGACGATATCGCCTGCCAGGATCATGACATCTCCGTTGGCATCTGGCGGCAACATCCAGCCCGAGCCAAATTCAAGATGCAGGTCGCTGTAAGTAATGATTCTCATGCTCGTAAGAGAATGCTTGCTTGAACACGTCTTTCTCAAGTGCCAGATCTCCTCCGACTGGACAGCGGTTCTGGCACTGTCGGGTTGTGTAAGAGGGCAACTACCATCGGCAGTGCTTCGACTCGGGGCGAAGCCCGGTTCGTGGAACTAGAAATCTGACATCCCCCGGATAGCTGAATAATAAGCCGAGGCGCAAAGGCCAGTGTCAAGGCTCTTCGACCGCGAACGCGGCGCGCGAAGCGCGGCCTTGACACTGGTCGGGCCTCGGCTATGCTCTGGCTATCCGGGGCATGTCATTCGGGAATCTCGCATCACAGACCTAGACCGAAACCCTGACTGATCTGATTCGTGTGCGTGGTTTGTGGTTCTATCCTGTGCGCTACTGGTTCTTGCTGAATCGCGTGCGAGTGGGACACATCAGGGCTGGGTTCCTGCCCCGCCGTCGCTGCATTATGCGTATAAATCTGCGCGTCATAGCGTCCACGCGAGACGGAGACATAGGTCAGCCTTTGCGGGTGACGGACAGCTTCTCATCGGCCACCGCTGCTCAGCGCCGCGCTTCGTGGTCTTTGAGGCGGTCCCGCGCCACATGCGCCTTCTGCTTTTTGACCTCGTCCACGATCCCGTCGAACCCCTCTTGCGTCATTGCCTCGCCCTTCGCCAGTGGACCCAGCAGGTTGACCAACAACAGTCGGCACGCCGTGATTTCCACCATCTCCGCACTGGGTCGAAGCCCCGTCTTGTCCTGTTCGATCTCGCGCAGGATCAGCCCGCGGATCAGCTCCGCCTGCGTCTCGTTCCGCTTCGCCGCCAGCCCCTCCAGTTCGTGCAGTTCCGCCTCGTTCAGCTTTGTCCCCACGTGATGCACCCGGAACCGCGCCCGCTTTGCCGCTTCCGCCGCAAGGTTCTTCTCATCGAGCAGCGCCATCGCTCCAACCTCCCAGCACCCGCGTTTACGCAAGGAGTCACGGGTTTCCTTACGGAACCCCCACCCACGCTATCTATTGGATGCCAGGATGGTTCCTCCAGAAAGATGTCAAGTTTCCCTACAGTTCCCTCGAAGGGGTGGAGTGTCAAAATTCTTCCGGTGCGAAGCACCGCGCCTTTCACAGCTCGCCATACTCCCTCGCCAACGCATTCCACAGACGGACCACTTCCGGCGCCTGCCAGCCGCGGCGGAACAGACTCTTAATAGCCTGCCAATCGTCATGATGAAATGTGAGGGCGATCCCGTGGTCCCGAGAGCGAAATACGACGCCGACTTTTTCTGCTTCGTCG
>Ga0210395_10000941_pt1 | contig 22452 bp, 21 predicted proteins | sample IncBWH4OmetaG_FD_150861 | JGI IMG/M metagenome (GOLD analysis project Ga0210395, IMG submission 150861) | Forest soil microbial communities from Barre Woods Harvard Forest LTER site, Petersham, Massachusetts, United States - Inc-BW-H-4-O ...
CGATGTACGGGCTCGTGGATTACTGGGTCGAGGATGGTCGGCTGCATTACAAAACCTCGTATGGCGCCCAGAACTCCATAGAATTAGACCGAATTGATTTGGAACAGACGGTCCGTCTCAATGCCGACCGCGGAATTCAGTTCGTCCTGCACCCAAAACACCCTAGCGCGAGCGCTCCACCCACCGCCGCAACTCCAAATTGACGATAAAGCGGAAACTGAGCCTGTGCAGGAATTCAGAAGCCGGGGGCGCCGGTGGCGGCGGGGCGCATTTCCGGGGCGTTGACGCCGAAGCGGAGATGAGCGAAGTAAGTTTGGCCGAGAGACATGAGGCCGGTGTAGAGGTAGCCCCAGACGAAGAGGAGCAGAAACGGGATGGTGGCGTAATTTTCGTTGGTGGCGGCGTAGACGATAGTGCCGGCGAAATAGAGGCCTAGCAGGACTTCGGCATAGGGCATCCAGCCAGCTTTGTTTTTGTATTTTTTCCCGGCGAAGGATCCCTTTTTGCCTTCGATATTGAATTTGGGTGTGCGGGCAAACTCGCTCTTCTTGCCGACGATGGCTTCCATGACGGCTTGCGCGTTGCGAACGGAAATGCCGATGCCGGTGGCCATGACGAGAGGCATGTAGAGAAACGTGCGCCACCAATTCTTGGGGCGGAGTTCTCGTTGCGCGACGAGGTAGAAACTCGAGATGGAGCAAGTGGACGCGAGGAAAAGAGGCAGGTCGAGGACGAGCATCTGAAACCAGCCCTGCTGGAAGCGAACGATCATGACTGGAAGAAGCATGACCGAAAAGACGACCATGAGCGGGTAGCTGATGTTGGCGGTGAGATGGAAGAAAGCTTCGGCTTTGACGTGCCAGGGCGCGTCGGATCTCCAGACGCGCGGGAGAATTTTTTTCGCGGTTTGCATCAGGCCTTTGGCCCAGCGGGCTTGTTGGGCTTTGAAGCCGTTCATATCTACGGGCAATTCGGAAGCGCATTCGATTTGCGGAAGGTACAGGAACTTCCAGCCTTTGAGCTGCGCGCGGTAGGAAAGATCGGTGTCTTCGGTGAGCGTGTCGTGCTCCCAGCCGCCGGCTTCCTCGATGGCTTTGCGGCGCCAGACGCCGGCGGTGCCGTTGAAATTGAAAAAAGTGCCGCGGCGCGAACGCGCGCCGTGTTCGACGACGAAATGGCCGTCGAGCAGGATGGTTTCTACCTGAGTGAGAAGCGAGTAATCGCGGTTGAGATAGGTCCAGCGGGTCTGGACCATCCCGATTTTAGGGCCGTTCGCGGGATCGACGAAATACGGGATGGTACGGTGGAGAAAATCCGGCTCGGGGATGAAGTCCGCGTCGAAGATGGCGATGTATTCGCCTTGCGAAGTCTTGAGACCGTTTTCGAGCGCGCCGGCTTTGTAGCCTTCACGATTCGTGCGATGAATGTAGACGATGGGCATGCCTTGCGCGGCATGGCGTTCGATACAGGCGCTGGCGACTTGGCAAGTTTCGTCGGTGGAATCGTCGAGGACCTGAACATCCAGCAATTCGCGCGGATAGTCAAAGCGGGAGACGGCTTCGACGAGGCGCTCGATCACGTAGCGTTCGTTGAAGATAGGAAGCTGGACAGTGACGCGCGGCCAATTTTTGACTTCGGGCGGTGGGCCGGGAACATTTTTCGAGTAGATGTAATAGTCGTAAACGAGCCAGTAGCGATGAAGACCGTAAGCCGCGAGGACGAAAAGCACGAGGAAGTAGGGAATCATCATCGCGAGGTCGAAGGCATTGGCGTGATAGACGCCGGTAAAGGTCTTGTCGGTAAGCTTGTGCCAGTAATGGCTGAGCGAGGTTTGTGCAGCGAGAACTGTTGCGATGGAGAGTAGGATTTGCACGGTAAAAGTTTTGTCCACAGACCGACTAGCTAGGGCAACAGCCAGTATCAGAGTATTTGATTATAAGGCCGCACCGACGACAGTCAATGCGGCAGGGCCGCAAAAAAGAGGCTCGCTCTGCGCAAAGAGCGAGTTCCCCGAGTGCGTTCGTTGCGCGATACTGGCGCCTCACCATGGGACGTTACGGGATGAGGACGATTTTTCCGGCGGCGCCCGGTTCGAGGATTTCTTTGTGGGCGCGAGCGGCTTCGGTCAGCGGAAGCTCTTTGCCAACGACGGGGCGTAGCGTGCCATTTTCAATGCCGGCGATAATACCGGCGTGGATATCGGCCTCATCGGCAGCGGTGAGAGCCCAAAGCGTGAACGCTCGAATCGAGCCGCGCCGGCTCATGAGGTCGCGGGGATTGATAGTAATTTCGCCGCGGTTACCGATGACGATGACCCTGCCATTGGTGGCGAGAAGTTTGATGTCGTTGGAGAGATTCACGTTGGCGAGCATCTCGAGAACGATGTCCACGCCCCGCCCTCCCGTGGCCTTCATGATTTCATCCAGATAGCCTGGTTTGCCGTGGTTGAAAACTTGATGAGCGCCTTCGCGCGTGACGAGGTCGAGGCCTTTCTGGCTGCTTGCTGTTCCGAAGACGGTGAGGCCTGACGCACGGGCCAGTTGGACGCCAGCGATGCCTACGCCGCCGCTAGCGCCGTGAATCAAAACCGTTTCCGATGCGTGGACTTGCGCGGAGTGATAGAGAGCATGATAGGCCGTTCCGTAGGGGACCCACACTCCTGCACCCTGGCTGAAGCTGGCTTTTTCTGGAAGCCGGTGGACTTGGCTTTCGAGGGCGATGGCGTATTCGGCGTAGGCGCCGGTGACGGTCTTCGCCATGTAGACACGGTCGCCCGGCTTTACTTTGCTGACGCCTGGACCGACAGCTTCGATGACTCCAGCGCCATCGGAGCCGGGTGTGTATGGCAGAGGAGGCTTCATGGCGTAGGTGCCGTTGCGCATGTATGTGTCGTAGGGATTCACGCCTGCCGCGTGGACGCGGACTAAGACTTGTCCGGCGGCGGGTATGGGCGTGGGGATTTCTTCCAGCTTTAGGACTTCGGGACCGCCGAATTCGTGGACCAGGATCGCTTTCATTTGTGCCTCCGGTTTTTGCAGAGCTTGGTTTGATGACGCTTGCGCTTTTTGCCTCTGCTTTGGATGGCGAAATTCTAGCTGAAGACGGGCACGGCGTGCCGTGCCCCTACTCAGAGAAATCGCGGTCGTCCAGCGGTGAATCTCCTAGAAGTGATCGTCGGCGTGCGCATGCGTCGATTCCTTTTCGTGTAGGCCAGTCGATTGGCCCCAGGCCGTTGTCTGCCAATTGTCCTTGCCCTTTTTCTGGGGAATCCAGGGAGGCAGCGTTTGATTCAAGTAGGAGGCGAGGGTGTGAATGTACGGCTCGTACATGCGCCGGAGTTCGATAAGGCGGCGATCGGCTTCCTCGCCGTCGCGTAGTTTTAGGCCGTGCTGGGCGAGGATGTCGCGGATGTGGCGCAATTCTTCGGCGGGGAGCCGGTCGTAGGACAAGGAAGCTGGCGCTGTGCCGAAGACCTGAGAAAGATCGGCTACGGCGTGGCGCGCGATTGCAAACGTGAGTTCGGCTTGCTTTTCGCACGCGCCTTCGATGCCAACCATGACGAGCGCGGAAGTATCGAGAATGGCGGTAAGCGAAGCGATCCAGGATTGGTTGTCATGCTGCGACCGGAAATAGGCCAGCACGGGATAAGAGAGGTGGCTCTCCATCAACTCCGCGGACCAGAGTTCCCAGTCTTTCAGAAGTTCGCGTAGAGCATCCTGTCCATAGGGATAACTGTGGCGGCGGAGAAGTTCTCCGGCGGTGGGAGGTGTGCCGGCGCGCGAATCGAGAAGGGAGATGTCCACTTCGCGTTTTGAAAACGAGCCGTAAATGAACGGCAGATAACCGATTACCGCGGCGAGGAAGCCGAAGCCAAACCCGGCTTCGGTGACGACCAGAGCGCGTGCCAAGCCAGATCGAGGAATGACATCGCCGAGGCCCAGAGTGAAGAACGTTGTGCCGCTAAGATAAATGTCAGTGAGGAAGCTGGATTCGTTGCCGGCCGTAACAACGGCTGAGCCGGCTCCATATTGCATGAGGCCGAAACCCAAAACGAGGCCGACGGCCCAAACGCCCACCAGAACCAGGAGAGAGAGCGGCCCGTAAAAGCCCAGCAGCGATTCGCGTGTCTTGCGGGACGAGGCAAGGTTCGTGGCGAATTTCCACACACTCCAGGTGGATCTGTAAAAAAGGCGCGCGAAACGGAATTTACGCGTCACGCGCCGAGGCAAGATGATGGCCTCGAAGGCATCCCACAGAACGATCAGAAAGATCGCGACACCCGCAATGAAAGCACCTGGAGATGGAATCATGTGGGGCATTGTACTCGTTTAGTTGGGCCGCGGATAAGCGGCGGCGCAATCAGGAGTTGAGCCGCGCGTTGACGCTGATCTCTGCTTTGAACAGCTTGGAAACAGGGCAGCCGGTTTCTGCGGCTTTGACGGCAGCATCAAATTTGGCTTTGTCAGCTCCGGGGATAGTGGCCACTAGGTCAAGATGGCTTTTCGTGACGGAAAAGCCGTCGCCGACTTTATCGAGTGTTATGGTGGCGGTGGTCTCCAGTTTTTGCGCGGTCATTCCCGCGCCGCCGAGTTGCGCGGAGAGAGCCATGGTGAAGCATCCCGCGTGCGCCGCGGCCAGGAGTTCTTCCGGATTAGTGCCGACGCCGTTTTCAAAGCGCGTGCTGAAAGAATATTGCGTTTGTTTGAGGACGCCACTGTCTGTGGAGATGGAGCCCTTGCCATCTTTCAAGCCGCCTTGCCAGACTGCCGATGCTTTGCGTTGCATGATGCCGCTCCTTTTGCGCTGTTTGCAGAGTTTGACTGATTCGAATCCAGAGAATTCGATTCATCAGCGATAGAGAAGGGTATATTGGCGGAATGATTGTGTCGAGTCGCGGCGTCGTTTTCCCATGAGCGCAGATTTGGAGCAGGTTGCACACCGGCCCTGGCCGCTGCCTGCGGGCGTGTGGGTCATGGCACAGAACTGGCACGACCTGCTCTTTGCGCACTGGCCTCTGGCTGTGGCTACGCTGCGACCCCATATTTCCGCACGGCTTGCGATCGATACATTTGACGGACAAGCTTGGCTGGGTGTCGTTCCGTTCCGGATGTCCGGCGTACGGCTGCGCGGAACGCCTGCGATTCCTCTCCTCTCAGCTTTTCCGGAGCTGAATGTTCGGACTTACGTCGTGGCGGATGGAAAGCCTGGCGTGTGGTTCTTCAGCCTGGACGCTGGAAACGCCACCGCGGTGGCGATCGCGCGAGCGTGGTTTCATCTGCCGTATTTCCGGGCGCGCATGTCCTGTGAAGAACAAAACGGCTGGATCGAGTATATGAGCGAGCGCACGCATCGTGGAGCACCGAAGGCCGCATTGCAGGGACGCTATCGCCCCGTTGGCGAACAATTTCTTGCCCAAACCAGATCGATCGAGCATTTCTTGACGGAACGCTACTGTTTGTACACTGCGGATGGCGAAGGGCGAGTGATCAGGGGAGAAATTCACCACGGGCCCTGGCCGCTGCAAGCTGCCGAAGCCGAGCTGACCAAAAATACGATGGCCGAGGCCGCCGGATTTTCCTTACGCGGGGCGCCGCCTCTTCTTCATTTTGCGAAACGGCAGGACGTGGTCGTGTGGCAGCCGCAGCGCCTGTCGCAGTGAGCTGCTTCGGGCGTGATTACCACTTATGAAAAACAAAAAACACGGCCAGTGCGATGCAACTGAAGCCCGCGGCGTAGTTCCATTTTATTTTCTCCCCGAGATAGAGGACCGAGAAAACGGAAAAAACCGAGAGGGTGATCACTTCCTGAATTGTCTTGAGCTGCGCGGTGCTGAACTCGTACGAGCCAATGCGGTTCGCCGGAACCTGGAAGCAGTATTCGAAAAAAGCGATGCCCCAGCTCACCAGAATCACTCTCCAGAGACCGGAAGTGCGGAACTTCAAGTGGCCGTACCAGGCAAACGTCATGAAGATATTCGAAATAGTAAGCAAGACGATGGTTCTCATGTTCTTCCAGTTCTCTCTTTGCGGTGAATTATGTTCTTTGTGAGACGCGGCCCTCTAGGCTGAAGGTACAAAGGCATATCCGCTCGGGCAAATCCCGCTGCGGTCGAGCAATGTCGCGGCACTATCCACCAACCACGGACGCCATAGCCTAACGCGCCGTTTCTAGTTTAAATACTGTTGCGTACTCCCTAGTGCCAGATTCTGCACAGCTGGACCATGCAGAGGTTCATCAGGCTAGACGAAATCCGTTAGAGTTGGTGATGAAAGATTGTTTGGCTTCCCTCAACCGGTTTTTGCAGGGTGCGCCTTTACAATTTGGAGGATCTCGTGGGGCGGATTGTGCGAAATGTTTGTGCGCTGTTTCTGATGCTGGCGGTCATCTTCCCGGCTGCAATGGACGGGCAAGGCTCCACCGTGCTGGTAGTTACCGGATCGAGCATGCCGGAACCGTTGTACTCGCTCTGGAACGACGAATATCACAAGCAACAGCCGGCCGTGCAGATCCGCTATCTGCCCGAAGGCAGCGGCGCGGGTGCCACTCGTGTTTTGACGGGCACGGGAGATTTCGCCGGCGGCGACGCTCCCATTCCGGAGAAAGAATTAAAAGCAGCCACAATCAAGGTATTTGAGCTTCCGACGGTGCTGATCGGCATTGTCGTGGTTTACAACTTGCCAGGTACAACAGGCGAACTGCACCTTTCGGGCCCAGTCCTGGCAAATATATACCTCGGAAAAATTACCGCTTGGAACGATCCGGCACTGGTCAAACTGAATCAGGAGACAAAACTTCCCGCGCTTCCGATACAAGTGTTGCATCGCTCGGCGGGGAAAGGTTCGAGTTATGTCCTCTCCGATTTCCTGTCGAAGGCGAGTCCGGAGTTTCTTGCGCACGTAGGACGAAGCGAATCACCAAATTGGCCCGTGGGCGGAACCGCCGGCAGGTCGCAGGATATGGCCGAAAAAGTGGAGGCCACGGCGGGAGCGATCGGCTACACGGAATTGAATATGGCGATGAAGGCCTCCTTGCGGATGGCAAGCATCCGAAACGCGGAGGGCGAATTCGTGAGGCCGTCCGCCCACTCGATTGCTGCCGCGGCCAAAGCGTCCACGACCAAAACAACCGACGAGTTCCGGATTTCGCTGACGAATGCGCCCGGAAAAGACAGCTATCCCATCAGCAGCTTTACGTGGTTCTATGTGCCGGCCGTCGCCAAGGAGTCGCAGCGTGGCCGCGCGGTCGCAGAGTATTTGAGATGGGTCTACACCAGCGGCGAGAAGATAGCGCAAGAACAAGGTTACCCGGCGCTGCCCGAGGAATTGCTTGCGAAAGTGATGGCGAAAGCGGAGACGATTCACTGAATTTTGTCGCTCTTTGACAAATTATGACGAGCACAAAGTAGTCTGATGTTTTTCGCTGTCAGCGAGGAGCCGCCCTTAGAGTACGGAAGATCGTGGTCAAAATGTAGATTGTCGGTCGCGCCGCAAATTACGCAACATCCGGCATCGCGCTTCCACACTTCCAGCTTAACCATCGAAGGTATCATTCGTGTTTGTGGCAATGTATTGTGAGCCGTTGCCTTGATATCGAGGTCGTCTGCAAGCTCAAGTCGAAATTTGAATACCGACCTGATTCCGTCAGACTGTTGCCAGCAATCTGTGAGTCTGAAGAAGCCGTTGAAAGCCCATATCCCGACGTGAATCTTTTCATAGACTGCAACAACCTCGGGTTGCCTTTCCCCATTTTTCGCTTCGAACGCGGCGCGTTCAAATAATCCATTCCGAGTGAGTATCGAAGTTGATGTAGAGCGAGGCTGGTCTACCGTTTTCGGGTCGGGAGTACCCTTCGTTCTCGGGGCATCATGTCCCTCATAAATTAAAACCTTTCCATTCTCCTCTACGGAATCTTTGTAAGGAGCATTGGACCTCTGGCTCATTAGAAGGACGCTCAAATCGGGGCGCAAATGAAAATGCATTCCGTGTTGGAAGCTAACACTCCACGCTTGGCACATTTCAATATACGAGATTATTTGACCAGGAGCGTGAGGCAGGGAGAGCACGGTAGGAGTTGAGATTCGTCAGAGGCTAAGCAAAACGGCGTCAAACCGCTCTGGTGGGATAGGCAAGCCATCTTCCTGAAGAGCGAGGACGTAGCCTTCGATGGCCTCGCGGATGTTTTGCACTGCCTCTTCCTTAGTTTTTCCCTGGCTGATGCAACCTGGCAGGCTAGGGCACTCAACAACCCAATAGCCATTTTCGCCGGGATGGAGGATCACTTGTCGCACGGAAAATACCTCAATCCAATTTTAGCACGCCGCTCATACATTTAACGTGAGAGAGACGAGGTCTTGCCGCGGCGTTGGTGGAAGAGGCGGCATCTTGGAGCGGTCGACAGGACGATACAGAGTGTCGCGCTCGACGGGCACGCGTCCCGCCGCGCGGATGAGGCGTTCGAGTTCCGCACGAGGCGTGAACTCCGACGTTTTCGCGCCCGCATCGTGGTAAATCTTTTCTTCGACAACCGTGCCATCCAGGTCGTTCGCGCCGAAGCGCAGAGCAATCTGCGCCATGCTCGGCGAAAGCATGATCCAGTACGCTTTGATGTGATCGAAATTATCGAGAAGCAGGCGCGCGACGGCGATGTTGCGAAGGTCGGCATAGCCGGTCGGCTTCGGAATATGCGAGAGCGCCGTATTTTCCGGGTGAAACGCCAGCGGAATGAAGGTGACGAAGCCGTGCGTTTCATCCTGCAGCTCGCGCAACTTGATGAGGTGGTCGACGCGCTCCTCTTCCGTTTCGACGTGGCCGTAGAGCATCGTGGCGTTCGAACGAAGGCCCGCTTCGTGCGCTTTCTTCGCCGTGTTCAGCCACATCTGACCGCTGGTTTTGTGGTCGCAAATAATTTTTCGCACGCGCGGATGAAATATTTCCGCGCCGCCGCCGGGGCAGGAATCGACTCCCGCCTCCTTCATTTTGACCAAAACTTCTTCGATGGAAAATTTGGCGATGCGCGCGAAGTAATGAACTTCCACCATTGTGAACGCTTTGATATGCACGGTGGGGCAGCGTTGTTTGAGGCCGCGCACCAGTTCCAGGTAATGATCGAAGGTCAGATCCGGATGCAAGCCGCCGACGATGTGAAATTCGGTGGCACCTTCGCGAACGCCCTGTTCCGCGCGTTGGTAGATTTCTTCGAGCGCAAACGTGTAAGCACCGGGGGCGTTGGGGTCGCGGCCAAAGGCGCAGAGTTTGCAATGGGCGACACAGACATTGGTGGGATTGATGTGGCGATTGACGTTGTAATAGGTAATGTTGCCGTGGCGCTTCTCGCGAACATGGTTCGCTAGCCATCCGACAGCAAGAAGATCCGGCGAACGATATAGCGCAATGCCGTCATCCATGCTCAGACGCTCGCCCGCGAAGACTTTGTCCGCGATGGGCTTTAACCGCTGATCCGTGATTGTCAGTTCGCTCATTTTGAATCCGCTGAATATTTCAAACGCGCCAAACCGCTGCCGCAGCGCCCCAGAACAACAGGAACAATAAACTAATATAACCGTTCACAGCGAAAAACGCAGCGTCCAGCTTGCTGAGATCGCCGGCTTTGACAAGGGAATGCTCGTAGGCCAGCAGCGCGGCGACAACCACGATTCCTGCCCAAGCAGGCCACGGCAGCACAAAGCTGTACGCGAGCCAGGAGAGCAGCGCAACCACGCCGCCATGCAACACGCGCGCGATCAGCAGAGCGTTGGCAATGCCAAACCGTTTGGGAATCGAATAGAGGCCTGCTCGCTTGTCGTAATCGATGTCCTGGCATGCGTAAAGTACATCGAACCCCCCGACCCACATCGTGACCGCTGCGCAGAGAATGAGCATGCGCCAGTCGAGGCCGCCGGTGACTGCGATCCATGCCGCCGCAGGGGAAATACCAAGCGCGAAGCCCAGGAAGAGATGCGACCAATTTGTGAAGCGCTTGGTGAAGGAATAAAAAAACAAAATCGCGATCGCCAGCGGCGCGAGCTTCAGCGCCAGAACATTGAGCTGCCACGCCGCGACGAAGAACAGAGCCACCGCGGCGAGCGAGAAGAGCCACGCAAACCGCAAGGAGAGCGCACCAGTCGCGAGGGCTCGCTGCTGTGTCCGCGGATTCTCGCGGTCGAAGCGAAGGTCGACGATGCGGTTCATGGTCATCGCCGCCGAGCGTGCCGCGACCATGGCCACAACGATCCAGACAAACTGGCGCAAGGTCGGCCAGCCCTTGGGCGGTTGATGCGTCGCACGCGCGGCGAGAAGCGCGCCGGTCAACGCAAAAGGGAGCGCAAAGACAGAGTGCTCGAACTTGATCATTTCGAGCACGGTGCGTATGCGGCTAGCCATCGAAAACTACGCCTCGGCCTTTTTGACGCCTGTTTGGCCCGTCCAGCGAAACATATTTTCCTGGGATAGATTAATCTGCGCGAGGACGCGATAAGTATATTGGGTAACAAGGTCATCGATGGTTTGCGGGTGGTGATAGAACGCCGGAATCGCCGGCATGATCACCGCACCGGCTCGCTGCGCCCGCAGCATATTCTCCAGATGGATGCGATTGAAAGGAGTGTCGCGCACGCAAAGAACAAGTTTGCGGCTTTCTTTGAGCATGACATCTGCGGCTCTGGAGACGAGGTCGTCGCTCACGCCGCTGGCGATGGCGGCGAGCGTGCCCATGGAACACGGCACGACGATCATCGAATCCACGGCGTAGCTGCCGGAAGCGATAGCCGCGCCGATGTCTTTGTTTGGCAGAACTTCGATTTTCGCCGCGGGGCGATTTAGAAGCCGGCTGGGGAGTTGTTTCAAATCGCCTGAAGTGATTCCCACTTCTTCGGAAAAGAGACGCTGTCCCGCTTCGGTAACGACCAAGTGGATGCGCGCCACACGCGCGTCCTGTTCGAGCAACGACAAGGTCTTTTGCGCGAGAACGGCGCCGCTGGCCCCGGTCACACCTACGGTAACGATTTGTTTTTGCGTGTCTGGCATGTTGCGCGCGGATAGAATCAGTCTCGCAGCCGCTCTAGGGCAAGTCAAGTTGAGGCCGCGGGCCTGTGCGATGATAGAATTTGCGGCGGTCAAACAATATGAATCAGCAGGAATTGTTGAAAATTTTGGAATTGGTGAAGCTCGGCGCTTTTTCTCCCGAAAAAGCTGCCGATCGCTTGAAGCATCTGCCCTTTGAGGACTTAGGTTTCGCCAAGGTCGATCACCACCGGGCGCTTCGCCAGGGTTTTGCCGAAGTGATTCTTGGCAAAGGCAAAACGCCCTCGCAGGTCGCGGGGATTGTCCGCGCCATGCTCCAGAAAAAAGATGCGCATCACAATATTCTCGTGACCCGTGCGGACGCAAAGATTTTTGCGGCCGTGAAGCGCGCCAGCGGAAAACTGGCCCGTGCCGCCAAATTCCACGAGAATTCCGGCGTCATCACCATCGAGCGGAATCGCGAAATCACCGGCAAGGGAGACATCCTGGTAGTCTCTGCGGGCACGAGCGACATTCCTGTGGCCGAAGAGGCGCTACTCACCGCGCAAATGATGGGCAACCGCGCCGAACACCTGTACGACGTGGGCGTGGCCGGCATTCATCGCCTTCTGGAGCATCGCGAGAAATTGATGCAGGCGCGCGTAATCGTATGCGTCGCAGGAATGGAAGGCGCGCTGCCGAGTGTGGTGGGTGGATTGGTTGCAGCCCCCGTGATTGCCGTCCCGACGAGCACGGGTTATGGCGCGAGCTTTGGCGGGGTAGCGGCGCTGCTCGGCATGCTCAATTCCTGCGCATCGAATGTGACTGTCGTGAATATCGATAACGGCTTCGGCGCGGCCTGCGTGGCGTCCTGCATCAATCGATTGTAATGACAACAGAGTTTCTACGCTTTCAACAAGACTTTCATCACCCCTGCTTTTTGAGCGAAACGGATCGCCGCTGGCGCCTCAGCCATCGGAAAGGTTCGCGAGATGAGCGGTCTCAGATCGACTTTGCCGGAGCGCAAGAGCGCTATTGCTTTGGAGAATGGGCCGCAGCGCGAACCAACGATAGCGATCTCCTTGACGACGATGGGCCAGGTTTCGATGGGAGCAGTGCCGCGAAATGTAGACTTTAGAACGAGCGTGCCGCGCGGTTCGATCATCTGCTGGGCGAGAGCGAGGCCTGTGCGTGAACCGGTCGCCTCGACGATCAGCGCAAAGGTGTCTTTCAATCGCTTCAACTCGGATGGATTGCCCGGTATTTGTTTCGCCTCAATTCCGGCTTGGCGTGCCAGGGCCAGCTTGTTTTCGTGTTTGCCGTAAATGACAACGCGACGAAGGGCCGTGCGCAAGACTCGCGCTATCAACTGCGCCAGCTTTCCATCCCCAAGGATGGCAGCCTCGCGAAAATTCTTTATGGCGATTTGTTCCAAAATCTCGCAAGCGGCTGCGAGGGGCTCGACAAAGACCGCTTGCTCATCAGGGATCGAATCCTCGACAACGTGGAGATTCTCGAGCGGCAACGTCAAAAACTCGGCGAACGCGCCGTTGTGCGCCACGATTCCAAGAACCGTCCGTCGAGCGCAGTGCGTCTTCAGGCCACGCTTGCAAAAATCGCAAGCGGAGCGATCACCGTAAGCAGAGCAAGAAACGTTAATTTCGCCGCAGACTCGGCGACCCAGCCACTTATTCTTTAGCGCCGCGGAAACGCCCTGCACCTCAGCAACTTCACCGACGAATTCATGGCCGGGAATGCCACGAAAACCTTGATAGCCGCGAAGAATCTCGATGTCGGTGTTGCAAATTCCGGCAAGGCGGACGCGGATCAGCGCCCACCCCCGCCGCAGCCAGGGCAGCGGTTTCTCGATTCGCTTTAGCTTTCCTTTGGCAATTTTGAAGGCCAGCACGACGCACTATGTTCGCGCACTTCTCCCAATCGAGTCCAGTCGCACAACTGCCTGGAGTAAGAGCTGGTCGCCCAACCCGTCCTCAGTGTGTGTAGCTCGCGTTAATGAAGTCATCGATGTCCTTGTGCAACTTGTGATGCGCTTTTTCATCGATGTACATCATGTGGCCGCCTTCGTAGTATTCAAAACTCACGTTCTTACGCACCGGCGGTTCGAGATTCATGTGCGCGAACGTGTTTTCAATCCCGTTGAACGGCGTAGCCACGTCGTAATAGCCGCAAAGAACCAGCACTTTCAAATAGGTTTGTTGCGTCATCGCGGCGCGCAAAACTTCCGCGACCTCCGTATTTCCGGTTTGGTCCCACGGGCGAACGTTGGCGGTGACGGTGTAATAGGCATCGCTGTCCCATTTTAATTCGCGGCGAACGTAGTCATGGAAGGTGGCCACGAACGCGCCTTCATAGGAAGCTTCGCTGGGGTCGTACTCGTTGCGTTCCCCGGCAGCGTCGACGTCCATGCCCTCAAAGCGCGAATCCAGCCGGCAATGGTACGGCGTTTATCGCGCTCCAACTCTTTAAACCACCGGAACGGGCTGACTCGCAGATTCGCTTCCTCAATAAACCTGGTCGAGAGGCCTGTGAAGCGCGCGAGATCCGCTACGATCTTTTGGCGCTCATCACTGGAAAGCTGGTCACCTTTTTCCAAAGCCTGCGCGTATTCCCCGTGCGCGAATTCGCGCGCCTTTTGCGCCACCTGGTCGATGGGCAAGCTTTGCAAGTCAGATGGCAACAAATGGTGATACCAGGCCGTCGTCGTATACGTCGGCAGGAAGAAAATGGTTCGATTGTCGGCGCCCCAATTCGAGAACGCCACCGAAGAAAGCAGCGCGACCCCGCTCATGTAAATTTGGTGCCGCTCTTGAATCACTCCCGCAAGCTCGGCCGAACGCGTGGTGCCGTAGCTTTCGCCAATCAGGAATTTCGGCGAAGCCCACCGCTCATTGCGCGTGATGTACTGGTAGATGAAATCAGCAAACCAGTTCGCATCCTCGATGATGCCGTGAAATTGCGCGGGCGCTTCGCCCGCAGCGGGACGGCTGTAGCCGGTGGAAATCGCGTCGATGAAGACGAGGTCTGTCGCGTCGAGAAAAGAATCCTCGTTGTCGACGATGGTGTACGGCGCCGGCATTCCGTGGCCATCGGCAGTCAAGACCACGCGCTTCGGCCCCATCCCCATGTGCGTAAACAGGGAAGCGGACCCTGGCCCGCCGTTGTAGACGAAACTCACGGGCCGTTTTGCAGCATCGGCGACTCCATCCTTCACGTAAGCAACGTAAAACATCGTTGCTTTCACTGTCCCATCATCCGCCTTGATGTTGTAGGTGGCTGCCGTTGCCGTGTAGTTAATCGTTTGCCCTCCGATGCGCGCGGAATGATGCGTGACCGCCGACTTTTCCTCAGGAACCGCGGGACGTTCCTTTGGTTTGCCCTGAGTGCCCTCGCCTGCAGGTGCCGCCTGCTCCGCCGGAGGGCGCGCGCGCTCACGCTGTTGTTGCGGCGGTTGTTGGCCCGGGGGAACCGTCGGCTGCTGTGCCGCTTCTGTAGCCAAGCCGAATGACAAAGTAATTCCTGCGAGGACGCACCAATCTCTCCTCATTTCGTATTTCTCCTTTTTCCTTCAAGACATTTATTCGGGCAACCAGGCGTGCAACGACATTTCGGGAGAATCCGTCCACTCGCCCGAAACATCTCGTAGGACGCGCGGAGTGCCATCCGAGTTTCATTTGGGAAATAATGGAACACTTGACAGCGGGGGCTTGCAGCCACCACACGAAACAAGCCGAACAACCGGTAGCCCCCCAGGGACTTCAGTGAAGCGCTGCGCCGAGGGTCTTCACGAGAAGTGGTTCCTGTTCAGGGAAAACCGTCCTCAGATCCAGAATCAAGCGGTCGTTCTCAACACGAGCAATCACCGAAATGCCAGCTGGAGCGCGGCGGAGCCGCTGTTCGAGCTGCGCTGCAGAATAACGGGCGCTTGCAATTCGAATCACTTTCGTTGGCAATGCTTGAGTCGGCGTCGAGCCCCCGCCCGCGAGGGACGTGCCATCGGCAATGTCCATCTCCACTTCGTCGAGAGGAAGCTGCGGCCGAAGCTCGCGCAAAAAATTCTCGGAGCGCCGCTTAAGCTCCGCAACGCTCGTTCGAATCATGCGCAGCGCGGGAATCTCGTCCCAAGCCGCGCGCAGATAGGCGCCGAGAGTTATTTCCAGCGCCGCAGTGGTGAGCTTGTCCACGCGCAGAGCCCGGAAGAGCGGATGCCGCCGGACGCGCGTGACGAGTTCTTTTTTTCCTGCAATGATGCCCGCCTGTGGCCCCCCCCAAAGTTTGTCGCCGCTGAACATCACAATCGATACGCCCGCCTCGATGCTTTGCCGAACAACAGGTTCCGAGATTCCGCTCGCAGAAAGGTCCACTAGACAGCCCGAACCAAGATCTTCGACCAGCGGGAGCCCGGTTCGCTCGCTCAATGCGGCCAGTTCTTCGAGTGCCGGTTTTTCCGCAAAACCCGTGATGCGAAAATTCGAAGGATGCACACGCAACAGCAGTCTCGTGTTTTCGTTAATTGCGTTTTCGTAGTCAACAAGCCGCGTGCGATTTGTTGTGCCAACTTCCCGCAGCAGCGCGCCGCTTTCCGCCATGATCTCCGGAATGCGGAAGCCGTCTCCGATCTCAATCAACTCGCCGCGGGAAACGATAACTTCGCCACCCTTCGCCAGAGCAGCGAGAACAAGAAGCACAGCGGCGGCACAATTATTGACAACGATGGCCGCTTCAGCACCCGTGAGCCGTTCGAGCAACGATGACGTATGCACATCGCGCTTACCGCGCGCTCCCGCCTCCAAATCGTATTCAAGATTCGAGTACTGCGTCGCGGTGCGCCGGAATTCTTCGACAACCGCCGCCGGAAGCGGAGCACGCCCAAGATTGGTGTGCAGTATCACTCCCGTGGCATTGATCACCGGCTGTAGCGAATGCGCAAGGATTCGCTCAACAATAGAACTAATGTGTTCTTCGAGAGAAGCCGAATCAGCGGCAAGCAGTGTGAGTTCCCCTAGCACTGCAAATTTCACCTGATTTGTAATGCGCGAACGCACCTCGGCAAGGACCGTTCGAGTGACTTCCACAAGCAGGTTGCGATCCACACGCCCCGCAAGCGTCGCAAGCCGGGGCTGCGCAAGCAATTCGTCCACCGAAGGAATCTGCCGCAGCAACTCCGCCTGCTCGGCAGAAAGAATCTGTTTAGCGCGCGCTTCCATGCCCTTATTTCAGCACACACCTCCTTCCGCGGGCAATGAAGCTTTCTACGGGCCGGCCGCTGGCCTTCGCCTCCAGGCGGCGCGAGATCGTTGGGATACACAATCCGCAGCGCAACTCACTCCTTTGGTTGACGGCTGCGCCCTGTGCTCCTAGCATGATAGTTCGGGGGCTTTCCCACGCATGGCGACCATCGACGAAGAGCTGGCACAGCTCGAACGGGACATCCGTCAGCTCAAGATTGAATACGACCAGTACTTCGGCGGCGGCAGGAAGCGTCCACCGACCGAAATCGAATGGCGCATCGAGCTGTTAATCAAAAGATATGCCGAGCGCGGCGGCGACTTGAAGTACGGACAGCGCTTCCGTCTGAACAACCTCACGCAGACCTACGCCAAATACAAGGACATCTTCCGCAAGAAAACGCAGCAGAAGGAAGAGGGAAAAGTTCAACGCCACTTTGGCGCCGCCGCGAAAGCGATCGAAGCGGAGCGCGCGCAGAAAAGTCCCGAGAAGCCCGCGAAAACCACAGTGGCGCCCGCGCAAGCCGCCGTGCAAGGTGCATTCCGCGTGACCTGCTCCGAGCCCGAACGCGAAGCCGAGAAGGTCGACCAGCTCTATCAGGCGTTTCTGCAAGCCAAACAACAAGCCGGAGAACAAACCGGAAAGCTCTCGCGTTCCAGCTTCAACGAATTTGTGCTGAAAAAGACGAAAGACCTCCAGAAGCAGAAAAATTGCCGCGACGTCGAGTATGTCGTCGAAGTCATCGACGGCCAAGTGAAGCTCAAAGCCCTCGTCAAAGCCTGACTGCGGCAACGTCTAACAGTCCACGCTTTAGAATTGAAACGCGCCTCGGATACGTTTTGCATCTTTGATTCCCCTCGTAAGCTCCGCAGATTTCTCAAGTAAATCCGCAACTCACATCCTCTGCACTTTCCGAATTCCCTCCGGGCGCATACACTATTCTGCTTTACTTTTTCCGGAGGAATTCATGGCGGTGGAGCGCGCGCTCATCAGCGTGTTTGACAAAACAGGAATCGTCGAGTTCGCCAACCGTCTCGCCGCGCTGGGCATCGAGATTCTTTCGACCGGCGGCACATCCAAGCTGCTGCGCGAAGCCGGCGTCAAGGTGCGCGACGTCGCCGACTTCACCGGCTGGCCGGAAATGCTCAGCGGCCGCGTGAAGACGCTGCATCCAAAGGTCCACGGAGGCCTTTTATATCGCCGCAAACACGCCGAAGACCAGAAGCAAGCGGCGGAGCATGGTATTGCGCCGATCGATCTCGTGGTCGTAAATCTATATCCCTTCGAAGCCACCGCAGCAAAGCAGGGCCTCACAGCGGAAGAATTGATAGAGAACATCGACATCGGCGGACCCACGATGCTGCGCTCCGCCGCAAAAAACTTTGAAAGCGTCACGGTCGTGACCGATCCCGCCGACTACGCGCGAGTGGCGGAAGAGCTCGACGCGACGCGAGAGACTTCCCTTGCGACGCGGCTCGAACTGGCTCGCAAAGTCTTTGCAACCACCTCGCGCTACGAGGGTCTGATCACGACGGAACTGGAACGGCTCACTGCAGCAGCGAGCCTCGTGGAATTGGGCGAAAAGCCGCTGCTGCCGGAACGCCTGCACATCGCCTTGCAGAAAAAAGATGCCCTGCGCTACGGCGAAAATCCTCACCAAGCCGCGGCGCTTTACGTACCGCCGGGTAGCGCACCGACAGGGCTAGCCGCGGCGAAACAGTTTCAAGGCAAAGAACTTTCCTACAACAATTACGTCGACCTCGAAGCGGCGCGAAGCCTCGCAGCGGAATTCCGCCAGCCCGCCGCGGTCATCGTCAAGCACAACACTCCCTGCGGCACGGCCGAGCGCGAAACTCTCCTCGATGCGTATTTGAAAGCGCTCGCAACCGACCCGGTTTCCGCCTTCGGAGGCGTCCTGGCATTCAACCGTCCAATCGATGCTCCAACCGCGGAAGAAGTTGCGAAGCTTTTCGTGGAATGCATCGCAGCGCCGGGCTTCGACGAAAAGGCCAAAGCAATCTTTGCCGTCAAAAAGAATTTGCGATTGCTCGAACTGCCGCCCGGCGGCCTCGACCCCGAACGCGAGCTTCAACTCAAGCGCATCCTTGGCGGAGTGCTTGTGCAACAGCCGGATCTAGGCGAGATTATAGAAGGTCAGCTCAAAATCGTGACGAAGCGCGCACCGACGCCGGAAGAAATGCAAACCATGCGCTTTGCCTGGAAAGTCTGCAAACACGTCAAATCCAACGCCATTGTCTTCGCAAAAGACGGCGCCACACTCGGCGTCGGCGCCGGCCAGATGAGCCGCGTCGATTCCGTAAAGATCGCCGTAATGAAAGCGCAGTCTTCGCTCGCCGGAAGCGTAGTCGCTTCGGACGCCTTCTTCCCGTTCCCCGATGGAGTCGAAGAAGCCGCCAAAGCCGGCGCGGTAGCTGTGATTCAACCCGGAGGCTCGGTTCGAGACAACGACGTCATTGCCGCCGCCGATCGCCTCGGAATAGCGATGGTCTTCACCGGCATTCGGCATTTCTTGCACTAAAACGCCGCCAGCTCGTTTCGTGAGCCGGTAAATTGGAAAGACTGTCTCCACCTAGTCGATGAGGTGCTTCCAAAGATTCTATTTCAACTCTTTTGGATTTTCCTGCATCCTAGTTAAGGGCGCGTTTTGGCCTTGGAAACGCCGTACTCTTGCTTTTTGACCGCGTTCCAGCAGCATGGGATACTTTCTGTTTCCGAGGCTTCTATGAATCTACTGAGAATTAGTCTCGCCGGACTCCTTACCGGCCTATGCTGCGCCCTCGGCGCCGCGCAAACTCCCGTCGAAGCGCAGATCCAGAAGAACGCACAGACGCAATTTAAGGCCGATGCGCCGCCTTCAGAAGCCCCGGCCGCTCCTTCACCCCGCGCTGAAGCCTATTACAACTACGCGATGGGTCATCTCTTCGAGCAGCAGTATGAGACGACCAATCAGCCGGAGTTCGCCACGCAAGCCATCGACGCCTACAAAAAGGCCTATGCTCTCGATCCTAAGTCACCCGTAATCGGCGAGCGCCTCGCCGAAATGTACTGGAAAGCGCAACGCGTTCACGACGCGGTGACCGAAGCGCAGGAGCTCCTCAAGCGCGACCCCAACGACCTGCAAACCCGCCGTCTTCTCGGCCGAATTTATTTGCGCAGCCTGGGGGATCTGACCTCCAGCGCTCAGTCCGAGATGGCAGGGCGCGCCATCGAGCAATACCGGGAAGTCTACCGGCTCGATCCCACGGACTCCGAATCTGCGCTATGGCTCGCGAGGCTCTACCGTCTTCGCAATGAGCACGATAAAGCCGAAGATGTTCTCCGTACCCTTCTCAAGCAAGACCCTGAGAACGAAGCTGCCGTCGAGCAACTTACCCAGCTTCTCCTCGATGAAGGCAAATCCGCGGATGCCGTTTTGTTGCTCGAAAGCGTCACCAGCCGCACGCCCTCCCCAACGTTGCTGGATCTTCTAGGCGATGCCTATACGCAAACACATGATTTGGCAAAGGCGGAAGAAGCCTACCGCAAAGCCGTCGAGCTGGATCCCTCCGAGCTTAGCCACGTGCGCGGCTTGGGCCAGACGCTGCTCGCCGAAGAAAAATTCGCCGACGCTCTCGCCGTGTACCAAAAGCTTGCCGACTTGATGCCCGATGATTCCGACGTCTATCTGCGGCTGGCGCAGATTTACAGGGAACTACACCAGCTCGATCGCGCCGAAGAGAATCTCTTGAAAGCCCGCCAGTACGCGCCCGGCAGCCTCGAGGTCATGTACAACGAGGCCATGCTTTACGAAGCCCAGGGCCGCTATGAAGATGCCATTCGCGTGCTCTCCGATGCTGTCACCGGACTAAAATCGCAATCGACAGTGCTCCCGTCGCGCCGTCGTTCGCTGGCCATTTTGTACCAGCAACTCGGCCAGCTTTACCGCGACACGCAGAATTTCCAAGCTGCCATTTATACTTTCGAAGAGTTAGGCCGCCTCGGCGACGAAGAAGATCGCCGCTCGCGCATGCTGATCATGGACACTTACCGCGCGGCGAAGGATTTGCCGAAGGCGCTCCAGGCTGGTAAGGACGCGCTGGCAAAATATCCGAGTGATCCTGGTCTTCGCACCTCCAACGCGCTCTTGCTGGGAGAGAACGGACAGACGGACGAAGCCGTAAAAGCTCTCCGCTCGCAGCTCACCAGGACCGAAGCGGACCGCGATATTTATCTAAACATCGCGCAGGTCTACGAGCGCGGCCGCCGCTACAAGGAAGCCGAAGAAGCCGCCCAGACCGCGGAAGCCATCCCCGGCCAGCCCCGCGACAACGAGATGGTCTGGTTTCTGCTTGGCGCGATTTACGAGCGGCAAAAGTTTTTCGACCGCGCCGAAGTTGAATTCAAAAAAGCCCTGGACGTGAACCCGCGAAATGCCCCCGTGCTCAACTACTACGGCTATATGCTTGGCGATCTCGGAATACGCCTTGATGAGGCGGAAGCGCTCGTGCAGCGCGCGCTCAAGGAAGAGCCGCACAGCGGCGCGTACCTCGACAGCCTCGGCTGGATCTATTTCCGTGAAAACAAACTCACGGAAGCCGAAGCGACCCTGCGCAAAGCCGTCGAACGTGAAAGCCACGATGCCACGATTCGGTCTCACCTGGCCGACGTCTACGCCAAATCCGGCCGGACCGATCTCGCCGCTATTGAATGGGAGAAGTCGCTGACGGAATGGCATCACTCGCTTCCAGCCGACATGGAAAACGACAAAATTGCGGAAATCGAAAAGAAACTTTCCCAGGTAAAGCACCGCGTGGCCCAAAAATCTTCGCCGCAAGACGCGAAACCTCAATAAGCGGCATGCGCGAAGTCCGCATCCCCGCGTTTGCCAAAATCAATCTGTGCCTCGACATCTTTGGAAAGCGTTCTGACGGCTACCACGAACTCCGCACAATTTTTCAAAGCGTTTCGCTGCACGACGAGTTGCGGCTGCGTGCCTCAAGGCAGCAACGCATTTCGCTTTCGATCCAGGGTAATTCCGTTCTTTCCCAGGAGCCCATTCAAAAAAATCTCGTCTACCGCGCCGTGGATGCGCTTCGCCACGAGCTCAAAATTCGCGCTGGTGTGGAGATCGAACTCAAGAAAACGATCCCGGCCGGGCGCGGTTTGGGCGGCGGTTCAAGTGATGCTGCGGCCGCCCTGCTCGGTTACTTACGCTTGACCGGACGCAAGCTGCCGCTGCCGCAATTGCTCGAAATTGCCGCCTCGCTCGGTGCCGACGTCCCGTTTTTCCTGTCCGGAGGCCGTGCCCTGGGCGTCAGCCGCGGCGACGAAATCTACCCTCTCCCAGACATTCCGAAGCTTTCCGTGCTCATCGTTTCGCCTCGCGACATTCACGTTCCCACTCCCGACGCTTATCGCTGGCTGCTCGCTCGCCCCCTGACATTGACAAAAGGGGCCGCAGACCCTAAACTTTGGAGGTTCTGTGCTCTGTGTTGGAGCGCGCAGGGAAGCGGCCTTTCGAACGATTTCGAGCGTCCTGTTTTCCGGCGTCACCCGCGTCTTGCTCAAATCAAGCGGGCCTTGCTTCAAAAAGGAGCCGCAGAAGCCTCGTTGGCGGGTAGCGGTTCGGCGGTGTTTGGAGTTTTCCCGAGCCCAACGATGGCGCGCCGAGCCGCTGTTGGGTTTCCGGACGATCAGACCTTTGTTTGCGAGACACTCTCGCGCGACAGGTACGTTCGTAAAATGCAGGGCACTCGTTGAAGCCTATTTGTGTCCTCCATTTGTCCTCGGTTGATCCGCAGCGTCTCCATAGAAGCTAAGGTTAATGATTGAGAGCGAATTTGGGCCGAGAAGTGTTCCAGCCCAAAAGCCGATCTGACGGAGCGCGAGCGTAGTGAACGACGACCGTTTTAAAATTTTCTCGGGGACCGCGAACCTGCCGCTGGCGCAGAGCATCTGCGCGCATCTGGAAGTCCCGCTCGGCAAAGCCAGCCTCGGACGCTTCAGCGACGGCGAGATTTATTTTCAGATTCTCGAAAACGTGCGTGGCGCCGATGTCTTCGTCGTTCAGCCGTGCTGCTACCCCGTGGATAATCATCTGTTCGAACTGCTTTTGATGATTGACGCCTTCAAGCGCGCGTCGGCCTGGCGCATCACGGCGGTGTTGCCATACTACTGCTATGCCAGACAAGACCGGAAAGACAAACCC
>Ga0210395_10000942_pt1 | contig 22443 bp, 25 predicted proteins | sample IncBWH4OmetaG_FD_150861 | JGI IMG/M metagenome (GOLD analysis project Ga0210395, IMG submission 150861) | Forest soil microbial communities from Barre Woods Harvard Forest LTER site, Petersham, Massachusetts, United States - Inc-BW-H-4-O ...
CGTTTATTTCATCATGATCACGCTCGCCTTCGCCCAGATGGTCTATTACGTGGCGATCGGGCTCGACCGCTATGGCGGCGACGACGGGCTCACCATCTATAAGCGCAGCCAGTTCGGCGGCCTCATCGATCTCAACAACAAGACGCTGTTCTATTATCTGTGCTTCGCGCTGCTGCTGGCGAGCATTTATCTCGTCTCGCGCCTGGTCAATTCGCGCTTCGGCCTGGCGATCCAGGGCGCGCGCTCCAACGAGCGGCGCATGCGCGCCATCGGATTCCCGGTGTTTCGCTACAAGCTCGTCTGTTTCGTCATTGCCGGAGCGCTGTGCGGGCTTGCCGGCGCGCTGTTGGCCAATCACACCAATTTCATCAGCCCGGCGATGATGTTCTGGACCCGCTCGGGCGATCTCATGGTCATGGTGGTGCTCGGCGGGCTGGCCACGCCGTTCGGCCCGCTGATTGGCACGGTGACTTATCTGCTGCTGGAGGAAGCGCTGTCGCGCGTCACCGAATATCCCGGCCTGTTCCTCGGACCGACGCTGCTTTTGGTCGCGATCTACCTGCACGGCGGTATCGCCGGCCTGTTGGAAAGGCGCGAGTCGTGACCGAACCGCTGCTGCAGATCGAACGGCTGATCAAGCGCTTCGGCGGTGTCGTCGCCTCCGACGCCATCACGCTCGACATTCCGCGCGGCGAATTCCACGCCATCATCGGCCCGAACGGCGCCGGCAAGACCACGCTGATCGGGTTATTGGCCGGCGAAATCGCTCCGCAAAACGGTACCATCCGGTTCGATGGCGGCGATATCACTGCACTATCGGCCGCTCGCCGCAGCCACCTCGGGCTGGCGCGCTCGTTCCAGATCACTTCGCTGTTCCGCGATTTCACCGCGCTCGACAATGTCGCGCTCGCCGTGCAGGCGCGTTGCGGCCACTCGTTCCGCTTCTGGAGCGACGCGCGGCGCGACGCCGGCTTGCGCGCGCCGGCGCAGGCCGCGCTCGAGCGCGTCGGGCTCGGCGCGCGCGCCGCTATGCGCGTCGATAGGCTCAGTCACGGCGAGCAGCGCCAGCTCGAGATCGCCATGGCGCTCGCCACGCGGCCGCGGCTTCTGCTGCTCGACGAGCCGATGGCCGGCATGGGCCCGGATGAATCCGCGCGCATGGTGGCGATGCTGCGCGAGCTCAAAGGCGGCATCACCATTCTGTTGATCGAGCACGATATGGAAACCGTGTTCGCACTCGCCGACCGCATCACCGTCCTGGTCTATGGCCGCGTCATCGCGTCGGGCGATCCGGCGAAAATTCGGGCCGACGCCGCTGTGCGTGAGGCTTATCTCGGTGAGCAGGAGGCTACCCGTGGCTGAGCCGCCGCTGCTCGAAGTGTCCGACATCGAGACCAGCTACGGCCAAAGCCGCGTACTGTTCGGTATCTCGTTTGCCATCGCGCCCGGCGAAATGGTCTCGCTGATGGGGCGCAACGGCATGGGCAAGACCACGACCGTGCGCTCGATCATGGGGCTGACGCGGGCGACGGCGGGCTCGATCCGCTTCGCCGGCGAGGACATCCGCGATCTGCCGGCCTATCGCGTCGCAAAACTCGGCATCGGCCTGGTGCCGGAAGGCCGCCAGGTTTTTCCCAATCTCACCACCCGCGAAAACCTCGTCGCTACCGCCGCCAACCGCGCTGCCGCCGGCGAGCCGTGGACGCTCGAAAAAGTGCTGGCGCTGTTTCCGCGGCTTGCCAGCCGCGCCGGTACCATGGCGAACCTGCTGTCGGGCGGCGAGCAGCAGATGCTGGCGATCGGCCGCGCGCTGATGACCAATCCGCGCCTCCTCATCCTCGACGAAGCGACCGAAGGGCTGGCGCCGCTTATCCGCGACGAGATCTGGCGCTGCCTGCAAAGCCTGCGCGCCTGCGGCCAATCGATCCTGGTCATCGACAAGAACGTCGAGGCGCTGACCCGCATCGCCGACCGCCACACCATCATCGAGCGCGGCCGCGTGGTGTGGACCGGAAATTCAAGCGACTTAGCAAGCGCGATCGATGTTCAGCACCGCTATCTCGGCATCTGAGCGCGCATGGTTACTTTTTGGTCGTTCATTGTTAATCGAAGTTTCGATTTATTTACCATGCCGCTTCTGTTATTAGAACGTGCCTCGGCGGCAAATAAAGCAGACAGAGGCACCCCATGTTGAACCAGATGCGGCGTTTCCTGAAAGACCAATCCGGCGCGGCGGCGATCGAATACGGACTTCTCGCCTCCGGCATTTCGGTGGCCATCATTCCTTCGGTCAAGAACGTCGGCCAGCAGCTGGTCAACGTCTTCACCACCCTCCAGAACGCGATCTAAATCATCGGCCGGCGAAGGCGTTTTGCTCAAACGCCTTCCGTCACCGGCAGCGTCAGCGCCGACGGATACTGCGCCGCGTGGTAGATCGTGTCGGCGCCGATCTTGTTGGGTACATAATAGTGCGTCCACAGCACGTCGGTGACCGCCGAGTCGCCGTTGACGATCTCCAGCCTGATCCGATTGCCCTTCTTGAAACGATGCGCCATCGGCTCGACGCTGATGTCGAAGCGGTAGATTTTTCCCGGCTCGATCGGCGTCGGATCGCTATGGCTGTGATACGGCTCCATCTCGCTCGATTTGTTGGGATCGAGCGCGCGATGCGAAGCGCGCAGCCAGCCCTTGGTGATCCAGTATGACGCCGGATTGAGCCCCTTGGCGCGCTCGTCGGCCGCTTGCGGCATCTGCTCGGAAAGTTTTACGAAAAAATCCATGTCGTCGCGGCTCGACGACGCGTGCAGCACGAGCTTGATCGGGCCCGCGATCTCCACATCCTTGTCGAGCGGCTCTGTGGTGAAGGTCAGCACGCGGCGCGCCGGATCGGGCTGGCTGTTCGGCCCAAAACCGACGACGCCCAGCATCCAGCCCGGATTGGGATAGCTGTAAGACGTCTTCTCCTCGCCGGACGCGGCCGCGCGCGACAGCGTGCCGTCGTTGAGCGAGGTCACGCTGCCGGATTTTTCCGCGCTCAAATGCCAGGTCACGTAGCGCAGGCCGAGCGGCGGCCAGGTTTCGGCAGCGCGCACCGCGTCGGCGCCGCGCACGAAATACTCGACCGCGGGACGCTTCGCATAGTCCGTCTCCTCGCCTTTCAGATAATGATCGTAGAACGGCAGCAAGAGCTTTTCGTGCAGCTCCGGACTGTTGAACTCTTTGTTGGCGACGAAGGCGTTGATCGGCCCGATCATTTTCAGTTTCTTCGGTCCCTTGGCGCGGCGGAAGCCGTCGATATTGCCGCGGGTGTGCAGATCGACCTTGCCCCAGACGCCGACCGAATAAAGCGGCACCTCGATCTCGTGCAAGCGCTCGGCCGCGCTTCGCTCGCGCCAGAAATCGTCGTAGGTCGGATGTTGCTGAATAAGCAGGTTCAAATCGCAGGTCTGCTCGCGCGGATGCTCGCCGTTGGCCGGATGGCGGTTGATGATGCGATTCTGGTTCCACCAATAGCTGCCGAAGAAATCGCCCAATATGCCGCCCTGATAGACCGAGGCGCGATACGGATCGTTGAGCCCGTCGAAGGCGGCGATGCAGGCGAGCGACGGCGGTTTTTGAATCGCCATCCACCATTGCGACATGCAGAAATAAGACTGCCCGATGCCGCCGACCTTGCCGTTCGACCACGATTGATGGCCAAGCCATTCGACAACGTCGTAAAGGTCTTTCTGCTCGTTCCTGTCGAGCAGGCGGAATTCGCCGCCCGACTTGCCGCAGCCGCGAATGTCCATATGCGCGTAAACGTAGCCGCGCCCGACATACAATTCGATCGGCCCGGTCTCGCGCCAGAGAAATTGCGGCGTCGCCGGCAGCGTGTTGTTGTCGTAGCGATACGGCGACGGCGCCAACACCACCGGAAACGGCCCCTCGCCCGCCGGCATGTAGAGCGCCACCGCGATCTCGACGCCGTCATGGACACGAATTTTGACTTCGCGCGGCTTCAACTGGTCTGCCATCGATTTCCCCGGTACGCGTGATCAAACGCAAACATGAGGGACGGAGCATAGGGAGAGAGTACGAAGCGAGCAACGTGAGCGCGGTTGAAGAGGCAGGTTCTTCATCCGTCCCCGCATAGCGGGGACGGAAAGTGGCGGAAGCCTCGGTAGCGTTCAGGCCTGAATCGTTATATTTGGGAACGACCAATTGCAGGCGGCGGGGCAAGGCACGATGAGCGGCACCGAGATCGACATGCGGCTATTCGCCAAAAAGGCCGGCACCAGCCTCAATTTTCCGGCCGGCAGTGTCGTCTTCAACAAGGGCGATCCCGGCGACTGCATGTACGTCGTGCAGTCCGGCGTCATCGAGATGGTGATCGGCGACCGCGTCATCGAAGTGTGCGGCGCCAACGAGGCGATCGGCTTCATGTCGATGATCGACGAAGCGCCGCGCTCCTCCACCGCGCGCGTCAAGGAGGCCTGCGAGGTCTCGGTCCTCGACCGCCGCAAATTCCGCTTCATGATCGACGAGGTGCCGAATTTCGCGCTCTATATCATGGGCGCCATGGCGCGCCGCATCCGCGGCATGGGCCAAGCGATGTGACCTCAATTAATTGATATTGACCAGCGCGCCGCCGTCGACCGGCAGCGCCACGCCGGTGATGAAATTCGCCTCGTCGGAAGCGAGAAACAGCGCGGCGTTGGCGACGTCCCAGGCGGTGCCCATCTTGTGGCGCAGCGGCACCCGCGCATCGCGGGCGGCCGCGACCTCGGCGCGGCTCTTGCCGCTGACCCTGGCGCGGGTGTCGACCGCCATCGGCGTGTCCATCAAGCCGGGCAGGATGACATTGGCGCGCACGCCGAATTCCGCATTCTGGATGGCGACCTGCTGGGTGAACGCGATCATGCCGGCCTTGGTCGCCTTGTAGGCGACATAGGGATAGTTCTCCAAAGCGGAGATCGACGAGATCATGAGGATGACGCCGGAGCGCTGCGCGCGCATCGCCGGCAGCACATGCTTGGCGGCCATGATGGCGCCGCGCAGGTTGATGGTGGCGATGCGGTCGAATGCGGCTTCGGTGAATTCGTCAAGCGGCGCGTCGCCGCCGGCGATGCTCAAGCCGACGTTGTAGTGCAGGATATCGACGCGGCCCCAACGCTGCCGCGCCGCCTCGACCATCGCCTTAAGCGTCGCCTCGCGGGTTACGTCGGCTTCGAAGGCCGCGCATTCGCCGCCGCCGCCCGCTTGGCGCGCCATCGCCGCCGTTTCCTCGGCGGAGGCGAGATTGTTGTCGACGGCCAAAACCTTGGCGCCCTCCTGCGCGAACCGCAAAACCGTGGCGCGGCCATTGCCCATGCCCTCGCCCGGCGACTGACCGGCGCCGACCACGATGGCGATCTTGTCTTTGAGACGCATTGCGGACCTGACGGCGTTAGCGGACGTCCAGCACGTAGTCGGCGCCGACGGAGCCGCTGACAGTGCAGGGTCCTTGGAACGTATCGATTCTCGATTCATGCCACCATGCCTGACAGACCAGAGTCTCTTTCACACGGGCCTGAATCGTAACGCCATCCCTGCTGCGTGCGTCTTCCTGGGAACAGGTCGCCGTCGTGTCCTGGCCGGGCTGCACGGTCACGTTCTGTCGCGGCATGCAGTTGTAGTTCGGCGTGAAAACCGTGATTATCAACGCCTCGGACCGCGGATTGTGAACGCGGATGTTCAACGGGCCGGAGTTGGCAAAGAAGATGCGAAAAGCCCCGCCTTGCGGCGTGATGGTGCAGGCATTGCCGCCGGCATTGTCGACCCGAATGCCATTTTGGCTGGTGATGTACGGATAACAGATGACCGCGAAGCCGTCGGGGGTGCGGACCTGCACGCCCGCCGTGCCGCTGGGCGGATTGACCGAGCATGTCACCGCACGCGATTGGCCGCTCGGCAGCGGCGTTTTACTTTTGAGGTCGCAATTGGGAAGAGGATCCAATAGGACGGCGTCGCCACGCTGATTGACGAAATCGAGCCGCACCTGCGTCGCGTGGGCGCTGCAGACGGATGCGAGCAGACCGATGGCCGCAAGCATGGCCTTGGACGATGTCATGGATTCCCCCGGCGCAGATCTTGATTCGCCTCATGCGTGAAATCATAGAATGCTGCATTGCCGGCCAGCAAGTAACCGCACAGGGCGAGGCTTCCGCTACGTCCCGGTGGAACCGCAGTATCGATAGTCGTGTTGTCAATCCAATGAGGCTGGGCCGATACCTCGGCTCGAAGGAGACCGCGATGCAAACGACGAGATTTGGGCGGATGGCGCTGGCGAGGATTTTCGTGGCCGGATGGGTGGCCTTCTTCAGCGCGGCAGTCGCACATGCACAACCGCTTTATGCCAACCCACCACCGCCACAGCCAGGACCGACCTTCAATCCATCGACGCCTTACACTGTGCCTCAATCGCCCGAGACCCCCGTTTCACCGGGACTGCCAAACGCCCTTCCGAGATCCGAGGCGGTCTCGCCGTCGGGTGGCAGTCCACCCGGCGCGGTCGCGCGCGCTCATCCGCGGCCGGTGACAGCGACGGCGACAGCCAACGTCGCGAAAACGCACGAGGGCCGATACAGCCCTCGGCCTCACCGTCGGAATTGGAGCCGCGCAAGTCAAACCGCCCATATGGAGGGTCTTTGGACGGCACGTCGATTGACAGTTTCGGACAGCGGTTGGGGAGTGTGCGGTGCATTCGAATCTGCGAACAGATGTAATGCCGAGTGGAGTCCTCGTTCGCATCGATGCGGGTGCATCGTGAGATAAAGCAAGTAGCCCGGATTGAGCGCAGCGAAATCCGGGAACGATCGCGCCGCCCAGACGCCGATCCCGGATTTCACTCCGTTCAATCCTGGCTACGCGTGCTCAATCCATCCTACGCGGCGCTGACGATATCTCCCCACCTCCCCTGGAGGGGGAGGTCGACGCGCAAAGCGCGGCGGGTGGGGTGACAGCGTCGATGGGCGTTCGGTCTAGCGGCATCGCCGCGCACCCCACCCCGCCGCCTGCGGCGGTCGACCCTCCCCCTGCAGGGGAGGTTGAAGGATGCACATAGCCAGCATGGAGCGAGGCGCAATGCGGCACTCTTTCGGCAATGTCGTTCCCGGATTTCGCTATCGCTCCTTCCAGGCTACGCTAGCTTGCCCGAGATGCACTTAAGGAGCCTTACGCGCATCTCATCCCACATTTTGCTGTGATGCGCTTTCCGGTGGTCATTAGCGCAAAGCGCAGCAACATTGGCTACAACATCTTTCCCGCCCTCAAAAAGGGGAACGATGTGGTGAGTTTCGAGATAGATATTACCATTAGCCATTTCAAAGCCCCGCTCGCCGCAGTACTCACAATTTCCGCCAGCTCGGCTTAAGGCTTGGTCGCGTATCTCGCGTTCTCTTACAAAGGTAGAACCCGAAACATCCCGTCTCTTAGGCTCGTCCCCACCGCCTTCAGCAACTGAATATTGGTCAACGAACCGCACCGGCGTTGCGCCACGCACGACAGTCCATTCTCCCGTCCGTTGATTGTAGTTAGTCACGGCCCAATCAGCAGTATCGAGGCTCCGTTTCGCTGCTCGCTCATCGGTAGGCCTTTTCCTATCGAGGAGGATTACTTTAACTGGTAGACCATTCTCGTATGCATCTCGGGCATCGCGATCCATTCTCCGCGCTCGCGCCTTTCGTGGGCCAGTTTCTTTATCAGCGCGTTTACGTAGGTTGTGCCGCTGCATCCATTTGTCGTTTTCCGAGAGCATATTTTCAATCCAAAGATTGAACACCACAACTTTCCCCGGTTGAAAAAAGGACCATGCATAACAGTGTGATGGGTTATCTGATCTCTCCCAATCGCTAATGTCGACACTAGCCTCGCGCACGCAGTCGATAATACGTCGAAGCGTCTTCGGTCGAAATTCAGATAATGCCTGCATGCCAAACGCTCCCGTCGAAAGGTCAATGCATCTGATGCCACATAGTGTATCTAACAGGACATGGGTGTCCTGACCCTGGTTAGCCAGCACGCAACCGCAGGCGTGTCTGAGCGCGTGCGGGCGCGCCAAAAATGGTAAGAAATTGGTCGGAGCGGCAGGATTTGAACCTGCGACCCCCTCGTCCCGAACGAGGTGCTCTACCAGGCTGAGCCACGCTCCGACTGACGCGGCTTATACAAGCCGGGTTCTGTAGCCGCAAGCGCTTCCGGTCCGCGCCGGTCGCGCTTGCGTGCTCCCGCTATTTAGGCACTGATCCTCCGCCATGACAGCCCCATTGGTGACCCGCGTGTCGAGGGCCGATGCCGCCGCCGTTGGCGACGCGGTGCACTGCCTCAAGGCCGGCGGGCTGGTCGCGTTTCCGACCGAGACGGTTTACGGCCTCGGCGCCGATGCCACCGACGGCCGGGCGATCGCGCGGCTCTATGAGGCCAAGGGCCGGCCGGCGTTCAATCCGTTGATCGCCCACGTGGCCGATCTGGCCGCGGCGCGGGCGCTGGCGCGGTTCGAAGCGGAAGCCGAAAAACTTGCCGCAGCGTTCTGGCCGGGACCGCTGACGCTGGTGCTGCCCAAGACCGCCGGCTGTCCGGTGGCGGAGCTGGCGACCGCGGGGCTCGACAGCATCGCGGTGCGCGTACCCCATCACCCGGTGGCGCAAAAAATCCTTGCCGCGTTCGGCCGGCCCATCGTGGCGCCGTCGGCCAACCGCTCCGGCCACGTCTCGCCGACCACGGCGGCGCACGTGCTCGCCGATTTACGCGGGCGCATCGATCTCATCGTCGACGGCGGCTCTACTCCGGTCGGCGTCGAATCCACCATCATCGCCTGCCTCGGCGAGCCGATGCTGTTGCGGCCCGGCGGCCTGCCGCGCGAAGACATCGAACATGTGCTGGGGCGACCGTTGGCCGAGCCGCCCGCCGGTATCGCGCCGGAGGACGATGCGCCGCTCGCGCCCGGCATGCTCGCTTCGCATTATGCGCCGCGCACGCCGCTGCGGCTGGATGCGCGTCGGGTCGACAGCGGCGAAGCCCTGCTCGCATTCGGTCCGACGCTTGCCGAGGGCGCGGCGAGCGCCGCGCAAGTCCTCAATCTCTCGGAGCGCGGCGATTTGATCGAGGCGGCGGCCAATCTGTTCTCGCATTTGCGCGCACTCGACGCCGCGGGCGCAAAATCGATCGCGGTGATGCCGATCCCCCACGACGGGCTGGGCGAAGCCGTCAACGATCGGCTGGCGCGCGCCGCCGCGCCGCGCTGAACGGCCGCGCCGCAGTTTGAATTGCAGGACGCGCCTTTATCGTTTCGGCAGCCGTTCGAAGGTCGGCAAGCCGTCGGGGATTTGGTGGAACGCCTGCTTGTCGATGGTGTAGATCGCCATCTGCGGGCCGCCAAAAAGGCTTGGCTCGTCGAGCGTGCCGACTTTCAAGATCACGGCGGCCAGGCCCGGCCGACGCGTGGCCAGATGGGTGCCGCATTCGGCGCAAAATTCCCGCGTCACCGCGCGGTCAAGATCGCTGCGGGTAAATTGCTTGGGTATTTCCGCGGTGTAACTGAAGCCGTCGGGCGGCATGAGCATGAACATGTTCGGCGAGCCGCCGCTGATATATTGGCATTCGCGGCAGTGGCATTGCGCTTTCAGCATCGGCTCGCCCTCGGCCACATAGCGCACCTTGCCGCAATAGCACCCGCCTTCCAGCTTCATGGCGTTCTCCCTGATGCGAGTATGGCCGCTCGTGGACAGCGCGCAAGTGGGACATGATTTCCAGCCGAGCCACGAGGCGATGAAGGACGCGCTTGCGCGGCGTTTGCCCGGCTGTCATCTATGGGGTGTAACCTCGTTTGCCTGGACCTGTTCCGATGCTCGATAAGCCGCCAATTAAGCAAGCCAAAAAGCTCGACCCCGCGCTCCTCGCGCGTTTTGCCGCAATCGTTGGCGAGAAATTCGCCATCACCGATCCGGACCTGCAGGCGCCGTATCTGGTCGAGATGCGCAACATGTTCCAGGGCCACACGCCGGTGGTGTTGCGGCCGGCCTCGGTCGCCGAAGTGTCGCAAATTCTCAAGCTCGCCAACGACACCGGCACGGCGATCGTGCCGCAGGGCGGCAATACCGGCCTAGTTGGCGGGCAGATCCCGCTGCACAACGAGATCGTGCTCTCGCTCAACCGCATGGATCGCATCCGCGAAGTCGATCCGACCTCCAACACCATCACCTGCGAGGCCGGCGTCACGTTGCAGCGCACGCGGGAGGCCGCGGCTGAAGTCGACCGGCTCTATCCGCAACTCTTGCCGTCGGAAGGCACCTGCACCATCGGGGGCAATCTTTCCACCAATGCCGGCGGCACGGCGGCGATCGCCCACGGCATCGCGCGCTCGCACGTGCTCGGCATCGAGGTGGTGCTGGCCGACGGCCGGGTGATGAACAATCTCAACAAGCTAAAAAAGGACAACACCGGCTACGACCTGAAAAACCTTTTCATCGGCGCCGAAGGCACGCTCGGCATCATCACCGCGGCGGTGCTTCGGCTAGTGCCGCGGCCACGCTCGGTGGAAACCGCCTTCGCCGGCATCAAATCGCCGGAAGCGGCGCTGGAGCTGCTCGGCATCGCCACCGAGCGCACCGCCGGCGGCGTCACCTCATTCGAGATCATGACCCGGCGCGGCATCGAGCTCGTGCTCGAGCACGGCGCCGGCTGCCGCGATCCGCTCTCGACGCCGCACGAATGGTACGCGCTGATCGAATTGTCCTCGCAGCAGCGCGAAGGCTTGCGCGAGGTGATGGAAGAGATCCTCGCCGAAGGCATGGAAAAGGGCCTCGTCGCCGACGCCACCATCGCCGACTCGATCGAGCAGGCCAAGATGTATTGGCGCATCCGCGAATTGTTCGGCGAGGTGCAACGCTACGCCGGCGGCTCGATCAAGCACGATGTCTCGGTGCCGGTCGCCGCGGTGCCGGCCTTCATCGCCGAAGCCAACGATGCCGTCACAAAACTCATCCCCGGCGCGCGGCCGTTGCCGTTCGGTCATCTCGGCGACGGCAACATCCACTACAACGTCACCCAGCCGGTCGGCGCCGACAAGGCCGAGTATTTGCAGCGCTGGGACGACGTCAACGCCGTGGTGTTCGCCGTCGTGAAGAAATACGGCGGCTCGATTTCCGCCGAGCACGGCATCGGCGTGGTCAAGCGCGATTTGTTGCCGTCGGTGAAGGACCCGGTGGCGTTTGCGCTGATGCGCGATCTGAAGCATCTGCTCGATCCGAAGGGGATTCTTAATCCGGGCAAAGTGCTGTAGCGAACGCGGCGATCCGCCGAGGCGTTTTGCCTCATTAAATATCGAACGCCGAGAAAGCGGCCTGCACTCCGTTGCCCATCTGTCGCTCTATAGTTGCTCAACCTGCAGCGAGAAGTTCTCCATCAACCCGCGCCGCCCGGCCGGCGTAATCGTCAGCGCGCGCCCATCGCGCACTCGTTCGATCCATTTCAATTCGAAGCAGCGGCTCGCCAACGCCGCGCCGACCGCGCCGCCGATATGCGGCCGCCGCTCCGTCCAATCCAGGCACGGCCGGCAAAACACCCGGCGCTTGCTGCGCGCGTGGGAAAGATCGACGCCGAGCTTGCTCAAGAATTCCGTGCCGGCCGGCGTCACCTCGCCGGCTTCGTCGCCGAGGATGATATGTTCGCACTCGGTCAGCCGTTCCGCGAGCCCGACGCCGAGCACGCCGGCGATATGGTCGTAACAGGTGCGGGCGTGGCGCAGCTGATCTTCCAGGCGCGATTTCGGCTGGTAGCGCGGCGGGCCTTCGAGCGCGACGTTCATGATGCTTTCCAGCATCTGCCCGACGTGCGGTCCGGCCAGGCGGTAATAGCGATGGCGGCCCTGCTTCATCAGCACCAGGAGCCGCGCCGCATGCAGCTTGCCGAGATGGCCGCTGGTGGTCTGCGGCGTCACGCCGGCGGCGTAGGCGAGTTCCGTCGCGGTGAGCGCGCGGCCGCCGAGCAGCGCGCACAGGATATTGGCGCGGGCCGGATCGCCGACCAGCGCCGCGACTTCGGCCAGTTGTGGTGCATTCGACATGTCGCGAATATGGACGCCGCGGCGCGCCATTGCTACCGGCAATGCTTCGTTCGCGGCCGAAGCAACCCGGTGAGAAAACCTGTCAGTAATCGGGTGGCAGCAAAACCATAAGCGAGAAAAGATGGCTCCAAATCATCCATTCGGAGTCCATCATGTCCTCTTATAGCCAGAGCGGGCCGGCCCCAGCATTCGCGCGATGCCGTTCGCCGTGGTGGCGTGCAGTCCTCCATCGCGCGGTCGATCGGATACGCGCCAGTCTTGCGCGCCGGCGGCAGCGTCAAGAACTACTCGAATACCTGGCCAGCGATTATCGCGCGGCAGCCGACATCGGTATAGCCAACTACTACGACCGCGGCTTGCGGGAATGGCCGGCCCGACGCGGCTAGAACAATGACGCCTGGTCGTCCGACGGTTTCGGTTTTTGCGATTTGAGCTTTTTCTCGGTCTTGGCTGGCGCAACCGCGGCGTCCGGAGCAAAACCAACCGGTGCCGGAGCAATGAGCGCCGCGGCATCGTTGGCGACGCGGTTCACTGCGGTCGAGACCGGGTAGGCTTCGAGCAGCGCATCGTCGGCCGGCGCGATCAATGCGGCGGCAACGTCGGCTTCGACATTGGCGCAGTCGAGCCACAGATCGAACGCTTCCGGCTTAACGAACACCGGCATGCGCTCATGGATGGCTGCAAGCGTGCGGTTTGCCGTCGTGGTGATGATGGCTGCGGTATCGACCTCCTCGCCGTTCGGTCCGGTCCATGTCTCGTACAGGCCGGCAAAAGCGAGCGGCGGCGCGGTGCCGTCGGCGCCGCGTTTGGCACGCACCAAATAGGGCCGCCGCGGCGCGCCGGTATTGGCAGCGGCCGGCCATTCGTAGAAGCCGTCGGTCGGGATCAGGCAGCGCCGCCGCCGCATGGCGTTGCGGAACGCAGGCTTGTCGAGCACGGTCTCGCCGCGCGCGTTGATCAGTAGCGCAAAGCCCTTCGGATCCTTCACCCAGGCCGGCAGCAGGCCCCAGCGCATCAGCGCGAATGAGCGCTTACCGTTGTCGAGGCGCACGACCGGGATCGGCTGGGTCGGCGCCACGTTGTAGCGCGGCGGGAAATTCGGCAACTCGGCGTAGCCGAACATGGCCCGGATCGCTTCCGGCGTCGAGAGGATGACATAGCGTCCGCACATGGTCTAAGAGCTAATGCCCGATTGAAGAGAATCCAGGGTGCCGGTTTCGCCGCCGACACTAACCGAAATCACGCGAGCTTCGATGAGCAACGACGAGCGATCGCGCACTTATCCAACGCGGCCGTATCTGGCGGTGAGCGCCGCCATCTTCCGCGACGGCCGGGTGCTGATCGTGCGCCGGGCGCGGCCGCCGGCCCACGGCCTTTATACGCTGCCCGGCGGCGGCGTCGAGCTCGGCGAGACCTTGGAGGAGGCCGTCATCCGCGAAGTCCGCGAGGAGACCAGCCTCGACGTCGAGCCGGTGGCGCTCGCCGGCTACCGCCAGGCCATCACGCGCGATGCCGCGGGCGGCGTCGAGCGCCATTTCGTGATTTTGCCGTTCGCGGCGCGCTGGATCGGCGGCGAGGTTGCGCTCAACGAGGAATTGGCCGAAGCCCAATGGCGCGAACCGTCGGCGCTGTCCGACTTGAAAACCACCGAAGGGCTTGAGCTGATCGTCAACGCCGCCTGGGAGCGGATTACGGCGCGGTGATGCCTCCTGCCTCAACCATGCCGCGTTGTCATGCTTGCTCGACCGTCCGCTCGACCTTTAGGTTTGCACCGCCGATGCTCCGAACATTGACCGCACTGTTGTTTGCTTTGTGCCTTGCGGCCACACCCGCCGGCGCGCAATTTTTCCAGTTCGGCCAGCCGCCGCAGCCGCCGGCGCAACCTAAACCTCAGGTCCCGGCGCAGCCGAAACCCCTGCTCCCGGGTCTGCCCAAAGGCCAGCCCCCGGGTCAGCCGCAATCGGCGCCGCCGGTGCCGCCGCAGGTCCAGTCGGCGCCCTACGACCACGACCTGGCGCGGCTTGCCGAAATCCTCGGCGCGCTGCATTTCCTGCGCGGCATTTGCGGCTCGAACGAAGGCCCCAAATGGCGCACCGAGGCGCAAGCGCTGATCGACGCCGAAGCGCCCACGGGCGACCGCCACGACCAGATGGTGGCGAGCTTCAACCGCGGCTATCGCGGCTTCCAGCAAAGCTACCGCAGCTGCACGCCGGCGGCCGGCGTCGTGATCCAGCGCTACCTCGAAGAGGGCGCCCATATCGCCCGCGAGATCACCGCCCGCTACGCCAATTAGCGCGGAAACAGCTGTCCCGCAGGCATTAACCCTGCCCCGAGGTTCGATTTTTGCCCCCGAAATCCCATGCTAGTTTGATTTCAGGACAGGGACGCCGCCGGGGTTGTGGCGAGAGAAAACAGAAAATGAGTACGGCGACACCAAATTTAGCCGCGCGCGAAGCGGTGCCCGAGCATGAGCAGAAGCGCATCGCGCTCGGTTATCTGCACGACGCCTGGATCGAGGCGTTGCATGACGGCATCGAGGGTGATTGTTTGGCGCAGACCGCGCTGTTTTTGGCGCTGGCCGAATTGACCACGACCTACGGCGAAGACGCGGCCGCCCGTTATGCGGAAAACTTAAGCGCCCGCATCCGCAACGGCGAATTCTCGGTCCAGATCTCGCGGCAATAGCCGCACCGTCCAAACCAATGTTCGCTGTCAGGCGCGCTTCGGATTGAGCGCAGTCAATCCGTAATGCCGGGTCAGCACCGCTTCGATATCGGCGGGATAGAACGGCTTTTTGAGAAAAGCCGCGCGTTGCAGGCGCACGCGCTCGGCAAGCGTTGCGTCTTGCGCCGACGACATCACCACGACGGTCATGCGCCGCTTCTCGCGCTTGAACGCGGCCAGCGTCTCCAGGCCGTCGAAGCCCGGCATGTTGTAGTCGAGAAAGACGATATCGAATTCGTGCTCGGTGGCGAGCTTGAGCGCGGCGGCACCCTCCGCGGCTTCGCTCACGTCGAAGGGGAATCGCGTCGCGCCGAGAATTTTGCGCACGATGCTGCGCATGGTCGAAGAATCGTCGACGACGAGGACGCGGCTCGGGATGCGCACCCGGATCGACCGCTCGACCAGCCGCCGCGCCTCTTCGAGCCGCGCCGGTTTTGCCGCCACCGCATCGGTCGTGAGCGGCGCGACGGCCAAATCCGGCGCCGCCAGCAGCACCAGGAACGGCGGCCCGGATTGAGCATGCGCGGCCGCGACCACTTGCGCGGTCGCAACGCCCGCGATCGCGCCGTCGATGAAGACCAGATCGGCGCCGTCGACGAGTGCCTGACAGGCCACAGCGACGCTCTTGCATGCGACGATCTCGATGGGCGCCGGTGCCGTCGAAGCCGCCTGCCGGAACATGTCATGGTCGCTCTGCGACGCCGACAGCAAAATGGCCCGCAACGACAATAACTCGTCGGTCATGCGCTCACCCCCCTGAACGCGCGCTTTCGAATTCCCGCGATCGGTCCCGTAGAACAACTTGTTTTGAAAAATAGTCCCGCGGCGCCGCCGCTACCGTGTCATTTTACATGTATCGTTGGATGATTCCCAACGCTGAGTGGTTTAGTTCGCGTTTTTGTTTGCTGACCGCATGGAAAAATCTACTGCCAATCCATGCCTTGAGGGAAATCGGCGGGTGTCCTAGATTCCAAGGCAATATTGGAAAGTTTTTGCCATGAAGGCTGCCCTCCTCCCCGACCGTGGCGTGGTCAAAGTCGCCGGTGACGGCGCACGGAGCTTTTTGCATGGGCTTGTCACCGCTGACGTTCTCGACCTCAAGCCCGGGGCGGCGCGCTTTTGCGCGCTATTGACGCCGCAGGGCAAGATCATCGCCGATTTCATCGTCACCGAGGCGCCGGCCAAGGACGGCGGCGGCTTTTTCCTCGACGTGCAGCGCGCGCTTTGCGCCGCTCTGGTTGCCAAACTCAATATCTACAAACTTCGCGCGAAAGTGATCGTCGAAGACCTCTCCGCGGTGCTCGGCATTCTCGCCGCCTGGGACGGCAGCGGCACGACCAAGCAGGGCCTGAGCTATGCCGATCCGCGGCTGCCGGCGCTCGGTTTTCGCGTGATGCTGCAACCGCATCTTGCCGCGGCAGCCGCGGCCGAGCTCGGCGCCACCTTGGTCGATGCCGGCCAATACGAGGCGCACCGCATCGCGCTCGGCGTGCCGCAAGGCGGGCTCGATTTCAGCTACGGCGATGCCTTTCCGCACGAGACCGACATGGACCAGCTCGGCGGCGTCGATTTCACCAAGGGCTGCTATGTCGGCCAGGAAGTCGTCTCGCGCATGGAGCATCGCGGCACGGCGCGCAGCCGCGCGGTGCCGGTGCGCTATGACGGGGCCGCGCCCGCACCCGGCGCCGCGGTGACGGCCGGCGACCGCCAGGTCGGCACCATGGGCTCCGCCGCGGCCGGCCGCGCGCTGGCGCTGCTGCGGCTCGACCGGGTGGCGGAGGCGATGTTACGCGGCGAGCCGCTCTTTAGCGGCGGCGTGCCGATCCATCTGGTCAAGCCGCATTGGGCGCGCTTTACCTTTCCCGGCGAAACCAAAGCCGCCGAATGAAAGCCATGAAAGCTCCCGTACACGCCGACGGCCTCGTGCGCTGTCCTTGGCCCAAGGACGATGCGCTCTATGTCGCCTATCACGACCAGGAATGGGGCGTGCCGGAATACGACGACCGCGCGCTCTACGAAAAGCTCATGCTCGACGGTTTCCAGGCCGGCCTGTCGTGGATCACCATCCTGCGCAAGCGGGAAAATTTCCGCCACGCCTTCGACGGTTTCGTTCCGGAAAAGATCGCGCGCTACCGCCCGGCCAAAATCGAGCGGCTGATGCAGGATGCCGGCATCGTGCGCAACCGCTCAAAGATCGAGGGCGCCGTGCGCTCGGCGCGGGCCTGGCTCGACATCATGGACAAGGGGCCGGGCTTTTCGAAGCTGCTGTGGGATTTCCAGGACGGCAAGCCGAAGGTCAACCACTACAAAACCACGGGCCAAGTGCCGGCGGAGACCGCGACCTCGCGCGCGATCTCCAAGGAGCTTGCGCAGCGCGGCTTCAAATTCTGCGGGCCGACCATCGTCTACGCCTTCATGCAGGCGGTCGGCATGGTCAACGATCATATTGTCACATGCCATCGCCATGAGGCGTGCCAAAAACTCGGGTCGCACGGTCGTGGCTGATACGGCGCAGCGCGCCAAGCGGGCGACGCGACCATCATCGGAGCCGCGCGCCTGGCAGCGCATGCTGTCGGGGCGCCGGCTCGATCTGCTCGATCCGTCGCCGCTCGACATCGAGCTGGAAGACATCGCGCATGGGCTGGCGCGCGTGGCGCGCTGGAACGGCCAGACCAAAGGCGCGCACATCTTTTCCGTCGCCCAGCATTGCCTGTTGGTCGAGGCGCTGGCGCGGCTGCGCGCGCCGCGGCTCGATCGCGACGGGCGGCTCGCGGTGCTGCTGCACGACGCGCCCGAATACGTGGTCGGCGACATGATCTCGCCGTTCAAGGCGGTGATCGGCGGCGACTACAAAGCTGTCGAGCTGCGCCTCCTCACCGCGATCCATCGCCGGTTCGGGTTGCCGGCGGAAGCCTCGGCCGAGATCAAAACGCTGATCAAAACCGCCGACAGCGGCGCCGCCTATTTGGAAGCCACCCGGCTTGCCGGCTTCGAAGCGACGGAAGCGCGCCGCTTCTTCGGCCGGCCGCCGGCCGTCTCCGCCACCATGGAGCGCGATTTTTTGAAACCTTGGCCCGCCGAAACGGCGGAGGCGCGCTATTTCGAGCGTATCAAGAAACTTGCTGGCGCCTGATCGTCACACTTGCGCCGTGCGCAATACCTATATGAATGTGACTGAAGCAATCGATTCCTGATGCCGATTCTTGATGCCATGATTCACGTCTGCTCGCTCGCGCGCCTGCATGAGATCGTCCAAGACACCGGCGCGCGCCATGTCGTGTCGCTGATCGGCGATGAAGGCAATGTGGTGCGGCCGGGTAGCGTCGCGCCTGAGAATCATCTGTGGCTGCGGCTGCACGATATTTCTACGCCGCTCGACGGCTACATCATGCCGGGCGAGGAACACGTCGCCGATCTGATCCGCTTCGTGCGCGGCTGGGACCGCCGTGCGCCGATGGTGGTGCATTGCTACATGGGCATCAGCCGTTCGACCGCGAGCGCCTATGCCAGCGTTTGCGCGCTCAATCCGCAGCGCGACGAAGTCGGCATCGCGCAAGCGCTGCGCCGCGCCTCGCCGACGGCGACGCCCAATATCCGCATCGTGTCGCTTGCCGACAAATTGCTCGGCCGCGGCGGCCGCATGGTTGCCGCCATCGAAACCATCGGCAGGGGAAATCTTGCCGAGGAAGCCGCGCCGTTCCGGCTGGAGCTTGAGTGATCAGTCGTCCGACGGCGGCGCCGTCGCGACCGCTGTGGCCGGCGTCGGCGCCGGTGCCATGTCGCGCTTGACGCTGGCGCCCGCGATCCCGGCGCGCGGATTGCGCTGATAGAAGTCGCAATAGGCGAACGACAGGCCCGAGATCGAGCCGCGGAAGCTGCGGTAGTCGATTTTCTGCACCCGAAAGCACGGCTCGATCGGCAAGCCGGCGAGATGCGCGCACATCGCATTGCTGCTGACTTTGATGGTGCCGGCCGGCAGCGCGGCGAAGCGCACCTGGCTCTGGCCGCCCGGCCGGATGGTGCCGACCACGGAGCCGTCGGAGAAGATGCGGCCCATGCCGACGGTGCCGTCGAAGCAGGTATAGCTGAACAGCTTGCCGACGACGAAGGCTCTGGCCTGCTCCGGCGCCAGCTCCTCGGCGACGGCCGAAGCGGCCCCCACCAGGAACGCACAGACGATAGCCACGCGCAGCAACATGGGCGACTCCACGATCAACGTGCGAGCGACGTTAACAAAATTTCTTAACGGTCCCCTTACCATACTGCCCCCAATCGTCCCCAACTTTATGGCCAAATCGCGGACGACTTTACCCGATCTTAACCACGATCCGGCCACGCACCTGCCCCTCGACGATGCGCCGGCCGGCGTCGATGACGTCGCCGAGCCCGATCTCGGTGGTCATCGCCGCGATCTTGTCGCGCGGCAAATCCCGCTCCAGGCGGTGCCATGCCAGTTGCCGCAGCGGCAGCGGGCACATCACCGAATCGATGCCCAGGAGCGACACCCCGCGTAGGATGAATGGCGCCACCGAAGTCGGCAAGTCCATGCCGCCGGCCAGCCCACAGGCGGCGACGGCACCGCCGTAACGCGTCATCGACAGCACATTGGCGAGCGTCGTCGAGCCCACCGCATCGATGCCGCCGGCCCAGCGCTCCTTGGCGAGCGGCCGCGCCGGGCCGCTGAGCTCCTTGCGGTCGATGATTTCCGTGGCGCCGAGCCCCTTGAGATAGTCCGCTTCCGCCGGCCGGCCGGTCGAGGCGGTCACTTGGTAGCCGAGCTTGGCGAGGATCGCGATGGCGACCGAGCCGACGCCGCCGGCGGCGCCGGTGACGATGATCGGGCCGCGGGCCGGCGCGATGCCGGCGCGCTCCAGCGCCATCACCGAGAGCATCGCGGTATAGCCCGCGGTGCCGATCGCCATGGCCTCGCGCGCGCTGATGTTTTGCGGCAGCCGCACCAGCCAATCGCCTTTGACTCTCGCCTTCTGCGCATAGGCGCCGAGATGGGTCTCGCCGAGGCCCCAGCCGTTGAGCACGACTTTGTCGCCCGGCTCCCAGGCCGGGTGTGACGAAGATTCAACAGTGCCGGAAAAATCGACGCCGGCGATCATCGGGAAGCGGCGCACCACCGGCGCCTTGCCGGTGACCGCGAGGCCGTCCTTGTAGTTCAGCGTCGACCATTCGACGGCGACGGTGACGTCGCCGTCCATCAGGTCTTTGTCGTCGAAGTCGGTGAGCCGGACTGTTTGCCCGGCTTCGCCCTTGTCGATGACGATGGCTTTGAAAGTCCCCATGCCAAGTCTCCGCTCAAGCCGGCGCGGCGGCGACGCGCTCGACCGGTTTCTCGACGATCGGCAGGTTGATCAGCGCCGAGAGCACGCCGAACAGGATCGCGAGCCACCACACCACGGTGTACGAGCCGGTACGGTCGAACGCGATGCCGCCGAGCCAGACGCCGAGGAAGCCGCCGACCTGGTGGCTGAAGAAGGCAAAACCCGCCAAGGTCGCCAGCCATTTGGTGCCGAACATCAGCGCGATGATGCCGTTGGTCGGCGGCACGGTGGAGAGCCACATCAGGCCCATGATCGCGGCGAAGATCAGGCACGAGACCGTTGTGACCGGAAATGAGATGAACGCCAGGATGGCCGCGGCGCGGATGAAATAGATCATCGAGAGCAGATAATGCTTCGGCATGCGGTCGCCGAGCCAGCCGGCGGTGACCGAGCCGATGATGTTGAAGAGCCCGATGGTGGCGATGGTCCAGCCGCCGACCTGTGCCGAGAGCCCACGATCGACCAGATAGGACGGCATGTGCACGGTGATGAACTGCAGTTGGAAGCCGCAGGTGAAGAAACCGAGCACGAGCAGAAGGTAGGAGCGATGGGCAAAGGCCTCGCCGAGCGCCTGCCTGAGCGACTGGGTCGAAGGCTTCTCCGTCGTCAACGTCGTCGGCGGCGTGGCCAGTGCCAGCGACAGCGGCAGCACGCCCAGCATGCTGACGGCGAAGATGACGAGTGTCTGTTGCCAGCCGAACGTGTCCATCAAAACGACCGCAATCGGCGAATAGAGGAATTGACCGAACGATCCGGCCGCGGTGCCGAAGCCAAACGCGATCGAACGATATTCCTTCGGCAAGATCTTGCCGAACGCCGCGAGAATGACGGGGAACGAGCAACCGGCCAGACCGAAACCGATCAACACGCCGGCCGATGCATCGAGCAGCGGCGCGCTGGTGGCGTGCGACATCAGCACCAGGCCGGCCGCATAAAGCATGGCTCCGACACAGACGACCCGGATGGTGCCGAAGCGGTCGGCGATCATGCCGCCGAGCGGCTGGCCGATGCCCCACAGCAGATTTTGCAAAGCCAGCGCGAACGCGAACACGTCGCGGCCCCAATGATTGGCGCTCGACAGCGGCGTCAGGAAAAAGCCCAGCGTCGAACGCGGACCGAAAGCGATCAGCGTGATCAGGCAGCCCATGCCGATCACCAGCGCCGGCGTGCGCCAAGTAGCGACCATGGTGCCGGCCACGGCGCCAGGCATGACGCCGGATCCGGAAGGAGTGAGCCGGTTTTCGCTGGTGGTCATGGCCGCCCCGGTCAGTGCGCGAACTTCGAAAAGCCGCGCAATATAGAGCGGCAGGGCTGATCGCCCAAACGAAATCTACCCCGCGTTGAACCGTTCAATGCATGGCTGGCCCGCGCCATGGGTCAGAGTTTGCCAGGGTCCGCGACACTGGATATGGGTTCTCTGCAGCCGACGCTATTTTGGTAACGAGTGCTACCGATGTCGCTTTATTGCCCCGACGCCTTTGTCTCGCCGCTTGAAGTCGAAGAAGTGGTGACGCGCACGCTCAAGGAAGACCTCGGCCGCGCCGGCGATATCACGTCGATCGCAACGATACCGGAGGACACCAGCGGCCGCGCCGTCGTCGTCGCGCGCAAGCCCGGCGTGGTCTCAGGCCTGCCGCTGGTCGAAGCGGCGTTCCGCCGTCTCGATCCGGCGATCGAGATAAATCCCCATGGCCGCGATGGCATGGCGATCGGCGCCGGGACCAAATTGATGACGATCGCCGGCAATGCGCGCGCGATTCTGTCCGCCGAGCGTACCGCGCTCAATTTCCTCGGCCATATGTCCGGCATCGCCACCGCGACGGCCGCTTTCGTGGCGCGCATCGCCCACACCAAGGCGCGCATCATCTGCACGCGCAAGACCACGCCGGGGCTCCGGGCGCTGGAGAAATATGCGGTGCGCTGCGGCGGCGGCTTCAATCACCGCTTCGGTCTCGACGACGCGGTGCTGATCAAAGACAACCACATCGCGGTCGCCGGCGGCATCCGTGCCGTGCTGACGCGCGCCAAGGCGGCGATCGGGCATTTGGTGAAGATCGAGATCGAGGTCGATTCGCTCGATCAGCTCAAGGAAGTGCTGGATGTCGGCCTGGCCGACGTGGTGCTGATCGACAATTTCGATCTCGATGCCATGCGCAAGGCCGTGGCCATGGTGGCGAGCCGCCTCGTCATCGAAGCCTCAGGCGGCATCACGCTGGACAGCGCCGCGGCGATTGCCGAAACCGGCGTCGATTATCTCAGCTCCGGCGCGCTCACCCATTCGGTGCAGAATCTCGATATCGGTCT
>Ga0210395_10000943_pt1 | contig 22441 bp, 19 predicted proteins | sample IncBWH4OmetaG_FD_150861 | JGI IMG/M metagenome (GOLD analysis project Ga0210395, IMG submission 150861) | Forest soil microbial communities from Barre Woods Harvard Forest LTER site, Petersham, Massachusetts, United States - Inc-BW-H-4-O ...
GCAGACTGATCAGGCAGCGATATCGAAGAGCTTGTTGACGAACTGGATTTCGCCCTCGACTTTAGGTTTGCACAGGAAACAATGGCGGCGCCGAATCATATGCGTGGCATTGGGAAGAACCATCGCTGCCCTCCGATATTCCCTGCCGATGGCTGATGCTGTCAGGACACAGAGGCCCAAAACTATGCATATCGCCAGCGCTATCGGCGGGCCCCACGCGTAGACCACTGCAGTGATCATCCCCGCAAAAGCAAGTACCAGATGGGTGACTCTGTCATTTACACCGTAGCGAATCGCCATATACAGGAGCATCATCCAGAAAAAGGCACCTGCTAAGGGAAGTGAGCTTGCGTAGCGCCTGATAAGCGGTTGATGATCACGCTGCCATACTGAGCGCAATCGCTAAACTTTTGCGAAAATCGTTCAATGTCGTAGCTCTGGCCTCGAATGGCGTAGCCGCTCTCGATGCGATCCTGAGGCTCGAACTCGATTTGGTCGTCTTGGACATCTCGATGCCCGGCCTGAGTGGGATCGAAGTCGCACTCGAGCTAAGGAAGCGATCCAACAAGGTCAAGATCGTGTTTCTCTCAACGCATGAGGACTCGGGCTTTGTGAGGGCTTGTCTTGCCGCGGGAGGTCAGGGCTATGTCACCAAGAAGTTCCTGGGTTCGGATCTGATTCCGACAATTGATGCGGTGCTTGCTGGACATGTATTCGTCTCCCGTTTCCCTTCGCAGCAGGACGTGCCTTAAGGGGGTCAACCCCGTTTTCCGGGAACAATGGCAGAACGTGTCTCAGGACTAGACACGCTATTGCCGGTTGAGAATCGCGTGGAGCATCGCCACCTCCACCTTTTTCTGGTCTGCCTGGGAAAGATTCGCCGGAGTGATGTCGATCTCCACTTTGTTCATAACTCCCGAGAATCCAAACCGCGACTGGTAGTCAGCACTCACTGGCGACGCTGAGTCCATGCCGGTGTCGAAGGTTTCGTCGGCGGAAAACGCCGCCCATTCTGTCTTGTCGACCCGGCCTTCAGCGTACGCACACTGTTCCGTGTTCCGACCAGTTCTCAGTTGCGAAAATCCTCTCAAAAAGAGGCAATGTGGTTCACGTGAGGATCTATAAAAGAAGTTCGCAATTAGGCCTGAATCAATCGAGATGCGAGCCTTGTCTCTCGGAAGCATTAGCGATCCCGATGATTTCGGAGTCAGCCATATTCCGCTATTGTGCGCCACTTTTGGCTCTTGGCTTCCGGCTAAGTTTCGAAGCGATCCGGTCACGGATGAGGAGCTTATATGGGTGACCGAGTGGGAAAGATCAGGCGGAAGCGTTTGGAGCTAAGGAAGTCGCTTAATGCCCGCCAAGTCTGCTTTTGAGTTACTTCAATTCTCAAATATTGCTTACAGGGTCAAGCACTCATCCAAGATGGGCTCAAGTTCAAATCGCGGGTTCGGGCAGTTGGGGTTTCTCAGGCTGGATTGGTCAATCAGCGCATCGGCGATTTGTCGCCGGTTGAGAAACGCGTAAGCAGTTTTATTGCGACGTTCGCATTTGGCTAGCAGCCGCCGACACATAAACCACTGCGAGGGCTACGACGAGAACCTGCGCTTCTCGCTGTGGTTTATCGACCTATCGTAAGTTCCATTTGCACCAAAGAAAAATACCGAAGCCGGGCAAATGCAGAAAGGGCCCGCCATTCCCGCACACGGTACCACTGCCAATTTGAAGAGCTCATCGGATGCATGTTACAAGTTCTCTTTATGTTGCAGAGCAAAGCGGAGGAGGGCATTGGTACCCTCGATTCCCAGCTTTCGACACGCGTTGACGCGATGGTTTTCGACCGTTCTGTAGTGAATGGAGAGTTCGTCCGCAATCTCCTTGCTCGCCTTACCTTCCGTTATCATTTTCAGAACTTTGCGCTCGGTTGGCGTGAGACGGCCAAGCATGGAGTCAGCGGAAGAGGGTACTTTATGCCGCCTCTCCATCACCTGTGCTGCAATCGCAGAGCTGATATAGGTGCGTTCGCTGACGACGCTCTCGATTGCGGCAGCGATTTCCTGCATTGCGCTCTCTTTCAGAAGGTAACCCTTTACCCCCAACTTCATCGCTGCATCGAATACCTTCTCGTCGTTATGCAATGTCAGAAAGATGATCTTGGTTGGAAGCTTCAGCCTGCCCGTTTCTCTGGCGACAGCAAAGCCATCGAGCTTCGGCATATCAATATCGAGAATGGCTAGGTCAGGCTGCAGGTTCTGGATGTATGCCAGCGCCTTCTCTCCGTTTGGTGCCTCACCAACAACGATGTTGCGCCGGTCTTCCTCAACCGACATCTTGAGACCCCTGAGAACTACGGGATGATCATCGGCCAGGACAATGCGAATTTGTTCAGCCATGCCGGTTTCATCTTACGGGTATTTCCATATGGACGATAGTGCCATGTCCTGGTTCGGAATGTACCTTAAGAACTCCACTGAGAAGGGCTGCTCGTTCCGCCATTCCTGTTAAACCGAATCCGCCCCGGGCAGAATCACTGATACGACTGCCGGACGGCAAGCCCTGGCCATTGTCCTGTATCGTTAAAACAACTCGATCACCGTGGTGCTCAACCCTCACCGTTGCCTCCGTTGCGTGGGCGTGCTTGACTATATTTTGAAGCCCCTCCTGCACGATTCTGTAGAAGTTAATGCGCAACTCCTCAGTGAAAACCTCGTCCACATCATCCACGATGGCTGAAATCTCAATGCCTGATGCACGGGCAACCGCTTCAGCAAGGCCCTCGATGGCCTTGGCGAGACCTAGGCGATCGAGGTGGTAGGGGCGTAAGTTGTAAGAGACACTACGCATCTCGGCAATTGCGTTGACGGCTTCAGTGCTGATTTCTGAGGCTGTTTCCTTCCAGGCCCCCGACGTTGTCGCCCCGTCGTCTGTTTTTAGGGAAAACAATGCGAGATTGTTGATGACGACGAGACGTTGGCCCAGACTGTCGTGCAGGTCCGCCGCGATACGCTTACGTTCACCTTCCTGAGAGGCGATGAGCTGCTGAGAAAATGCGTGCTGAGCCTCTCGTGCACGCCGATGCTGCACGACCCGATGGTGGGAGAACCCGATGATAGTGACTGCAAAAATGGTCGCTATCATTGTTAAGAACCACCACCGTCTATAGAGCGGCGCTAGCACGGTGACGGTAAACTCTTGCCCCTGATGATTCCACACTCCATCGGCATTCGCTGCAATCACTTTGAATTCGTATTTGCCAGGCGGCACATCCGAATAGTAGGCAGTTCGCCTCGCGCCGGCATCTATCCACGATGTGTCCAAGCCTGCCATCTGGTAACGAAAATGCAATTGTTCTGGAGCCTTGAAGCTGAGAGCGGTGTATTCGATTTGCAGACTTCGCTTTCCTGGAGGAATCGTAAGGGAAGGTGTAAACGCCATCGGAGAGTGGTCCAGCGTAACCGACTCGATGAGCACAGGAGGCGGCTGATTGTCCGCCGAAACGCTACCAGGGTCTATCGTTGCTACACCATCTTGCGTTGGAAACCACAGTTTACCGTCGCTGCTCCGAATGCCGGCCGGCTGCAAGCCGCCGTTGCACACCAGATCAAGCAAGCCATCAATCTTTCCAAACGCAATCGATGTGATCGTACGGCGTTTGCCAAATGCGACTTCATTCAACTCGTTTTTGCTCACCCGATAGATGCCGCGACTGCAGCTCATCCACAAATAGCCATGGTTGTCATCAAGTATTTGATAAACGCCATGACTGTAGAGGCCATTGGCTACATCGAAGCTTGTAATCTTGCCATCCTGAAAGCGGACAAGGCCGCCATCATACGTGCCAATCCATATCACACCGTCGGCATCCTGATAGAGTGACCAGATATTATTGCTGGGCAGTCCGTTTTTCTCCGTCCACTGAGTAAAACGGCCGTCATGCAGAATTGCGATACCTCCGTATCCGCCAATCCAGAGATCGCCTGATTGAGTCTGCATCAGCACATGGATGTCGTTTGTCGGGAGTCCGTCTCGTACCGTAAACAGCCGAGTTAACCGGTCTTTATATGACACCAACCCATTCACAGTGCCGAACCACAATGTTCCCGACCGATCCGCCAGAATGGCTTGTGCCACCCAGGGGAGCTTAGGGTTCTCGATCTTCCGAAATCGCTCATGATCAAAGATGCTTAGACCTCCATGGCTGCCAAACCAGAGGCGACCACTATGATCCTGTGCGATTGCCGTCACCAGCTCGTTCGGCAGACCATCCTGCACCGTGTAATTCGTAACTTTTCCCTTGTCAAACCGGCTCACGCCCTTGTGCCATGCGCCAACCCAGACTGCTCCCGAGCGATCCTGGAAAATGGGATACACGTCATCATCTGCCAAACCTTCTTCTCTGGAGTAAGTACGGATTATCTGCGGCTGTAGCTGATAGAGGCCTTTACCCTCTGTTGCCAGCCAGAGGGTTTGTTCACGATCCTCGAATACATGAGTGGGAGAAATCTCTATGGCGTGGTTTGAGGAGATAAAGTCGAAGTAGCGACTGAGTCGAGATCCGATTCGAACATTCCAAACATGCCCATGCCGGTCGATATAATGCGCCGTGGCATCGCGATCGACCTGAAGAAACTTAGGGGATGGTCCGGGAAGGAGGATTGCTTTTTGACCGCCCTCGGCCTCCAACCAGATGTCGCCTTTCTGGTCTGATGCCGCATAGAAGATAGCCCGTCCTCCTAGCCAATGCGGCAGGTCGTAGGAAGAAAAGTGCCCTCGGAGAAAACAATACAGCCTCGTATGGCTTGACGCCCAAAATCCGGCATCATCCCAAATGAATGGATTAAAAACTGAACCGGTGTGTGATGGAGTGACATCTGTAAATCGATTATTCGTGTTGTCCCATTGTTCAATTCGGTCCGCCGACAGAATCCACAAGTGACCTGCAAGATCGACGGTAAGGCCGCGAACCGTACCGTTCTCAATTCCTTGTTCCCTGCCATATGTTTCAAACAATCCATCGTGATAGCGCGTTAATCCCGCACCGTCGGTGGCGATCCACAGCTCACCACCCTTTCCTTGCACAATGCCACTAAATCGATTCGACTCGATGCCTTTCGTATTTGACCGATTGAACGACGCGAACCGCACGCCATCAAAGCGAACCAGCCCGTCAAAGGTGGGAATCCAAATGTATCCATCCGGCGTCTGGGTGATTCCGCGAATGCTGTTTTGCGGCAAACCGTCATCCACGGTCCAGTTGGTATAGCCATATTGCATTTGAGCAGATGCAACACTACTCAGGAGTCCGAAAACGCATGCGCAAAGCAGTAATATGCCCTGCGCCATGTGTCCCGTTCGTGATGCCGGTCCACGATCAATTGCGATTCGCGGCATGCCACTCTTTGGCGCAGGAAACACGGGCCTCACTCATTCGAAGGTGCAGATGAACTGTTCGTGATGATTCGCTCTAATTCTGTCAGGTCCTGCTTCAATGCGTAGCCAGACGCGCCAGCCTGGGAACTGGCCCGCCGCAACTTGTCATCATCATAATCTGTCACCATGACGATGCGAGCGCCTGGGTAGGCGGATCGTATTTGCCTCGTAGCCGATAGACCGTCCATCCGAGGCATTCGGATATCCATCAGAACCAAATCCGGATCGTAGCGACGATACGCAGCCAGGGCATCCGCTCCATCTTCACACTCATACACTTCAGAGGCGACATGGCTGATGGCACGCCGGATCAGGCGGCGAACTGCGCTATTGTCTTCCACGATAAGAATAGTCATATTTTTTAACGTTCTGCTTAGAGCTTCACCTGGCGCAACTCGCGTGAGAACCGGGCCGCTGTTCGCACTCTACTCAACACTAATCACTGCGCAGGATGCTCGCAATGCGAGCGACCACACAGGCCGTCTAAGTGGCAGCGCACAGATGCATGAGTGGCATCCGCTATTCCTTTCCCCAATTATCTTTCGTAGCCTCGGTGTGGGCGTTTCCGGCTTCGATCTCTGAAGGCATCAGAAACTGCTCACGGACTGACCGATTCGGCGTTTAGCGAGTTTCTTGACACGTTTGTATCTTCTGCTGATCCGAGGGCGAGATCAGATGTCAGCCAACATGTCGCAACCTAAGGAGAGATTATGAAACTGATGAGAATGTTGTCTTGGTTGATAGGTGTTATGTTTGCCTGTCATTTTTCTGTCGCACTTGCGGGTGCGCAAGCTGCTTCGGGATCGCAGTCTCGCGTACGGAGCAATAGCATCCAAATGAATGCCTCTTTTGACACTCTTTCTGGCGGAAGTTCCGGCAGCAGGACTGTGACGCTAACGTTCCCGTCTGGAACAAGGACCGAGGCGCTCAAGGCGATTTTAAACGGCAAGGACGTGAGCTCGAAATTCAGCGAAACACCATGCGCCGGATCTGTTTGCGCAACGGCCACTCTTTCCTCAGTAGACGGACTCCGAAATGGGAAGAACGTCCTGTATGCTGTCGTAAAAAAAAGTGACGGTTCACTGGCGAGTTCGCGGTTACGTTTTGACGGCGACGAACTGAATACGTCAAGCCGGGCTGCTGCCGCGACCCCGTCATCGTCAGCACAGACACCGCAAGCCTACCCCCTGCTCGGAATATTCCTTCCTCCAGCTGTCGCCATTAATGTCGCTCCTGGTGGTTTTGGAAATGTAAATGCAACGGCGCCGTGGATAAAAGTCGGAACTCAACTGAACTACCCATCCAGCAGCTGTGGCAGTCTATATCAGGTGGAGGTTTTGGACCGGCAAACCTTGAATGAAGTTGATCAGGCGCCGCACTGCTTCAACGACGGCCTCACTATGGCCGGTTATCTCCGAACCCTCACTTCCGCCGAATTGGTCATTGTCGGAACCGCTTATGCAGGCGCTGCGGACGCAACGTTGGATACAAGCTCCATCGGAGGTAAGGTTTACAACTGCACTTCCGCTAAACCACCTGCGAATTGCGGAAAGATTCTAAGTTCCAATGACGCGCCTGTCAGCTATCTCGCGATTGGAAGTGGAGGCGCACCAACACCCGGTTCCGCATATGAAAATTACGGCGTGAACACCAGTACTCCATATGAGTCTTTTGGTGCCTTTGCCACAGGCACGTTAGTCGAGGATGTGAACGGTAACTATAACTTTCAATCCTCTAATCCTATCGAATATGTTGTATCACCCAATGATCCTGCGAACAACAATCTCAGTAGTGTAACTATTCAGGGCGTCGGTTCATTGTCCCGCTACAAAGGCTTTAACTATCCTAATAAAACGGTCATTACCTCGCCGGCAGGCGAAACAAATGGCTACTGGTTATTAAAGCTACAGCGCGACAATCTGGACTATGTAGTGAATGCTGGTGATTTTGGCTCCAGCTGTATAGCCGCTGGAGATGTTGGGAAACAACTAACAGTCGTACCCGATTGTGGTGGGTTCTATCCGACCGGGTCGTCTGACGCCAGTACAGCGTTGAACGCCTATGCAAATCTCGGCAAAGCCCTAAGTGCCATCAGACAGGACGAGCTTGTTTTCTTGGTTACCGTTGGGACTGCTGCCTATTCCGCAAATCAGAGCCCTCTAGATATAGCACGAGGAATAGTATTTGCAGAATCTTCTTTCCTGGCCAGGACGTTGGAACCTCTCGGAGGTACACCTGGACAGACTCTTTCTCTATACACTCCAGGAAGCACCTATACGCTCATCACCTGCCAAGTTTGCGGCAACTCGCTAAACGGAAACGCGGTTCTTTCCACGAGTCTCGCTGCCCAACAGGGACAAACAGGGTTTGTCCATGGGCTGCTTTCGCGTGACTTGAACGGACTATATTGGCCTACGAAGACCTCGCAGGAGTCTCAAGCCCAGCAAGCGGCGGGAACCGGGGCCGATTTCACCATGAGTCTTGTCGCTTCCCAACAGCCTATTGAGTGGCCGGAGCTAAACGGAACGTTACTTCCAGGGGCTAGCAGCGTGGCAGGGCAGTTCGCCGCGTTTAATTATCTAAGCTATGAGTTAGTAACCCAGTATTACATCCGGGGAGCACAGGGAAGCCATCTGGATGATATCCATTATTATTTCGCCGGCTCCAATAACACTTACATCGACTATCACACATTTGATCCTATCAACCTTCCGTTTCCCGGCGCAGCGGGCACCTGCTTTACATGGAACGATCCGGTGGCGGGCAGGCCGCTGACCTGCTTTACGCAGCAGGACCTTGCGGCGGTTGCACAGCAAGTGAGCGCCGAAATTGTCGACATGGACAATGTTTTGCAATTCATGGTGAATGGATCGACCAACATGAAAGATATTGTCGCGACGGGAAATGGGAGTGCGGCCCTCGCATTGATTGGAGCAGCGGCTGTGGTACAAGGCAGCACCTTGCAGCCACCTCCACCAACTCCGGTGACGGTCAACGTATCTGGCATTCTCAGTCTTGTAAGTAGCGTAGTGAATGAGGGTGTCACACTCGCGACCGACGGACTCGTGACTGGAGACACGGCCGATTTGGTTACCAAAGTAGGATCCCTAATCGCAGGTGTTTTCGACGGCGCGAGCGCCATCAGTGGCGGTTTTACCAATAACGACGGTTCTCAGCCATTGCCGAGTCCCGGCTATACATTCAATACGACGATTGGAAATTTGGCCAACAGCGGATTGCAACAGCAGCTTACCGCCGGTTTCGACACTGAACTCGATACTCTCCTTGCGGATTGGGGAAAATTGTCGGCGATAGGACCACTCATTACAAATAGCGACAATCCCGCCTTCTATTCGCCTAATCAGGCCGCGCAGAATCTCGCAGTCACACTCTTGGGACAGGCATCGCAGCGCAGCTTTTTTATGTCCATTCTGCCAGCGTACTATGGAGTCCAGTATTATCCCTCATGGATCGCAGGAGGTCCCAGTATGGGAAACTTCAACGACAACAACGATCGAAATTGTTGGTATGCTTCCGGCGTAAATCTAAGTCATGTCCTTGTTTCGTATCCGACCTATGGGGACGTACCCGATCCCTGGTATTACCTTCTTGGTGCAAGCGGCGGCACAAATCCTAACCCTACCGACTACTACATTCTCGGAGGGAGTGCTAATAATATGAGTAAAGGGAACCAGAATATTCCTTTCATCGACTCTCAACTGGCTAGCACATTGTTCTCTCCAGGTGGATTGAATCTCCCAATTGACCCATTTGTCACTCCCTCCGGACCTATGAAATCGGTCTTTATGGACACAAGGACGAATGGCTTCGATGGATTTCCTGCCGATCAGACGGCTCCGTGCAACTACACCAATTCTGGCGTTGGCGCCGCGCCACCTTCAGGAGGACCGAAGAGCCAATATTTGACAACTACGACGGTTGTTGTTCCGGCCAACTCTGTTCTTGGAGACAGTGTTCCTCTGTTGGCAACTGTTACGTCTCAAACGGGTGTGCCATCAGGAATTGTGTCATTCCAGGATGGAGATGCGGAACTGGGAAGGGCGACTTTAGATGCGACGGGCAAGGCGAGTTTCTCCGCCAGTGGCTTCGCACTCGGTGAGCATTCGATTACGGCAGATTACCTTGTGAACGACCCTTACTATACATCTCAATCCGCCAGCAGTATTGTGACAGTTTATGCCAACGCGCCTGGTATGTTGCTCTCTCTCTCTACAGCCAATCTATCGGTCACCTACGGAGCAATGTCCTCGCCGGTAACCATGCAGGTGAACTCAGAGTCTGGACTGGCCGGGGCTGTTAACTTCGGTTGCACCGGATTGCCGGTAGGCATGACCTGTAACTTTAACCCCGCACAGGCAACTATAACTGCAGGAAGCAGCGCAACTACTTCCTTGACAATCAGTAGCAAAGCCACTCAGGCTGCTGAAACACTGTGGGGCAGGGGAATTGGCATCCTGCTTCTTCCCTTCTCTCTGTTGTGCCTCTGGCGGATTCGAAACGGACGGCGATACCTTCAAGGATTCGCTTGCCTTCTGCTGCTCTCGGTACTGTCTCTAGGATTGGTAATAGGGTGCGGTGGCGGAAGCAGCAAGGCGCAACAATTACAGGAAACCGGATCGAAGACCATTCTTGTGACGGCCACCAGCGGCTCGACTACAAGAACGATCCCTCTCGTCCTCAACATCCAGTAACAGAACCGAGACCGATGCGGAAGAAATCGCCGCATCGGTCCACCTCATTAATGATGAAGGCGGTCCTGATGATGTCCACGAGGCAAATAAGAGCTATGGTCTATTCCCGTCAGATGGGAACTGAATGAAATACATTACGTGAAGTAGATCACTATTTTTCGCGCTGGGTGTACGTTACGTCTTTCGGATGGCGACATGAAGTGCACCGTTTCCAGGCGCAGTTTTGCCATGGACGTAATCGAGCCTGGGTAGGTCCAAACCGCCGAAGAGATGTTCTCCTTCACCAAACAGGACTGGCGAAACAGCCAAATGCATTTCATCGATCAGCTTCAAGGCCAGGTATTGGCGAAGCACCGAGACTCCGCCACCGATTCGAATGTCTTTTCCTTTTGCCGCATCCCTCGCTCTCGCCAAAGCCGCCTCTGGCCCATCCGTAACAAAATGGAACGTCGTGCCCCCTTCCATCGTAAGGTCGGCCCGCGGGTGATGCGTGAGCACAAAAACCGGTGTATGGTAGGGCGGATTGTGGCCCCACCAACCTTTCCAGGAATCGTCCTGCCACGGACCGCGAATCGGTCCGAACATATTGCGGCCCATGATCCACGCGCCAACATTCTCGAAAGATTGCGCGGCAAAATCATTATCGATGCCCACCGACTCTCAAGTTGCCGTATGCATGGTCTTGTTGCTTGCTGCCGGATTGCTGCTCCGCGGGCTGTACAGAGCACAGACTGTTGATCCGGGGTTTGAGATCAAGGGTGTAGCGGCGATTTTTCTGGATCTAGCGAAACAGGGCTACGATCCAGCACACGCCACAGGTTTTATGCGACGTTTTCGAGAGCGGATCCAGGGCATCCCCGGAGTGACCGAAGTCGCGCAGGCGGAGTGCGCGCCGCTGAGTCATGACTTTAGCGCCTCGCACTTTATGGTTCTCGGCCGTGCTGACATGGTTCCCATCGAATATAACCACGTCACCCCGGACTATTTTTCTCTGCTCGGCATCCCGATTGTGCGAGGTCGGAGCTTCACGCCCACTGAAACGCATGAGGCGCCTGGCATCATCGTCACAGAGTCGACCGCACGAAGGCTCTGGCAGGGTCAAGATCCATTGGGGCAGACTTTGCGTGAAATTTCAGGGCGCGAGTATTCAGTAATCGGCGTGGCCAAAGACGCTCAGGTCGCGCATCTCGGTCAACTCGACACAAACTATCTTTATTTCCCAGGCGGGACAGAAGACAACTCACGAAGCTACGTCCTGGTTCGCTACTCAACCGGTTTCACCGATATAGCAACGAGCATTCGCGATGCGGGGCGGTCGATCGATCCTGGCGTGTCTATTGATGTGACGCGGCTCGAAGACTACCTCGAAGTCTGGCGCGCACCTTCGCGAATCGTGACTGCGCTGTCAGGAGCATTGGGCGTACTGGCCCTGCTGCTCTGCTCAATTGGCGTGTACGGGATGGTGTCTTACAGCGTAAGTCGATCCGTACGTGACATCGGCATTCGTATGGCTCTGGGCGCTGATGGTGCTAAGGTCATGCGCCATGTGCTTTGGCAGGCCATGCGCCCTGTTCTGATTGGCGGGGTCGTTGGCGTGGCTCTGTGTGCGGCTGTGTCGGGGGTGCTCTCCAGCATGATGTTTGGCCTCGGCGCACACGACCCCATCGCATTCATTTCCATGCCGCTTTTTCTGTTAGCTGTGGCCTTCGTTGCGACTTTCATCCCGGGTCGGCGAGCCATGCGGGTGGACCCGATGGTGGCGTTGAGATGTGAATAAAGATAGCGGTTGCTGCTGAAGGTAAATTTCGGTCGACGACTTCAGGCCAACTCGCTCATTGAGCTGCGCTAATCGTTCCATCTTCCGAACAAACCACTTGAGTGAATAACTGTTTATTCGGTCAAGTGAAGATAGATGTGTTTATTGAGGATTGACAGATTCTACGAAGCTCTCGGGCGCAATGCCTTGTCTATATCTTTCCCCATCCTAGTCACGATAAGCGTCAATTCCTGGATGTCGGCAGAAGTAGTACGAAAATTCACGATGCACGCTCGGAGCACGAACTTCTCGCCGATGACCGCATTCGAAACGTACGCCTCCCCACTCTGTTGCAGGCGGGTCAACAGTTCTCTATTTAGGTCATTGAGATACGACTCCGTTTCCGCGCTATGTACCTCAAGGTCTGCAGGTCGATAACGGAAGGTTGCAATACTTAGGGAGCGCGTTATCGCCTCCAAGTCGGGGTGAAGTGCGGCTAGCTGAAAAAGCTCCTCGGCAAGCTGAACATTGCGAGAGAGGAGCGACACGTATCCGTCCCGTCCAACATGCTGCAAAGCGAGCCAAACCTTCAGGGCTCGGAAGCCGCGTGAGTTTTGAGGACCGAAGTCGAAGTAGTTAATCGCCTCAACCCCGAAGTGATAGTACGGGGGATGATAGGCAAATGCGTCCCGTAGATGCTGAGGATTGCGCACAAGCGCGCAGCCTGCTTCCAGGGAGGCATATAGCCATTTATGAGGATCGATTGCAATCGAATCGGCGTTCGACAGCTTCAAGAGATCCGTAGGTGCATCGGGGAGCATTGCGGCGAAGCCACCGTACGCACCGTCCACATGGAACCACAGGTCGAACTCTTGGCAGATTGCTGCTATCTCGCTAAGCGCGTCGATCGCGCCAGTACTGACGCTTCCGGCAGTTCCGATAACCAGAAAAGGCTTGTCCCCGGAAGCGAAGTCTGCCGCAATCAGCTCCTTCAACGCCGGGAAGACTCATCCGCTGTTCGTCGTCCACCGGCACCCAGCGGATGGCATCGGTGCCAAGGCCCGCAATATCTGCGGCCTTTTGAATCCAGGTATGGGTTTCCTTTGAGCAGTAAACGCGTAACCTTTGGTGGGACATGCCCGATTCGCGGACGTTCCCCGCCGCCTTTGCCTGACGGGCAGCAAGGAAACAAACGATGTTCGCCATATTGCCGCCGCTGACAAACAGTCCGCCGCAATCGCTCGGATAATCCAGCAATTCGGCAATCCAGCGTATTGTCTGAGCTTCGATCTCGCTCGCCATCGGCGACAGCAGCCACGCGCCGACGTTCGGATTGACTACGGCAGCGAGTAGCTCCGCCAATGCTCCAATCGGCGCAGAGGAAGAGGTTATATAGCCCCAGAAACGCGGGTGGCCGTTGAAAAGAGAGTGTTCGAAGAGCAAATCGGCGGCGTGGTCAAGTAACTTCGCTGGATCAGACCCTTCTTCTGGCAGCGTGCGCTCGGCCTTCAGAGCTTGTCGAATTTGCTGCGGAGACTCACCGGTTGTAACCGGCCGCCGAGAGAGCGATTCGAGGAAATCCGCGACCTTGTCAACCGTTTGATGACCCAGGTGCCGAAACTCGTCGGCGCTCATCGCGAGGGGAGAGTGTCGTTCTTCCGCTCCTTCGACTTCGCTCATCGCACACCTCGAATGCATCGTACGTGAACATCGTAGATTCATCACAGCTAAATTCCCGTCCCAAAGTGTGCATTGAATCTCACAAGCCGGTTTGTCGCACCTCATCTGCTGTGCATTGTTGAGGACCGATCGGCGCATCCAACCAGCCGTGAGGACACAACCCACCTGCTGCCGAATGTCCGACAAGCCGACTTTGCGCCCAAGTGACTAAGAATCCTGGCGCTCGCGGGGAGTAGAGGTAATAAAAGTCGCAGTCAATGCCGACGTTTGGCCTGATGTCGTCAATTGAATCGCCAGATAGCAGAGTTGTCAGTCATTTGATTGCATCCAGAGCAATTGATTGATAGATTGCCCGAATCCTGCATATTACTCCGCCCGCAATGCCTGCATCGGATCGACCGAGGCGGCGCGGCGAGCCGGGACAAGCCCCGAAGCGAGCACCGTGAGCAATAACAAGATGGCTGCTGCACCATAGGTGACTGGATCGAATGATGCCACCCCAAATAACATGGAACGTAACAGATGCACCGCAGCGACAGAACCGAAGCCACCGATGACAATGCCCAGCAGGGCAACGCCGATGGTTCCACGCAGCACCAAGTGGGCGATGCGTTCACGAGTTGAGCCCAGCGCAATGCGGAGCGCGAACTCACGGTGCCGCTCAATGACCGAGTAGGCCATCACAGTATAGAGTCCCATCACGACAACAAGCATGCTCGCAATTGCGTAGATTCCGAGCAGCTCAGCAGGAACGCGAGAGCCCTGGTATTGCTCGTCTGTAACTTCTGCGAGGGACCTTACTTCTTCGAGGGGTAATCCACGGTTGAGCGCTGCCACTGTCTGCCGCAATTGTCCAGCTATGGCTGTCGCGGTGGTACGCGACCGAATCGCCAAGATTGCGTAGTCGTAGCCCGTTGGACCCTGCAGATACGGGAGAAAAAGTATTGGGCTTGGATCGGTATCGTCGGGGCTGTGATACGCGAAATTTGGAACTACGCCGACGATCCGCCGCTCGACCTTATCCACAACAATGCGGCTGCCCAGCGCGTTGCCTTCCGGCCAATAGCGATCTGCCATGACTTTGTTGATCACTGCCACTTTCGGCGAAACGGCATTATCAGCAGGCGTAAAATCGCGGCCCTGCCGGAGGCGAATTCCCATCGTGTGGAAGAAATTCGGCCCGTCGAAGTCGGTCACCACCAACATCTCTTGGCCGCTGGCGGGAACATAGCCGGGAATGCTGAAACCGCGAGTGTTTCCTGAGCCATTGTCGCCCATCGGCAGATGCGTGGTCAGCGTGGCGGACGCTACTCCAGGCGCATTACGCAACCGATCGAGCAAGGCGGTCAGGAAAACCTGAGCGCGCTCTTGACTGTAACCCACTCTCAACAAGTCCACGGTGGCTGTCAGCGTATCGTGACGGTCGAATCCCGGGTCGCGGCGGAAGATGTTCAGCGCGGTGTGAGTCAGAAGCCCGCAGCAAACGAGCACCATGAAGCAAATGCCCAGTTGAAGTCCGAGCAAAATCTGCTGGCCAATCCGTTTACGTGAAGTCCCGACCACGACGGCGCCACCCTCGTGTAATGCCTCCTGTTGCGAGATTCGCAGTGACTGGCGCAGCGGAGCCAAGCCACAGACGAGGGTGACTAGAACTGCGAGGGCGACAGCGAGTGCCTCGGTGCGCACGTCACTCTGGAGATTAAAGGCGAGTGGAACACTGAAATTCGGCAACATGAGATAGAGTGTTTTGGATAAACCTAGACTTGCCATCCAACCCATCACCGCTCCAAACGAAGCCAGAATTCCGGTTTCAACAATCACTTGTGAAGCGATGCGGGAAGGGCTTGCCCCCAGCGCCGTTCGGATGGCCACTTCGCGTTTTCTCTTTGCGGCATGCTGGCCTAGAAGAGATGCGATGTTGATACAAACCAGTACCATAAGCAAGGCCGATGCGCCTGCCAGCATCGGCAATTGTTCGCTAATTCCATAAAACATGCCCCGCTCGAAATGAGAGGAGTCGCGCAGGTTCAAATCCCATCCGTTACGGTTGCCGTTGTGTTGTTCCGCCATATAGGTTTGCGCCAGCGTATGAATTTCGGCTGCGGCACTTACATCGTTTACTCCAGGACGAAGACGGACAACCACCTGCAGGCCGTACCTCTCCAGCGGATCCGGCGGTGCATCAGGTGAGAGATCTCGGATGCTTGAAAGCGGAAGCCACGCAGCTTCGGCAAGGCCGCCAAAGATTCCCAGAAAGCCCTTTGGGGCAATGCCCACGACAGTAAACGGATGTTGATTGATGGAAATTGTGCGACCTACCAGGCCGGGATCGGCATTGAACAGACTCCGCCAGAGCGCATCGGACAGAACAACCTCGTCCTGCGCGCCATAGGTACGATCATTGGCATCGGCTGAAAAAAGCGGCCCGAGTTCAGGATTGACGCCAAGAAGCTGGAAGTAATTCGCCGACACAGTTCCAGCATTGAGGACCTGCGGCTGAAGGTTCGCGGAATTCAGATTCACGTTGGTAATGGAAAACGCCGCTGCTTCCCCGAAGGAGCGGTTGCTCCGTCGCAAATATTGGAGTTGGTCGTAGTGTACTGAATATCCTTGATTACCCAGGACGCTTGCATCGATGAAGCGCAATGAACGCGCGTCTCTAACTTGCGGCCACGGATTGAACATCACAGCATTGGTCCACGTAGCGACCGTAGTAAGCGCGGCGATACCCAGCGCCAGCGTAAGCACTGCCGTCACGGTAAATCCAGGCGACTTGCGCAGTTGGCGCAGAGCATATCGGCTGTCATGCAGCAGGTTTTCCATAAGCGGCAATCCCTCCTCGGCGTGATATTGCTCCCGCATAGCTTCAATGGCTCCGAACTTCAGCCGGGCTTCGCGGTGAGCTTCAGCTGGCGGCATTCCTGCCCTGATGTTCTCTTCCGCCTGGAGCAAGATGTGCGATTCCATTTCTTCCCTGAGCCGATCGTCACCTCGGCGCCTCGATATAAAATTTCTCAGGCGTATGAATATCCGTTTCAGGGGTTTCACGCCAAGTCCTCCACTTTCACTTCAAAAAACCGCGCAATGACGGCTGCCGTTTGCTCCCAGTCGCTTTTCTCCGCTTCAAGGAGCTTGTGCCCAGTTCGGGTCAGGCGATAAAAGCGCGCCCGACGATTGTTTTCTGACGGACCCCATTCTGACGTAATCGCGCCCTCCTGCTCTAGCCGCAGTAGCACGGGGTAAAGAGTTCCCTGATTCACTGACAGAAGTTTCCCCGCTGATTTGTTCAATACGCCGGGCAATTCAATTAGCCATGCAGTGGCCCGAGCACATGAAGCGTCTTGAGAACCATCAGGGCTAATGTTCCTTGCTGAGCATCCTTTTTCCTCTTCATGTAGCGCGCTACTCCGCTTTCATTGGGTTTCCAACAGAAAGCATGCCATAGTTTCCTTTGGGAAAGCAACAGGACGTTCTCTCAGAAGGACTCTATGCCGCATCCGGCACAGCACCCAAATTATCCCTGGCTCCTCTTGACAATCTACGGGAACGTTCGTAACCTCTAGATTGTCAAGAGGAGAGGCCCATGCCAACCACTGCAGACGAAGCAGGACAGCACATCTCAAAATCGAGCGACTTGATTCAGGGAACACTGGAGATGCTCATCCTGAAGACTCTGGCTCTTGGGCCCATGCACGGCTATGGCGTCGCTTTGCGTATTGAACAGATCAGCAAAGGCGTATTTCGCGTCAATCCCGGTTCATTGCTTCCCGCGCTCAGCCGGATGGAGCGGGCAGGTCGCGTGAAGTCCGAGTGGAGAGCCACGGAAAACAACCGCCGCGCCAAGTACTACCTGCTGACCGCCAACGGCCGTAAGGCTCTTACCGCTGAAACCGAACAATGGCAGCGCCAGATCCTCGCGATTTCCCGCATCCTTGAAGCGTGATTCGGAAGCGTGATTCGAAGGTCCAGACAGGGACTCCCAGGAGGAGCATCGTGAATTGGATAATCAAACTGACCATTGGCCTGAAGTCCTTGCTGCAGAAGCAGCGGGTCGAGCGTGAACTCGACGAGGAACTCGAAAGCTTCTTGGAAGCTTCTAGCGCGCACAAACAGATCGACGGCATGACGGCCGAGGCCGCGCATCGGGCCGCGATGGTGGAGATGGGCAGCCGCAACGCGGTTAAGCACCAGGTGTGGTCGTCGCGTTGGGAGTCTACGCTTGACGGGCTGCTGCAGGACACGCGCGTGAGCGTGCGGATGCTGGCCAAGAGCCCCGCATTCGCCGCCATCGCCTTGCTGTCGCTGGCCCTCGGCATCGGCGCCAACACCGCCCTCTTCACGCTCATTCACCAGTTAATGCTCCGCAATCTTCCCGTGCCAAATCCTAACCAACTGGTAACTTTCGGCGACGCGGAAAACAGCGGCATTGCCGGCGGAATCGACATCGGCGCGTACGGCTTGTTCCCCTGGTATTTCGCCCGCCAGCTTCAGGCCGATCCCGGCCCATTCCAGGGCATCGCCTCCTATTGCAGCTTCGCCAACAAGACCAGCGTGCGTCTGCCTTCCTCCGACAGTGTCATCGCTTCCAATGCGCCGGCCATCCTGGTGCGGACCAGTCTCGTCTCCGGCAACTACTTCAGCGTCCTCGGCGCCCAGCCCTTCATCGGCCGCGCCATCAGTCCTTCCGACGATGCCAGCCCCGGCACCGGCGCCGTTGTCGTCATCAGCCATCATTTCTGGCAGCAGTCACTCTCCTCGGATCCCGCCATTCTTGGCAAGACCGTCAGCATCAACGGCACGCCTTTCGATGTCATCGGCGTTATGCCCGAAGCCTTCCATGGCATCAAGCAGGAACTCGATCCGCCCGACTTCTGGGTACCGATTACGATGCAGACCATCGTCATGCAGCATCCTTCTCTGCTGGTGCCGAACGGCGGGGCCGAGGGGGCCTACTTCCTGAATGTCTTCGGCCGCCTCAGCCCCCAGGCAACCACGAACAAATCCGCCATGACGCAGACTCAGGCCTGGCTTGACCAGCAGATTCGCACCAGCCTGCGCGCACTGGAAGGAGCGAAGCTGATTCCCGCACGAGAACAGGAGATCAACCGCGTCACCGAGCCTTTGATTCCGGCAAACCATGGAGTCTCTCTGGTTCGAAGCCAGTACGGCAACTCGCTGCAGATTCTCATGTGCGTTGTCGCACTCGTGTTGCTCATCGCCTGTGCCAACCTGACGAATTTCCTGCTTGCCCGCGCTGCTACGCGCCGCCGCGAAATTGCCACGCGCCTCGCCATCGGCTCCAGCCGCGCACGCATCATCCGCCAAAGCCTGATTGAAACCTTTCTACTCTCGCTCGCCGGCGGGTTGCTGGGCCTCGCCATCGCCTTCGTCGCCACGCGCGCGCTTATCGCGTTTGTCAGCCAGGGCAACGCCTACATCGCCATGAGTCCCATACCAGACCTGCCCGTATTGCTCTTCACGCTTGGCGTCTCTTTACTCACCGGCCTACTTTTCGGCCTTGCGCCGGCCATCATCTCGTCGCGTATCGGAGCCGCCGGCAATCTAAGCGCGGGCAGCCGCACAGCTCAGGCCAGCGGCGGCAAACAGGCGCGCTTCTGGCCCAAAGCGCTGGTCACCGCGCAGGTCATGCTCTCTCTGCTGTTGCTAGTCGGTGCCGGACTGTTTCTGCGTACGCTCCGGAACCTGGAAAACCAGGATTACGGTTTCGAGCGCTCCCACCTTTTGCTCGCCGAGTTCGACGCCGCACTCGCCGGATACAATCCCAGCCAGACGCCGAATCTGAATCGCCAACTGCTCGACCGGCTCTCCGCACTACCCGTCGTCAAGTCAGTCGCCCTCGCGGCAACTCCACCCATCAGCGGAGACAACTGGTCCTCCGACATCACTATCCCTGGCTACACGCCAGCGCCCAAAGAAAACATGAACTCGAAGCTCAACCGTGTCTCCGGCCAGTACTTCGAGACTGCGGGAATCAAGATCGTTGCGGGGCGCGCCATAAACGATAGCGATACGGCCCATCGACAGAAAGTGGCTGTAATCAATCAGGCCATTGCCAAGCGTTTCTTTCCCAAAGGAGATGCTGTCGGCCGTTCACTCTCCATCGATATCGACGATGTTAAAGGCCCATGGCAGATTGTGGGCATCGCACGCGACACTAAAGCGGGCGATCCGCGCAGTTCGGCTCCGCTTCGTATGACCTATATCCCGCTGGCCCAGATCGATCCCTTCAACCCCGTCGATCCCACAACGCCCGCCACCAACCCGCCCACCCCACCGGAAGAAAATCAGGACCGCGTCGCCGACCTCATCCTGCTGCGCACCACCGGAGATCCCGCCAACACCATCGCCGATCTACGCGTCGCCGTTGCATCCATCGACCCCAACCTGCCCTTGATCAAAATCACAACCATCCGCGACCAGGTGGACGACTTCATGGCTCACGACCAGCTCGTCTCCACGCTCACCAGCCTGTTCGCCGGCCTGGCTCTGCTGCTCGCCGCCATTGGCCTTTACGGCGTAATGAGCTATAACGTAGTCCGCCGCACCAACGAGATCGGCATTCGCATCGCCCTCGGCGCGCAAACCCCTGCCGTCCAGTGGATGATTCTCAGCGAGTCGCTGCTCCTGCTTGCCATCGGCGTCTGCCTGGGATTGCCGCTCACCCTGCTGACCACCAAATACATCAAAGGCCAGCTATTTGGCCTGAGTGCCCTGGACCCCGTGACGTTTACCGTTGCCCTCGCGGTAGTGAGTGCGATGACGATGTTCGCAGCGTGGCTGCCCGCTCGCCGGGCAAGCAAGGTGGACCCCATGGTGGCGCTTCGCTGTGACTAGGGAGACCATCAGGCACCGTCAAGGACTCGGAATGTCGCCGCCGCGACATTCGATGGCCACAGGTCCTTGGATTCGTCTAGAAAGATGCAGCGCGGTCCACGTCCGCATAGTCACGTCTGGAGCGGAACGTATTATGACTACCCAACTTGAATCAGCGGCCGAGTCTAAGGGAAGGAACAGTTGCTCCTGCCCTTCTAGCTTGTGCACGGCCCGGCCGCACAGGAAATCAATCGATGACATCGACGCGCCTGCGCCGCACAACACGCGAGCCGCTGCCGCTCCAAGCGCAGAGCAAAGCGATGATGTGGAGCAGGAGCCAGATGGTGATGCCCTGGTCTTGGTAAATCCAAAAGAGAATGAGCATGCGGGGGAGTAGCACCCAGACGATGATAGGGATCAGGCCGACCGAGGGGGGAATGAACTGGTTCATGCTGTGCTGGAGCCATGCGACGAAGATACAGAGGCGCGGGAGGAACAGCGACAGGATGAGGAACCAAAGTGGGATCGAGTGGATGGGGAACGAGAGAGAGAGTTTCATGCCTTAACGCTTCGATTTTATCAGTCTACGCACAAGCAGGATCTTCGCTGCACCTATGATGGCACTCTGACATTCGAGTAGGGCACCAAAACAACATGTACTTCGCCACTGCTTCCAATTCTAACGATGAATGAGGGCTGCGCTTGAATTCGAACCACTGACCACAGCCGCCTGCCTACCTGATATCACCGTCAGACGCTAGCCTAACGGCAGTAACTTTTCATGGACTGAACAGAAGTCACAATAGAGAAGAAGAGAGGGCAGAAACGAAACGGCACCCGGAATCAGTCCTCGTTGTAGTCTGGACAGATGGCAACATGCCAGTGCAACGCAGAGAGCGTCGGATCAGTGGCGAGAATTGATCCTTGAATTCATGGCGGCGCTCCAACACCCTGCATTGCTTTCGAAAGTATTCTGCTTTCCGCTCGGTATGCCTCTACAATTCGTAACTGCGTATGAACATAAAGACTGAGGGGTCTGAGAATGGCTGAAAAAGCGTTAATCGATAAGGCGGGAGAGACGGTCGGAATTGGGATTGAGATGGCGGTAGGCGTGGTGGGTGCTATCAAAACAGCATTCGGCGCTGCTGTGAGCACAGTCAAGGAAGAGGTTGCGAAGAAGGATACTGCCGAGGCGGTTGTAAAGAAAGCTCCTGTTAAAAAGGTGGCAACAAAAGCGGTGGCAAAGAAGGCTGCCAACGAGGCGTCCGAAAAGAAGGCGGCTAAAAACGCTCCGACCAAGAAAGTTCCAGTTAAAAACGCTGTAAAGAAAGCAACTAAGAAAGCGGCCGCTAAAAAGGCAGTAAAGAAGTCGGCAACCAAAACTCGCCGATTGAGACGGTGATCTCTACGGGGGTAGCGTTGCAAGTTTCAAATGCAGACAAGTTTGTCAGCGAGCGTCTGTGGTGCGTTCTTAAGCTGCCAAATCGAAGAGACTGTCGATGAACTTGATCTGTCGGGACAGATCATCTCCTGCCACCCATCGAATCTGCCCCTTCCGGATCATGTGGACTGCTTCGTAGCCTTGAATGGTTCGCGGGGCCGCCTGAAATTCTCGGAATCCCTGTTTGGCATTAACTCGACGTTTGATGGCTCGATGATCCTGTTCGAGGATGTTATTCAAGTACTGCACGGGTCGGTGTCGACAACGATCGCGCAGCGTCCCTTCCTTCTTACTGTCAGTGAACGCGGAGCCGTAGATCGGCGCCAGGTCGGTGTTGATCACTCGAGGTTGTGGATGGGATGGATCGCCAGGCTCACAGCCATTGTGGAACCCGATGGCAGTTTAAATATCACGGCAACGCCCACGTTAGAGACGGACTATACATACGACCCGCTGAATAATCTGACAAGAGTCTCCCCTGGCTCCTCTTGACAATCTACGGGAACGTTCGTAACCTCTAGATTGTCAAGAGGAGAGGCCCATGCCAACCACTGCAGACGAAGCAGGACAGCACATCTCAAAATCGAG
>Ga0210395_10000946_pt1 | contig 22423 bp, 24 predicted proteins | sample IncBWH4OmetaG_FD_150861 | JGI IMG/M metagenome (GOLD analysis project Ga0210395, IMG submission 150861) | Forest soil microbial communities from Barre Woods Harvard Forest LTER site, Petersham, Massachusetts, United States - Inc-BW-H-4-O ...
CCGCAATTCTACTATAATAGCATCGCCCCGCACATTCAGACCGCAATCCGCTATCTCAATGTGACGTCGAGCGGGCGGCAGTGGATCGCCAGCCTCTACAGCAACGTGTTCCGCGCCGAGAGCGAGCTGAGCTTGTCGGGGCCAGAGCGCTGAGCGGAATCGAGCGCGGGGCAACGTTAGAACGAAAAATAACAGACAAGAACTAACAAAAAAACGGGAGGCCGCCATGAACAAGATCGCCGAAATCAAGCCAGCAGGCGCCGCCCGCGCGCCCTACTTCTCGGAAGAGCACGAGCTCCTGCGCGACCAAGTGCGACGCTTTGTCGAGACCGAGATCAAGCCGCACGCGCTGGCCTGGGAGGAGCAAGGCTATGTGCCGCGCGTCGTGTTGCGCCGCATGGGCAGCCTGGGCTTTTTCGGCATCCGCTATCCAGCGCATTACGGCGGTTCGGAGATGGATACGCTGGCTACCGTTGTGCTGGCGGAGGAGCTCGGACGCTCGACCTTCTCCGGCTTCGCCATCACCGCTTTGGTCCACAGCGACATGGCCTCGATCCATGTCTTCCGTTCCGGCACCGAGGCGCAAAAAGACAAATGGATGCCGCGCATCATTGCCGGCGAGGCCATCACCGCCGTTGCGGTGACCGAGCCGGATGCCGGCTCCGACGTCAAAGGCATCCGCACCTTCGCCCGCCACGATGGTGACAGCTACGTCATCGACGGCGCCAAGATGTTCATCACCAACGGCGTGCATGCCGATCTTTATTGCGTGGCGGCGAAGACCGGCCGCGAGGGTGCGCCGAGCCGGTCGATCACCATGTTCCTGCTCGAGAAGGGCACGCCCGGCTTCACCGTCAGCCGCACCCTCGACAAGCACGGCTGGCGTTCGTCGGACACGGCGGAATTGCATTTCGATAACTGCCGCATTCCCGCCGAGAACGTGCTTGGCGAAGAAGGCCGCGGCTTCTACGCCATCATGAGCAACTTTCAGAACGAGCGCGTCACCATCGGCGCGATGGCGATGGGGGAAGCGCAAGCCGCGCTTGATCTCACGCTCGACTATGTGCGCACGCGCAAAGCGTTCGGCGCGCCGTTGTGGGCGCGAGAAACGATCCGGCAGCGGCTGGCGATGCTGGCCGCCAAAGTCGAAGCCGGTCGCCAGCTGGTCTATCACGCCGCCTGGCTCGACACCCAAGGCGTCGATGCCACCAAAGAAGTATCGATGGTCAAGGCGTATTGCGGCGAGCTGGTCAACCAAGTGATGTACGATTGCGTGCAGTTTCACGGCGGCATGGGCTTCATGCGCGAAAGCACCATCGAGCGCATGTCGCGCGACGCCCGGGTGCAGAACATCGGCGGCGGCGCCACCGAAGTCATGCTCGAGGAAGTGGCGAAGCGAATGTAGCCGCGTGGCATCGTGGTCGCGCGCACGCGTCCCTCGACGGAAATGGCTCCGCAACTCACCGTCTACTACAACACCAAATGCCCGGTCTGTAACGCCGGCATCGCCTTCCAGCACCGCCGGCTCGTTGGCGCCGCCCGCGCCGGCCTGATCGAATTCCGCGACATCAATCTCGAGCCGGACGCTTTATCCCGCTTCGGCGCCGGGCTTGAGGATGTGCGCCGCCGCCTGCACGCAGTCGATGCCGGCGGTCGGCTCCATGTCGGCGCCGATTGCGCCATCGCGATCTGGCGAAATACGCCGGGCGATGCCTGGCTCGGCCGGCTCATCGGCCTGCCGGTCCTTCGTCAGATCGCGCGTCTGGTCTACGACCGTTTCGCCGATTTGCTCTACGCCTGGAACCGGAGGAAGGGACATTGGTGAGAAGCCCGAGCAGCGTGGCTGTTGAGCGGATCGTTAGGCCGTGTACTTCCGCGAAGCGTCAAAGGCGGACATTGCTACTGCTTTTAGGTCACCGTGTGCGGCGGGAACATCCGTTAAGGGGATTAGGCTGCGCGATCGTCGGCGATCCAACCTCTTCCGTGCTACTTTTGTGACGCGTCAGCGTCGACGGCCGCCACCACCGTGGAATCCGCCACCGTGAAAGCCACCGCCACGGAATCCGCCGCCGGCGTGGAGGCCGCTGCCGCGGACAACAACGCGATGCCCCGACAATGTGTGCGTCGTGGTCCGCTGCCCGGCCCATCGATGCGATGTTGCGCCTCCGCGCGATAGATGCGGCCTAAAAACGTTCGGCTTCGTGCGCTCCGTATCAGGCATGGCGCGTTCGGGGACGGTGTTTTGCGTCGGTACGCCGCGAGCTGTGCAGCGCTCGTCGCCACATTGACGTCTATTGTCGGACCAGGTTTGCGCCCGCGTCGCCGGCAACACGCAAGTATGGTCGCTCGCCCTGGCCTCACGCCATACGTAACCCCGAACACAGCTCCCGTCGGGCTTGGTGCGCGACGGCGCCGCGATGTTGTCGGCAATCGTCTGGCCGTGCACCGCCAGCGTCACGCACACCCGGTCGCTCTGGAATGCTTCTCGCGGCATCAAGCCAATCCCGCATGGCGCATCGGATTCGGCCGGCCGTTGTTGCGGCGGGCGTCTGCAAGTGCCATCGCTGGCGGGCAAATAAGGCGCGGTGCAACAGGTGCCCAGCGACGTCACCTGGGCGGAAGGGCAGCAATCGCCGTCACGCAGCGTTGTTTCACCGGCGTCGCACAGCCGCGACGGGACCGGCGGCGATGGCGGCGCAGGCAGCGGCGTTGTGAGCCCCGGGGTCTCCGGCGTTATGACCGGTTGGGTCATTTTGCAGGTGCCGTTGTCTTGCCGGGTCGTGCCGGGCGGGCAATTGTTCGTGGGGCGGCTCTGGGAGGTGTTCCCAGCGCAGTACGCACCCTCCGGATGACGGCCCGAAGGGCAGCAATCACCGTAGCTGGTCACCTGGCCGGGCGCACAGCACAGGTTCTGCAATGTCCCGATCTGCCCGTCGGGGCAGGATACACATTGCCCTTGAATAATGATGGCAACGGTTGCGCACGGCACACAAGTGCCGTCGGGCAGTGTCTGGGCGTTGGCCGCGCAGCCACAAGTCCCGTTCGGCTGCGGTGCGTGGTCGGGCGGACAACAGGTGTAGTGGTTGGAAATCGAGTAGCCCGGTGGGCAACACGAATTCGTCTGCGCATTGTAGGCCCCGCCGCCCTGCGTGCTGCAAGGGGTTAAGAACGCCTGCTTCGGGAGACAACTGCCGTTGGGCTGCGGCGCCTGCCCGGCCGGGCAACAAGTGCCCGTGTACTGCAAGGTGCCTGTGTAACCGGGTGACGGCGGCACGCCGGTTGTCGCCGGAAGCTGACCGGGCAGGCAGCACGGGGACGGCCCCGGCAAAGGACCTCCGTAGGGCGATATCGGTATCGGCGGGGCGATTGTGCAGGCCGTGCCATATCCCGGAGTGTCAGTACTATAAAGACAGGTGCCGTCGGGCTGTAGTTCCTCCGAAACCGGACAGAGACCTTCGTTCGCTACGATCTTGGCAATTGTCGGGTTGAACACCAAGCAGGTGCCGTCCGACAACGGAATCTGACCTGGCGGGCAGCACGTTCCGGTGCCCGTCTCGCCGCCGGGCGGGCAACAGGTCCCCCCGAGCAAACAAATATTCGGAGCTGGACAAACGCCGTTCGCGCCCGGCGCGCTGCCGTTCAAACACACGCAGTTGCCGTTCGCGTCCGGACTCTGGAAGAGCGGACAGACCGTATTCGTCGGCGCAGGTGACGGGTTAGGCTGGCAGGTGCCGTTCTGAAGCGTGTAACCCATCGGGCAGGTGGGTAACAGCACCAGGCATCCGCTCAGCGGAGGTGGTGCTGGCACGGTGCCGGGAGGACAAGGCGCACTGCTTGCCGTGCCGATGCCCGCCACCATCCAGAAAAAAACCAGAGCTGAAATAAAAACCGCGGCGCCGGAAATCCGCTGCGTTGCGGAGCAAGTTGCCGACCCGGCGGACAGCACTCGATCAACCAACGGTTCCGGACTGGGTCTCATCGAGATTGCCGCCGTGTTGTTCGCTCGCTTGCTAGCTTCATCGCGTGGTGGAGCAGAACCAAGCGGTCGTCGCGGCAATCTAAAAGTGCCGTGCAGCAACACTGATCGCCGCAGCAGCTGCAACAAAAGCGTAAAGTCCGGCGTGTCCCCAATTTTTGGCGCGAAGTTCATAAACTGCCATTGCGCAGAGGAACCCAGCCATGGCGGCCAGAATCTCGCCGATGCCGGCTTGAGAACTTGCCCCGGCCCCGGTGAAAAGACGGTCGGCCAGAGGCTGGTGCAAAGTGAACACTACCAGCAGCAGCAGGACAATAATCACCCAGATGACGAAACTACGCAAAGTGGCGTTCATCCGTGGTTCTTCCTCGTTCCGGCGACGTTGGATTGCTCCCCAGCCTTCAACACATTCAGAATATCACCATCTGCCAAATCCGCTTGGTCGCGTTGCAGCATCGCCGGAATGGTCCGCAGCGTGTTATGATGCAAACGAAATCGTAGCGCGTCGCGAATAGCAAAGAGGACCGGTATCTTCGCACGACCGTGGCGACACATTGCGCTGCCAAATCCGGAGGTTTTGGTAACGGGACAGTCGACACCGTGGCATATTGACCCGATGGAGAAGCAACACTTCAAATCGCCTTTGGCAATGGAAGATGGGGCGCAGCCATGAGTAGATGGAGTAGGGTGCTCGGCGCCGCCGCCGGCGTGGTAATGATCGTTGGCGGTGTGTTGGGGTTAGAAGGTTACAGAGGGGGATGGGTGCTCGCGGCCGCCGCAGCCGCCGCCGGTGCACTGGTTTTTAGAGGCTCGTTCGGGGCCGGGAGGCGCTCCGGCTGAAGCCCAAGTCAGGATGAAGCCCTAGCAGCCGACTGAGCTTGGTCATATGAGTCTTGTCATATCGAGTCTTGTCATAGGGGTGACCCCAAATCTTCGCTGACTGAGAACTCCGATCTGAACAAGCGTCTGAGCGCGTGTCGTCAGCGTCAGCGGAAGGCCCGTTGCGAATTGGTCGCTGACGACAGGTGACAGGTTCACCGCAAGAATCTTCAGCGCCCCCCGTCGGCTCCGGGTCAGCTCGTGACGAGATGCGCGACCAGCCGGCACGCTACTCTTTCTTGTCGTCCTTGTTCTTGTCGTCCTTGGCCTCCGGCGGCAACGATAGCGCGTCGATGGCCCGGCCGCGTTCACCAAGGATCCGAACCTTGTCGGTACCGCACTTGAAATTCGGCGCGACTTCGTCGGCGGCCTTGCGGGCGAGCTCGTTGGCATTGCCGTTGGCGGCGCGGTCGATATAGGCGACCTTGCAGACCTGTCCGGGCGGTAACCGCATCACCACCAGAAGTCGCAAGCTCTTCGGCCGTCCTTCGGCGTCTTTGTTCTCGTTGTCCGCGTAGGACCAGCCGACGATCAGAGCATAGGGCTTGCCGTTGGCGCCGCTCCGCCATTCGACCGCGTCGTCGTAGCTGTTGAAGGCCTCGTAACCGTCGCCGGCAGCGGGCTCGTTGCCGGCGAGCTTCAGTGTCTTACCGACTGTGAGGACGTCACGCAGGTCGTCCTCGCGGACAAACACTTTATAGCCGCCACGCCCTTCACACACGCGTGTCGCAGCAAATTCGTAGCCATCGATCATCACCCGGTCGAATTTTCGGCAATGCTTCTCGCCAATCGATGTGTAGCTGCTGCCGGCGGCGAGGGCTTCCGCCGGTGCTACGATGCCGAGCAGGGCGGCAAGCACCAAGAAATCGCTCCGGCGTTTCATGATCGTATCCGGGTGACGCCGGTCAGGGTCAATCGGGGCCGTCGTAACAGATGCTACCGGCGACCTTGCCATTCTTGTCCTTGAGCGTGTACGGACAGCGTATGCGCTTCAACGCCTCTTGCGCATCCTCGTCGCCCAACGCTGCCGCCTTCTTGTAGAAGGCGACGGCCGCCGCTCGATCCTTCGGTCCGGCGCGGCCGGTCTCGGCATAGTCGCCGAGCCGCTCCAGCGCGCCGGCGTGGTTGAGCGCTGCGGCTTTTTCGAACCACCCCTTGGCCGCAGCATCGTCCTTCGGACCGCCGTCGCCGTCCTGGGTCATCATGCCAAGCTGAAACATCGCTTCGGAGGAGTTCGCGGCCGCCGCCTTGGTGTACCAGGCCCGCGACTTGGCGAAATCGACCGGCACACCCATGCCGGAACCATAAATCGCGCCGAGATTGGCCATGCCGGTCGGATCGCCGGCGGCTGCGGCCCGCTCGATCCACTTGCGCGCCTCGGCCGGATTGGCTTTGACGCCCGATCCATGGGCATACATGCCGCCGATGCCGACCATGGCGGAGGTCGAGCCCATGTCGATGGCCTTGCGATAGGCTCGCAGGGCTTCCGCAGCCTGGTGATTGAATTCGTAGGCGCGCCCGAGCTCGAACCAGATGCGCCGGGGCGCGCCGTCCGCGCTGGTCGCTGCCTTGCAGGCTTTGACCGCGTTGCCGACGTCTGGTCGCGGGATGTGATAATTGCCGGCGACGCCGGCGGGCTTGTCGGGATCGTCCGGATAGGCGGCGAGGCGGTCGCAGGTTTCAACGTCGGTTTCGGCACGCGCTGCCGTAGGCGCCAGCAGCGCCGCAGCCGCAAGCAAAATACCGGCATATTTGAACATGGCGGTCATCCTAAAACATTAGGTCGCCGCAGACACGATAAAGGTTCATGTGCGGGCAAATTTAAGGGCGCGAACGCATAAATGCGCTGGGGCGGACGACCTACCAGAGTCCGCTTTGCCCAAAAGCGACCGTCAGCGACCTCGGCGCAACATGTCGTGATGGGCCAAATGCGGAAGTCGCGGAGGATGGCGCGACGACTCGTGCCGCCCCATGCTGGACGGACGTGACCCGAAAGACGAACATGACGCAAGCAACGGCTTTCGCCGGCGAAGGCGCCCGGCGACCGCGTGCGAGGGCAGCAGGTGGTTCAGTGGTCGGCGACAGGTCCGGTGGTTGATCGGCTCCCAGCTCCGGCGCTCCGGCTACAAAATCGCAACCGCCTCGATCTCGACCAGCCATTCCGGGTTGATCAGTTGCGCCTGTACCGCCGTCGAGGCGGGATAGGGTGGCTTAAAGAATTCACCGCGTACCTCCGCGAAGCCTGGATAGTTCTTCAGGTCGGTCAGGAACGTCGTGATCTTGACGATGTTGTCGCGGGTCGCTCCGGCCTCGGCCAAGATCTTTTCGATGTTGGCGAGCACTTGCCGCGTCTGTCCCTTGACGTCACCCGGCGCGATGGTTTTGCCGGTGGCGTCCATCGCGACATTGCCGGCGACGAAGATCATCCGGCTGCCGGCGACCTCGATGCCTTGTGAGAAATTCGCCGGCTTGGGCAGGTCCGATGGCTGCAATGCCTTCTTGGACATATTTTCCTCCTTGAGAGATGCCGCATCATCGGCGATCCGCTCGAACGGAAATGCAAGCTCCGTACCGGCCCGCCAGCGCCACGCGAAAGATCGCCTTGCGAAATCGGTGCGACGGAATGACCAGCGCTGCCTGCGAATTCCGGGTGGCGGATGCTATCATACTCTCTCTGGACCGCATGCGACTGCGCCGGCGGCTTGGCACGGCTATTGCTCCTCGCTGCGGCAGGAGCGCGGGTCGCATGCGGCTCGATGCGAGGTGTCCCCATGGAACTCGGTATCTTCATTCCGATCGGCAACAACGGCTGGATCATCTCGACGAACTCGCCGCAATACATGCCGAGCTTCGAGCTCAATCGCTCGGTGACGCTGCGCGCGGAGGCCTACGGCTTCGATTTTGCGCTGTCGATGATCAAGCTGCACGGCTTCGGCGGCAAGACGCAGTTCTGGGACCACAATCTCGAATCCTTCACGCTGATGGCGGCGCTTGCCCCGCTGACCAAGCGCATCGGCATCTACGCGACGGCGGCGACGCTGACGTTGCCGCCGGCCATCGTGGCGCGCATGGCGGCGACCATCGACGATATTTCGGGCGGCCGCTTCGGCATCAACCTGGTGACCGGCTGGCAAAAGGCCGAGTACAGCCAGATGGGGCTATGGCCAGGCGAGGCACATTTTCACAATCGATACGAATATCTGGCCGAATACACGCAGATCCTGCGCGAGCTGTGGGCCACCGGGCATTGTGACTTCAAGGGCAAATTCTTCCAGATGGACCATTGCGTCCTGAGCCCGCGGCCGAAGGCGCAGGTCAAACTTATTTGCGCGGGACAGAGCGACGCTGGCATGGATTTCTCCACGCGCTACGCCGACATGAATTTTTGCATCGCCAAGGGCATCAATACGCCAGGCGCGGTTGCGCCGACGATCGAGCGGCTGCTCGCTGCGGGCGCGCGCAACGGCCGCGAGGTCGGAGCCTACCTGCTTCTCACCTGCATCGTCGATCAGACCGACGCCGCGGCGATGGCGAAATGGCGGCACTATGTGGCAGGGGCCGACCAGGAAGCGCTCGCCTATATCGCGGCGCAATCGGCGATGGACAGCACGCCCACGGCCAACGTCAAGCAGATCGTCGGCGGCGAAGGCGCCATCAACCTCAACTTCGGCACTTTCATCGGCTCGCCGGTTACGGTCGCGCATATGCTCGACGAACTGGCGGCGGTTCCCGGTGTCAAAGGCATTCTGCTGACGCTGGACGATTTCCGTGAGGGCCTTGACCGCTTTGGCCAGGAGGTCGTGCCGCGCCTGCGCTGCCGCACGCCAAAGTCGGCGGTGGCCTAGCGCGATGCATCGCCATCATCGACAAGGCGATCAGCCGCCGCGTGGCCGCCGACTAACAGGAGGGGAACACAGACGATGACCGACGATAGCATGCTTAAAGTTTTGCCACAGCAATTGCCGCGGCCGCGCGATGCGCGAACGCTCAGAGCGCGGCCCGGGGACTTTCCGCTGGTGCCGCGCGAGACCGCCCTCATCGTCGTTGACATGCAGAACGCCTACGCCTCGCCGGGCGGCTATATCGACATTCAGGGCTTCGACGTCTCCGGGGCTAAGCTTGTTATCGAACGGATCCTGCGGGTGATTGCGACGGCGCGGGCGCTCGGTTCCCCGATAATCTTCTTCCAGAACGGTTGGGACCCGGCCCGTCACGAAGCGGGCACGCCGGACTCGCCCAATTGGTGGAAATCGAACGCGTTGAAATTGATGCGTGCCGATCCGAAACTCGACGGCACGCTCATCACCCGCGGCACTTGGGATTACGAGCTGGTGGCGGAGCTCAAGCCCGCGCCCGAGGACATCGTACTCAACAAGACCCGTTACAGCGGCTTCTGGGGAACGCCGCTCGACGCGATGTTGCGGGCGCGGCGTATCCGCAACCTGCTGTTCGTAGGCATCGCCACCAATGTCTGCCTGGAGTCGACCCTGCGCGACGCCTATTTCCTCGAATATTTCCCGATCCTCATTGAGGATGCGGCGCTCCATGCCGGGCCACCGGAGATGCAGGCGGCGACGGTCTTCACTGTCGAGAAATTCTTCGGCTGGGTGACGACGACGAGCGACTTCTGCGCACTGAGCAACCGGTAACCCCGACGCAGCTCCGTGCCCGTCACAAGCGGGTGAAGTGCTCAGGGTCTGAAATCTGCAGCGCGTCTTCGTTGCAGATTTAGCAATGAGCCGCAGCGTTAGGAACGCTCTTATGCGAACTTCGCAATCAAAGGGACACCGGCAATGCATAGTTCTATTGCGGCTTGCTGGATTTGAAGTTTCTGTACCGGTTTGCCGCTTGATCTTAGGAACTTCAAATGCACGCGCTCTAGGTCACGCGCTCCTTGCCGGGCCTGGCGTTTTGCGGGACACTTGAACAAATGACAGCGAGGGAGGCTCGCCGATGGACGTCGTTCCGCTGGGTCCGGGCTTTGCCGCCGAGCTGCGCGGCGTAACGCTTGCTGATGTCGCCGCCGACGACGCGGCTTATCAGGCCGTGCGTGCGGCTTTCGAACAGTATTCCGTGCTGGTGTTTCGCGGCCAGGCCGTCACCGACGACGCGCAGATCGCGTTCTCGCGGCGCTTCGGTCCGCTGGAGATCACGCCGCCGCCGACGCCCGGCGCGGGCACCCATCTGGTCATCCTCACGACCATCGACAACGACGGCAAGGTCGTGCCGGCAGACCACCGGATCGCGCTGCGCAATAAGGCGAACCAGCTTTGGCATACCGACTCGACGTTCAAGAGCACGCCGGCATTGGCTTCGGTCTTGTCGGCGCGGATCATTCCGGAGCATGGCGGCGAGACCGAATACGTCTCGACCCGCCTCGCCTGGGATCGGCTCGATGCCACGATGCAACAGCGCATTGCCGATCTGTTCGCCTGGCACGACTATTCCCATTCGCGCGGCAAGATCGCGCCCAATATCGTCGGCGCCGAGGAGCGCGCGGCGTTGCCGCCGCAATGCTGGCGCATGGTGTGGAAGAATCCGGCGAACGGCCGCGGCGCCCTCTATATCGCTTCGCATGCCTACGCGATCGAAGGGGTGGAGCAGGGGGCGGCGCAGCAGCTCATCGCTGAATTGACCGACGCCGCGACGGCGCCGGGATCGAGCTACACCCACACCTGGCGGCAGGGCGACGTGGTGATGTGGGATAATCGCGCCACACTGCATCGCGGCCGGCCCTGGCCGGCGCATGAGGCGCGGCGGATGGTGCGCACCACCATCTCGGCGACCGACGCCGACGGGCTGCAAAGCGTGCGCCCGCCGTCGCGCCAGGCGGCCGAGTAGCGCAACGCAACACGCCGCGTGGCGGTGCAAGGTTCCACCGCTCGCGCACTCTTCTTGCCATCGGCACGTGAAGCAGCGACAATTTGTCAGTGGCGCCGGCCGATCAAGCCGGCCGCAAGAGCGCCGAACGGGGAGGCTGCGCCATGGCGGTGACCGACATTCTGTCGGGCCCGATGTCCGACTCTGCCCATCGCAATCAGCTGCGCCGCGCCATCATCGCCAGCACCGTCGGCACCACCATCGAATGGTACGACTTTCTGCTCTATGGCATCGTCACCGGCCTGGTCTTCAACAAGCTGTTCTTCCCGAAATCCGATCCGCTGGTCGGCGTGCTCGAAGCCTTCTCGATCTATGCGGTGGGGTTCATCGCGCGCCCGTTCGGCGCCGCGATTTTCGGTCATTTCGGCGACCGCGTCGGCCGCAAGGCGGTGCTGATCGCAACCTTGCTGATCACCGGCTTCGCCACCTTCGCCGTGGGTCTGGTGCCGACCTACGAGTCGGTCGGCATCTGGGGCGCGGTCATCTTGACTGCCATCCGCTTCATTCAGGGAATCGGTGTTGGCGGGGAATGGGGCGGTTCGGTGCTGCTGGCGATGGAATGGGCGCGCACCAATCGTCACCGCGGCTTGGTGGCCTCTGGCCCGCAGCTCGGCGTCCCCGCCGGATTGCTGCTGGCCTATTCGGCGGTGCTGTTTTTCAGCTGGCTTGCCGGCGACCAGTTCCTGGTCTGGGGCTGGCGCATTCCGTTTCTGTTGAGCATCGTCATGGCCGGCGTCGGCCTCTATATCCGGCTTGGCATTCTCGAAACGCCGATCTTTCGCCGGCTGGTCGAGGAGAAGCGCGTTGAGCGCGCGCCGGTTCTGGAAGTGATCCGCCGCCAGCCCAAGGAGATCGTGCTCTGCGCCTTGGCGAAGACTGCGGAAACGGCGCCGGCCTACATCTACATCGCCTTCGTTTTTGTCTATGGCACGCAGGTCCTCCATACGCCGCGCGAGTTCCTGCTCACGGCGCTGATCGCCGCCTGCGTGCTGGCGTTCTTCGTCATCCCGTTGTCCGGCCATCTGTCCGACCGGTTCGGGCGCAAGCGCATGTATCTGATCGGCGCCGTCACCACGGGCGTGTTCGGCTTCGTCTATTTCGCGATGCTCAATTCGCTGGTGCCGGTCTGGATGTTCCTCGCCGTCATGCTGTCGTTTGTGCCGCACGGCCTGATCTTCGGACCGCAGGCGGCGCTGTTCGCCGAGTGCTTCGCCCCGCGCCTGCGCTATAGCGGCACCTCGATCGGATTTCATCTCGCCGCGATCACGGCGGGCGGGCCGGCGCCGCTGATCGCCACGGCGCTGCTGGCCTGGACCGGATCGGGATACGCGATCGCCGGCTATATCGCCGCTACCGCGGTCGTCAGCGTTGCCGCCACGCTGTTGATGCCCGATTACACCGGCAAGGATATTTCGCACCAGCACGTCTGAACGAAAAAGCGCTGCGGCACGACGCCTTGCTCATGGCTATTGACAATATATTGTCATGATGACAATATATCACCATGAACATGGAAGCGGCCATTACCGACCTGGTGCTCGAGACCTTCCGGTTTAACGGCCGCCTCTTGGCCGCCGGCGATGCGCTGGTGGCGGATCTCGGGCTGACCAGCGCGCGCTGGCAGGTGCTGGGCGCCATCGCGCTGTCGGCCGTGCCGCTGTCGGTGGCGCAGATCGCGCGCAATATGGGGCTGACCCGGCAAGCGGTGCAGCGTCTGGCGAATGAGATGCAGGCCGACGGCTTGGTGCGGTTCGCGCCCAATCCGCATCACCAGCGCGCCAAGCTGGTGCTGCTCACTCCCGCGGGGAACACGGCTTTCGCCGCGGTCATGAAGCGCCAAAGCAGATGGGCGACCGAACTCGGCCGGGGCCTCAATGCCAAACCGATCGAGACCGCGGCGGTCATGCTGCGGACCATTCGCCGACGGCTCGATGATCGAACGGAAAATGGAGGCGACAATGCTGCGTAAGGTTCATCCGATCGCCGGCGCGATCGGCTTTGCGGCGATCCTGACGTTCTGGCTTTCGACCGTCACATCGGAATTGTTCGGCTCGACCGCCGTCGTCGCTGCGGTCAAGGAAACGATCCCGTGGGGTTTTTTGATCGTGGTGCCGGCGCTCGCCATCACCGGCGCTTCCGGCTTTCGCATCGCCGGTGCGTCATCCGATCCGCGGCTGATCAGGAAACGGCGCCGCATGCCGATCATCGCGCTCAACGGAGTTTTCATTCTCATACCGGCCGCGCTCTATCTGGCGGTGCTGGCGTCGCGCGGCGAGTTCGGGATGCTCTTCTACGGCGTGCAGGCAATCGAGCTTGTCGCCGGCGCCATCAATCTCACCCTCATGTCGCTCAACATCCGCGACGGCTTGAGCCTGACGGCGAACAGGCGACGGCGATCGCCGGCGGCCAAACAACTTGCCACCAACATCTGAAGGAGACAAGCCATGCTGACAATGCGCCCGCTTGATGAACACGTTCCAATCCAACAGCAGCTCGGCGCCACGGCGTCACCGGCGGTGCTGATCAACATCTTCACCGTCGCGCCGCCAGATGTCGATGGGTTGCTCGCCGCCTGGGAGCACGACGCCAATTGGATGAAGAAGCAGCCCGGCTATATCTCGACGCAACTGCATCGCGGCATCGGCGGTAGCTGCACATTCCTGAACTACGCGGTATGGGAATCGGTCGAGCACTTCCGCGCGGCCTTCACCAATCCGGAGTTTCGCGGCGCGCTCGCGGCCTATCCCTCGAGCGTCGTCGCCTCGCCGCATCTGTTCGCGAAAGTCGCGGTGCCGAATTTGTGTACGAGTTAGCGACACGCGTCATTCCGGAGCGCGCCAAAGGCGCTAACTCGGACTCGCCGCGCAGCGGCAAACCCTGATCCGCTTCGCAACAACAGGGGACGAGAAAACGGTATCGCCGTGGAGTGCGCCTCGGCGAAGGCCTCGGGATAGGTACTTGACTGCGCGATATATGCATGAAAATGTATATGCATGAACTTGCAAATTAGTCTGTTTCAAGCACTCGCTGATCCAGCCCGCCTTCGCATCATCGAGGCGATGAAGCCTGGGGAATGCGCGGTCGGCGACATTGTGGAGCGCATGGACATCCATCAGTCCGGTGTTTCGCGGCACCTGCGCATCCTGGCGGAGGCCGGGATCGTGCAAATGCGCCCGCAGGGACAGAAGCACTTCTACTCACTGCGCAAGGAAGCGTTCGACCAACTCGATGCATGGGTGGTGGGATATCGCCGCCACTGGGAGGCCCGGCTTGATCGATTTGGCGCTGCCCTAGAACGCAAACGGGCGGCTGCAAAGACCGACTCTCGGGCGAAATCGCGATGACCACTGCACCTACTGCTGCCAGGGCTCAGTTTTCGATCCAGCGCATCTATGCCGCCTCGATTGATGAGGCCTGGGCGCTTTGGACCACCAAGGCCGGTATCGAATCCTGGTGGGGACCGGAAGGCTTCGACGTTACCGTCACGTCGCTCGACCTGCGCCCCGGCGGCGATCTGATCTATCTGATGACCGCCGTGGCGCCAGAGCAGGTGGCCTTCATGAGGCGGGCGGGCATGCCACTGACAAGCGAGTGCAGGGTTACCTACACCGAAGTCTCGCCGCCTGGCCGACTGACCTATAAGACTTTGGCCGATTTCGTGCCTGGCGTCGCACCCTACGAAGTCACCACTGTCGTTGAGTTGAAAGCGACGGCGGATGGGGTGAAGCTCACCATCACTTTTGACGCCATGCACGACGACGTTTGGACCGAGCGTGCCCGGGCAGGGCACGAGAGCCAGATGCGTAAGCTCGACGCTCTGCTTGCCCCGCAGGGCAGGGTGTCGCGCTCTTGAGGCCGTGGCTCGCTCGTGCGGGCGCTGTAGTCGCCGGCTTCGTTGTCACTGCGGCAGCGTCCATTGCCGCGAACACGGTGATGCATGCAGCGTCTGGCTGGGCGGTCGGTTAGCCGCCTCGCGTCGATCTTCCGCGCACGCGTCCGAAATGGACTCGCAGACCTAAGGGGGGGCCCATGATCAATCTATACGACTTTCCTCACGGCGCGCGGGGCCTGCGGGTGGCTTGGTTGTGCGAAGAGATGGGGTTGGCCCACACTTTCGTGCCCGTCGGTTTCGCCCCGGACAGCAACTACCGCGCGCTCAATCCATTCGGCACCGTGCCCTTTCTCCAAGATGGCAACGTGTCGATGTCCGAATCGGTCGCGATGTTGTTTTACATCGCGCAGAAATATGGGCCAACCGACGTCTTGCCGACGGGAGACGACGCGCGCTTCGCTAAAGTCCTTCAATTCACCCTGTTAGGGGAGGCGTCACTTTCATCGCTAATGACACCCCTGCTTGCGGTACGCTTCGGTGCGCCGAACGATCAAAAGCGCAATTGGTCGGCGGTCGGAATCGAGTCCCGGCTTAAGAACACCATCGACCGAATTGGTGATGAACTCGGTGACCGCGAATTCCTCGTAGAATCTGGTCTCACCCTTGCGGACATTTCGGTGGCTACAGCCTTGCGAATTTGGGGTCGCGGTGTCGGCCAAGATCTTCCAACGACGCTGCAAGCATATTGCGAGCGGCTTCACGAGCGGCCGGCTTGCAAACGCGCCATGGCCGCACACGGCTGAACCGTCGATCAGATATAGTCACGCCGACGAAATCATTCCGGAGGTGATGCAGCCCATCCAAAAGATATCGATCGCGATGACCAACGTTTTGCGAGGAGCGAAGCAATGAAGCAATCCAGTTCTTTACGCCGAACTAGATTGCTTCGCTCCGCTCGCAATGACGCAGACGTGCTATCTCCGCTCATCCCCGCGAAAGCGGGAATCCAGCCTGTTTGACTGGGCATCAGGGCGAGCCACTGGGTCCCCGCCTTCGCGGGGACGAGCGGATGAGCGCGCTATCCCGCATACGCCCGATTGGGGATCGCGAAGCCGCAGCTCGAGCCATCGGTGACTTCGACCTCATCTTCCCATGGCAACCGGTATTGGCCGGCAAGGAGATCGCGCATGTAGGTATAGGGGCAATCCTGCGCGCCGCCTTTGACCGCAACGTAGCCGCGGTGGCCGAACTGATAGATGTTGTTCTCGACGCCCCAGATGCGGCGCGCCTCGTCGGCGAGCTTCGGCCGAACCTCGGCGCTAATGATTTCGTCCGGCGCGCCGTTGCCGGTCGCGAGCGGCACGCCGTCGAAATTGACGATCATGCCTTCGCCCATGGAATTGAACACGCCGTCGGTACCGGCCATGCAGACGTTGGCGGTGTACATCAGGTTCGAGAACGCGTTGCTCTGATTACTGACCTGCCAGGCATGGCGGATCGGCGCGGTGTAGCCTGCGGTCCGCAGCATGATGTTGGCGCCCTTGTAGGCGCACTCGCGCGCCATTTCCGGAAACATGCCGTCGTGACAGATGATCAGCGCAACCTTGCTGCCGTTCGGGCCGTCGCACACCGGAATGCCGAGATTGCCCGGCTCCCACGGCTCGACCGGCACCCAGGGATGCATCTTGCGGTAATAGAGCTTGATCTCGCCCTCGTCGTCGATGATCAGGCCGGAATTGTAAGGATTGCCGTCGGGATTGTACTCCATGATGGAGAAGCAGCCCCAGATGCGGCTGTCGATGCAGGCTTTCCGGAAGCTCGCGACCTCCGGTCCATCGAGCCGCGACATCAGGTCGGGATTGGTGTCCATCGACAGGCCGTGCAGCGAATATTCAGGAAAGACCACGAGGTCCATCGTCGACATGCCTTTGCGCGCTTTCTGCACCATCGCGCAAATCTTCTTGGTCTGCGCCGCCAGATCGCTCTTGGTCGCGATCGTCGGCAATTGCAGCTGAACGAGCCCGATCACCACGCCGTCAGGCGTCTTGTTCAATCCGCCAAGTCCACTCATCCGTCGTCTCCATCCACGCGCATGGTTCCCGGGCATAAGCGCGGTTACGCGCGTCTGCGACGCGCTATGGCAAATCTACACAATTCCGCCGCGGCGCGCATCGTGCCCCTCACCCTGAGGTGCTCGCCGACGAAGTCGGCGAGCCTCGAAGGGCGGCCTGGACGCCTCGGCCGCATCCTTCGAGGCGCGCTTGCAGCGCGCACCTCAGGATGACGGATCGCAAGCGGCGATTTCGATTAAGCGGCGGCGACAGGCGCTGCGAAATCGCTGGCGACGACGGTCGCCATCAGAACCCGTAAGTCACTCGCGCGTTGTGAGCCGAACACGGCGTCAAACCGTGCTTGCGCGGCGTACCAAAGCTTTGCCGCGGCGCGCAGCTGCTGCTCGCCTTCCTTGGTCAAAGCGAGTTGTTTCGCCCGGCGGTCGGCCGCCGAGGTTTCGATGCGGATCAGGCCGTCGCGCTGCAGCGGCAGGATGTTGCGCCCCAAAGTCGTGCGATCCATCACCAGGTCGGCGGCCAGCGCATTGATCGTCTGCGGGCCCTTGCGTTTGAGCTTGGCGAGTATCGAGAATTGGGTCGTGCGTAGCCCGCTCGGCGCCAGAAATTGATCGTAGAACTGAGTGACATGCCGCGCCGCGGCGCGGAGCGCCAGGCAATTGCACTCCACGCCGGCTAACGCGCTATCGGGCGGCATCATCGAGTCCTCGCGGTCGCAGGGTAGGGCGCCACAGCTTGACAAACGCGCATATGCGCCTACTTAAGCGTATATACGCCCATGTCAACATTGACGTGCGCGCCGACCGCCGCAGTCTCGCCATCGATTCACATATTTTCAGGAGGTTCCGCCATGACGTCACGTTCAGTGGTTTTTGCCGAGCCGGTGCGGACCGCGATCGGCACGTTCGGCGGCGGGCTCAAGGACGTGCCGGCGCCTGAGCTCGGCGCGGTCGCGATTGGCGGCGCGGTCGCCCGCGCCGGCCTTCGCCCCGACGCGGTGCAGACGGCGGTGATGGGCAATGTGGTCCAGGCCGGTGAGAAAATGAATCCGGCGCGGCAGGCGGCCGTCAATGCCGGGCTTCCGGTGACGACGCCGGCGATGACGGTGAACCGGGTCTGCGGCTCGGGCGCGCAGGCCATCGTTTCCGCCGCGCAGGATATTCTGCTCGGCAATATCGACGTCGCGGTCGCGGGCGGCATGGAGAATATGGATCAGGCGCCGTACCTCGTGCAACGCGGGCGCTGGGGATACCGCTTGGGCGACGGACAGCTTTTCGACAGCGTGTTGCGCGACGGCTTGAACGACGCATTTTCCGACAGGCATTCCGGCTGGCACACCGAGGACCTGGTGGAGAAATATCAAGTGACCCGCGACGCCCAGGACCGCTTCGCGCTGCGTTCGCAGCAGCGTTTTGCCGCCGCGCAGGCCGCCGGTCATTTCAAGTCGCAGATCGTGCCGGTCGAGGTGCCGGGCAAAAAGGGCCCGACCGTGTTCGACAAGGACGAAGCGAATCGCCCCGATACGACTCTGGAAGCACTGGCGCGCCTGAAGCCCGCGTTCCGCCCGGACGGCACCATCACTGCCGGCAATGCGCCGGGATTGAATGACGCGGCCGCGGCGGTGGTGCTCGCGGACAATACGTGGGCCGACAAAAGCGGTCTCGCCGCCAAGGCGCGGCTGGTGTCCTACGGGATTGCGGCGGTCGAGCCCGGCATGTTCGGGCTTGGGCCGATCCCGGCGGTGCGGCAGGCATTAACAAGGGCCGGCTGGGAGATCGGCGCAGTCGAGCGCGTCGAGATCAATGAAGCATTCGCGGCGATCGCCATCGTCGTCGCCCGCGAGCTCGGCTTTCCCGAAGACATCGTCAATGTCGAAGGCGGCGCTGTCGCGCACGGCCACCCGATTGGCGCAACCGGCGCGATCCTGACAACAAAGCTTATTCATTCAATGCGTCGGGACGGCCTCAAGCGCGGCGTCGTCACGCTCTGCATCGGCGGCGGCCAGGGCATCGCGCTGGCGATCGAAACCGTGCATTAGCGCCGAATGAATTTAGTTAGGCGAGGCAATTCAGATGCTGCGCTCGCAGTTGTTGGATTGCTTCGTCGTGGAGCTCGTTATCGGGCCTGCCACTTCGGGTCGAACGATGATGTGAGTCACGGGCGAGTCAAATTTTATTAATGCGTCGTCAAAGCAGGGAGTGAAAGATGTCCAGTAAAGACACCCGCGACGAACCGGTCTTAAAAAATGGCAAGCTTAACCGCCGCAACATGCTGCTCGCCGGCAGCGCGCTGGCCGCAGCTTCGGCGCTGAGTTCCACGCCTGGTTCGCCTGACCAGGCAGGGGCTTCGGGCGCGTACAGTAACGGTGCGATCGCAATGATGCCGCCTGGAAAAGCAGTTCCAGCTTCGGAGCAAGAACGCGTCCTCGGCATTAAGATCGCAAGAGCGATGTTGTCTGGCCCGGGCGAAATCACCAAAGATGCAACAGTTGCAGAAATGGGTGCAGACGGCAATCTCATTATCCTCCGTCAAGGCACCAACGATTGGGTCTGCTTTCCCGGAGATGAGAATGAGATCGGCAATGTTCCTATGTGCGCCGATCCGATGGGCTTGCAATGGATGATGGACATCAGGGCCAAGAAGCCCAAGCCCACGAATACGGCCCCGGGTCTTATCTACATGCTGTGTGGCGCTACGCAGCACAGCAATACCGATCCGTTCGATAGAACAAGTCCAGCTATCCCGATTGGTCCTCACTGGATGATCATTTGGCCTTACGATGCCAAACGTTGTGGCCTGCCCAACACCGTCAGGGACGCGGGCGCGTGGGTGATGTTCGATGGCACTCCTTACGCCTATCTGCACATCTGCGGCACGCCCTGGGTCGGAAATGAGTACGGACCCGGTCAGGTCCCGATCTGGACGATGCGATATGGCGGGCAATTATAGACTTGACGCTTAACAGCGGACGCGACGCATTAGATCGGATGCTAGTGGTACCTGTTTGTGGCCCTTCTCGGACATCGGGAGATGGCGGAGCCCACACGGGCAGTGTCGCGTTATTGACATTTCCCGGATCGATCATCCGTCGCGTGCCTCTTTTTGAGAGGCAAGCCGACCGCTTCACGCCGCCTTGATCCATGTCAAGACGGCGTTGCTCGCAAGTCATATTTTTTCGGTAAGTATCATAAGTAATTGCGGAGGCAGATCATGACCGATACCCACACCCATACGTCCCCCGACAAAACCTTTCCGTTCCTTCTCAATACCGGCGAGTTCGCCGCGCTTGGCAAGAAGCGAATCGGAGATTTCATGCGCGTGCAGACGGAATTCCTCGACGAGTTCCAGGAAACCAATCGGCATTGGCTCGACCGCATCCAATCGGAAGCGAACTTGGCGTCCGAATTCGCCTCGAAACTGAGCGCGACGCGGTCGATGCCGGACGCGATGGCGGTATCGCGGGATTGGGCAACGCAATATTTCTCGATGCTGGCGGAAGACGGCAAGCATCTGGCCGACGACACCCGGAAATTCATGGAGAAAAGCGCGCGATTGCTGTCGGGTGGGCTCTCGGCTCAACCGCCAGCGGCCAATTCGTAAGCTTAGGCGTCAAAGTCGCGATTTATCTTTCCAGTCGCGCCACGATTTCGACGTGGGCGGCATAGCGGAACTGATCGACTGGCGTGACTTCCTTGAGCTGGTAACCGGCGCGCGTGAGTATCGCGGTATCGCGGGCAAAGGTCGCGGGATTGCATGACACCGCGACGATGCGCGGAACGCTGCTTGCCGCCAGTTGCTGCGCTTGTCCGTCGGCGCCCTGACGCGGTGGATCGAAGACCACGGCGTCGAAATTTTTCAATTCCGCCGCGGTGAGCGGGCTGCGGAACAAATCGCGCCGCTCAACGTCGATCGGCTTGAGGCCGCCCGTCGATGCAGCCGCGCGGGTGAGGGCGGCAAGCGCCGCTTCGTCGTCATCAACCGCCAAAACTCGCGCCTGCTCGGCAAGCCGCAACGCGAACGGGCCAATACCGGCAAACAGGTCGGCGACTTTGGCGATGCCGGCGCACGCGGCAAGCACGAGGCGCGCCAATGCTGCTTCACCCTCGGCGGTCGCTTGCAGGAACGCGGCCGGGGGCAGCGGCACAATAGCCTTGCCGATGCGCAAGGTCGGTTGGCGCGCGAGCACAATCAACTCGCCATGGCGCGTCAGCCGGGCCAGATCGTGCTTGGCGGCGACGCCCGCCAGCGTGCCCATCAGCTCAGGCGCCAGCGGGCCGGAACCGCGCACATCGACGTCGAGGCCGGCGTCCGTGGTGGTGACATGAATGTCGAGCGGTTTCTTGGTCGGCCCGAGCGCTTCGGCAATCGCCCATGCCGCCTCGATCGCGCCGCGCATGCCCGGCGCCAGGACCGGGCAGCGGTCGATCGCCACGATGCGGTGGCTGCGCGCGGCGGCGAAGCCGACTTCGAGCACGCCTTTGGCGCCGCTTCGCGCATGGAACACCGCGCGGCGACGGCCGTCGCCGTGCGCGTCAATAAGGTCGGCGACCGGTGCCTCGAGCCGGGCCTGTCGCAACGCCGCAACGACGAGATCACGCTTCCAGGCGCGATATTGCGCGTCCTGCCAATGCTGCACGGCGCAGCCGCCGCACACGCCGAAATGCGGGCAGATCGGCGCCACGCGTTCTGGACTGGGCCGTTCGACCTGGAGAAGCCGGCGGCGGTCGGGATGGCCGGCGACCTCCTCGACCTCGACGGTTTCGCCGGGCAGCGCGCCGGGCACGTAGATCGCGCCGGCCGGCTCGTCGGCGACGCCGTCGCCGCGATGGCCTAGCCCGGCAATCACAAGCCGCTCAACCACGCTCCGCCTCGATGAAGAATTCGCGATTGCCGTCGCCGCCAAGGATCGGCGATGGCATGCAGCCGCCGACGCGCCATTCCTGGCTTGCCAGAAATGCGGCGATGTCATTGCAGACCGCTTGATGAATGGCCGGGTCGCGCACGATGCCCTTCTTGATGTCGGATCGTCCGGCTTCGAATTGCGGCTTGATCAGCGCCATGAGGCACGCCCGCGGCCGTAATAGCTTGCCGATGGCCGGCAGCACCAATCTGAGCGAGATGAAGCTGACATCGACCACGGCGAAATCCGGCCGCTCGCTCAACTGCACTGAATCGGCGGCGCGGATATCGGTTTGCTCCAGCGATACGATCTCATCGCGTCCGCGCAGCCGCGGATGCAACTGGCCACTGCCGACGTCGATCGCATAGACTTTTCTGGCGCCGCGCCGCAGCAGCATTTCGGTAAATCCGCCGGTCGATGCGCCGACGTCGAGGCAAACGCGGCCGGCGACGTCAGATTGGAAGTGATCGAGCGCCGCGGCGAGCTTGATCGCGCCGCGCGAAACATAGGGGTGCTCCGGCGCGGCCTCGATGGCGGCATCGGTGGAAATGGCGTCCGACGGCTTGCGCACGGTCACGCCGTCGGCGGTGACAAGCCCGGCCGCGATCGCCGCTTGCGCCCGGGCGCGGCTTTCGAACAGGCCGCGCGACACCAACAGGCGATCGGCGCGCTCGCGGGAGGTCATGGGTTCACCGTCATCCTGAGGTGGCCGCGAAGCGGCCCTCGAAGGATGCACGGCCCGGGCCGTCGCCCTTCGAGGCTCGCTTTCGCTCGCACCTCAGGGTGACGGAAAACGGTAGCGAGTCTACCTACCTTGCCAGCTTGACCACGTCGCCGCGCAGGTTCTGGCCGAGCGCTTCGAACGCCTTGGCGACGATGCCTTTCGC
>Ga0210395_10000948_pt1 | contig 22407 bp, 19 predicted proteins | sample IncBWH4OmetaG_FD_150861 | JGI IMG/M metagenome (GOLD analysis project Ga0210395, IMG submission 150861) | Forest soil microbial communities from Barre Woods Harvard Forest LTER site, Petersham, Massachusetts, United States - Inc-BW-H-4-O ...
CCTGTTTGTCCCGCTGGGGCCGGCTGAGTCCCGTCGGATCCGGCTGACTCCGGCTAGTCCACGGACATATAGCGAACAAGGAACGGTCAACCAGACCGTATTCACGGCGGCAGGAAATCGGGGAAAGCCCGGTCCGGCTCCAGGACAGCGACGGTGACCATGTCCTGGAACGCGTGCGCGCGACGCGGCTCGCTGCCCTCGGGCAGGGACATCGGCCACCAGTATGGTTGGCACGAGCGCTGGGTCGGCTTGTCAAGCGGTCGGGACTGGCGGGTGAGCTAGGCCGCAGACCTAACTGCCATACCAGGTTTCTCGATGGGCGCACAGGTCGCCGACTCGGCGCGCGCAACGTTCCTGGCAAAACGGGTAGCTGGTGGCGCCCCGGCTATGCATCCGCGTTGGAGGGCAGGGGAGGCTGGGCGGCGGCGGCTGGAGGCGGACCGATGGCATGGGCGTGTGAGCCGGTGGCCCAGGGCCGGAGCTTGCGGGGGTTGAGTATCGCCCAGATGCGGGTGATGTGGTCGCCTGCGGTCTCGAACGCGTAGACCGCCACGGTGGCCCTGTCTTGCTGAGCCACGAGGCCGGGCTGGCCGTTGACCGTGCGCTCCAGGAGCGTCACGTTGCCGGGTGCTGCGCGGGCGAGATCGGCCAGGTAGCGCGCGACCTGCTCGCCGCCTTCGATGGGGCGGAGCGCAGCGGGAGCCACGCCGCCACCGTCGCCGGTCACGGTAGCGCCGGGGTCGAGGAGGCCGATGAGGGCGCCGATGTCTTTGGCTTTCCAGGCCTTTTTGAAGTCCCTCACGATGCTGGCCTGCCGCGTCCTCGGGGCCGCGGGTGGGCGGACGGCGGAGACGCGGCGGCGGGCTGTGGAGGCTAGCTGGCGGCAGGCCGCGGGGGTGCGGCCGGTGATCTCGGCCACTTCGGCGAAGGGGTAGCCGAAGACGTCGTGCAGGATCAATGCGACGCGCTCGGCCGGGGTCATCGATTCGAGCGCGACGAGGAACGCCATGCTGACCGACTCATCCAGGGTGACCTGGTCGGCCGGGTCAGCCGGGGCGCCCTGCGGGCCGCTGGACCACCCGGCCGCTTCGGGCAGCGGCTCGGGCAGCCATGCGCCCACGTAGGTCTCTCGCTGCGCCCGTGCAGAGCCGAGCAGGTTGAGGCAGATGCGGCTGGCGACCGTGGTCAGCCAGGCGCCTGGGGATGCAATGGCGTCCTGCTGCCGGGGGGACATGGCGTACCAGCGGGCGAATGTCTCCTGGACTGCGTCCTCGGCCTCAGTCAGGGAGCCCAGCAGCCGGTACGCGAGGTTGATCAGCTGGCGCCGCTCGGCGGTGATCGCGTTCAGGCCTGGGTCGGGCCGGCCGTCTCCTGGCCCGTATCGGATGGTCATGGTGCCGGTTGTCCTCCCTGGGTCTTATCTGCCCTCACCAGTTCGACAAGACAGGGCACCGGATTGTCAGGCGGCGCGCCAACCTCACATTCCGGTGCGCTGTCTTGTCGTACTAGCCGTCGGGCGAGGATCTGCGCGCTAGCGCCGGGCTGGCGCCGCGATGAGGCGGTACACAACTCTGACCCGCCGGCAACTGGGATCGCGGCTGCACCGGCAAGATCCAGCCGGGCAGTCATGGAGGAGGAGGTCGCATGAGCTTCGATACACCTGCCGGGACGCGCGGTGGCCGCCAGCCGCGTGCCGGGCTGGTACTGCGGCTGATCAACAAGAACGCCGCCAGCCGGTTCCGCCGTACGGGGAAGATGCTGGGGTTCAGCGGCCTGATCCTGACGACCGTCGGTGCCAGGAGCGGGGCCGAGCGCGCCAGCCCGGTCGGCTGGTGGCCCGGTCCGAACGGCAGCTGGCTGATCGTGGCGGCGGCGAACGGGGCGGCGCGCAACCCCGCGTGGTACCACAACATAGCCGCTCACCCCGACCAGGTGCAGATCGAGGTGGACGGCCCCCGGGTCCGCGTGACCGTCGAGCAGCTCCACGGGGCCGAGCGTGCAGAGGCGTGGCGGCAGATCGCCGCCGCCACGCCCCGCTTCGCGCAATACCAGCGCAAGACCGACCGCGAGCTGCCGATCATCCGCCTGATACCGCCATCTGGCTAAAGGCCCAGCACGAAGCACGATCGACTCCGGCCAGCTCCATGCCACATCACAACAATGGAGGATTAATCATGACTACAGCACACGCGGCTGACGAGGCCGCCATTCGACAGCTAATCGACAAGCTGGCTGAGGCGATTCGCGCCATGGACTTCGAGGGCCTGAAGGCGTGTTTCGCTCCGGACATGGTGTCATTCGATGTCGCCGGACCGCCGCTGCAGACCATGGGAGCAGACGCAAAATTGAAAAACTGGGAAATGGCATTTGCGGTATTCCAGCCTCCGCTCAGTTATGAGGTTCGCGACCTCACGATCACCGTGGGCAACGACGTGGCATTCGGGCACAGCTTCAATCGGTTCAGCGGCACGTTGGAAAACGGTGACAGGTTCGGTCCCTGGGTTCGGTACACGGCCGGTTTCCGGAAGATCGACGGCAACTGGGTCATCGCGCACGACCAGGTCTCGGTGCCTGTCGATTTTGGAAGCGGCAGACCGTTGGTGAATCTCGAGCCCTGACAGCTTGGCGGCCTTGGGTGACACCCGGATGCGCCCTCATGCGCGGGCGCCTGCGCGTCGGTTTGGTGAGTCGTCGGCTCGTCGAGGACTGGAGATTCGACGATGGGACACAACGGGACTCCGCTGGACGGGTACCCGGGCGTAGGCCGCGGCGCCGCTGTTGGGCACAGTGGCGTCCGGCGTGTCATGGCGGGACAGCGCCATGTGTGCGATTAGGCCCAGGACGATGATCGCTGCCGGGGCCGTGACTGCCGCCCACCACACCAGTTACCCCGGCGGGGAGAAACGCCCGTGAGCAGAAACCCCGGCCAGACGGGCCAGAGGTCAGCTAGCGGATGCCGCCCAGCCGCGCGGGCGCCGCAGGCCCAGGGCGGCCCTCCGGCGACGTGCGCACTCGCAGCCGGGACGGCGGAGGTGTGGACGCGGCTGGACTTCACGGGACATGACCCAGAACACGCGGCGCGCTGACCAGCGGACTTGCGGGCCACGGACGCGGGGCGGACGGAGTGCGGTCTCGCACGCCGTCTGCAACGGAGAATCCGCAGGTCACGGGCGAGGCAGCCGTCAATTGATGGGCTCCCTGTAAAACCGTCGGCTCAGCCTACGTTGGTTCGAACCCAACACCTGCCACCACCTGCGAAGACGGCCCGTGAGCTGGGAATTCTCCCGTCTCGCGGGCCGTGCTCATTGATCCCGCAACATCCGGCTGGCGGCCAGCAGCGGATCCGTGACCGGTCAGAGCCGCACGTCGATGTCGAGGCCGCCCTCGGGACGGGCGCGGACGGTCAGCTCGCCATGGTGGGCTCGGGCGATGGCCTGGACGATGGCCAGGCCCAGGCCATGTCCTCGACCCTTGCGGAGCCGGGACGCCCCGTCGAGACGGCGGAACGGCTGCAGCAGCGAATCCACGGAAGCCGGCGGCACGACCGGACCGCTGTTGCTCACCGTCAGGACCGAGCGCCCATCGGCCTGGCCAGTCACGACCTTTACCCAGCCGCCGGGCTCGTTGTAGGACAGCGCGTTGTCCACCAGGTTGGCCACGAGGCTCTCGGCCAGGCTCGGGTCCCCCGTCGCCGGCGCGGGCGAGAGCGCCGCGGCGACCCGGATATCCCCGCCGTCCCGGACCGAGATCACCTTCGCCGCGACGGTCGCGAGGTCGAATGGCTCAGCCCGGTCGATGCCCCGCTCGCTAGTTGCGAGCGTGAGGAGCGCGTCGATCATGCGTTCCTGGTGCTCGCCGAGTCGCAGTGCCTCCTCGCAGGCCAGCCGCAGCGACTCGGCGTCGGCGGCCGGGTCAGCGAGGGCGACCTGCAGCACGGTCCGTTCAGCGGTGAGCGGAGTGCGCAGTTCGTGGGAGGCGTTGGCGACGAAGCGCCGCTGCGACGCGAATGCCGCCTCGAGCCGCCCGAACAGGTCGTCCAGCGTCTCGCCGAGCCGGGTGAATTCGTCGCTGCGGCCGCGCAGGCCGGCTCGCCGCCGGGTGCCGACGGACAGGCGCCTGCTCAGGTCGCTGGCAGAGATCTCCCTGGCGGTCGTAGTGATCGTCTGCACTGGCCGGAGCAGCCGGCCCGTGAGCAGCCAGCCGAAGGCCACCGACAGCACCGCCATCACGGCCAGGCCGATCATGGAGCCGACAAGCTGGTGATACAGCTGGCTGTCCGGGCGGGTGACGACCGGCGCCGCGTGGGAGCCAGCGCGATAGGTCGCCTTCACTGCCAGCAGCGGGATCCCCAGGACGACGACAGCCGATCCCAGGAACACGGCCGCGTACAGGACAGTCAGACGCATCCGTACGCTGCCGAACACGATCACTCCGATCCGATCTGGTAGCCGCCCTCGCGGATGGTGCGGATGACCGGAGGATCACCGAGCTTGGCCCGCAGCCGCCGGATGGTGGTCTTCACCGCGGTGGTGAACGGGTCGGCCATCTCGTCCCAGACCCGCTCCAGCAGTTCCTCGGCCGACACTGCCCGGCCGCCGGCGCCGAGCAGGCACTCCAGGACCGCGAACTCCTTCGGGCTCAGCTCGAGCCGCCGCCCGGCGCGCTGCACAAGCCGGCGGCCGGCATCGAGGGTGATGTCACCGCGGCTGAGTACCGGCGGCACCGCGATCGCGGACCGGCGGGCAAGTGCCCTGACCCGGGCCACCAGCTCGGCGAAGTCAAACGGCTTGGAGAGATAGTCGTCGGCGCCGAGGCCGAGGCCGTCGACCCGGTCGCTGACGGTGCTGGCCGCGGTCAGCATCAGGACCCGGCTGCCGCCGCCGTCAGTCACGATCCGCCGGCAGACCTCGTCGCCATGCGCACCGGGCAGATCCCGGTCCAGCACCACGACCTCGTAGCGGGTCACGGCGAGCCGTTCCAGGGCGTCGGCCCCGTCGAGAACGACGTCGACCGCCATGCCCTCACGGCGCAGGCCAGTGGCGATGGCCTGCGCCAGCACCTCGAAGTCCTCGGCAACCAGTACTCGCATATGTCCAATATGCCAGGTAATAGGTGTCAGTCAGGTGTCGGCAGGCGACACGGTGCCGACACCGGCGGCTGCGTAGAACTGGCCGCATGAAAAATCACAGCTGCACCACACACAGCATCGAAGTGACTGGCCTGCGCAAGCGATTCGGCTCTGTCCAGGCCCTCGACGGCATGTCGTTCACCGTCGCCCCCGGCCTGATCACCGGCTTCGTGGGCCCCAACGGCGCCGGGAAGTCCACCACGATGCGCGTCATCCTCGGCCTGGACAGGGCCGATGACGGCATCGCGCTGGTCGGCGGGCAGCCGTACCGCAGCCTGCGGGAGCCGCTGAGTCACATCGGCGCACTGCTGGACGCCGGCGCCGTGCAGCCGGGCCGTTCCGCTCGTAATCACCTGCTGTGGCTGGCCCACTCGCAGGGCTACGGCGCGCGGCGGGTCGATGAGGTGATCACGCAGGTCGGCCTGGACGGTGCGGCCAGGCGCAAGGCGGGCGGCTTCTCCATGGGCATGCGCCAGCGCCTGGGGATCGCGGCCGCGCTTCTCGGCGACCCGCCGGTGCTGATGCTCGACGAGCCGCTGAACGGCCTGGACCCGGAGGGCATCATGTGGATGCGCGGTTTCCTCGCCGCGCTCGCGCGCGAGGGCCGCGCCGTGTTCATCTCCAGCCACCTGATGAGCGAGCTGCAGGACACCGCGGACCACATGATCGTCGTTGGGCGCGGCCGGGTGCTCGCGGATACCAGCATGCGAACGCTGCTCGCCTCGGTCGCTTGCAGCCGGGTTTCGCTGCGCACCTCCGCCGCCGGACTCGCGGCGGCGGAGCTCGCGCGGGCTGGCGGCACCGTGACCGCCGCCGGCGGCGGCGCGCTGACGATTGACGGGCTGCAGCCGGAGCAGATTGTGGCGCTGCTCGCCGGCGCGGGGGTGCCCTTTGCCGAGGTCTCCGCCCACCGGGCGTCTCTGGAGGAGGCCTACCTGGAGCTGACCAGGGAAGCAGTGGAGTACCACGGCGCCCTGGCTGAGGAGGTCTCGCGATGACCGCCATCGGCCGGGGGCTGCACTCGGAGTGGACGAAGTTCCGTACCGTCCGCGGCTGGGCGTGGGGCATGGTCGCCGCGCTGCTGGCCGTGGTGATCGTCGGGCTGATCGGGACGGCGGCGTCGAACCCGAACGGTGCCGGGGCGCTGCCCGTGGGCCCTGGCGGCGAGGCGGTCAACGACAGCTTCTACTTCGTGCACCAGTCCCTCGACGGCGACGGCAGCATCGTCGCCGAAGTGACCTCCCTGACCGGCGAGGTCGCGGCCGGCGGCCCGCGAAGCGGCGAGACGCCTGGCGTCGCTCCCTGGGCCAAGGCCGGCATCATCGTGAAGCAGAGCCTCACCCAGGGATCCAGCTACGCGGCGATGATGGTCACCGCCGCCCACGGGGTGCGGATGCAGTACGACTACACCCGCGACGCTCCCGGTCTTGCCGGCCGCGTCTCGGCCGGCTCGCCCCGGTGGCTGCGGCTGACCCGCACCGGTGACATCGTCACCGGCTACGACTCCGTCAACGGGACCAGCTGGACCAAGGTCGGCGCTGCCCGGCTCAGCGGGCTGTCGCCTGAGGTCGAGGTGGGGATGTTCACCACGACGCCGCAGGCGACGGCGGCGACCAGCACCGGACCCGGAATGATTCCCGCCGTGGCCACGGGAGCCTTCGACCGGGTCGCGCTGAGCGGCCAGTGGCAGGACCGCCAGCCCGCAGGGGACTCCTGGACCGGGACGCAAATCGGCAGGGATGCCGGCACCTCCGGCAGCTATCTCGGGAACGGCTCTGGCGAGTACACATCGTCGGGCGGCACCTTCACGCTGACCGGGGCCGGTGACATCGCGCCGGTCGTCGGCGGGTCCGCGTTCGCCAGCGGCCGGGAGATCGAGAACTTCCTCGTCGGCGGGTTCGCGGGCCTCATCGTGGTGATCGTCATCGCGACCGGCTTCATGACCGCGGAGTACCGGCGCGGCCTGCTCGGCCTCACCCTGGCGGCGACCCCCCGCCGCGGCCGGGTGCTGGCAGCCAAAGCGGCGGTTCTCGGCCTGGCCGCGTTCGCTGTCGGGGTGGTGGCCGCGCTGGTGGCGATACCTATTGGGGAGCGGGAATCGGCAGCCAACGGCTTCGCCGTGGCGACGGTGCCCCTGGCGACGGAGGTCCGGGTCATGCTCGGCACCGGCCTGCTGCTGGCCGCCGCCAGCGTGTTCGCGCTGGCGGTCGGCACCATCGTGCGGCGCAGCGCGGTGGCGATCACGATCCCGGTGGCCGGCCTGGTGCTGCCGTACATCCTGGCCACCTCCGGCATCCTGCCCGACGGCGCCGGGGACTGGCTGCTGCGCGTCTCGCCGGCCGCGGGCTTCGCCATCCAGCAGAGCCTGAGGTACTACCCACAGGTCGACAGCACCTATAACCCGTCGTCGGGCTACTTCCCGCTCTCGCCCTGGGGCGGGTTCGCCGTCCTGTGCGGTTACACGGCGGTCGCTTTCGCCGTGGCCGTCATCCTGCTACGCCGGAGGGATGCAGCATGAAGAACGCCCTGCATGCGGAGTGGACCAAGCTGCGCACCGAGACAAGCAACATCTGGCTGCTGGTCGGCGCGGTCGTGCTGACGGTGGCCATCGGGGCCGGCATCGCTTCGACCACCAGATGCCCGTCGGCCGGGTGCGGCCAGGACGCGGCCAGGCTCAGCCTGACCGGGATCATGGCGGGACAGGTGGTGATCGCGATCGTGGCGGTGCTGGCGGTCGGCACCGAGTACAGCACCGGCATGATCCGAACCACCTTCTGCGCGCTCCCCAGGCGGACCGAGGTACTGGCGGCAAGGGCGGTGGTACTGACCGGCGTGACGGTAGTCGCGGGCACCGCCTCGGTGCTCGGCTCCGTGCTCGCCGGGCGGCTGCTGCTGCCGGGCAACGGGTTCACTGTGCAGCACGGCTACGCCGCCCTGCTGTCCCTGGCTAACGGGCCGGTGCTGCGCGCCGCCGCAGGGTCGGTGATCTACCTGACGCTGATCGCGCTGCTCGGACTCGGCATCGTCACCGCCGTGCGGAGTTCCGCGGCCGCCACCGGCATCGTGCTCGCGCTGCTCTTCGTGTTCCCCGTCGTCGCGCACGTCGTGTCGAACCCTGCCTGGCAGCGGCACCTGGACCAGATCGCCCCTATGTCCGCGGGTCTGGCCGTCCAGGCAACCATCGACGTGAGCAAGCTGCCCATCGCTCCCTGGGCAGGCATCGGCGTCGTGGCCATCTGGGCAGCGGCCGCGCTGGTCACGGGCGGGCTGCTGCTCCGCCTCCGTGATGCCTGAGTAAGGGCTCGCGGCTCGGCCTGGTCCTGTCTGCCCGAGGCGTGACCAAGGGCAGGACCAGGCCCGGCCTGGTCTCAAGCGCCAATGCCTCGCAGTTGCCAGCGTTCCTTGGGTGCGAACCCGGCAGCCCGCAGTGGCGTCCCTGCGGCAATCACCGGCGATGGATCCGCCGCGGCGTCCCAGGTTTGTCGGTCTGCGGTCCACTTGCCTCCGGATGCGCTGGGCACAGTCGTGCGGCTAGTTTCCACTCGCCGGCTGCAGGGAACTGATCTGTCACTTGCGGGGATAGCGGGGGATGAGGAAGCCGGCTGATCGGCAGTGAACGCTGCGTTCTTCGCACTGGCGTTCACCGCCGCGGCGAACCCTAAGCTGCTGGCACTGGACCTGCTGCTGATCGAGAACCGACGGCCGCGCGCCATGTTCGCGTGCATCCTGGCAGGCGGCCTGGGCGTTGCCATCGCGATCGGCCTCGTGGACGTGCTGCTCGTGCATGCCGATGCCGTCAAGTCCCAGGGCAAGATCAGCGCCGGAGTCGACCTCGCCGTGGGCCTGATCCTGCTCGCCCTGGGCGTGATCCTGCTGACCGGCCTGCTGCCCAGGCTGCGCAAGGCGGCGGCGCCCGCGGCGGACGGAACGCAAGCCAGAAAGAAGAAGGACAAGGGAGACAGCTGGGCGCAGCGGTCACTCCGCGAGCCCCGCCTCGGGCTGGCTGTGTTCATCGGCGTGCTGGTCGGCCTGCCCGGCGCCTCCTACATAGCTGCGCTGCACAATCTCATCGCCGGGAAATACTCGACCACGACGCAGGTCGCCTCAGTCGTTGTCTTCGCTCTCATCGAGTTCCTACTGATCATCATCCCGTGGGCCCTCCTGGAGCTGCGGCCCGAGGGCACCACCGCGATGCTCAGGAGATCCCAGGCCTGGCTGGCCGGCCACGCCAAGCAACTTGTGGCCTGGATCGCGCTGCTCCTCGGCGCTTACCTGGTGATCAGCGCCCTGGTTCGCCTGCTGTAATGCGAGCAGCCGGCCCGCCGCGCTCGTTCAAATACCTGGGCACCGGACCTGGGCAGATCACCCGGATGGGGTGAGTTATCCGCAGCCGCCGTAGCCATGATTCCTTGGTGGGCGGCTCAGCCACCAGGAATTGCTGGCTGCCGCCAGACAGCGCGTACCGGGCAGGGGGGCTGTGAACGCGACTCCGGGTGCTTCCCGCTCGTCCTGCCGGGCCCGAATCTCGGCAGGACTTTGGTGACGGCGCCGGTCGATCCGCTTGCGCTGCTGCGGTCGCGGAGCTACGTGGCCCTGCTGGTGCTTGCGGCGATCATCGGGGTACCTGTTTCCGCGGCGGCCTACTTCTTTCTCGCGCTGGTCAGCAAGCTGCAGGGATGGATATTCACCGACCTGCCCAAGGGCCTGGGCTTTCATGGTGAGCCGCTGTGGTGGCCGATTCCGCCGCTGGTGCTGGCCGGCCTGCTGGTCGCCCTTACCATCCGGTATCTGCCGGGCACGGGCGGGCACTCACCAGCCGACGGATTCAAGGTCGGGGAAGGCCCGCCTGCGCCGATCGAGCTTCCCGGCGTCATCCTCGCGGCGCTTGCGACCCTGAGCCTCGGCGTGGTACTCGGGCCCGAGGCGCCCATGATCGCCCTCGGCGGCGGGCTCGGCGTCCTTGCCGTCCGCCTCGTCAAGCGGGACGCCCCGCCGCGAACCAGCACTGTGGTGGCCGCGGCGGGTAGCTTCGCCGCGATCAGCACGCTGCTCGGCTCCCCGCTGCTCGGGGCGTTCCTGCTGATGGAGGCCTCGGGACTGGGCGGTGCCATGATGGAACTCGTGCTGGTGCCCGGCCTGCTCGCCGCCGGCGTTGGCTCGCTCATTTTCATCGGCCTTGACCACCTGACCGGGCTCGGCACCTTCTCGCTGGCGATTCCTCACCTTCCCCATGTCGGGTCGCCCACCGGCGCCGAGTTCCTGTGGGCGCTGGCGATCGGGGTGGCGGCTGCGCCGCTCGGCGCGGGGATCCGATGGCTCGGGCTGTTCCTGCGACCCCACGTCGAGCGGCGGATGCTGCTGGCCACGCCGCTGGCCGGCCTGGCGGTCGCGGGACTCGCGATCGCGTTCGCCGCCGGCACCGGCAAGGGCTCCTCCGAGGTGCTGTTCTCCGGGCAGTCCGCGCTGGGCCCGTTCATCAGCAGCAGCGCCAGTTACACGGTCGGGGCACTGCTGCTGCTCATCGCGTGCAAGGGGCTCGCCTACGGCGCTTCGCTGAGCAGCTTCCGCGGCGGTCCGACCTTCCCGGCCATGTTCCTCGGCGCAGTGGGCGGCGTGGCGCTGTCGCATCTGCCCGGCCTGCCGCTCGTCGACGGCGTCGCCATCGGCATCGGCGCGATGACCGTGGTGATGCTCAGGCTCCCGCTGACATCGGTCTTGCTGGCGACCCTGCTCCTGTCGTCGGACGGTCTGCAAATAATGCCGCTGGCCATAGTCGCGGTCGCAGTGGGGTACGTCGTCTCGGCCAGGCTCACCCCGAACCCGGCCCCGGTCGCCACCCCGGGCCAGGCGGGCGCTGGCGCGCCGCCGCCTCCGGCCGTGCCCAGTCCGCCCGCAGGCTGACGAGCACTTCCCGGGCGCGTGAGCGGTGCGCCAGGCCCGCGGGTTCACGACCATCCGCTACGGGTGACGCGGCCCGGCCGCGCAGCCGGAATCCTTGGCGGTAGCAGGTCTGCTTTGCGCCAGCGCGACCACGAACCGCGAGAGGACGCTCGCCATGAACATGCCTAGCAGGGCCGCAGTCGACGACGGTACGAGGGACGCGCTGGCCGGGCTCGCGCTGGGCGACCCGGAGCTTCTCGGGGAGGGCATGGAGCTACGCGCCGACTGGCAGGCCGGCAGCGGTCTAGATCCACGCAGTTTCTCCCTGGTCAAGCTCGCAGCCCTCATAGCGCTCGACGCTCCGCCTGCCTCCTATCTCTGGCAGGTCAGCAACGCTCTGGACTCCGGGGCTACGCCGCAGGATCTCCTTGGGGTCCTGCACGCCATCGCCCCACAGGTCGGCGGCCCGAAGATCGTGGCGGCTGCACCAGAGCTCATGGTTGCCCTCGGACTGTCCCTGCCTGATGAGTAGCTAGTGCGAGGTTATTTACGGAGGTAGTCAGCAATGATGATGAGACGGCGGCCGCTGCTGCGCGCAGCGGTGGTTGGCGGCGGCGCGTACGTCGCTGGCAAGAGAGCTGCTCAGGGCTCCGCTGAACGGGCCGAGCAGGATGAGCGCATCGGCAGCGTCGAACAGCAGCAGGCAGCCGGGTCCCAGCAGCCGGCGGCTCCGGCGGCGCCCGCACCGGGAATGCTCGATCAGCTGAACCAGCTCACCACGCTGCATCAGCAAGGTGCCCTCACCGACGACGAGTTCGCCGCCGCCAAGGCCAAACTGCTCGGTAGCTAGCACCGGCGCGCCCAGCGCGCCGCCGGCTACTGCAGCGCCCGGCACGGCCTTCACCTGGGCCGGCCCGACGATCAGCGGACCGGGCCGGCCGATAACGTGCTGGTCCTTGTCCGGATAGGAAAATCGTGACAGGACATAGCGCATGGTCTCAAGCCGGCCGGGACCGCTGAGGAACACCGCCGGCGAGCCAGTTCACCCTGCGAGGATGACGCGGGCAGCTGCCCGCTGGGCATGGTTGCTGGATGAGTACGACAGTGACGGAGGCGCACCCCCGGGTTGCGCGCCGATACCAGCTGGAGTCACGGCTCGGGACCATGACGCCGAGCGAGCGCGCTGACCGGGGCAAGGCGGCGCGGGCCGCGGTGCCGCGGGAGAGCCATGCGGTATTTGAGCCTCCGCCGGACCGGCCCGACCCTATTGACCTGCTCGAAGAGCAGTCGGCAGGCCGGGTGCCTGAGCTGGTCCCGGTCCGGTATGGCCGGATGATGGTGTCGCCCTTTACCTATTACCGGGGGGCCGCGCTGCCGATGGCCAGCGATCTGGCGGCCACTCCGGCCTCCGGGCTTGCGGTGCAGGCGTGCGGCGATGCGCACCTGTCGAACTTCGGCGTGTTCGGCTCGGCTGAGCACCGGCTGGTCTTCGATGTCAATGACTTCGACGAGACGCTGCCGGGTCCGTGGGAATGGGACGTCAAGCGGCTGGCCGCCAGCCTCGAAGTGGCCGCGCGCGACAGCGGATTCCCCGGGCGGAAGCGGCGCGACATCGTCGCGGCCGCCGTCGCCGGCTACCGGAACGCGATGCGCGGCTTCGCCGCGATGACGGACCTGGACGTCTGGTATGCGGCCGCCGATATCGACCAGCTCCGGGCCCAGTTCGGCTCCCAGGTGAAGGCCCGGCAGCGCAAGGTGCTGGCGAAAGGGAAGGCCAAGGCGCTGACCAGGGACAGCATGCAGGAAGTCGGCAAGCTGACCCACATGGTCGGTGGCCGGCCCCGCATCATCTCCGATCCGCCCCTGCTCGTCCCGGTCAGCGACCTGCTGGCCGGCCAGATGGACAGGAAAGCCATCGAGGCTCAGATGTCCGACCTGATCGCCGGGTACCAGCGCACCCTGGAGACCGACCGCCGCCACCTGGCCGACCAATTCGTCTACGCCGACATGGCGCGCAAGGTTGTCGGCGTCGGCAGCGTCGGCACCCGGTGCTGGGTCGTGCTGATGCTCGGCAGCGGCGAATCCGATGCGCTGTTCCTGCAGGTGAAGGAAGCCGAACCATCAGTGCTCAGCCGCTTCGCCGGCGCCAGCAAATACGCCAACCAGGGCCAGCGGGTGGTCGCGGGCCAGCGTCTGATGCAGGCCTCCAGCGACATCTTCCTTGGCTGGCAGCGGATCACCACAGGCGCCGACGGCCAGCATCGCGACTTCTACGTCCGCCAGCTGCGCGACTGGAAATTCTCGGCCGACATCGCCACCATGGTTCCCCGCGGCATGCGCCTGTACGGGGCGCTGTGCGGCTGGACGCTCGCCCGAGCCCACGCCCGCTCAGGCGACCGGATCGCGATCGCTGCCTACCTGGGCGGCACAGACGTGTTCGACCAGGCCATCACCCAGTTCGCCAGCGCCTACGCCGACCAGAACGAGCGCGACCACCAGGCTCTCGTGGACGCCGTTACCTCAGGACGGATACCCGCCGAACAGGGCCTGTGAGAGCAAAGCTGCCGCCACCGGCGTAAATGGCCCGTGGCCTGGCGGCCCAGTCGGATAGTCGAAGATCATCAGGACGTACGGCGGGGTCAGCGGCCATCTGCCACGCGGCCATGTCCAGCTCGGCGGCGCCGACGGGCCGGCTCACATGGTCGACGATGATCGTTACTCGCCAGCCATATGCCGTTGCCTGGAAGCAAGCGATAATGGCCTGTATGGACCGTTTCCTCCAGGTGGAGCCAAAGCCGCCCGGGAGCCTGGGCGAGCTGGTTGCCAGCCTCCGGAAAACGGCCGGAATGACGCAGGAAGAATTGGCCGGTGCCTCGGGATTGAGCGTCAGGTCGATTAGCGACCTTGAGCGGGACAGGATTACACAGCCGCGACGGCGATCGCTTGAGCTGCTGGCTGCTGCCCTTGACCTCGACGCCGTCCACACCCGGGCACTGATCGCCATTGCGCGCGGCGCCCCGCTCTGCTGGCCGGATCAGGCGGTGGACGAAGCAGCGGGCGCACCATTGCCTGTCCAGGGAGAGCGAGAGGTTCCGCTCCGGTACCTGCCCGGGCTGACGGGTGGCGGGTTCGTTGGCCGGCTGGCCGAGCTCAGGACGCTGAAGGCGTGGCTTGACGGTCCTGACGAGGCTGATCAGCACGTCACTATCCTCGCGATCGTAGGAGCCGCCGGAGTGGGCAAGACCACGCTGGCGCTGCGGCTGGGGCACCAGATCGCCGAGCGTTTTCCGGACGGACAACTGTGGGTAAATCTCCGCGGCTTCGACCCCGCAGGCACCTCGCTCAGCCCCGCGGAAGCAGTTCGCACCATGCTGGATGCCCTGGGCATGCGGCCCGGGCAGATCCCGGTGACCCTCGACGCGCAGGTCGGCCTGTATCGCAGTCTGGTGGCGGGCAGAAGGATACTTGTCGTACTGGACAACGTCCGCGACGCTAGCCAGGTACGCCCGATCCTTCCCAGTTCATCGCAGTGCCTGGTCATCACGACGAGTCGCAGCTGGCTGCTCGGGCTTGCCGCCAACGAAGGCGCACGCGTGCTCAACCTGGACGTGCTGCCCGCAAGCGCGGCGCGCCGGCTCCTCGCGGGCAGACTCGGTAAAGAGCGGCTGGCAGGCGAACCGGAAGCGGCAGATGAGCTGATAAGGCTATGCGCCGGCCTGCCGCTGGCACTGGGCGTAGCCGCGGCGCGCATGAGCGCGTCACCAGGTCTGCGGCTGGCGGATCTGGCCAGTCAAATGCGGGACACGCAGACCCGGCTGGACGTGCTCGATGCCGGTGATCCGGCCAGCAGCGTCCGGGCCGCCTTCTTCTGCTCCTATCAGCAGCTGCCGCCGGAGGCAGCGCGCATGTTCCAGCTCCTCGGCCTGCACCACGGGCCCGATATCACCGCCCTGGCCGCGAGCACCCTCGCGGCCATACCGCTGCAGCGGGCGCACGGTGCCCTCAGCCAGCTCGTCAGCGGGCACTTGCTCAGCGAATGGCCGCGCGGACGCTATTGGTTCCACGACCTGCTCCGCGCCTACGCTCAGGAACTGGCCGGGCCAGGTGACACCCGAGCCGCCCGCCGCGCCAGCTGGCGCATGCTGACCTGGTATCTGCACACTGCGGCGGCGGCCTCCCAGGTGGTGAATCCGACGCGACGTCACGTGAGCCTGGGAGCACCACCGCGACACTGCGTACCAGCAGGCTTCGCAAGCTACGACGCGGCACTGCAGTGGCTCGAGTCTGAGCGGGTCAACCTGCTCGGCGCGGTACGGCACGCGGCCGCGCTAGGCGAGCACGAGATCGCCTGGAAGCTCGCCGTCGAGCTGTGGGACCTTCTCGACATGGGCTCGTACTGGGCTGACTGGATCAAATCCATTGAGATCGGGATTGCGAGCGCCCGAAGGCTCGAAGACTGGACGGCGCAAGGCTGGCTGCTGAATCATCTGGCGATCGCGCGCCAGCAGTCCGGTAACTCCAGTGGAGCCATACAGGCATTCCGCGAGGCCCTCGACATCCGCAAGCGCATAGGAGATCGCCACGGAACAGCCGTGGTGCTCGCGAACCTCGGCCGGGCACTGTCCGAGGCTGGCCGGCTGCAGGCCGCTGTGGAAAGCCTCGAGCAAGCACTCGCCATGTCCGCGGAGACCGGAAATCTAGCCGAGCAGGGCCGGTGCCACTATCTTCTCAGCGAGACGCAGCGGCGCCTCAGCAGCTTCGAGAACGCGGCAACCAGCGCTCAGCTGGCGGTGGATATCCTCCGGCAGGTCGGCAATGAGCGCGAGCATAGCGGCGCCCTTGTCGAGCTGGCCTTTGCGAAAATCGGCGCCGGAGATCCTGAAGACGCGCTTGCCCATGCGTCACGGGCAGCGGAGATCGCCCGTGGCCTAGGTGACCGGCAACTGGCAGCTCGGACGCTCGCGGCCATGAGCCATGCTCTGCTCCCGTGCGGCCGGCCCGAGCAAGCCCAGGAGACATGGCGGCAAGCCCGCGAGATATTCACCGATCTTGGCGATCCCCACGCGGACGACTGGCTCCGCCCGCCAGCGTGACCTGCGCGCAGACCATGCGCGTCTATCTCTGTCACTTCCGAAACAAATACTGCTAGGAAAGTGCCGCCACCGCTGCATGGGACGTAACGCCTGCCGCTGCCAGCATGGCGCTTGGCAGTAGGACAGGAGAGATATGGGCGAACAGTCGTGCAGCTGGTGGGACCCCTTCGATCCGGCGTTTCTTGCCGACCCGTACCCGGTGTACCGCCAGCTGCGAGCTCAAGGGCCCGTGCTCTGGCACGACTCCCTGGATTCCTGGGTGGTCACCGAGTATGAGCCGTGCGAGAGGGTCATCCGTGACTGGGATACGTTCGCCTCCGACTTCCGCCGGACCGGGGCGGAAGAGCCCGACGAATCCCTCAGCATCCAGACGATCGATCCGCCGGAGCAACGCGCCCTGCACCGCCTGCTCACCGATGCCGTACAGGCTCAGAATGGCGCTCTGCTGGCTGCCGGGGCCTACCACACTGCTTGCCAGCGACTGGATGGGCTGGCGGCTGACGGCGGTGACTTCGTGGCTGACGTAGCCATGCCGGTGTCCATCGAGGCAGCCCTGCGCCTGCTCGGAGCGCCAGCGGAGAACAACGGGCGGCTGTTTGACCTTTCGGCGGCTGTCGTGGCGAGCATGAACTCCGGACTGCGCCCCGAAACCGAAGAGGCGGGACGGATCGCGCGCCGGGAACTGAGCGCGCTGATCGCACATTGGTCTCGCGAGCCGGCTGACGGCGGCGTGATGTCCTATATGGCGGCGCACCGGCACGAAGCCGAGGTGCCTGACCTGATCATGGAGAACTCCCTGCGGGTACTGCTGCTGGCCGGCATTAACTCCACTCAGCGGATGCTGGGACTGGCGCTACTCACCGCCTTGCGCGATACGCAGGCGCGCGCATCCCTGGCCGGAAAGCGCGCTGTCACACGGGCCGCGGTGCATGAGTTCGTGCGATTCGACAGTCTGTCCCAGGCGCAGAGCCGCATGTGCACCCGGCCGGTCGAGCTGCAGGGCGTGCGCCTGGCCAGGGGAGATACCGTCGTCGTCTTGCTGGGCTCGGCCAACCGGGACCCCGCTCGGTTCGACGAACCTGACCATTTCATGCCCGGCCGGCGGCCAAACCCGCACCTCGGGTTCAGTCGCGGCGCCCACGCCTGCCTCGGTGCCCCGGTAGCGCTCAGCCTGGTGCGCGCCACGCTCATGGCCATGGCAGCGTGCGGGAAACGCTTCAGGCTCGCCGGAGATCCAGTGTTCGACCAGAACCCGACCCTGCGGGGCCTGGTCGGGCTGCCGATCATGCCGGCGAAGCGCTGAGGCGATCGGCACACCAGTCTCATACACCACGCTGGCTTAGATATTGCCCACAATATGCATGGAATCTGCCAGTGCGTCTGCATGGCCGTCGAAGGCTGGCGTGTGGAGAGTAAATGCCAGGAAACGCGGAGGCGTACGACCAGGGAAGAGAGGGTGCCATCGTGGCCGGCAGCCGAGGCTATGCCAGTACGTCTGACCTGACCGGGCGCTTCCCGCGGACCGAGATCTCACGGACCGCTCACCTGGCGAGGTGCCTGCTGGCTCCCGACGGTGCGGACGCAGATCAACCTGCCGCCCGCACCGAGCTGACGGATCTGATGCGAGAAGTCGTGCCGGACCTGGGTCTGCTTGTGCTCACTGGCCTGCCCGCCTCCGCATCGGACGGGGAGCGCGCCTCACGGCGCCTGGCCGCACTTCTCGGCCAGATCCTGCCGCAGAACAAGGACGGGGTGCTCGTCCGCGAGGTGCGTGACCGGGGGACAGGCATCGCCGAGGGGGAACGGGCACGCTACTCCGATTCACGATTCGGCGGCCACATGCACACCGATGGCGTGGAACGCCCGCTGCCGGCGCCCGCCTACTTCACTCTGTTCTGCGTCCGGCAATCTGAGTTCGGCGGAGCTCTGAGATTTGTGCACATCCGCCATGTGCTGGCGGCGCTAGCGAGCCGACCGGACGTCCTCGACGTGCTGCGCGCTCCATTTCATTTCGACAGGCGCGGCGATCAGGAATCAGGCGCCGGGCCTACCGTGGCGAAGCCCGTACTCTTCACTCAGGGCGGCAAGCCGGCCATCGCGTATTTCCGCAGCTACATCGAGCGCGGCCACGAGCATCCGGGGATACCCCGCCTGACGTCCGCCCAGATCGCGGCCCTGGACGCCCTGGATGAAGCCGTGTATTCAGCCGGCCATATCCGCGAGGACAAGATGCGCGGCGGCGAGTTCGCCATATTCGACAACCTGTCCCTGCTCCACGGGCGCACCGAGTTCCGGGACACGGCAGAGTCTCCCCGACTGCTGCTGCGGACCTGGGTCGGGGACTGCCTGTGAGGCTCATCGACCTGTCGCTTGGGCAGCTCGCCGAGCCGTTGCCGCAGGCTGCCAGGCTCGCCCTCGCTGGCAGCGGCGGTGCGGAGTATGCGCCGGTCGCCGGCAGTGCCTGCCTGCGCTCGGCCGTCGCGGCGCACTACGTCCGCCGGGGCCTGGAGACGGCGACCGCGTCCGGCATCACGGTGAGCGCCGGCGGCCGGCACGGCTTGCTCGCCGCCATCGCCGCGGTCGCCGCTGGCGGTGAGGTCCTGGTGCCACGACCGCACTGGAGTCACTACCCCAAGGTGGTCGCGTTCGCCGGCGCGCACCCGGTGCCGGTCGATGGTGACCCGGCCGACGGCTGGCTCACCCGGCCCGCCCTGCTGAACGCGCGGTGTACCGCACGGACCCGCGCACTGATCGTCAACAGTCCCGTGAACCCGACAGGCAGCGTCTACGACGCGCACGCCCTGGCCGAGATCAGTGGCTGGGCGGCTCGCCGTGAGATTCACCTGATCGTCGATGACAGCTACTGGGCGTTCGGCAATGACGGACACCTGCCGCCCGCCGGAGAGCTCGCGACGGTGGTCGGCAGCGCCACCAAGACACATGCGATGGCCGGGCTCCGCGTTGGCTGGGTCTGGTCACACGACACGCTCCTCGCGCGCATCAGGGACTTCGTCGAGCACACCACGGGCCCGGCGTCGGCACCCGGCCAGGCCGCGGTGGCTGCGGTGCTCGATGATGATGCCGCGGTCGCCACGCGTGCGGATCGGCTGAGGGCCCTGCGGGATTACTCGATCCAGCTCTTCGGCGCCGTTCCGCTGCTGCGTGCCGTGCCCCCAGCCGGCGGTATCTACCTCTGCCTCGACGCGTCGGCTGCGCTGCGGGATGGCGCGTACGGCTCGGCCGATGATCACGAACTGTGCGCCCGGCTCGCCGAGGTTGCCGGCGTCAGGCTGCGCGCCGGGTCGACCTTTGGCCTTGATGGTCATCTGCGGCTGTGCGTCGCGGCCCCGCGCGAGGTACTGCGCGCGGCTGCGGAACGGCTCACCAGGTTCTTCTCTGCCGCTCGTCGCCCCGTTGCCGCGAGCGCCGGGCCTGTGCTCGCGGGAGGCGCACCATGCCAGTAACTCCTACGGCCCCACGCGCTGACCGCGCCGTGCCTGCCCGCCGGGCGGCCGTCCTGCGCGAGGCGTTCGCCGAAGGCCGGTTCCTGCGGGTCGCCGGCGCACATGACGGTCTGTCCGCCCGGCTCGCCGAAGAGGCGGGCTTCGACGCCACGTGGGCGTCCGGGCTGGAAATCTGCACCGCGCATGGTCTGCCCGACCTCAGTCTGCTCGGGCTCGGCGAGTTCCTGGCGGCCGCAACGACTATGCACGATGCAGTGGATATCCCGGTCATCGCCGACTGTGACACCGGCTTCGGCGGCCCGCTCAATGCCATATACGGGGCAATGCGCTACGAGGCGGCTGGCATCGCGGCCATCTGCCTGGAGGACAAGGTATTCCCCAAGCGGAACAGCTTCGTCAGCGGCGGCCACGAACTGCTCAGCATCGCGGAATTCAGCGCCAAACTCGCGGCCGTCAAGGAGGCTCAGGTCCTTCCGGAAACGGTGCTGATTGCCAGGACAGAGGCTTTCGTCTGCGGCTTCGGCGTCGAGGAAGCGCTCGCGCGCTGTCATGCCTATGTCAACGCTGGCGCCGATGCTGTCCTGGTTCATTCGAAATCGGCTGACCCAACCGAGGTCATCGAGTTCCTGGCGGACTGGCGCTGCCGGGCGCCGGTGGTGCTTGTGCCCACCACCTATTCGACCCTGTCAGCTAGCGAGGCGGAAGAAGCGGGCGCGGCCATGGTGATCTATGCAAACCATGGCGTGCGAGCGGCGATAGCCGCCATTCGTGACATGTGGGCCAGGGTGCTCGCCGCCGGAGGCACCGGTGGCGTTGAGTCCGACATCGCCACCGTCAAGGACGTCCTGAATATCGTCGGCACGGACCAATGGCTGGACCTAGACCGATGACCAGCCAGATCGCCGCGGCCGATGTCCGCACGGCGCTGAGCGCGCACGGGATACGGCGCGCCACCGGCGTTCCATGCGGGCACCTTGCCGGGCTGTGGCAGCTATTCGAAGAGGCAGGCAGCCTTGTTCCCGCAGCGTCGGAGGGTGCTGCGCTCGCCATGGCCGCCGGGTGGGAGCTGGCCGGAGAGCCCGGCGTCGTGCTCTGCCAGAACTCCGGGTTCGGCAACCTGCTCAATCCGCTGACCTCGCTGCTGCTGCCTTACCGGATCCCTGTCCTGGTGATAATGACATTGCGCGGCTGGCCCGATCCCGCGGCGGACGAGCCGCAGCACGCCGTCATGGGAGCGAGCACAACCGCGCTCCTCGAGGCGCTGCATGTTGGGTACGCCGTGCTCGGCAGGCAGACGCTGGCGCAGTCACTGGCCTCGGCCGGGAAAGCCCGTGAGCGGCGCAGCCCGTTTTTCCTGCTGGCGCCCATGCGAGTCATCGGCGCCACGCCGCGAGGGAACAATGGATCTGCCACCGACCGCGAATCGCTGACCCGGCCGCTGGTCGTCGCCGCCCTGATGGCCGCGCTCAGCGATGAGCTGCTGGTGACGACCACCGGGTACCTGTCCCGGCAGGCTCACCACGAGCGTGACCGGCCGGGGAACTTCTATATGCAGGGCTCGATGGGCCATGCCGCGGCTATTGGCCTCGGACTGGCGGCCGCCGCATCGGGCCGCCGCACGGTCGTGCTTGACGGTGACGGCGCCTTCCTGATGCATCTCGGCACCGGTTCCACGATCGGCGCGAGCGGCGCGGAGTCGCTGGTCCATGTCGTCGTGGACAACGGCTGCTACGAATCAACGGGCTGCCAGCCATCCACATCGCGCGCGGTGGACTTCGCGATGCTCGGCCGTGCACTGGGGTACCGGACCGTGCTCAGCGCGGATACCAGGGGCATGCTGCCGGCGATCATCACCCAGGCGCTCCGTGCGCCCGGACCGGTGCTGTGCGCGGTGCGCGTGCTGCCGACCCCGGATGAGGTTCACGCGCGGGCGACCGCGTCCGCCGGCCCCGCCGACATCGGCCGGAGATTCGCCGAAGCCGCGCAGAAACCGCGGTCGCGGTGACGACGACCACAGCTGGGCCCCGGGTCATCGCGGGCCGGGGTGCCAGGGCCGAAATTCCCGCGCTGCTGGCTGGCCGACGGGTCTTTGCGGTCGCCAGCCCCGGCGCTGCCCAGCGCACCGCACTCGCAAGCTGGCTGCCCCGTGGTGCCACGCTGTTCAGCCAGTTCCAGCCCAATCCGACGACTGACCAGGCAATATCGGCTGCCGCCAGGCGAGCTGCCGCCGATGCCGACCTCGTGCTTGGCGTCGGCGGCGGCTCCGCGCTGGACATCGCCAAGGCTGCCCGCGCGCTACCGCCCGACCGTGGCGAGGCAGCCGCGGCAATCATCGGCACGACCGCCTGTGCCCGCGCCGGGGTCGAGCTGGTGCTCGTGCCGACCACGGCGGGCACTGGCAGCGAGGTCACCCGGTTTGCCACGTTGTACCGGCACGGCCGTAAGGTGTCGCTCGACGCGGCCTGCGTTCAGGCCGATGTCGCGGTGATCGACCCTGCCCTCACCGATTCCTGTCCCGCGTGGCTGACCTGGAGCTGCGCGTTCGACGCGCTGGCGCACGCCGTTGAATCAGCCTGGTCGAGGTGCGCGACCAGCGAGTCTCGCGCGTTCGCGATAGCCGCGCTGGCACTCCTGGTCCCGGTGCTGCGGGACGCGGACCGACTGCCGAGCCTGGCCGAGCGGGACACGCTGAGCGAGGCCGGCACGCTGGCAGGGCGGGCGATCGACCTCACCCGCACGACCGCCGCGCACGCCCTCGCGTACCCGCTGACCGTGCATCTTGGCGTGCCGCACGGACTGGCGTGTGCCCTCAACCTGATCTGGCTTGCGCCGATGATCGAGC
>Ga0210395_10000949_pt1 | contig 22400 bp, 16 predicted proteins | sample IncBWH4OmetaG_FD_150861 | JGI IMG/M metagenome (GOLD analysis project Ga0210395, IMG submission 150861) | Forest soil microbial communities from Barre Woods Harvard Forest LTER site, Petersham, Massachusetts, United States - Inc-BW-H-4-O ...
GGCATGACGGCCGCGAAGATGCAGGGGTATGCGTACGTGGGCGAGAAGCGCGTGGCCGAGGCGGCGGTTTCGTGCCAGTTGATTGACAGTTCGCGGGGGCGGGCGTCGGACGCGGATTCGCAATCCTGATCGATTGGCAGACAAATTCAAGAGCTTAACCACAGAGGACACAGAGGGAGCACAGAGGAAGGTCTCCGAATTTCTAACTCTCCATCGAACACTGGTTCATGAACGTTCATCCCACAGCCCTCATTGATCCGCGCGCTAAGGTTCCGGCTTCGTGCAAAATCGGGCCGTATTGTGTGATTGGCGCGGACGTGGAACTGGGCGAGGGATGCCGTGTTTCGTCGCATGTGGCGATTGAGGGGCCGACGAAAATTGGCGCCGACAATGCGTTCTTTCCGTTTTGCGCGATTGGCATGGCGCCGCAGGATGTGACTTATCAGGGCGAGCCGACGCGGCTTGAGATCGGCGACCACAACGAGATCCGCGAGTGTGTGACCATCAATCGCGGGACGGTGAAAGGCGGAGGCCTGACCAAAGTCGGCAGCCACCTGCTGATCATGGCCTACACGCACATCGGGCACGATTGCGTGATTGAGGATCATGCCATGCTGGTGAATGGCGCGACGCTGGGCGGACACGTGACCGTGGAGGAGTGGGCCGTGGTGGGGGCGCTATGCCCGGTACACCAGTTCGTGCGCATTGGGGCGCATTCGTATATCGGGGGGGGGACGGTCATTACGCAGAATGTGCTGCCGTATTCCATGACGTCGGCGGCGCGCGACACGCACGCGTACGGGATGAATAAGGTTGGCCTCGAACGGCGCGGGTTTTCGAAGGAGCGGATTGCGAAGATTCATCACGCGTACAAGATTCTGCTGGCGTCGAAGATGAATACATCGCAGGCGCTCGAGAGGCTCAAGTCGGAACCGGATCGCGGCGAGGACGTGGAGATGCTGATCCGGTTTATTGAGGCCTCGGAGCGCGGGATTATTAAGTAGGCCTTCTTTCGCCGCTTCGTGGCTGGGCGTCAGTTCAAGTCATGAGGTGCTGGCGCAGGTCGCGAACCTAATTCTTTGCTTGCGCCGTTCCTTTTTTGTCCAGCAATTTCTCCATCTCATCCATTACGCGATTCATTTTTTTGACTGTGAGCTCCAGCGGCTCGTCGGAGGTCATGTCAACGCCGGCGTCTTTCAAGAGTTCGATTGGGTATTTCGACTTGCCAGCCGATATGAATTTCAGATAGCGCTCGGTGGCTCCGGGCTCGCCCGACAGCACTTTTTCCGACAAGGCTGATGACGCAGTGAACGACGTCGCGTACTGGAAGACGTAAAACGAGTTGTAGAAATGGGGAATGTAGGCCCACTCGTTGGCGATGTAATCGTCCACGATGCAGATCCCGCGATCGTGGCCGTAGTACTTCTTTACGATCTCGTCGTAGAGCTTTGACAGAGAATCGCCGGTGAGCGGCTGGCCTTTTTCAGCCATTTCGTGCATGCGAAGTTCAAATTCCGCAAACTGAGTCTGCCGGAAAACGGTCCCCTTGATGCCCTCCAGATAGTTTCCCAGCAAGGCAAGCCGGGTGTCGTCATCCTTGATTTGCTTGAGCATGTAATCCATCAGAAGGGCCTCGTTGAAAGTCGAAGCGACTTCCGCCACAAAAATCGGATACGCGGACAAGGGATAGGGCTGATTTTTATTCGAGAAATAACTGTGCATGGTGTGCCCGAGTTCGTGGGCCAGCGTGCTCATATCGTCGTACTTCCCGTTGTAGTTCAGCAGCATGTAGGGGTGAACGTCGTATGCTCCGCCGTTGGAATAGGCGCCGGAAGTTTTGCCCTCGGTGGGATACATGTCGATCCAGCGTTCGGTGAAGGCACGCTTCGCGCCCACGGCATATTCCTGGCCAAGCGGGGCGAGAGCGGCGAGGATGTTGTGTTCGGCGACGTCGACCGTGTATTTCGTGTCGACCGAAGACACGAGCGGAGCGTACAGATCGTAATAGTGGAGTTCGGTAAGCCCCATCATTCGCTTGCGGAGTTTCAGGTAACGCTGAAACGTAGGCAGATTGCGATTGACTCCCTCGACTAGCCGCGAATACACGGAGACTGGAATATTGGGCTGGTCGAGTGAGGCTTGCAGGGAGGTATCGTAATTGCGCGAGCGCGCATAGAAGATGGAAGTCTCGACATTGGAATTCATCATGGAGCCGAAGGTGCCGCGATATTTTCCCAGGGCGGTGAAAAAAGCTTCCATGACTTTCTGGCGATCCTCGCGCGAGAGTGAAGCACGGTAGAGCGAAAAGGCCGCCTTGTCGAGCTTGACCGTTTTGCCGTCGCTGAGGGTGACGGAAGGATAGGGAAAATCCGCGTCGGCAAAGATGCCGAAGACGCTGGATGGTCCGCTTGCCATGACTGAAGAGGCCGCGAGGAGTTTCTCTTCGGCATTGCTGAGCGTATGGGCGCGGCGACGCGAGATGTCCTCGAGGTAATGGCGGAAAACATGCAGCCGGGGTTCTTGCGTCACAAATTTCTCGATCGTGGCGTTATCCATTTTGAGGATTTCGGGCTCGATGAAGGCTGATTCGGTGCCGAAAACGGATCCGAGCTGAATCATTTCCTGCTGCATGGCCTGATAGGCGCTGACACGCGTGTCCTGGTCAGAACTCATGCCCGCGTATACAAACAGGCGGTTGAGTTCCTTGTCGAAGGAGCTTTGCGTCTCCAGAGCGTCTGCCAACCGGGACGCGGAGGAAGCCAGCGTGCCTTGAAACTTCCGCAGGCTCGGCAATTCGGCCGCAAGCTTCTCCTTCGCCGCGCGCCAGGCCTGGTCGGATGGATAGATGGCCGTGAGATCCCATTTGTACTCGTTGGGTATTTTGCTGCGATCGTGCTCCTGAGCTTGCGAAGGCTGGGCTTGCGAAGCTTGAGCTTGCGAAACCAGGGTTGAGAGCGCGAACAGCACGAGCGCGACGGGCAGGTGGCGCAGGACGATTGCAAGGTCAAGATGCATTGGCGAGGCTCCTTCGCAGTTAGACTGGTTCCGGAATAAAACAGAAGCTGAACTGGGGCCGAGGGACATGAATATCACAGACATTGTAGTGGCGGGAGTCTATCGAAGCAGGTTATTTCACACCAAATTTTTGTGTTCCCGGCGAATTCTTGTCCTGTGGAGGGCTACCCCACAAGCGTTCGAGGTGCCGAGCGGGAGTTCTTTTTGAGGTCAGGTGCTAGACTGACTCGACGTTGATGTAAATCAGCGACTACTTCATGCCCGTTCAGAACGAAAAACTTGGTCTCATCGCTGGCAACGGCAAGTTTCCCTTCCTCGTGCTGGACGCGGCGCGGGCGCGGGGATACGAGGTTGTCGTCGCGGCGATTCAGGAAGAGACTTTTCCGGAGATCGAGTCGCATGGGGCGGCGGCGGTTTACTGGCTTTCGCTGGGCGAACTGTCGAGGTTGATTGAGACTTTTCAGAAGGAAGGTGTGCGCCGCGCCGTGATGGCGGGGCAGGTGCGGCACAAGCAGATTTTTTCCAGCATCCGGCCGGATTGGCGGCTGGCCAAACTTTTGCTGTCGCTGACCACGCGCAACACTGACTCGCTGCTGGGAGCGATTGCGAGGGTGTTGGCGGACGAAGGCATCGCGCTGGAGAATTCCACGTGGCTGCTGGAGCCACTGCTGGTGAAAGCGGGCGTGCTGACGAAGCGCGAGCCAACCGAGCAGGAACTTAAGAATATTGAGTATGGACGCGCCGTCGCCGGACATCTCGCACAGCACGATATTGGGCAGACGGTGGTCATCGCCGAATCCGCGTGCGTTGCGGTCGAAGCCATGGAAGGGACCGACGCAACCATTGAGCGCGCGGGGCAGATTATGCGGTCGCTGGATGAAGATGCGTCCACCCTCAGCCGCGCCTTAACCGTCGTTAAGATCGCCAAGCCGAATCAGGATATGCGCTTCGATGTGCCGGTGGTTGGGGTGAAGACGATCGAAGTGATGCAGGCGGCGGGGGCGACGTGCCTCGCTTTGGATGCGGGGAAATGCCTGCTACTGGACGGGCAGAAGATTATTGACGCGGCGAACGCGGCGGGAATCGCGATGGTCGCGCAGGAATGTTAGGGACTTATGGGAACGAGAAAAAAGCTATCCGAAGCGGCCCGCATCGCCGATCAACTCCGCCGCGCTTTCGATGGCAGCGCGTGGCACGGGCCCGCTTTACTCGAACTGCTGAAGGACGTTGACGCGGCCACGGCTGCGGTCAGGCCGCTCCCCGAAGTTCACAGCATCTGGGAACTGGTGTTGCACATTGCCGTTTGGGACGACGCTGGACTGCGCCGGCTCGATGGGAAGAAATGGCAGCCCACTGGGCTGAAGAATTTTCCGGTTCCGGCGAAGCCGACGGAGGCCGCATGGCGCAAGGCGGTTGCAGAGACGAAACGTACCCACGATACGCTGGTGAAAACTGTCGCCGCGCTGCCTGATTCGCGGCTTGGGGAACGGGTTCCGGGCAAGCGGTACGATTTTTATCATCTGCTGCACGGGATCGCGCAGCATGAGCTTTATCATGCGGGGCAGATTGCGATTTTGAAGAAGGTGCAGGAGGATTGAGTAATTGTGTGATTGAGTAATTGGGGCATTGAAAAAGCCAGTGCGCGGGGGATTTGTAACTACCGGAGTCGCAATTACTCAACTCTGCGTCACCACTTCTTAAAGATCACGGCCACCGCCGCGACGATCAGCACAAAGCCTGCCAGGTAATTCCAGCGCAGCGGCTGCTTCAGATACAGCACAGAGAAGGCGGCGAAGACGGTGAGCGTAATCACTTCCTGGATGGTCTTCAGTTGGGCGGCGGTGAATTCGTAGGAGCCGATGCGGTTTGCCGGGACCTGGAAACAATATTCGAAAAAGGCAATCAGCCAGCTCAGCACGATTACTTTGAAGAGCGGCACCTCGCGATACTTCAAATGTCCGTACCAGGCGAAGGTCATGAAGATGTTGGAGATGGTTAGCAGGGCGATGGTCTTCACGGGCGGGGCGGTCCTTTCTGGGGTTGAGTTGATGATGCAACGAGATTGAGAATCCCACGTCTCGCAAAGCCGGCGAGACGTGAGGCACTTACATAGCCCGCGCTAATGCTGGTGCTCTTTGCCGGGATTCCGTTTACAATCTGTTCCGGCAACCGGCCACCCGAGAACCTCTCCTGCCACCGCAAAATCCGATTTCCGTCGCCGTGGTGGGAGTGGGCGTGTTCGGGCGCAATCATGCCAGAGTTTACAAGGAACTTGAACAGCAGGGCGAGGCCGTGCGCCTGCTGGGCGTGGTGGACCCGGACGTAAGCCGCGCCGATGCCGTCGCGCGCGAATTCGGCTGCAAGGGCTTCGGATCGGTGCACCAGATGCTGACCACGCACAGCGAAGTGCAGGCCGCTTCGGTGGCCGCTCCGACCATGCATCACCTGAGCGTGGCGGGCGAGTTGATGAAGTCCGGCGTGGATGTGCTGATCGAGAAGCCGCTGGCGGCAACGCTTGCCGAGGCCGAGCAACTTGTTGTACTGGCAGCGAAGCACAAACGCATCGCCCAGGTTGGGCACCTGGAGCGCTTCAACCCTGCGGTGCGGGCCACGGTTCCGTTGTTGACGCAGCCCATGTTTTTTGAGGTGCACCGGCTGAGCGTGTTTACTCCGCGGTCGCTCGATGTGGATGTGGTGCTCGATCTGATGATTCACGATCTCGACATCGTGCTGGCGTTTGCCAAATCGCCGGTCAAGGAAGTGCGCGCGGTGGGGCTGCCGATTCTGTCGGGGAAAGTTGACATCGCGAATGTGCGACTTGAGTTCGAATCGGGATGCGTCGCGAATTTTACCGCCAGCCGGGTTTCCACCGAGCGCGTGCGCAAGCTGCGATTTTTTCAGCCGCGGCAATACGTTTCGCTCGATTACGGACGCCAGGAAGTGCTGGTTTTCACCGTCGGGCAGGATACGGGGTCCGGCACGCCTTCGGTCAATCCGCAGATCGGCGTCACCAAGCCTCCGGTAGCTTCGGAAGAGCCGCTGCACGCGGAGCTGAAATCGTTTCTACGCGCGGTGCGGGAGCGCTCTACTCCCGTGGTTCCGCTGGAGGATGGGCGGCGCGCGTTGGCGCTAGCGCTGGAAGTGGTCGAAGCGATTCGCGACCACGGTGCGAAGGTGGGTTTGGCTGGCATTTCCAAAGGACAGCAGTAAGGCGCCGGGCTGCGCCCGCGGACCCGCGAAGGCGGCTATCCCCACATGAATCTTTCGAAAATCCCCCAGCATTTACATATGTTTACACAGCTAAGTCGCAGGCGATTTGTGGTGAGCAGAATCCCTTGAAAGATGCGAAAATAGAGGGAACTTGGTTGTAGAGCAAGGCGCGCTGCACGACTTCCTGGAGAGCTGGATGCAACGCCGGGAGTGTATTCGGTGTCTAACTGAATTCCGGCGGCACGCGAACAAGTTCTTGTGCTCTACAACTTAGGTTTGCACATCTAACTTTTTGACGAACCCGTTCATCTAACCCAGCGCATGCCGATCACGCAAATTCCATTCCAGGATCCAGTCGCTCCCGAAAAACCGCAAACGGAGCAGCTCGCCCTTTATGACATGCAGGACTGGGAAACGGATTACGCCGATCTGGATGCGCGTGTACCGCACCTGCTGATCCAGTTGCAGGACGATCTGGAGCGCTCGCGCTGGCGGGAAGCGGTGTGGATTTCGATCATCGTTCACCTGGTGCTCGGGATTGTCTTGTGGAATTTTAAGTTGATTGGAAACTATATCGGGTGGCACTCGGCGGTCGCCGTGTCGACGGACCCGACGAAAAATAAGAACCTTACTTTCCTGGAATTGCCGCCGGACTTGCAGAAGCCCGCGCACCGGCCGAACACCAACATTGCGTCGGATAAAGACCGCATCGCGACTTCGCGGCATCCCGAGCTTGATGTCAAGGAGTTACGGAAGATTCTGGCGACGCCGCCTCCGGGGGCTCCGGGGATGAGTGGTCCGCGCACGCCGCAACCCGCGCCGCAGGCGTTGGCGCCGAACCAGCCGCCGGCTCCGCAGCCGGCGCAGCAACAAACCCAGCGGCCGCAGTTCCAGAGCGATCAGACTGCGCAGTTGCAGACTCCGCCTCGTCCTAACAATTCGTTCAGCAAGTACAGTGGCGGGATGACGCCGGGGCAGGCGATTCAGCAGGCTACGCAAGGGGCGGCAGCCAACCGTGCCGCGGGTGGAGGACAGTCGGGAGACTTCGGCTTGGGCACGGGCGCACACGGCCGCCAATTGGGCAATCTTGAGGTTCTGAGCGACACCCAGGGCGTCGACTTTGGCCCTTACCTGCAACGCATTTTGCAGGACGTGCGCGAGAATTGGTACCACCTGATTCCAGAGTCCGCGGAAATGAAGAAGGGCAAACTGACGATTGAGTTCGCCATCTCCAAGGATGGCCGGGTTCTGGACATGCGACGGGTGGCCAGCTCGGGCGACGACGCGCTTGATCGCGCGGCCTGGGGCGGCATTAGCGCGTCGAACCCGTTCCCGCCTTTGCCCAGCGAATTCACCGGGCCTTATCTCGCGCTGCGTTTTCGCTTCTTCTACAATCCCGACAAGTCTGATCTGGAATAGTTCGCACGTTTGCCTCGTGGCTACCGCGACCGCGCCTGCGGACCCGTGCCCCACCGTGGAAGAGCGGCCCTTAAGAGCTTGCCCTGAGCTTGTCGAAGGGGCCGCGTACAGTGCAAGAAATCATTCGGGCTCCAGCCCCTGTGGTCTGCTACATTTTCAGGCAGTGCTTCCCTCCGAAGAATACGTTGGGCGCAGAAACGCGCGCCAGTCGCGGGTGGCGGGCTACGAGAAAATTCACATCCGCCTCGGCTACGTGCGGCTGCTTTTGTTTGTGCTCGCCGTGATTCTGGCGTGGGCTTCGTTTCGCGCCCATTCCCTCTCAGCCTGGTGGCTGATCGCGCCGGTGGCGGCATTTGCGGGCATCGCGGTTTATCATTCGCGGATTCTTCGAGACCGCGAGCTGGCTGAGCGGGCGGTCACGTTTTATGAAAGAGCGCTGGCGCGCGTGGAAGATCGCTGGTCAGGCTCCGGAGAAACCGGTGAGCGTTTCGACGATGCGCATCACGTGTACGCCGCCGATCTCGATCTGTTCGGCACTGGCAGCTTATTTCAACTTCTGTCGACCGCGCGCACGCGCATGGGAGAAGACACGCTGGCGGCGTGGCTGCTGTCTCCGGCATCGGTAGAAAATGTCCGCGAGCGCCATGCCGCAGTGGCCGAACTGCGCGGCCAGATCGATCTTCGCGAAGACCTGGCCGTGCTCGGCGAGGATGTTGGCGTGGGCGTGCATCCCGACGCGCTGGCGAAGTGGGTGGAGTCGCCGAACCGGATGAGGCCGCTGTGGATTTCATGGCTCGCGCCGGTGCTGGCTGTGCTCGCGGTGGCGGCGGCTGTAGTGTGGGCAGTGTGGGGATTCGCCACGCCGCTCGTCGTGGTCGTGGTGATCGAAGCCATTCTTACCTACCGATTGAAACAACCGCTGGAGGAAGTGCTGCACGGAACCGAGCACGCGTTTCGGGATCTGGACTTGCTTTCAGGCGTGCTGGCGCGGGTGGAGGCGCACGCATTTCAGACAGCGTCACTGCAGGCGCTGCAGCGGGAGCTTCTGTCGAACGGTGTGCGAAGCTCGCTGGCGATCGCACGGCTGCGAACTTTGGTTGACCGGATCAACTCGCGCCACAACATCTTTGTGCGCATCATCGACGCTCCGCTGATGTATTCCGTACAAGTGGCGTTCGCGGCGGAACGCTGGCGCCGGGCTCATGGCGGCGCATTGCGGTCGTGGGCGAATGCTGTGGGACAGATGGAGGCTTTGCTGTCGTTGGCGACGTACAGTTACGAGCATCCCCCGGATCCGTTTCCTGAATTCGTTGAAGGCGCGGCATCGTTCGCGGCGGAAGACCTCGGGCATCCGCTGGTCGCAGCGGAAGCGTGCGTGCGCAACGATGTGAGCATTTGCGGAGAGACGCGAGTTCTGCTGGTCAGCGGTTCGAATATGTCGGGAAAGAGCACGCTGCTGCGCGCGGTCGGAATGAATGTTGTGCTGGCCATGGCGGGTGCGCCCGTCCGGGCGCGCCGCTTGCGGCTTACGCCGCTGCGCGTGGGCGCCAGCATTCGGGTCAACGATTCGCTGCGCGAAGGCAGTTCCCGCTTCTATGCGGAGATCACACGGCTGCGGCAGATCTTTGATCTAGCCGGCGGCGATCCCGCGCTGCTGTTTCTGCTGGATGAGTTATTGCAGGGCACGAATTCAAAAGATCGCCGCATTGGCGCCGAGGGAATCGAGCGCGCGCTGGTGACTCGCGGCGCCATCGGTCTGGTGAGCACGCATGACCTGGCGTTGACCGACATTGGCGGAGCGGTCGAGGGACATCTGCGGAACGTCCATTTCCAGGACGAACTCGCGAACGGCCGAATGACTTTCGACTACAGGCTGAGGGATGGTGTGGTCACGAAGAGTAATGGGCTTGAGCTGATGCGATCGGTGGGACTTGATGTGTGAGCCCTGAGTTGGCCCATGAGCGTACAATTGGACTGTTCTTCAAGTGCAGTTAGGTGGACTCAATGAGCAAGTTCCTCGAGGCTTTCGAAGCTGGCCGCGGCGCGGTCAGGAAAAACCTGGCGGACGTGGCCATGCAGAACGATCCGGCGGGTGAGAACTCCGAGCAGGAGCGTCTGCGTGCACTCGCGAAATGGCGCTTTATCCTCACGCGAGGCGTGATTGGTTGGGGAGTGCCGATGTTTCTCTGGCTCGCTCTGTCCAACTTTCATACTGATTTAAAGGCCGCTCTCTCACCGCATGAATCTAGGTTTCAACATCTTCTCGGCTCTTGGGTATTCGCATTTTGCTTCAATGCATTGCTGGGAATTTTGGTCGGTTTTCTCGCCTGGCGGCGCGTCCACTCCGAGGTTTGGCCGGGGGCTGAGCCCGATCCGGAATCCTCCATCACCACGTTAGGTTCGCTCGGACCTCGCAGCTAAGAATCCGAGGCCGATTTTCCTACCACACTCTGCACTTATTCTCATTCACCATGGGCGAGCCCGCTTTGCAGTGGAACGCTTCCTGAAATTGGGGCATGTTCGAGACTACACCGTTGGTGCGGTATTTTTCAGGAGAGTGCGGGTCAACCGTGGCCCGCATGCGCTTAGTCTCGTCGCGAGTCTGGCCGCACCAGCTCTGCCCGTAGCCTACGAAGAAGCGCTGGTCGGGGGTCAGGTCGTCGAGTGGTTCGAGCTTCTGATTTTTCGTGTCGTCCTTCCACGCCATGTAGGCGAGCAACAATCCACCCAGGTCGGCGACGTCTTCCCCGAGCGTGAGCTTGCCGTTAATTTTGATGTCATCAATGACGGTGTAGCTCGAGTATTGGTCAGAGATGCAGCTCGCCCGCTTTTCGAATTCTTTTCCGTCCTCCGGAGTCCACCAGTCGCGCAGATTTCCGTGAGCGTCGAACTGGCGGCCTTCATCGTCGAAGCCGTGGGTGAGTTCGTGGCCGACCGTGCCGCCGGTGTCGCCATAATTTGGAGCGGCGTCAGAGTTGGGATCGAACGCCGGGGGCTGCAGCACGCCGGCGGGAAAATTGATGTCGTTCATTTGCGGATCGTAATAGGCGTTGACAGTGGGCGGAGTCATGCCCCATTCGCCCCGGTCGACGGGCTTGCCGATCTTGGCGAGTTGGCGGTCGAATTCGAATTTGCGGGCGCGCTCCACGTTACCCAATTCGTCGCCGCGGGCGATCACCAGCGTGGAGTAGTCGCGCCACTTATCGGGATAGCCGATCTTGTTGGCCATGCCGTGCAGCTTGGCCAGTGCTTGTTCCTTGGTGGCAGCCGACATCCAGGGCAGACCGGTGATGTCCTGTTCCATCGCCGCCTGAATCTCTTTTACGATTTTCAGCGCCTGCTGCTTGGATTCCGGGCTGAAATATTTCTTCACGTACGCCTGGCCGAGCGCTTCGCCCAGATAGTCGTCGACATCTGTGGTGCAACGCTTCCAGCGGGGCTTGAGTTCCTGCTGGCCGCGCAGAGTCTTGCCGTAAAAAGCGAAGTTCTCATTCAGAAACGGCGCCGAGAGATGGGCGGCATCGGCGTGCAGCAGATGCCAGCGCAGATAAGTCTTCCAGTCGGCCAGACTCTCGTGTTCGAGTTCCTCATTCAAGGCCTTGAAGAAGCCGGGTGAAGAGACATTCAGCGAGGAGAGCGAAGGCATTCCGACTTTGGCGAAATAAACCGGCCACTGGAATTCAGGAGAAAGTTTTTCCAGTTCCGCGGCCGTCATCTTGTGGTCCAGGGCTTTGGGATCGCGACGTTCGACGCGCGTCATCGAGCCCTTGGCCAATGCGGTCTCGATGCGCATCACCGTTGCCGCTCCGGTCGCAGCGGTTTCGGGCTTGTCGCCGAGGAGTTCGAGCATCTTCTGCACGTGCGCGAGGTAACCCTTGCGCAGGTCGACCGACTTCGGGTCGTCCTTGGTGTAATAGTCGCGGTCGGGCAGGCCGAGTCCGCCCTGATCAGTGTCGGCGATGACCTGAGAGGCATCGCGAAAATCCTGGATGGAATCGAAACGGAAGAGCACGTTGTCGTCGATCATGGCCGCGGCCACGGCGGCGATCTCAGCTTTGGACTTGATGTTCGCAATCCGTTCCAGCGAGGGTTTCAACGGGGTTGCACCCTTGGCGTCGATCTCTTTCTCGTCGGTGCAGGAAGCATAGTAGTCGCCGATTTTCTGATCGACGGCGTCGCGCTTGGGGTCAGGCACGGAAGCGGCGTCGAGAATCGTCCGCAGGCGGCTGAGATTCTCGTCCTGCATTTTGGAATACGTGTCCCAGGACGACTGGTCGGGAGGGATGGGATTGCGCTTGATCCATCCGCCGCAGGAGTAGGTGAAGAAATCCACGCAGGGATCGACGCTGCGGTCCATGGACGTGACGTCGAGGGCCGGTTCAGGCTTGGCTTCGGCGGGCTGCTGCGCGTTGGCGAGGGAAATGAAAGCAACGAGTGCGAGGGCGAGAAAGCAGGTGTATTTGACGGGCATGGATGTCCTTGCAACCTGGGGTGTTTTCGGGATCAGACTCAATTGCTCTTTCCGAAGCCTTCAAAGTGACGACGATTCGTGCTGAGGTCCTTCGATGTGTGGCGCACGCAACCAATCAATCCTGCCTCTTTTGCGAGTTCGTAAGCAGAATAAAAACTGCTTCGGCGGACGAGATAATCCCGAAGTGCGCTGCGCACCACGTCCGAAGCAGTCTGTCCCCGAGTGCGGGAACGGTCTCGAATGCGCGCCTGAAGCGTCTTGGAGATGCGAACTGTAATGCGGTCGGAAGCCACGATGTACCAGACAGTATGGCACAAAAATCAGAAGCTGGCCTCTCAGCCCTTGCGCAGATGAATCGATCCGTCTCCGGTGCGGATGGTGAGCGAACTGCCGCCGCCGTTGAGCTTGCCGTGAATTTCGTGTTCGCGAATCTTGCCTTCGGTGGTGACGGGCAGGTCGAGATCGATGTGGCCGTCGCTGGTGTGCAGGTCGACGTCGGCCGCCAGGTCGCCGGGGACTTCGAGGGAAACGCTGCCGTCGCCGGTTTCAAGCCGCCAGCCCGCGGCCAGCGAAGAGCCTGCGCCGGCGCGCACGTCAACGTGTCCATCGCCGGTCTTGAGTTCGAGTTCGTCGAAGCGGCCGCGGGCAGTAATGTGTCCGTCGCCGGTCGAAGCGTGCAGCTTGCCGTCGATGCCTTCCAGATTTTCTGAGCCGTCGCCGCTGTGCAGATCCATCTCGCCTTTTAATCCGGCGATGTCGATTTTGCCGTCGCCCGTACGCAGATTCACCCGGCCCTCGCGCGGCATCTGGATGATGATCTCCACGCGATGATTGCCCCAGCCGATGTAGAGTTCGCGGTGCGGGTAGTGCACGTCGATCTCGACCGAGTCCCCGGTCTGATGTTCTTCGACGCGAATGCCGCCCTCGCCGATCTTATAGCGCTCGGTGATGACCTTGGCCGCAATCGTGTTCTGGTCCCAGGTGGTGACGCGAATGTTGGCGTCGGAGGTTTCGATCCGCAGATCGGGTTTGCCGCTGAGGTTGTAAGTCTTCGACCATTCGTCGGCTCGGGCGGGCTTGGCAGCCAGCACGGCAATCACGCTGGCAGCAAGGATGGCCAGCGAAAAGCGCTTCAACGTAAACCTTATCGCAACGAGTCTCATAAGATCCTCCTGCAGGGCACAGCTTCGCCCAGCCTCTTAGACGGGGTTACGGACGATCAGTGAGGTTAGTTCCATAGAAAATAGCCTAATCGCCTACTCACCTCGTAGCCCGACGTATGCCATGCGAATCAGAGTTCGTTCGGAAAACGGCAGATACAGCAACGCGGCGCACACCGCGAAAGCCGCGCCTAATCCGATCTCCTGGATCAGCAGGAACGGGGCGACCGCCCACAGTTGGTCGAGCGCGAGGACGAAGGGAAACATCTGGCGGAATTTCTCGCCCAGCCGCTGGTAGTCAAAGCCCACCGCCGACATTAAATAACAGCGGAGCGGAATTCCGACGCCCGCAGTTACCAGCACGGCGATGGCGAGAGTGTTCGCGCCCCACAGCGGAAGAAATAAATCCGCGACCGCCTGCACTTGATGAATGCGAAACAGGGCGGTGAGATAGAAGGCCAGATACATCACCTGAATCAGTCCGAACAGGCCCCGCGTGACCGCCCGGCGCGGGATGGGGACTTCGAGTTCGGGATGAATCGCGACCGGGGGATCAATGGACGCCGGCTGGGCACGTCCTTCGCGGTTTTCGATCGCGTCGCGTCCCGCCGGCGTTTGTCGCGAAGCGTCGGCTTGGGGAGGAATATGTTGCGGAATTTGTTGCGAAGTTTCTTCCGGAGCCTGCACGGGAGCGATGAACCGGTATCCGCGGCGGGCCAGGGTTTCGACATAGCGCGGGCTGGACGCGGAATCTCCCAGGGCCTCGCGCACCTTGTTGATGGCCGTGTTCAGGCTGTGGTCGAAATCGACGAAAGTGTCAGAAGGCCAGAGCTTCTGCTGCAGTTCCTCGCGGGTGACCACGTCGCCGGCGCGCTCCAGCAACAGCGCCAGTACCTGGAAGGGCTGTCCCTGCAGGCGCAGCTTCACGCCGCTCTTGCGCAGTTCGCCCGCGCTGAGATCGAGTTCAAACAATCCAAAGCGCGCGACGCGGCTGCGATTTTGCGGCACGTTCTGCGGCACGTTTTGCGGCACGACGCCGTAGTGTAGCAGGAAGGGCTTGGGTCGTGGGTATTCGGGGTTCGGCTGGGCTGCGCCGGAGTGCGCTGGTACACTTTGAGGCGGACCACGAACGATCTTCCGGGACACATCTCGAGTTAACTGAGGCTGAGAACCAATGAACGCAAAACGGGTAGCGATTCTGACGGTGGCGGGACTTCTCGCAACATTCGGATTTGTAATGGCCGGAGCAAGAGCGCAGTCCGACACTGCCGCGCATTCCGCGGGTCCAGTTCAGTCGCAGGCTAATGCAGGCGCACCGAAGAAAACCGAGGAGCAGTTCAAGAATATCCAGGTACTGAAAGGAATCCCAGCGGAGCAACTGGTTCCGACCATGCAGTTCGTCGCGGCGTCGCTGGGCGTGCAATGTGACTTCTGCCATGTGCCGAGCGCGTTTGAAAAAGACGATAAGAAGCCCAAGCAGACCGCGCGGAAGATGATGGGGATGATGATGACCATCAATGCGGAAAACTTCGACGGTCATCGCGCGGTGACCTGCAATTCCTGCCATCGCGGCAATCCGATCCCGCAGGCGATCCCGCCGGTCATGACTGAAGATCCGAAAGAGCCAATGGCGATGGCCGGACCGAAGCCGCCTGATGCAAAAGAAACAGCCGGACCTGCGCCCGAGCAGCTGCTCGACAAATATGTGCAGGCGGCGGGCGGGGCGGCGGCGATCGACAAAGTGACGAGTCGCGTCATGAAGGGCACGATTGATTTTGGCGGCAAAACTCTGCCCATTGATATTTATTCGAAGGACCCAGACAAGCGCATCTCGTTCACTCACCTGCCGGAGGGAGACAGCGTTACCGCATTTAATGGGCGCGAGGGATGGCTGGCATCCGCGGGCCGCCCTGGAGTGCACGAGATGCATGGCAGTGAACTGGACGCGGCGTCGATCGACGCGGACCTGCATCTGGCCACGCATTTGAAGGCGATGTTCAGCGAAATGAAAACTCAGGGGGCGGAGAAGATCGGCGACCGCGATGCATTTGTAGTAGTGGGGCGGCGCGAAGGAAAGCTGCCGATCGAGTTGTATTTCGACGAGCAATCGGGTCTGCTGGTGCGGCTGGTGCGTTATGGCGACACTGCGCTGGGCCTGCTTCCAACCCAAATCGATTACGCGGATTACCGCGACTCAGACGGCGTGAAGATTCCCTTCCGCTGGACCCTGGCCCGGCCGAGTGGGCGGTTCACCATTCAGGTCAGCGAAGTAAAGCAAAACGTTCCCGTGGACGATGCAAAATTCGTCAAGCCGCCCGCAGAGGAGCCGAAGGCACCGGAGAAATAGCCGCCCATCGTGGAACGCCGGAAGATTTTCTGAACCCACGGCGGGCAAAGTCGACTCATTCCCGGTCTGCGTTACTTTCAGGACCCTTTCAGGTTCGTGCGGTATGTTTGACGATTGATGCGCGGCACCGAACCGCCGCTAAACTACCGTTACACCATCGTTAAGGATAATCGCTCTTGTACCGTCCCTTGCTGCTTCGATTTGCGCTGCTGTGTGTGGTGTGGCCGGTTGCCGTCTGCGCGCAGCAGGCAGGCCCCACTCCCGCTCCGGCCGCGGACCAGCGAGCGGCCACCGATTCGATCTCGGGAGTCCTGCTCGATCCCTCGGGCGCGGCGATCACCGGCGCAGAGGTGACTCTGTTTGGTCTCAAGGCTGACGCGGTTGCCCACGCGACCACCGACAATGTGGGCGCGTTCCGCCTGCAAGATATTTCTCCCGGAAAATACACGCTGCAGTTTCATGCGGAAGGATTTCGCGACGCCCGCATCGCCGTCGCGGTCACGGGCAAGCGGTCTTCACCGATCCGGGTGGTGATGCAGATCTCTGTCGAAACCGAAAACGTGACGGTAGCGACCGGGATCAACGTTCCGCTCGTGAGTACGGAAACTTCCGAGAACCAGAATACGAATGCCATCGACCGCAACGCTCTCGACCGCGTTCCGGTCTTCGACCAGGACTACATCACCACGATGTCGCGTTTTCTGGACGACAACGCCACGGGCACGAACGGCGTCACGCTGGTGGTGAACGGAATCGAGGCGAACGGGCCGGGGGTTACGCCTTCGGCCGTGCAGGAAGTGAAAATCAATAACAACCCTTATTCGGCGCGGTTTTCGCGCCCGGGACGAGCTCGCCTGGAAATCATCACCAAGGGCGGATCTCCCACTTACCACGGTTCGGTGAATTACATGTTTCGCGATTCCGTTTTCGACGCGAGCAATGCTTTCGCGGTCGTGAAGCCTCCGGAAAGCCGCGAATATTTTGAAGGCTCCGTGACCGGCCCGGTTGGGCACAGCAAGCGCACCAGTTTCCTGCTCTCGCTCGACGAAGATATTCTGGATCAGCAGGACATCATCGACGCGAATGCGATCGCTGCCGCGGAATCGCTGGGCTTAGGCCCGTTTGCTCAGACCGTGCCTAACCCGACGCATCATTTCTTCGGATCGGGCCGCATCTTTCATGATTTCATGAATGGAGACCAGTTCTGGATTGGCTACTCCTACGAGCATCGCTCGGCGGAAAACCAGAATGCTGGGGGCACTACTCTGCCCAATGCCGCCACCGACACGCGCTTCCTCGAGCACGAGATCAACGTGAGTTATCTACACCAGTTCTCGCCCCACTGGTTGAATCAGGCGAGATTTCTGGTGGGGCACTTCGACTCGCCGGTGGTGAGCGTCGTCCCTGACGCGCAGATCGCAGTCTCCGGACTATTCACGGCGGGCGGAGCACAGGCCGATTCGCGGCGCACGGAATACCATTTCGATGGCACCGACTTCGCCACGTACGCCAACAACCGGCATCAAATCAGCTTCGGCATCGACATTCCAGACATCAGTCGCCGCGGCCTCGATGATTTCACCAACCGCGCCGGCACCTACACCTTCGCCAGCACCGCCGATTACTCGGCGTCGACTCCGGCCACTTATCTGGTGCAGACCGGTCAGGGGCATGTGACGTTTTTGGAGAAGGTGATCTGCGCGTTTGTGGAAGACAATATCCGCGTGCGTCCGAATTTTTCCCTCTACTTGGGAGTGCGTTACTACTTCCAGAACTATTTTCACGACGACCCGGACAACTTCGCGCCCCGCGTGGGCTTTGCCTACGCTCCCAGTGCGAAAAGCAAAACCGTGATCCGCGGAGGCGCCGGCGTCTTTTACGATCGCACCGGGCCCAGCCCGATCGGCGACCTGCTGCACTTCAACGGCGTCAACCTGCTGCGCTACATCGTTGACCAGCCACTGGTCACCTACCCCATCAACCCTGCGGTTTTGGCGCAGATCCCGGTCAGCGTGGTCACACTCGATCCACGCTCTCGCATTCCGTATACTCTGCAATACAGCGCAGGCGTTGAGCGCCAGGTCACCGCCAAGAGCACGTTCAGCGCGGTTTATATCGGCACTCGCGGTATCGACGTTTTCCGTTCGATTGATAGCAACGCGCCCATGCTGACTGGCGGAACTTTTGTTTATCCCAATCCTGCTCTGGGGCAGGTTCGGCAGATTCAATCCGAGGGCTACTTGAAGGGGAACGCGCTGGAGCTTACCTTCCGCGGCAAGCCCAGCAAATATTTTTCGGGCCAGATTCAATACACGCTGAGCCGCACCGACAACAATACCAGCGGGATCACTTATTTCCCTGCCAACAGCTACGATCCATCCGCCGACTGGGGACGCTCCGACAACGATCGTCTGCACAAGTTCGACATGTTGGGGTCCACGCAGTTCAGTAAATTGTTTACGCTCGGCGTCGCGCTCTCTCTTTATTCCGGCAAGCCGGTCAACATCACTACCGGCAGCGATAACAATGGGGACGGAATCTTCAACGATCGTCCCGCTGGCATCGGCCGGAATACCATGGCTGGACCCGGCCTGATCGGGCTCGATTTCAACCTGTCGCACGACTTTGCTCTCTCCAAGGCAAAGAAAGAAGCCCGAGTGCTCTCGGTCGCGTTGAATTCCTTCAACGTCCTGAATCATCCCAATTACGTCACCTATATTGGGGCGCAATCCTCGCCGCTGTTTGGCCAGCCGGTCGCCGCGCAGCCTCCACGGCGCATGCAACTCGACGTGCAGTTCAAGTTCTGAGCCGAATCAATAACAAAACCTGATAGGCACGATAAATAGTTTCAATTTCCGTGCAGGTGCCGGCGGGCGGTAGAGTGAGGCGGTCCTGATTAAGGAAAATCGGCGGCTTCCAGGAGGACGCAGAAGAAGTTCAAGGACTGCATTCTCTCCCAACCCGTAAGAGAGATAATATGAGAGGGCGGCGGCGTAGAGGTTCGCCGCGAGTTGCCCGAGCTTCCAGACGCGGCGGCCGCGTGAAGCACGCAGAACAGGACTTGACGAAATTATGACGAAGATCGAAGCAGTCATTCAAAACTCCAAGCTGGACGCGGTGAAAACCGCGCTGCACGAGATTGGCGTGGAAGGCATGACCGTGCTCGAAGTGCGCGGCCACGGCCGCCAGAAGGGGCACACCGAGGTCTACCGCGGGCGTGAATACAGCGTGGATCTTATCCCTAAAACCAAGATCGAGATGGTGCTGCCCGAGCCCATGGTGGAGAAGGCGGTGCAGGCCATCCTGGGAGCGGCCCGCACCGGCAAGATCGGAGACGGAAAGATTTTTCTGTCCCGCGTGGATGAGGCAATCCGCATTCGCAACGACGAGCGCGGTGAGGGCGCCCTGTAGCGCGGTTGTCACGCGGACTTTCGAAGCCGGACGCAAGGAAAGCTTGACAGGCAGCGGTTGAAATGGCCTTCCCCCAGTGGCGAGCGTGCGGGGGAAATTACTTTCATCATGGCAGCGTCCTCATTGATCAGCGAGCTGCGCAGTTCTCTCAGCGACGAATCGGCGCGTATTCAGCAGGAATTCGAAGCCACCGGGGACGGCCGCGCCGCCCTGGCGCAGCGCACCCGGCTGGTGGAAGAAATCCTGGCGCGGCTGTGGCGCGACATCATTTCACCGGACCCCGCCAAGCCCGCAAACTTTACGCTCGTCGCTACCGGCGGATTCGGCCGGGGATGGATGTTCCCCTACTCCGACATTGATCTGCTTTTTCTGTTCGGGGATCGCGAGGCCGAGAAAACTTTCAAAGATCCGGTGCGCCGTTTCTCGCAGGAATTATGGGACCTGCGGCTGAAGCTGAGTCCCGCGTCGCGGACACTCGCCGAGTGCGACCGATACGATCCCAATAACACCGAGTTCACCATCTCTCTTCTCGACTGCCGCTACCTCGCGGGCGATCCCGACCTGTTCCGTCGGCTGCATGACAAGGTAATCCCCAAGCTGGTGATGCGGGAGTCGAAAGCCCTGCTGCAGGGGCTGGCCGAGGTCACGCGCGAGCGGCACGCGAAATATGGAATGACGCTCTACCACCTCGAGCCAAATTTGAAGGAAGCTCCAGGCGGATTGCGCGATTGCAACGTCGCCTGCTGGCTCGCTCTCATCTCGGCGATGGATAAGTTGCATGACTGGCCGGATGCGAGTTCTCTGCGCGCTCCAGTGCGCAAGCAGCTGGAGTCGGCGCTCGACTTTCTGATGTCGGCGCGCTGCTTTCTGCACTTCCGCCACGGACGCGACGACAATACGCTGAGCTGGGAGGCGCAGGACGATGCCGCGGCGCGCAAGGTTGGAGCCAGCATCGCCGGAGAGACGTCCGGCTTCTCGGACTCCCTGGAACTTTCAGCCGCGGACTGGATGCGGATTTATTTCGGCCACGCTCGCGCCGTACAGCGCACGGTCACCCAACTGTTGGAAGAAATTCCTGAAGCCTGGTCGGCGCTCTACCGTCAGGTACAGAGTTGGCGCTCGCGGCTCACCACTCCGGATTTCTCCGTCGTTGACGGGCTCATCTTTCTGCAGCAGCCTTCGGCGCTGCAGGATCCTGAAGTGTTGCTGCGCATGTTTCACTTCATGGCGCATCACGGATTGAAATTGAGCGCGACCACCGAGTACCGCATCGAGCAAGCGCTGCCTGCGCTCGCGTCCATGCCGCCCCGCGGAGCCGAACTCTGGCTCTACCTGCAGGAAACCTTGCTGCAGCCGCATGCCGCGGACGCGCTGCGCGCCATGCACTCCTTGCGGCTGCTGACGCTGCTGCTGCCGGAGTTGAAGCTCATCGACTCGCTGGTGGTGCGCGATTTCTATCATCGCTTCACGGTTGACGAACACTCGTTCCTCGCGATTGAAAGCCTGCACCGCCTGAAGCAATCGCAGTCGGAATGGGATAAACGCTACGCGGAGCTGCTCGGCGAACTGGAAGATCCGGAGTTGCTGTATCTGGCGCTGCTGCTGCATGACACAGGCAAGGGAGTACCCGGCGGCAATCACGTGGAGGCCAGCCTCGACGTTGCGAACCGCGCGATGGATCGCCTGGACGTCGAACCGAAGGAGCGGGCGGAGGTGCTGTTCCTGATCGGCAGCCACCTGGAATTATCGGCGGCGTTGCGTCGCGATATTTTCAATCCCGAGACGGTGGCGGCCTTCGCCGACAAAGTGGGAACGCCGGAGCGGCTGAAGATGCTCTGTCTGCTGACTTATGCCGACATCAAGGCGGTAAATCCGGAGGCGCTGACTCCATGGAAAGCCGAGAACGTCTGGCAGCTCTACATGGGGGCCGATAATTATCTGAACCGCAGCGCCGACCAGCGGGTGCACGCCGATGTAAACGACGAAAAGCTGGCGCGCCTGCGCTCGCTCGCGCCTGTGACCAGCAGCAAGTTCAAAGGATTCCTGGAGGGATTTCCGCAGAGGTATTTGCTGGTGCACTCCGCCGAAGAAGTCATGCGGCACATGGTCATGGCGGAAGAGCTGGGTACCAATCCGGTGCAGGTTGAGTTGAAGCGCGGACGGCATTGGTATGAATTGGCGCTGGTCACGCGGGACCGTCCGTTTCTGTTTGCCAAACTCGCGGGCGTGCTGGCGGCCTGGGGCATGAACATTGTCAAAGCCAACGCGTTCTCGAACCAGGCCGGAACCGTGGTCGACACGCTCTACTTCACGGATCGCTTCCGAACCCTGGAGCTGAATCTTTCCGAGTGGGATCGGTTCCGGCGCAGCGTCACGGAGGTGCTGCTGGGCGAAGCCGATCTCGACAAGATGCTGCGCGACCGGCAGCGCTCCGAGAAGGGCGGGATCGCAAAAGTGAAAGTGGAGACGAAGATCGAGTTCGATGATTCCTGCTCGTCGACCAGCACGCTGGTGCAGGTGATCACGCAGGATCGTCCGCGGCTGCTGCACCGGATCGCGTCGTGCCTGTCGGATCAGAAGTGCAACATCGAGATCGCTTTAATCGATACCGAAGGGCAGATGGCGATCGACACGTTCTATCTGACCTCGGGCGGAGCGAAGCTAAAGCCGGAACATTGCCGCCTTGTCGAGAGGGCGTTGGTAGAGGAGTTGCGCACCGAGTGAGGCGCTCAATCCCCACGCTCGCTGGCCTCTATTCCATAGACTAACCCCGCGGCGGGTTCACTTTACTTCGTCGAAAACTTAAACACCGTCTTCGATTTGAACGTCTCGCCCGGCTTCAAAGTCGTGGTCGGAAAGTCCGGATGATTCGGCGAGTTCGGGAAGTGCTGGGTTTCCAGGCAGAGGCCGAAGCGCCGCTTATAAACGTGGCCCTGTTTTCCGGTGACGGTTCCGTCGAGAAAATTTCCGGTGTAGAACTGTACCCCGGGCTGGGTCGTCGAAACTTCCATCACGCGGCCGCTGGTGGGTTCGTAGACGCGCGCCGCCAGCGTGAGGGCGTCGCTTGAGCCTTTGCGGTTGATAACCCAGTTGTGGTCATAGCCGTGGGCAAGCGCGATCTGGTCGTAGCTGTCTTCGATGCGTGCGCCCACTCTGGTCGACGTGGTGAAATCAAGCGGCGTTCCCTTCACGGGCCGAAGCTCGCCCGTCGGGATGAGATTCTTATCGACCGGAGTAAAGCGGTCGGCGTTGATCATGATTTCGTGATTCAGAATGTCCCCGGTGCCTTCTCCAGCCAGATTGAAATAACTGTGCTGGCTGAGATTGAGGACCGTGGTCTTGTCAGTGGTGGCGCCGTAGTCGATGA
>Ga0210395_10000950_pt1 | contig 22393 bp, 20 predicted proteins | sample IncBWH4OmetaG_FD_150861 | JGI IMG/M metagenome (GOLD analysis project Ga0210395, IMG submission 150861) | Forest soil microbial communities from Barre Woods Harvard Forest LTER site, Petersham, Massachusetts, United States - Inc-BW-H-4-O ...
ATTTCGGCGAAGTTAGTTCGCAATTGTGAGATTACGGGAATTTTCCACAGATGCAAGATTTTTTTGAGTTTTTTTGCAAAATATTGTAGACAACCGCTGTGACCGAGGTAACGCAAAATCTTTAACACGGGGGGCACAGAGGAACACGGGGTAGGGCTATTTTTCCCAGTTCTTGCCGTCGACCATGCGCTTGATTCCGTCCCGCAGGTGAGTGACGTAGAAATTGATCAGCAGCCCTACTCCGATGCCGCTTAGGCGCATGTACGACAGAAGTTGAGCCTGATGGACCGGGTGAAGTGTGTCGACACTCTTTATCTCGACAATCACCAGGTTCTCAACGACCAGATCGATCCGGTAGCCGAGTTCGATTTTTTCTCCGTCGAAGACCACCGGTAACCCGACTTGGGTAGCCAGCTCAAAACCGCGCTTTCTGAGTTCATGGGCGAGGCATCCTTGGTATGCGCTTTCGAGCAAGCCAGGACCAAGAACCGAGTGGACGTGCATGGCGGACGAGATGATTGCGCCAGAGACTTGATTGACCCGAAGGGTAGAAAAAGAGGATAGAGAAGCAGCCATCCCAACTTCATAACACAAGAACCAGGGTTACCCTGTGATCCCCCGTGTCCTCTGTGTTAAAGATTTTGGTTTTGGTTCCAATCTGGCACTTCAGACCTTCGCCCACAACTCCGCCCGCGGATCTTCGGGGTTCAACTTGGCCAGCTCCCGCAGCAGTTCTTTGGTCCGCTCGTCGCGCGGCATGGTCACGGTGACGGTGATCTCAACAATCTCGTCCCCCCGCACGCCCTCCTTCGTCGCCGACGGGACGCCCTTTTCCCGCAGCCGCAGCTTCTGCCCCGACTGCGTCCCCGGAGGAATTTTCAGCAGCGCCCGCCCGTCAATGGTCGGCACTTCGATCTTCGCCCCCAGCGCGGCCTCGGTCGCGTTCACCGGCACGGTCAGGTAGATGTCATCCCCGTCGCGCCGAAAGATCGGGTGCTCCTCTGTCCGGATAATTGCGTACAAGTCGCCCGCCGTCCCGCCGTGCCCCCCGGCGTTTCCTTTGCCCGGCACTCGAATTCGCTGCCCGTCCCGCGTCCCGGCCTTGATGCGCACTTCCAGCGGCTCGGTCTTAGTGACGGTGCCTTCCCCATGGCAAGTCGGACAAACCGTCAGATTCTTGCCCGTCCCGTGGCATCGCGGACACTGCACGTTGAATTTCATCCGCCCGCCGGTCTGCGTAATCTGTCCCGTTCCGTTGCACTCCGGACACTTCCCCGGTGCTTCGAGCGATCCCTGCCCGTGGCAAGTCGGACAAGTATCGTGCCGGGAAATATTTAGCCGCATCACCCCGCCGCGGATCGCCGTCCAGAAGGGAACGTTGACTTGATATTCCAGGTCGGTGCCCGGTTCAGGACCTTCTTCCTCCGGGGCCCCGCGCCCACCGCCAAACATTCCTGAAAAAATGTCGCGGAAGCTGCTGCCCCCACTCCCTCCGCCGGTTCGGCGCGCCCCCCGGCTGGCACTGTCGACCAGATCGGAAAAATCAAACCCCCCGAAATCGAACGGAACACCCTGCCCACCCGCGCCACTTCCGCCCTGGAACCCGCCGGGAAATCCGCCCGCGCCGCCGGGCTCGCCGCCCCCGCGGGCATAAGCCTCCGCCGTCGCGGGATCGATGTTGTCGGAGTAGAACCCAACCTGATCGTAGATTTTGCGTTTCTTGGGATCGCTGAGAACGTCGTTGGCCTCGGAGAGCGTCTTAAACTTCTCCTCCGCCGACTTGTCCCCGGGATTGACGTCAGGATGATACTTCCGCGCCAGCTTGCGGAACGCCTTGCGAATATCGTCGGCCGAAGCCGACTTCTTCACGCCGAGAATGTCGTAATAATCTTTTTTAGGGGTGGTTGCCATAGAGCGCAATCTGAATCCGGATCACGACTTTAATTCAGAATCTTTCGCCTCTCTTTATCGTCCACAACCAGCTTGAAATCGTCGGACTCCGCGTCGTCCACATAGACAGGCACGTCCCGCGTTCCCGTGGCGCTTTCCACCAGAACAAGCCAGCGCCGTTCATCCTCCGCCAGGCTCAAAAAATAAGTTTCCCCATTCACCTGAAAATCCACTTGGATACTCCCCCTGGAGCAATGCCCCGAAATGTGCTCAGCGCCCTTTAATCGCTTCCCCTGCAAACGCCATCTGTGCTCCCCACGTCTCAGCCAGATCCTGCCACCGCGGGTTCCGCGACTCAATGAGCGCAATCTTCTTCGCCCGTGTCCAGCCTTTCAGCTGTTTCTCGCGACCGATCGCTTTATGAACGTCGTCAAAGCTCTCGTAATAGACAAGTCGATCGCAGTGATATTTACTGGCGAATCCCGCTACTTCGCCGTGCTTGTGTTCAAGAGCCCGGCGTTAGATGCTGTTCGTCATCCCGATGTACAACGTTCCCGATCGACTGCATACGATGTACACGAAGTATTCGTGGTCTTTCATTACAGCACCCAATTTCTGTCATCCCGAGCGAAGTTGCCGTCCGCGAAGCGGGCGGCAACGCAGTCGAAGGACCCCGTAACTCTTAACCTAGCCGGGATGTGTCAGGGAGTTTCCACGACGCACTTGACGTCTTCGTGAGAACTCCCTTGAAGGACCATCTCGCTGCAAGCGGGAACGGGGTCCTTCGACTCCGTGGATGCTTCGCCTTCGCGAAGCATCCACTCCGCTCAGGATGACAGACTAAAGGCGCCCCCGCTGACTGCAGCTGCTGTCACATTACTTCTTGTCTTCCACGTCCACGTATTCCGCGTCGATCACGCCCTCGTCTTTCTTGGCTTGACCGTTGCCGCTGTGGTCGCCGCCCGCAGTCGCTCCGGGCGTCGGGCCCGCGCCTGCGCCCGCCCCAGGCGTCGCCTGCGCGGCCTTGTACATCTGTTCGGCCAGCTTGTGCGAAGCTGCGGTCAGCGTTTCGCGGGCCTTGTCCATGGTCGCCTTGTCGTTCGACTCCAGCGCCTTCTTGGCGTCGGCTACGGCGTTCTCGACGTCTCCGCGATCCGAGCCGGAGATCTTGTCGCCCTGCTCTTTCAGCATCTTCTCGATGTTGTAGACCATGCTGTCGAGCTGGTTCTTGGCCTCGATCGAATCGCGCTGTGCCTTGTCCTCGGCCGCGTGCGCGTCGGCTTCTTTCGCCATGCGCTCGACTTCTTCCTTCGACAACCCAGAAGATGACGTGATCGTAATCTTCTGGTCCTTCTGAGTGGCGGTATCTTTCGCCGTCACGTTCAGAATGCCGTTGGCGTCGATGTCGAACGTCACTTCAATCTGCGGCACGCCCCGCGGAGCCGGAGGAATCCCGGTCAGGTGGAACTTGCCCAGAGTCCGGTTCTGCGCCGCCATCGGCCGCTCGCCCTGCAGCACATGCACCTCAACCGAGGTCTGACTGTCGGCCGCGGTCGAGAACGTTTCCGTCTTCTTGGTCGGAATCGTCGTGTTGCGCGGGATCATCGGCGTCGCCACCCCGCCCAGCGTTTCAATCGCCAGCGACAGCGGAGTCACGTCGAGCAGCAGCAGATCCTTCACTTCGCCGCCCAGCACGCCACCCTGAATCGCCGCACCGATCGCAACCACTTCGTCGGGATTCACTCCCTTGTGGCCTTCCTTGCCGAACAATTCCTTCACCAGCGCCTGGATCCGCGGCATGCGCGTCTGTCCGCCCACCAGCACCACTTCGTTGATCTTGCTGGTCTCAACCCCCGCATCTTTCAAGCACTGCTTGCACGGACCAACCGAGCGCTGAATGATGTCTTCCACCATCCCCTCGAGTTTGGCGCGCGTCAACTTCTTCACCAGATGTTTCGGACCGCCCGCATCCGCCGTGATGAACGGCAGATTGATCTCGGTCTCCATGGTGGTCGAAAGCTCGATCTTGGCCCGCTCCGCTGCGTCGCGCAGACGCTGCAGGGCCATCTCGTTCCCCTTGCCACGTAAATCTAAGCCTTCATCTTTCTTGAATTCGTCAATCAGCCAATCAACAATCCGCTGGTCGAGGTTGTCGCCGCCCAGGTGCGTATCACCATTGGTGGCCTTGACTTCAATCACGCCCTCGCCCACTTCCAGCACCGAGATGTCGAACGTCCCGCCGCCGAAGTCGTACACCGCGATCATCTCGTCTTTGGTTTTGTCGAGCCCGTAGGCCAGCGCGGCCGCCGTCGGCTCGTTGATGATGCGCTTCACGTCGAGGCCGGCAATCTGTCCGGCATCTTTGGTGGCCTGCCGCTGGGCGTCGTTGAAATACGCCGGCACGGTGATGACCGCCTCGGTCACTTTCTCTCCGAGATAGTCCTCCGCCGCCTTCTTCAGCTTCTGCAGAATCAGCGCCGAAATCTGCGGCGGCGTATATTCCTTGCCCTGCGCCAGCACGGCGACGTGGTCGCCCGACTGCACCACCTTGTAGGGCACCATCTTGATCTCTTCCGTGACTTCGTTGAAGCGCCGCCCCATGAAACGCTTGATCGAATAAACGGTATTCTCCGGATTGGTGATCGCCTGCCGTTTCGCGACCTGCCCCACCAGCCGTTCGCCAGTCTTGGTGAATCCGACTACAGAAGGCGTGGTCCGCCCTCCTTCTTCATTAGCGATCACTTTAGGCTCGCCGCCCTCCATCACCGCCACGCAGGAATTGGTAGTGCCTAAGTCAATTCCGATAATCTTTCCCATAAAATGCTCCTCCCAATCTAAGTAAGTGCTTTGTAATCAATGTCGTGATGATTGCGCTCCGGACCATGCTAAGACCTGAGTGAATCATTGTCAAGGTTTAGATGCCGTGCAGATAGAAGAAGATGCGAGGGATTCTCCGCTAATGCCGGCAGTCTGTTGGCGACAGGCCGGGTGCCCCACTTCTCGCTTCTTTTCCGAGAAGCGGGATGCCACGGCCCATCCCTTCTGTTGATTACTCTCGATCACTCCACACCCCTGTCATCCTGAGCGAAGCGACTGCTTCGCGAAATGCGAAGCAACCGCGCAGTCGAAGGACCCCATCCCCGCCCGCGGTTCCACGAAAGCCGAAAGGAGCTTCCACCACTGCTCCGGGCCGCCTGGTGAGAACTCCCTGAGACGCTATCGTTAGTCCCAGCGTGCCGGGGTTCCTTCGACTAAGTCGTCGCCCGCTTCGCGATCGCCAACTCCGCTCAGGATGACAGAGTTGGGCCACGGCCCCCGTCCTCTCGCCGAAATGACCGGATATAATCGCATCCTGCACTGGTCGTTCAGAGGAGCCATGGTCTTTGCCAAGCGCCTTCGCGAAGGAGTGGTTCGCGGCGACATCACTTGCAGCGTCAGGATTTGGACCAGCCCCCATGTCGCGGAAGGCCGCCGCTATCGCATGGGAGACGGCGAGATAGAAATCGAGTCGGTCACACCGATCGGGTTTCCTGATATTACTCCAGAGCTAGCGCGGGAATCCGGCTTCCTTGGAGTACTCGATCTGCTCAAAGTCGCAAAGCACGGCAAGGGCAATAACATATATCTGATTCGATTTCACTACATTGCGCCTCGCCGGACACCGACGGACGGATCGAAGACGAAATCGAATAGAAAAAAAAGGAGCGCCTCATAGAGCGAATACTGGGTGCCGGACTTCTCACGTTTCTCACGAGAATGTGGATTCCAGCAAATCCTGAACGCTCGCCTCTAAACACCTTCCAAAGCTACAATCGTTCCGTCATGTCCAATCCCATGACCCGACGCACATTCCTGGCCGCGGGCGCCGCCACCGGCATTGCACTATCCACAACGGGCAAGCTAGTCGCCGCAGCCTCTCCCGCGCCGGAGCGCAAGTTCTACGCAATCCTCAGCCTGGGACGCCTGGGCTTTCACGCAACCTTTCCCGAATCCGTGGAACTAGCCACCAAGCACGGCTTCGAAGGATTGGACCCCGACGCCGGCTACCTTGCAGCCTTAAATGACGACGCACTGCATCGGCTCCTCGACGATCTGCAGAAACGAAATCTGAGGTTTGGAGCGGCCGGACTGCCAGTCGAATTCCGCGACGATTCGGATACCTTCAATTCCGATCTGAAGAAACTTCCGGCAATGGCCGCGGTTCTCCAGCGAGCCGGAATTTGGCGGGTCAGCACCTGGATCATGCCCTGCGGCGACCAACTCACTTATTTGCAGAATTTTCGTCAGCATGCCCAGCGCCTGCGGCTGTGCGCGCAGGTTCTCGCCGATCACGGCCAGAAACTCGGGCTGGAATACGTCTCCCCGCGTGCGCTCTGGCGAAGCCTGAAGCACCCGTTCATTCATACGCTGAGCGAAATGAAAGAACTGCTGGTCGCCATCGGCACCGATAACCTCGGCATCCAGCTCGATAGCTGGCATTGGTTCAACGCGCAAGAAACGCAGCAGGATCTATTGACACTCCGCAGGCAGGATGTGATCACCGTCGACCTGAACGACGCTCCCACCGGCCTCACGCTCGATCAGTACCGCGACGACAACCGGGAACTGCCCGCCGCCACCGGAGTCATACCAGTGAAGCAATTCCTCGACGCACTGCTCCAGATTGGTTACGACGGCCCCATCCAGGCCGAGCCATTCAATGCAGCTCTGCGCGCTCTGCCGTTGGACCAAGCCTGCGCCCTGACTTCCGATGCCATGAAAAAAGCGTTCGGCTTGATTTGAAGAAAAGGGGAAAGGGAGTCGGGACGAAAATTGCACACACCAGGTTTTGACATGTGCACCACATGCAAGTATGCTAATCACATGCCAAAGATGATTCAACTGCGTAACGTCCCGGATGCTCTGCATCGCAGCCTGAAAGCCCGTGCAGCCATGGCCGGAATGTCCCTCTCGGACTACCTGCTGGCTGAAATCAAGGAGATCGCCGAGCGGCCCACGCTCGCGGAACTGCGGGAACGTCTGCACGCCCATAAACCAGTCACGCTCGCCCTGGATACCGCGCGGCTGGTGAGAGAAGAGCGCGAGGCGCGGTGATCGTCCTGGACGCATCTGCGGCGATTGACTGGCTTCTTCAGACCGCCGTAGGGCAACGAATTGAGACGCGAATTTACTCGCGCGGCGAATCTCTGCATGCTCCGCATCTTCTTGACCTTGAAGTTGCCCAGGTTCTGCGCAGGCTGGTTCGGGAATCTTCGATTTCCGCGCAACGCGCCGATCTTGCGCTTCAGGATCTACAGGACCTTCGCATAACCCGCTATCCTCACTTTGTTTTCTTGCCTCACATTTGGCGGCTCCGGCACAATCTGTCAGCCTATGATGCGGCGTACGTTACGCTCACCGAACAACTCGGCGGATCCCTGCTGACTCGAGATGCCCGACTCGCCTCTGCCTCCGTGCAGGGAGTGAGTGTCGAACTGTTCTAATCGCGCGCCGCCCAGCATAACCTCCAACTCCCCTACTCCTCCACCTGCCACAGCGGCTCCCCGCCCAGTGAGTGATAAAATCCCCAGCCCGCCAGGGCGACCACACTCAGCAGCGCCAGCAACGCCGTGCTGGCGTACCACGCCGAGAAGTCGGCGGTGAAGGGCACGTTGCCCAGCATGTCCACGGTAAAGGCTCCCACCGCCAGAGCCACCAGGCCAAAGCGCAGCACAATCAGCGCCAGGATGCCGTAAATGAGCAGAAGGACCGGGAGGTCGACTGCGAGATGCGAGATATCTGGCGATCGCCTGGCGACGGAGATTGCCACGAACAACACGGCGGCAATCCAATCGCCGCGCCGGCCCTTCAGGCCCACCAGCTTCAGCAGGAACTCGACCAGCACTTTCAGTCCCAGCAGCATGAAGAAGAACTCGAGCGTTCCGAAAATCGAGAACGGAATCTGGGTCACCCATTGGCCCAGCGCGTGGCGCCCTCCCAGCAAATATGCCGAGGAGGGCAGCGGCGGCGGGGCACCGATGCGCGCCAGAGGAATGTAGGCGACCTCAACGATCACCAGCCAGAGCGTGCCGAACGCGACTCCGAACAGAATGTCGCGCCCCACCACCGCGTCGCGCACTTGCCCGGAGACCAACCGGCTCCAGGAAATAATAGCTTGCGGCCAGTTCCGCCGAATCCAAGGCTCGATCGCCAGATACAACATCCACATCGCGCCGCCCCACAGCAGTCCTGCGGCAATCGTGAGCATCAGGTAGCCGAAGGCTTCGAAGCCCGCAACGATGTGCGACCGGCACAGCCAGAGCACCAGCTCGAGCACGAATATCACGATCGCCAGGCGCAGGGCCCCATCGCGGTCGCCACGCCCGTGCCGGTAATTGCGGCGTGCCAGAAACGCGCCCGCCCCCAAGATGGCGATCAGAAGCGAAATTCCGATGATGTTGCCGACGCGGTTTTTCTTTTCATCCGCTGATTCGGGATTGATCATGCGCCACGGCTTGTTCCATTCGCCGATCATGGCGAAGAACACTGGCTTGCCGTGCCACGCCGCAGCTTCCACGCGCAGCGGCCGCGTCGTTCCCGGCCACACGCCCGTCCATGCTGCGCGCGCGTCGGCTGCTCCCAGGGAAGTCCACTCGGGGTGTGCTGGCTGCAGCTTTGCGACGTCAAGTTCCGCCGCGGTGAAGAGAGGACTCCAATCCGGGGATGCGGAATTTGAAGCAGACATTGTTGCGGACGCATCCTTCTGCGGCGGAATTGCCTGCAGATAAATCAGTCGGCCCTTCGCATCCAGCTTCACATTGACCATGCCGGAGAGAGTGGTCGGGGGATTCTCTTCACCGACGATACCTGGAATCAGCAGCATGTCACGGTAATCGGTGGCCCCCAGCAGGTCTGGACTCTGGCGGTACCAGAACTGGAGCATGGTCGGCCGCCCGGCGATGATTTCATCCCAGTCCGCCGCGGTCTTCTGCTCTTTTTCCACCGAGTCGCGAAAATTGGTGTCGTAATCAAAGCCGAACGCGCTGTCCGCGGGCTTTTCCGGGTAGCCGACCTGCGCCAGAGTTTCGCGCGCCCGGTGCGCCAGCACTTCCGGAGTCAGTTCCAGATGCATCTTCTCAATCCCGCTGTAGCGGATGGTGAGGTAGGCCCCAACCGCCAGTCCGGCCAGCACGAAGAGCAAACAAGCAACCGCAATTCGCGGACGCAAGCCCGCGGTTTCTCCGGACGCCGCAACCAGTTGCGGCGACGGCGTTTCTCCCGCAGCCAAAGCTGCTGCCAGCGGATCGCCCCCCGGCAGCGCCGCCGCCACCGCCAGGGCCGTCGCCGGACGCGCGCTGGGCTCAATCTCCAGGCAGCGCAGGATGACCTTCTCCACAATCGGATCCAGATCCTTCACCACCGACGAAGGCCGGCTGGGCGTGCGGTCGATACCCGCTGCCACCAATTTCGGCGAATTGGCGAGCTTCTCGGCCAGCTTTTCGGCAAAAGCCCGCTTGCCCGTGAACACTTCATACAGCACCAGCCCCAGCGCATAAATATCGCTGCGCGGGCTGACTTCCTTGCCCGATAGTTGTTCGGGAGACATGTAAGCCGGAGTGCCGCTCCGCACCTCCGCCCCGCGGATGTCTTCGGCCACGCCCGCCAGACCAAAATCTGTGATCACCACCTGCCCGCGTCCGTCGAGCATGATGTTGGCGGGTTTCAGATCGCGATGGAGTACACCCTTGGCATGCGCTGCCGCCAGTCCGGCGCAAAGGTGACGCGCGATGTCCAGCGCCTTGTCGGGCGGAAGCCGACCGATGCGCCGCAACAGGGAGCCCAGATCTTCACCATCGACATATTCCATGGTGAAGAAAGTCTGGCCATCGACGTCGCCCACATCGTAAACGCGACAGACATTAGGGTGCGAGACCCGACGCGCCATCCGCACCTCGTTGCGGAAGCGTTCCAGCAGTCCCTCGTCGCGCCCGGCTTGGTCGGGCAGAAACTTCATCGCGACCGCCTGCCCCAGGGTGAGGTCGTCGGCGCGATAGACCTCGCCCATGCCGCCCTTTCCCAGCAGCGCAATGATGCGGTAGCGCGACGCCAGCAGCCGTCCGGGAAGAAATCGTCCTTCGTTCAACAAATACTCAGCGGAACTGGACGTTCGCGACGAGGATGAAGACGATGACTTCGACGGCGGCCGCGGCGGCAACGGCGAAGTCGCGGTCGTAAAGTCCAAAGTCGCGACGTCGTCGGTATTCGAAACCGGCGTTCCGCAGGACAGGCAGAAACGAGCGGCACTGGACAATTCCAATCCGCAGGATGCGCACTTGGCCATGAAAATTTCCCGCTACAGTCTACCGCAGACCTCAGACGCCCGCCGCTACGCGATTCTCCGCTGAATGTCGGAAGGCCTAGCACAGGTTTGCTAACATCCCAACGATGACTTCACGCTGGGGCGTCTGGTTGCGCGATCCTCTACTCCTTCTGTGCCTGACGGCGGGACTGCTTGCCTTCGTCGTGCAATCGGGCGAGTTGGGCACCGCCGACACTACGGCCCGTCTGCAGACTACACACTGGCTCTGGACCTCGCAGCCGCAGGTATTTCCCGACGACTATCCGGACTTCGGCCTCCATGGCCGCGGCGGACGGCTCTATAGCTGGTACGGCATTGGACAATCGCTGCTCATGCTGCCCTCCGATCTGGTGGCCACCTGGGTAGCACACTGGCACATCTTCTCCGGATACAAGGACGACCCCGGCGTGCGCAGTATCATCGTCACCTACAGCACCAACATTCTCGTCACCGTGCTCACCGCGCTGATTGCCTTTCGCCTGCTCCGCCAGTTGCGCTTTAGCGTGAACCAAGCCGTTGCCGGCGTTCTGGCGCTGCTGTTCTGCACCACGCATCTGCACTACACCCAAAACATGCAGGAGAACAACTACATCCTGCTGCTGACTCTGACTGGATTTTCCTTTCAGTACGAGTGGCTTCGCAGCGGCAGCCGGCGCGCGCTTTTTCTCGGCTCAGTCGCGCTCGGGCTCAACCTGTTGACTCGGGTGACGACTGGTCTCGATCTGATTGCAGGCGGGTTCTTCCTGCTGGCTGTGCTCTGGTTCGAGCAAATCCGCGGCCGCGCCTTGGGGCAGCGCTTGCTGGCTTACTGCCGGATCGCCGTGCCGGTCTATACCTTTTTTGCGATCATTGAGCGTCTCTATAGCTTCTACCGCTTCGGATCCCTGACCCAGACCTATATCCCCATCTTCGCGCGTGAACAGCGCCTGCAAGATCCCAGCCTGCCCGCGGATTTTCCCTGGAGCACTCCATTTCACGAGGGCTTTCTGGGCGCGCTCTTCAAGCCCGAGAAATCGATTTTCCTCTTCGACCCTCTTCTCATACTTGCTCTCGTGCTGTTCGCGCTGTTGTGGAAGCGCCTGGGCCCGGAAGTCCGCGCCTACGCCGTGACTTCGCTGTTGCTTCTGCTCGGCTACATCAGCTTCTACGCGCGTTACACCTACTGGGCGGGCGATCATGCCTGGGGAGACCGCTACGTTTCGACCGCGGCAGAAGTGGTGGCGCTCATCGCGCTGCCCTTGCTCATGCGGTATCGCGCGAATCTAAGCCCGTGGATCTGGCGCAGTGGCGTCGTCCTGATCGCCGCAAGCCTCCTCATTCAGATCGCATCGCTCGCCTTCTGGCTGCCGCTCGAGATTTACCAGATGGAAACGCTCGGCCATCCCACGTTCGTGATCGCGCTGCGCTTCAAGAACATCGCCGCCTTCGCGCTCGGCAAGATGGACGCCTGGGGCCTGAACACCGAAGCCATGAACCAGGATCCCTGGGATCACGTCCACATCACGACCTGGAATTTTCTGCCGTTCCTGCTGCACCGCGTGGGCGCCGCGCCCGCGTGGGTGGTCAAGATCGCATTCGCGGTCTGGGGTGCGGGGATCGTGGCACTCTTGCTCACACTGAGGAGACTACGGCGTGTGGTAGAATGGTAGAAGTCGATGGTAGAAGGGTGGAATCATGAGCCTCAACATAAAAAATGAGAAGACGCACCGATTGGCGCAGGAGTTGGCGCGCCTCACGGGAGAAAGCATGACCTCCGCGGTGAGTGAAGCCATCCGCGAGCGTTTGGAGCGCGTTCGCGGCAAGTCGAGGAAGGGCGTAGCGGAGCGCGTTATGAAGATTGCGAAAGAGTGTGCTCCCTTGTGGAAGGAACCGTTCCGCTCGATCGATCACGGGGATCTGCTTTACGACGAAAAGGGGCTACCAAAGGGGCTACTAAGATGATCGTTGATTCATCGGTGATCATAGCCGTCTTGCGGGGTGAATCGGACGCTGCCGCGATCTCGGGCGCCCTGCAGGCAGCACCGGTCTGCCGCATGTCCGCCGTGACCTATGTCGAGTCCGCCGTGGTTACCGACAGCAACCGAAATCCAGTTCTGAGTCGCCGCTTCGACGACCTGCTACGCGATGTGGGGATTCGGGTTGAGTCTGTGACTCCAGAACAGGCTCAGATCGCGCGGCAGGCATACCGCGATTTCGGCAAGGGGCGCCACAAAGCCGGACTGAATTTTGGGGATTGTTTCGCCTATGCCCTGGCGAAAGAACGGGACGAACCGTTGCTGTTCAAGGGCGACGATTTCCTACACACCGACGTCGAGGCGGCGAAGATTTAAGGGGTGCTCCCATTCCCCTACTCGACGGTCACCGACTTCGCCAGATTCCTCGGCTGATCCACGTCGCAGCCACGCCGCACCGCAATGTGATACGCCAGCAACTGCAGCGGGACGATTTCCAGAATCGGCAACAACTCCTCCGGCGCGGCCGGAACGAAAATCACGTGATCCGCCGCTTCTTTGATCTCTTCGTCCCCTTCGGTGGCCAGCGCAATCACCACCCCGGACCGCGCCTTCACTTCCTTCAGATTCGACATCGTCTTTTCGTAGCGCAGCACCGACCCCGGATTGTTCACATCCCGCGTGGCAATGACCACCACCGGCAGATTCTCGTCAATCAGCGCATTTGGCCCGTGCTTCATTTCGCCCGCGGGATATCCTTCCGCGTGAATGTAGGAAATCTCTTTGAGCTTGAGTGCGCCTTCGAGCGCTATTGGATAGTGAATGCCGCGTCCCAGAAACAAGAAGTCGTGTACTTTCTGGTAGCGCTTGGCCAGGTCGTCGCAAGCTACATCCTGGGTGAGAACGGTTTCCAGTTTCGCCGGAATCCGCGTCAACTCCTGCATCGCGGCCCGGGCCTGTTCAGCGGTCATCACGCCCCGCACCTGCGCCAGATACATGGCGAAGACATAGAGCGCGGTGAGTTGTCCGGTAAAAGCCTTGGTCGACGCCACGCCAATCTCGGGCCCGGCATGGGTATAGATCGTTCCTGCGGCCTCGCGCGTGATCATCGATCCGACCACGTTGCAGATAGCCAAAGTTTTCGATCCCTTGGCCTTAGCTTCGCGCTGCGCGGCAATCGTATCGGCGGTTTCGCCGGACTGCGAAATCACCAGCGTGATCGTTTCCGGATCCACGATCGGATTCCGGTAACGCCACTCGCTGGCGTAGTCGACTTCCACCGGCACGCGCGCCAGCGTCTCGATCATGAACTTTCCCGCCTGCCCGGCGTGCCAACTGGTTCCACAGGCAATGATGTTGATCTTCTGCGCCGACCGGAACTCGGCCTCGCTGATCCCCATCTCTTCGAGAAAAATGTGGCCGGTCTCCTGCGAAACGCGGCCCAGCGCGGTATCGCGAACCGCGCGCGGCTGCTCATAAATTTCCTTGAGCATGAAATGCTTGAAGCCGCCCTTTTCCGCCAGGATGGGATCCCAGGTGACGTGCTGAATCTGCCGCCGCACCGGCCGTCCGTCAAAATCGGAAAGATGGACGCCGTCCGGCGTGACCACAGCCATGTCGCCATCCGCCAGAAAAAAAATGTCGCGGGTGTGATGCAAGATCGCCGGCACGTCCGACGCTACGAAGTACTCGTCATTGCCCAGTCCAATCACCGCCGGCGGCCCGTTGCGCGCGGCCACAATCTTGTTGGGGTCGTCGGTTGAAATTACGGCCAGGGCAAAAACCCCGGTCAGTTGTTTCACCGTCTGCCGCACCGCGTCTTCCAGCGAACGCCGCTGGCCGTGGCTGGCGGCTCCGTTGACCGAGACCCCGGAATACTTTTCCACCAGATGCGCGATGATTTCTGTATCCGTTTCCGTGGTGAAGATGTGGCCTTCCTCGATCAGCTTCTTCTTCAGCGTGAGATAGTTTTCGACGATCCCGTTGTGCACCACGACGATCTTGCCGGTGCAGTCGCGGTGAGGATGCGCATTCTCTTCGGTGGGACGTCCGTGCGTGGCCCAGCGCGTGTGGCCGATGCCGTAGGTGCCGTCGATCGGATTCAGCCGGATGGCTTCTTCCAGGTTGCGCAGCTTGCCTTCGGCGCGCCGCAGTTGCAAACCTTCACCATTTCCGGCGACCGCTATTCCTGCCGAGTCGTAGCCGCGATACTCCAACCGGCGCAGCCCCTCAATGATGATGGGAACGACACTTTTCTTACCGACATAGCCGACAATGCCACACATGGAGAAACCTCAAAGGATTTCCCGGCCGCTCGCTACTCGGCCAGGGAGTTCGCTACTCGGCCAAGGAAAAAGAGAAACGGAATTCTTCAATCACCGGATTGGTCAGAACCTCGCGGGCGATGCGCTCCACCTCGGCCTGCGCTTCTTCGCGCGACAGTCCGCCGTCCAGCGTGAGCTCGAAATACTTTCCCTGGCGCACGCTCTCCAGGCCCTTGTAGCCCATCTTCTTCAGCGCGCCCTGAATAGTTTTGCCCTGCGGATCGAGAACACTTTTCTTGAGCGAAACGTAAACGTAGGCTGTCATAAAAAAATGATTATAAATGAACGGGTCTGGGCCCCAGTGTTGGGTTTGAGTCTGAGGTTCCGGGTGTCAGGTTTTGGGTCTGACGACTAACCTTTCGGCTGCTTCAGCTTTTCGTCCAGATCAGCCAGAGCTTCTTCGAGCAGTTTGCGGTGCCGCGGATTCGGGCTCGCTTCCAGTTCTTGCAAGACTCTCTGGCGGGAGAGTCGAAGGTTCTCGCGTTCCCGCCAATGCGCCGCTTCTTCAGCGCTTAGCCGTGGACGACCCGGAGCCGGCTTTTCGCTCGCGTCCGCCTGCTGGCCTTCCACCGACTTGCTTTCCCAGCCTCTCGCCACGCCGTCATTATAGTAGCTCTCGAATCGTGTGCTGACCGCGTTCGCCTCCATGCCACATACCGTCCAAAATGACAGCCGAACGACCGTTCGTTTCCCGAATCGATTTTCTCGCGGCTTCGAGCCGAATTCCCGAAAACGTAACGAAATAGAAAAGCGGTTCACTCCCACTGATTTTGTGGCTATAATGCGCAGTGTTCGGGGAGGGACCGAACAATGCCCGTCTTTTGAGGGGGAGACGGCTGGAGAAGTCTGTTGTCTGTGTACCCTTCGAACGTATTACGTTTGACCGTCATATTACCGCGTCTCGACACACTCTCGAGTGTGGCTCGAGGCGTGGTTCTCCGCGATTCTTCCCACAATTTTCCATTCGACTTTCCTTCGCATACGGGAAATACCCGAGATCTAAATCAGGAAAACCCTGATTCCAGAGAGCGGGATTTCATGATCGCATTACCTTGCGCGCAGGGACGAACCAGAGTCCAACCAATCATTTTGCAAATCGGACCGCGCTCGGGTGGCCCGGTTTCGCGGACTGGGGTTTCCCGCCATGCCGAATGATCAGTTTGCGTTCGGTGACGACCCGCACATTCTTTTTGCCTACCCCGAAGCTCTGAGCGAACCGGAGAAGCTGCTCGCCGCCTATTTCGGCTCGTCCAGCGTTGGCCTTGCCATCTTCGATCGTGATCTGCGCTATATTGCCGTCAACCGCACGCTGGCCGAAATTAACGGCGCTCCGCCAAACGACCACCTGGGAAAGACACCCGGTGAGCTTTTGGGCGAGTTAGCGAAAGTCGTGGAACCCGAGTTGCGCCGCGTGATTACCACGGGGGAAGGGGTGAGCCTCGAATTGTCCGCCACGCTGCCTACAAGAAAGGAAGCGGGCCACTGGATGGTGCATTACCTTCCCATTCAGGATGAGACCGGAGACGTCACTCGGATCGGCGCGGTTGTGGTCGAGATCACGGCGCAGAAAAAAGCGGAAGAGACCCTCCAGCACCTCGGCGGCAAGCTCCGCAAAGAAATGGAGCGGCTGCAGATGCTGCTGGAAGTGAGCAATCTGCTGGTGTCGAGTGGTAACCTGCAGCAAACTTTTCCTCAGATCTCGTCTCGCATCCGCCGTGTGCTTCGCCACGAGTACGCGGGCTTCGAGTTGCACGATCCCATCACCGGTCTGCTGGTCCGGCAAGCCGAAGACTTCCCCTTGGGCAAAGGGTTGCTTTCGTCCCTGCCCATCAGCCCGCACAACAGTCCGCAAGGCACCGCTTTGCAGGCTCGCAGCCCTCTCATCTTCACCAAGAACGAGATGGATGGTTTTGAAGCCGAGATTTCGAAGAACTTTCTGGCCGAAGGACTGCAGTCTCTGTGTTGCGTTCCCCTGGCCCGGCCAACTGGCCCTTTAGGCGTTCTGGTGCTCGGCAGCACCCGGAAAGATGCTTTTCACACCGAGGATCTGACCCTGCTGAAACAGGTCGCCGCCCAGTTGGCCGTGTCCCTGGAAAATCATCGAACCGCCGCCGAGATTGAGGCCCTCAGGGAACGCCTGGCGGAAGAAAGAAAATATCTCGAAGAGGAGACCGGTCACGACGGCCCGTTCGCGGAAATCGTCGGCGACAGTCCCGCTCTCAAAAAAGTCCTCAGCCAGGTGGCGACAGTCGCGCCCAGCAATGCCACCGTGCTCATTCTGGGGGAAACCGGTACCGGCAAGGAACTGGTGGCTCGCGCCATCCATCGGCTGAGCCGCCGCAAAGACGGGCCCTTTATCAAACTCAACTGCGCCGCCATCCCCACCGGCCTGCTGGAGAGCGAACTGTTCGGCCATGAGAAAGGAGCGTTTACCGGTGCGGTCAGCCAGAAAATCGGGCGCATGGAATTGGCCAACGGCGGAACCTTGTTCCTCGACGAGGTCGGCGAAATACCCCTCGATCTGCAACCCAAATTGCTGCGCGTGCTTCAAGATCAGGAGTTCGAACGTCTGGGCAGCAACCGCACCATCAAAGTGAACTTGCGGCTGGTGGCGGCGACCAATCGCGACCTGGCGAAAGGCATGGCGCTGCGTGAATTTCGCAGCGACCTCTTCTATCGGCTCAGCGTGTTTCCCATCCGCGTGCCTCCCCTGAGCGAGCGGCGGGAGGACATCCCCCTGTTGATCCGTTTTTTCGTACGAAAGTTTGCCCTCCGCATGGAGCACGATATCGAATCCATTCCCAAGGAAACCATGAAGACGCTCACAGAATGGTCGTGGCCGGGCAACGTTCGCGAACTGGAAAATCTCATGGAGCGATCCGTCATCCTCTCCGACGGCGCCACGCTGCATGTCCCGCTGTCGGAAATGCGGGCGGAAAACAGCTCTCCAAGCCAGCCCGGTCGAAGCTCGGATCAAACCCCGAATCACACGCTGGATAACGCCGAACGCGAGCACATCCTGCGCGTGCTCCGCGAAACCGGCGGCGTGCTCGCCGGACCAGACGGCGCCGCCCGTCGCCTGGGGCTCAAGCGCACTACGCTGCAATCCAAGATGCAGCGCCTGAAAATCACCCGCAAAGACTATTCCGACCGCAGCTGACGGACGACAGTGACGACTAATCGGCAGGTTGCCGACTTCCCGCCACGGTTCGCGAGCGAATCGTCCCTGTGCTATTTCGGAACTAGTTCTAAACACGGAAGTTCCGCTTCTCCTGCTCCCATCGCGTTCGCGGAACCCCACGTGCACTGTGCTGAGTTACTTACCCTCTGGCCAGCGAGTATTTCCACCCCGGCTTCCTGGAGGGAGGCCCTGCTCCCCCAGAAAATAATTTCCGGCGTACGCCACCGGTTTTTGTGGAGACCCTGACGTGTTTGTAGCGAACCGATGTCAACCGCCGAACTCTAGCCGTTTGGTTAAAACGGTAGCGCATGTCCCCCAACCCTACCGACGCGCCGTCGGCGACAATTCCAGCCTGAGCGTTGGATGGAGCACCACGCGGCCGGCGCAGCAACTCGCCCCCGAAGCAGTGGTCCAGAACCCGCCTCGGAACGCACCCCTCCCCGATCTTCAGCCCTCTCCCCAGGCTCACCCCCAAGAGGTTGATCCCCTGTACCTGTTTGCCTGTCGTCTGGAATGGGAGCAGAAAGAGGAGCCCGGCGCGGCCTGGGAACTGCTGGCCGCGGCTCAGAGTCCGCACGGCGATACTCGCGCCCACGCTCGGGCCCTGATCGCCAGTTCGCACCAGTTGGGCGGCCTCAGCGCCGGATCGAGTTGCGCCATCAAGAAGCAGAAGCGGCCGACCGCCACGGAGACCACAATGAAGTCGCCCTATGGACTGGACATCATGGACAACTGCACCGCATGCACCCACAGCAAGCCCGGCTTCTTTTGCGAGTTCTCGCTTCCTGTGCTGCAGGCCCTGAATCAGGCCAGCCACAAGAGCATTCTGCCGGCCGGCGCGATTCTGTTTGTAGAAGGGCAGAGTCCGCGCGGCATGTTCATCCTGTGCGCCGGCCGGGTGAACCTTTCCACCACGTCGCGCGAAGGCAAGATTCTGATTCTCAAAACCGCCGAAGCCGGTGAGGCTCTCGGCCTGAGCGCCACCATCTCCGGCATGGGTTACGAATCAACCGCAGTGACGGCCACCCCGTGCCAGTTGAACTATGTTGACCGCAAGAATTTCCTCGAACTGCTGGAGGCGCACAGCGAGGTCGGCAAGCACGTCGCCCAGAGTCTGAGCCGCGATTACCAGTCCGCCTATCACGACATTCACGATCTCGTGCTCACCCGTTCCTCCGCCGGCAAGCTGGCCCGGCTGTTGTTGTCGCTAACTCCAACTTTGGGCGTGCCGGATGCGGAGACGCGCATGCGTTCCGCCATGACCCATGAAGAACTGGCGCAGCGTATCGGCGCGTCGCGGGAAACCGTAAGCCGGCTGTTGAGTGATCTGAGGAAGAAACAGTTGATTCGGCTGGACGGCCCAACGCTGGTCATTCGCGACCGCACCGCGTTGGCGGCGCTGGCCGTGTGAATTCTTCCCCCCTGGGAGTCGGAGGATGGTTTGCCCTCCCCAACCATCCTCCGACGCTGTTCGCAAGATTGTTCGTAAGGTTGTGAGTTAGGCAATCAGCAAGAATGTCTTGAATGTTGTTCTGAAAACTGATCCGCGCCAGCCCTTTGGGCGGGATCGATCGATGTACAAAGGCACGCTGATTAACGACTTGTGGAGCGCGGTGGAAGCCGCGGCGGAGAAAGCGCAGTGCGCAGCTGCAAAAGGCGCCGGGCACTCCAGCCCCGAACCGCAAGCCGACGTTCGCAGTAACTTTTGCAATAACGCCCGCAACAACTCCCGCAACAACAAAGAAGATTCAGAGTCCGAACAGTTCCCGCAGGCGCTTCGTCTGAGCCCGGCTGACTGGAATCTCTGTCTGCTTCTTGTCATCCATGCGCAGCTGGTACGAGCTCTTGAACCAGGGCACGACTTCGCGGATGCGGTTGATGTTCACCAGGTACGAGCGATGCGCCCGCCAGAAAAGTTTCGTATCTAAACTATCCAGCAGTTCCTCGAGCGTCCGACAGTTGGATTGCCCCTCCATCCCGACCGGCCCACCCGTGACCACCGTGATCACACCGTCTTCGATCCAGGCATAACAAATGTCGCGCTGGTCCACCAGAAACAAGCGCCCGACGGTCTTCAGCAGGATCTTCGCCACCGGCTGCTTCTGCGATTCCAGCATCCGCACCAGCGTCTCGATCTTTTCCGCCGGCAGCGCGTTCGCGTCCTGCTTGGCTCGCGCCTTCTGTATGGCCTGGGCCACGCGCTTCTTGTCAAACGGTTTCAGCAGATAATCGATCGCATTCACTTCGAACGCCTTCACCGCGTACTGATCGAATGCGGTCGCGAACACGATCTTAGGCAGAGGGATTTTTTTATCGAGCAGCTTCTTGATCACACCGAACCCGTCGAGCCCCGGCATTTGCACGTCCAGAAAAACCAGATCAGGATTGTGTTCCTTGATCAGGTTGACCGCCTCCAGCCCGTTCTTGCCCTGGGCCACAACGTTCACGTCGTCGGTGTTTTTCAGCAGGTAGGCGAGTTCGTCGCGGGCGAGTTGCTCGTCGTCCACGATCAACGCGGATAAAGCCATCGTCACTCCAGAAGCGGAAAGCGAACCTGAGTCGAGTATAGTAGCCCGATTTTACCCGCGCAACGCGGGAAGCCTATGTGGGGACAGCCCCCGGCTGTCCGGTCGAGGAAGCTCGTCCATCTTCCTCTGTGCGCCTCTGTGTCCCCTGTGGTGAAAGGGTTGGTTACTGCGGCCTCTGCATCATGCTGCCCATATCGAACTTGGTGTACCCCGCGGGGACCTCAAACAAACTTGCCGGTTGCGACCCTTCCTGAATATTGCGCAGCTCGATGCCTCCGGACCCATCCGTCTTGATGACGCAGTGCAGCTTCGTGTCCACCCAGTAGTGATTCTTTTCGCCTTTGTTCGAAACCCCTTCGTACTTCACCGTGCTGCGTCCATTCACAGTGTCGCTGCCCACTTTCGTGCAACTGCCCCAGTTCTTGGAGGTACCTGCCTGGTCGGCAAATTTTTTCCACTGTGGGCAGGCATCGCTTACGTCGTCGACGTGCCAGAACTGATACATCGTAGGTGTTTTCATCATCGCCGGCACCGAGTCCAAATACATGTGCCGCTCCGCCAGCAGTATGATCCATTTATTTTGCGCCTCATCCACGATAAAGGCGCTCGGTCCCATCGTCTGATTTCGCGCTGCGACTTCGAACCGCACCTTGTCTCTGGTGGAATAGATCTTCTTCAGGTCTTGGTTGCCTTTCTCGTTCACCACGTCGGCCGAGAAATCCTGCGCCAGCGCCGCTTGTGCCATAGCCAGCAACACGACCCAACCGCAAACGCCCACTATTCGTCGAAGCACGATGACCTCCTTGTTTCGTCCGCCGGGAAAGTCCTGCGACTCAGGGTGAGTCGGGGCAGAGCGCTAGAAGCATAGCAGAAGTCGACATCGCCACAAAAAGGTTTTGGACCTGCCAACCGAAATTGCGATTGTGGCTCAGGTGGAAGAGCAGCGCTTCAGCGCCGCGAAAAGGCTCCTAAAGAATCAGCGCTTTAGCCCCTGCCGTATCTCCCCAAACGCCACGCGCCAAGCCAAGAGCCAAAGGCCAAGAGCCAAGAGCCAAGAGCCTCTCAAACCACATTCTCGATCGCCAACGCCATCCCCATCCCGCCGCTAACACACAGCGTCGCCACGCCGCGCTTGGTGTTGCGCTTCAACATCTCATGCAACAGCGTCACCGTAATGCGCGTCCCCGTACATCCAATGGGATGCCCCAGCGCAATCGCCCCGCCATTCACATTGAGCCGGTCGCGATTCAGATTCAGCGTGCGGTCGCAAGCCAGCACCTGCGCCGCAAAGGCCTCGTTCAATTCAATCAGCCCAAATTCATGCAGCCGGAGATTATGTTTATCTTCGAGCTGGCGCAGCGCCGGGACCGGCCCAATCCCCATCGTCCGCGGATCGACTCCCACCGAAGTCACGGCCGCAATTCGCGCCAGCGGCTTCAAATTGTTCGTCTTCACAAAATGTTCATTGGCCACCACCATGGCCGCCGCCCCGTCAGTGATGCCCGAAGAATTCCCCGCCGTGACGGTCCCGGTTTCCGAGAACACCGGCGCAAGTTTCCCCAGCCTCTCCATACTGGCATCCGCAAACGGATGCTCATCGCGCGCCACCGTCACCGGTCCCTTCTTCCCTTCGATCGTCACCGGAACAATTTCCGCATCAAACCGCCCCGCCGCAATCGCCCGCGCCGCCCGCGTCTGCGACAGCAGCGCAAATTCATCTTGTTCCTCGCGCGTAATCTTGTACTCATCCACCAGAACTTCGGCGGTCTCGCCCATCACCATCTTGGCCAGGGGACAGAAAAATCCGTCGCGATACATCCCATCCACCATCTCCTGATTGCCCAGCCGGTATCCCCACCGCGCCCCGTCGAGATAATAAGGAACCCGCGACATCGACTCCGTCCCGCCCGCCAGAATGCAGTTTGCGTCCCCGCCCAGAATCGCCTGATAAGCCAGCGCAATCGCTTTCATCCCCGAAGCGCAAGCCTGATTCACCGTAAATGCTGGAACCTCCTGCGGCACCCCAGCGCGCACCGAAACCTGCCGCGCCACATTCGGCCCGCCCCCAGCCTGCCGCGCGCAGCCAAAAATAGTCTCGTCTACCTGCGCCGGATCGACTCCCGCCCGCTCCATCGCAGCCTTCGCCGCCACCACGCCCATGTCCGCCGCCGTCAAGGAAG
>Ga0210395_10000951_pt1 | contig 22384 bp, 26 predicted proteins | sample IncBWH4OmetaG_FD_150861 | JGI IMG/M metagenome (GOLD analysis project Ga0210395, IMG submission 150861) | Forest soil microbial communities from Barre Woods Harvard Forest LTER site, Petersham, Massachusetts, United States - Inc-BW-H-4-O ...
TGGCGTGCCGGTCCTGCCTTTCCTCGCGCTGCTCTCCCGCCCTGGGCTTGTCGGAAGCCGCGGAACCCCCCGGCCCGTCATGGATCGCAATTGCGCGGGCTTATAGCGACGGCTGATAGCCGCGCCAAGAGCGCGTGAACAGCTTCACCAATCTGCCATGCAACTATTTCGCCGCCGCTCAGAGCTGACGTCGCGCCAGCTCGACCCGCGCTCGCACGACGATCGCCGAAACCAGGGCCGCCAGTCGTGGATCGGTCGCCCGCACCACTGAAGTAGACAGATCCATCAATCGCTGCAGCGCCTCTGCATCTCCGCCGCCGGCCAGGAGGGCCCGCTGCAGCTCACCCAGCGCGGCAAGCATGTTGTTGCCGTGCCGGCGCGCCTCGCGATCCTCGACCGTCTCCCCGCCCACCTCCTGCAAGCTGAGCATCGACGCGGGCGACATGGCGGGCGTCTCCGCGACCGCCGCTGCCTGGCCCGGGTCGGCGGGCTCGGGCGGCATCGTGAATTCGGACCTCGATGCTGCGCGGCTCACGGCACGAGGCCTGATCGGCCAGCCTACGCCCTCGATGCCTGTCATGAACCCGGCTCCTTGTGCTCGCCCGGCAGATCATGCCGGCCCGTCAGAGGGAAGACCCGGCCTTCTGCGGTTGTTTCGCGCTGGCACGGGACTTGCCCTCTACAGCGCGAGACTGACGCAAATTCCTTACACACCTGCTACCGCCGAGGCCGCCTTGAACCGCTTCCTCCATATGCTGGCCCTGCTGACTGCCCTCGTGGCCGCTCTGCCGTGCCTGGCCCAGGTGCGCATCAAGGACATCGCGGATGTGGAGGGCATCCGCGAGAACCAGCTTATCGGCTACGGCCTGGTGGTCGGGCTGAATAACACAGGCGACAAGCTCGACAACGCCGTGTTCACCCGCGAATCGCTGATCGGGATGCTGGAGCGGCTCGGTGTGAATACACGCGACCAGGTGGCCAAGCTGTCCACCAAGAACATCGCCGCCGTCATGGTGACCGCCGATCTGCCTGCCTTCGCGCGCAGCGGCAGCCGCATCGATGTTGCCGTCTCCGCCCTGGGCGACGCCACCAACCTCACCGGCGGCACCTTGCTGGTAACGCCCCTGCTCGCCGCCGACGGCGAGGTTTACGGCGTGGCCCAGGGCGCGCTGGCAACCGGCGCAATCGCCGCGCGTGGCGCTGCCAGTTCGGTGACCCGCGGCGTCCCGACCTCGGCGCGCATCGCCAACGGCGCCACAGTGGAGCGAGAGGTCGTCTATCACCTCGACAAGTCCAACGCGCTTCGTCTCGGCCTGCGCAATCCGGACCTGACGACCGCGCGTCGTATCGCGACCGCTATCAACCAGGCGGTCGGCCCGGTGGCAAAGGCCACCGATCCGCGGACGGTGGCGCTCGACTTCGGCAACCGCGACCCGATCGAGACGCTCGCCGCGCTCGAGGACCTTCGTGTCGAGCCCGATAGCCCCGCCATCGTGGTGATCGAGGAATCCAGTGGAACAGTCGTGATGGGTGCCAACGTGCGGATCAGCACTGTGGCGATCGCCCAGGGCAACCTGACCATCCGGGTCACAGAGACGCCGGAGGTGAGCCAGCCGGCGCCATTGTCCAACGGCACCACCACCGTCGTGCCCCGCACCCAAATTCAGGTTGACGACCAGCATGACCGCAAGCTCGGCATCCTGCCGGGCAGCGTGACGCTGCGCGCCCTGGTGGCCAGCCTGAACGCGCTCGGCATCGGGCCGCGCGATCTGATCAGCATCCTGCAGATGATCAAGGCGGCTGGTGCCCTGCAAGCCGACCTGGAGGTGCGCTGATGCCCGCGCAGATCCAGCCCGCCAGCAGCAGCCTCCCGCCGGAGCCAACCGCAAGGCTCTGGAAGGCAGCCCAGGACTTCGAGGCGATGGCCATCGGGCAGTTGCTGCAGCCGATGTTCGAGACCGTCGATACCGCGCATTCCCTATTTGGCGGTGGCGCGGGAGAGGAAGCCTGGCGACCGATGCTGGTCGATGCCATCGGCAAGCAGATGGCGGCGAACGGCGGTATCGGCCTTGCCGTCCCCGTATTCAACGCGATGCTACGCGCACAGGAGCAACACGGATGACCAAGGATCTCATCACCGCGGCAAATCTGCTGGCCGAGACACTGGAGGCGGAGAACGGGGCGCTCTCCGTGCTCGACCTGCCACGCGCCGGCGCCATGCTGGAACGCAAGCAGCGTGCCCTGGCGGACCTCGCGGCCGCCGCGCAGATTTTGCCGGTGTCGCGCGACCCCGCTGAACGTGTTGCGCGGAGGCTGCAGGCGCTTGCGATGGAGAACAAACGCCTGCTCGAACGGGCGATCTGCGCGCAGGGGCGGGTGATCGGCGTGGTCGCCCGTGCTGCGGCCCCGGCGATGGCGCCCACCAGCTATGGCGCAGCGCGACCCGCAGGCCGGCCCGCCGCGCTCGCGCTATTGGCACGGGCCTGAGCCTATCGGCCGTGCGGGTGGCGTGATACTGCCGAGGAATGAATTCGCTGGCCCCGGACACTTGGCGCCGCCTGTTGCGACGCGCACCGGACGACGGCGGCCTGTCGCCGCTTTATGGCCCGCTGCTGGCCTCTCCCACTGCGCGGGATGGCTGCTACGTGCTCGGTCGGCTCGCGCAGTCCCTGGACGGCCGCATCGCCACTGTGAGCGGCGCTTCTCACTGGATCAGCGGACAAGAGGACATCGTCCATACGCATCGGCTCCGTGCCCTGTTCGACGCCGTGGTGATCGGGGCCGGCACAATCCGTGCGGACGATCCGCAACTGACCACCCGGGAGGTCGAGGGGCCGTCGCCGGTGCGTGTTATTCTCGATACCGATCGCCGGTTGGATGCACGCTATCGCGTATTCCGCGAGGGACCGGAGACCCTGCTGCTGTGCGCCAACGATGCCCCTGGCCACGGTCGCGTCGGTCACGCACCGGTGCTCCGGCTGCCGCGAGCGCGCGAGGGGCTGGATATCGTCGCCGTGCTCGCGACGCTTGCTGAACGCGGGCTACGGCGCGTGTTCGTCGAGGGCGGCGGGATAACCGTGTCGCGCTTCCTCGCCGCCGGCGCGCTCGATCGGCTGCATGTCACGATCGCGCCGCTGCTGATCGGCTCCGGCATTCCGGCCTTCACTCTGCCGCAGGCGACGACTCTCACCGACGTACTGCGCTTTGACTGGTCAGTGCACCGGATCGGCGCCGACCTGTTGGTCGATATCCCGCTGGCACGCGCACGACCCGGCACGCGAGGATGACTGTCGCGCGTGCGTTCTGGACCATTGCTCCGGAGCGCGGCGAGATTCGCGCGGAAACACTGCCCGACAATGTGCCGATCGGCGTTTCCCTGGTGCGCATGTTGGCCAGCGGCGTCTCACGCGGCACCGAGGCCTTGGTGTTCGCCGGTCGCGTCCCGCCCAGCCAGTATCAGGTGATGCGGGCTCCGTTCATGGGCGGCGACTTCCCGTTTCCGGTCAAATACGGCTACAGCGCGGTCGGCCAAACGACAGATGGCACGCGCGTCTTCGTGCTGCATCCTCACCAGGACATTTTCCTCGCGCCGGCTGAGATGTGCGTCACCGTGCCCGACATCGTGCCCACTCACCGCGCGGTGCTTGCCGCGAACATGGAGACGGCACTCAACGCGGTCTGGGATGCCGCGCCACTTGCCGGCGAGCGCATGCTGGTGATCGGTGCCGGCGTCGTCGGTCTGCTGACTGCATCGCTGCTGGCACGCATTCCCGGCGCTCGCGTCACCGTGGTGGACATCGACCGCGCCCGCGAGCCTCTGGCGCGACAATTCGGCTGCAGCTTCGCAACGCCGGCCGACGCGCCAGCCGAGCAGGAACTCATCGTTCATGCCTCGGCCAGCGAAGCGGGATTGCGCGTCGCGCTAGACCGGGCTGCGTTCGAGGCGCGCATCGTGGAGCTAAGCTGGTTCGGCGATCGCGCACCAACGGTGCCACTCGGCGAGGCGTTTCACGCACGGCGCCTGCGGCTGATCGCGACGCAGGTCGGGGCGGTTGCGACACCGATGCGCGGGAGGCGCAGTCATGGCGAACGTCTGTCCTTGGCGCTCGAACTGCTGGCGGATGCCCGATACGATGCGCTGCTTGAGGGTCCGACGCGCTTCGAGGATATGCCAGAAGCCATGCCGTGCATTCTCGCACCCGGCGGGCTGTGCCACGTCATCACCTATGGGACGAACTGAATGTTCAGCCTGACCGTCTGCGACCACATCATGATCGCCCACAGTTTTCGCGGCGAGGAATTCGGTCCCGCGCAGAAACTGCACGGCGCCACCTTCGTGGTGGAGGCGGAGTTCGGTGCGGAGAAGCTCGACCATCTGCAGCTTCTGGTCGATATCGGCCTGGCGAAGACCGAACTGCGCCGCGTGCTCGATGCGCTCGACTACAGCAACCTGGACAACAATCCCGCTTTCGCCGCCATCAACACGACGACGGAATACGTCGCGTTCCACATCCATAGTCTGCTCGCCGCCGCCTGCCGCGACGGGCGCCTAGGCGATGGCGGTCGCGCGGTGACCAGGCTGAAGATACTGGTGCGCGAGAGCCCGAACGCCTGGGCGGCCTACGATGGGCCGATTGCCTGATGCATTTTTCGCTCATCGTGCCTGCGCCACTCGATGCGGTGTCCGGCGGCTACGCCTATGACCGGCGCATCGTCGCGGGACTGCGCGAGGCTGGACACACGGTACGGGTGGCGGAGCTCGTGGGCACACATCCGCTGACGGACGCGACGGCGCGCGATGCCGCCCGCGCGGCGTGGCACAGCATCACCAGTGGCTCGCGGCCGATCATCGATGGCCTCGCGCTACCGGCGTTCATCGGCCTGGATGATGCACTGACGAGGCGTGATGCGATTGGCTTGATCCATCATCCGACCGCCCTGGAGACCGGCTTCGTTGAAGGCGACCGCACCGCGCTGCTCGGCATCGAAAAGCGCCTGCTGCCCAGACTTGCGCGGATCATAGTGACCAGCGAGCCTACCGCCGAGCAGCTCGCCGGAGGTTTCGGCGTCGATCGCGCCCGCATCAGGGTCGTGGTCCCCGGCACGGACGATGCGGCACGCAGCACAGGCTCCGGCGGGCCGACCTGCCGCATCATTTCGATCGGTACGCTGGTGCCGCGCAAGGGGCATGATGTGTTGCTGCGGGCGGTCGCGCGACTGTTCGATCTCGACTGGCAACTCACCATAGTCGGTTCGCCGGAACGCGATCCGGTGCACGCCCGCTCGCTTGTGGCTCTGGCCGAAGAGCTCGGCATCGCGCGGCGGGTGCGCTTTGCGGGCGAAGTGGTGGATGACGCGCTCGAAGCGCTGTGGCACGAGGCCGACCTGTTCGCGCTGGCAACGCATTGGGAAGGCTACGGCATGGTGATCGCCGAAGCGTTGAAGCGCGGCGTTCCCGTGGCAGTGAGCGCCGGTGGTGCTGCCGGCAATCTGGTCACGGCGGAGTGCGGCGTGGTGCTTCCTGTCGGCGATCACAATAACCTGTCGAAGGCGCTGCGACGGATGATCTTCGGCACAGCGTTGCGTCGCGAGATGGCGGAGTCCGCGTGGCAGGTTGGGCAGACGCTGCCGAGTTGGCAGACACAGGTAACAGCATTCGCGGAGGCATTGGCGGAGTGACGGATCGGTTCGCCGCAGATTGGCTGGCACTGCGGGAACCACTCGATCTTGCCGCTCGGAGTGTTGCGTTGGCACGGCGGCTTGCGGATCGGCTGCCCAGGCGCCCGCGCCTGATGGACCTCGGCGCAGGCACCGGCAGCATGTTTCGCTTCCTGGCACCGATCGTCGGGCGCGGTCAGGATTGGATCCTGGTCGATGCCGACGCCACGCTGCTGGATGATGCGTTCGGCCGTACCGCGGCGTGGGCGCGGCGGCACCATTTCGCCGCGACCGTGGAGGGCGAAGAACTACTGGTGTCCACGCCTCAAGGCTTGTGGCGGATGCGGGCGGTGGTGTGCAATCTAACCACCCTGCGAGGGTCGTGTTGCGACGATGTAGATGCGGTTGTGTGTTCCGCGCTGCTCGATCTGGTCTCGGCGTCATGGCTTTCGCGGTTGAGCGGTGCGCTCGCCGTACCCCTCCTGGCGTGCCTTACCGTCGACGGGCGTGACGTCTGGCGACCGCACCATCCATCCGACGCCTTGGTGCTGGGCGCCTTCCGGCGTGACATGCGACGCGACAAAGGGTTTGGCACTGCGCTTGGCACATCCGCATCCAGCGCATTCGCGGCGACGGCATCGGCCCCGTCCGACTGGCGTGTTCCACGCACCGCGCTCGGCATGCAGCGCGCACTGATCGACGGCACGGCCGGTGCCGCGCGCAATGCGCGACCGTCGCAAGCAGCCGCCATAACCGCGTGGCAGGAGGCGCGACTGCGCCAGGCGCTGCGTGGCAGGCTTGCCATAACCATCGGCCACCGCGACATACTGGCGTTGCCACCGGAAGGATGAGGCCATGCTGTTGGGCGCGATCGCCGACGACTTCACCGGCGCAACCGATCTCTGCTCGATGCTGGTGCGTGGTGGCATGCGCACCGTGCAGCTCATCGGGGTGCCAGGCCCGGCGGACCCGGCGCCCGATGCCGACGCGGTGGTCGTGGCATTGAAATCGCGCACCGCGCCAGTGCGGCAGGCGGTGGATGAGAGCCTTGCGGCACTCGCCTGGCTACGCGCGGTGGGCTGCCGGCAGTTCTTCTTCAAGTATTGCTCGACCTTCGATTCCACCGACGCCGGCAACATCGGTCCTGTTGCCGATGCACTGCTTGCCGCCCTCGGTGCCGGCTTCGCGCTCGCGTGCCCGGCGTTTCCAGCCAATGCTCGCAGCGTCTACCAGGGCCACTTGTTCGTCGGCGGCGCGCTGCTGAACGAGAGCGGCATGGAGCATCATCCGCTGACGCCGATGACCGATGCCAATCTGGTACGCGTGCTGTCGCGGCAGACCGATGGCACCGTGGGCCTGGTACCATACGCGACTGTCGAACAGGGGCCGATAGCGATCCGCGCAGCGATGACCGAGCTGAAGGAACAGGGGCGTCGCTATGCCATCGTCGATGCAGTCAGCGATGCGCACCTGGCCGCGATCGGCGAGGCAGCCGAGCACCATGCGCTGATCACCGGCGGTTCCGGTGTCGCGGTGGGGCTGCCCGACAACTTCCGTCGCAGCGGACTGCTGCCGGAGCGCAATGCCACCGCGCTGCCCACGCTGTCGGGCCATGCTGCGGTGATTGCCGGCTCTTGTTCGCGTGCCACCCTTGCTCAGGTTGGCATGGCACGCGAAGTTGTGCCCGTGCTGCAGCTTGATCCGATCGCACAGCCCGACACGGCGCGCATGGTCGCGAAAGCGCGCGAGTGGGTGGCAGACAAACTTGGCACCACGCCGATCGTGATTGCTGCATCGGCGCCGCCCGACAAGGTGACGGCGTTGCAGCAGACGCTTGGGCGCGATGCTGCGGGTGCTCTGATCGAGCAGACACTGGCGCTGATCGCCGAGGACCTCGTGGCGCGCGGCGTGCGACGGCTTATCGTCGCTGGCGGCGAAACCGCTGGCGCGGTGGTGTCGCGCCTTGGCGTGCGTCGCCTCCGGATTGGCGGCGAGATCGATCCAGGCGTGCCGTGGACCTATGCCGAGGGCGGCGTGACACCGCTGCTGTTGGCGCTGAAGTCGGGAAACTTCGGAGCGCGCGACTTCTTCATCAAGGCATTCGAGGCGCTGCCATGATGGCCGGATCAGGCCCCTTAGGCCTCCCTCTATCGTCATGGCCGAGCTTGGCTCGGCCAGCCACGACTCTGTCTGATGCGGAAGTCGTGGATGGCCCGCACGGCGGCCGGCCATGACGATAAGGCGTAGTGCAACAGGAGGTCGGGCATTCGCCCGAAATCACACATGACCGAGGATGATACCCGCCAACTGCTGGTTGAACTCGCCGAAAGCCTGTTTGCGCGCGGCTTTTCGGTCGGCAGCGCCGGCAATATCAGCGCACGGCTGGCCGACGGCTATCTGATCACACCAACGAACTCGAGCCTCGGTCGGCTCGATCCCGCGCGACTGTCGCGGCTGGATGCCGACTTCCGGCATGTCGGCGGTGACAAGCCGTCGAAGGAGGTGTTCATGCACCGCGCCTTCTACAGGGCACGGCAGGACGCCGGTGCGGTCGTGCATCTGCACTCCACGATGGCGACCGCAGTCGCCTGCCTGCCTGATGTCGATATGGCCAACCCCATCCCGCCACTGACGCCGTATTTCGTCATGAGGGTCGGGCGCAGCATGCCGATCGTCGAGTATTACCGGCCAGGCGATGCGGCGATGGAACCGGCAATCAACGCCGCCGCAGGCGATGCACGGGCAGTGTTGCTGGCCAATCATGGTCCGGTGGTGTCCGGCAAGACGCTGACCGATGCGGTTTATGCGGCGGAAGAGCTGGAAGAGGCCGCAAAACTCTATCTGCTGCTGCGCGGTACGACGCCACGGCTGCTGACTGTGCGGCAAGTGGACGATCTGCTGACGACGTTTGGCTAAGAAAAAAGGGCGCCCGAAGGCGCCCCGTTATCCGCACCGGCTCCACGAAGGGAGCCGGCTACGGCGTAACCTCAGTTCATCGGATCCGAGCCGCTCGATGGCATCGAGTCGGCTGCAGGACCCGCGGCAGCAGCGGCCTTCTTGCGTCCGCCGCCCTTCTTTCGAGCCGCTGCCTTCTTGCGCCCGCCCTTCTTGGCAGCGGCCTTCTTCTTCGCTCCAGTCTTGCGGCCGACCTTCTTCGCAGCGGTCTTCTTGCGGCCCACGGCCTTCTTCTTCGGGGCAGCCTTGCGTCCGGCCTTCTTCGGCGCGGCCTTGCGTCCGCCCTTCTTCGCTGCGGCCTTCTTGCGGCCGCCCGCCCGCATCGCCAGCGCCTGCGCGCGTGGCTGCTCGGTGGTCGGGGTTTCTTCGTTGCTCACCTGTAGGAACTCCTTCTGGTGTCGTTGGTTTCTGTTGCGCGGTTAGGCTGCGGCCGAGTTAGCGACCGGTTCCGCACCAGGCCTGCCGCAGTTTGCGAACCGTGCAGACAGACCAGCTTCATCGGGCCGGCGATCCTGCGTGGGATGAGAAGTGCCACGCGCGCCAATGCCGCACGTCACTGGAAGCCCGACGAACCAGCCCGGCGCAGGTCTGCGCCATCGTCTTCGTCGCCACTGCTATCCTGCATCGGACACCGATGCTCGATCGGCTGTGCTTCACCTGGACGAGACTGCGGTCAATGGACCGTCCTTCTGTTGTCATGCGCATTGCGTCGGCTCGTTACGAATCGAATGCATACGCACCGAATCCGCTATTCCTTGTCTCGCCCACTGCTGTCAACAAAAAGCAACCGTTTCGTCGTAAGTTCGATGAAAAAAGTGCGCTCGACGCGCAATACGATGCATCGATGTCACACAAAACCGCCGCGACAGCGATGTCGCGGCGGTTTACGTCGACAAATGCGAATCGCTCAGCCGCGCTTGTCGATGGGCACGAACGGCACGTTTTCGGGGCCGATGTAGTTCGCTGTGGGGCGGATCAGCTTGTTGTCGATGCGTTGTTCGATGACATGCGCGCCCCATCCGGAGGTGCGCGCGATCACGAACAACGGCGTGAACATCGCGGTGGGCACACCGAGCATGTGGTACGAAATGGCGCTGAACCAGTCGAGGTTGGCGAACATCTTCTTGGCGTCCGCCATTGTCGCCTCGATCCGGTCAGCGACGTCGAACAGCTTCATCGAGCCGGCGGCCTGCGACAGCCGCCGCGCGACATCCTTGATGACCTTGTTGCGTGGATCGGCGATCGTATAGACGGCGTGGCCGAAGCCGATGATGACCTCGCGGTTGGCGACACGCTTGCGGATGTCGACTTCCGCCTCATCGGGGGTGGCGTAGCGGCTTTGGATGTCGAACGAGACCTCGTTGGCGCCCCCATGCTTTGGCCCGCGCAGCGCGCCGATGCCGGCGGTGATCGCCGAATACATGTCTGCCCCGGTGCCGGCGACCACCCGGCAGGTGAAGGTCGAGGCGTTGAACTCGTGCTCGGCATATAAAATCAAGGAGGTGTGCATGGCGCGGACGAACATCTCGCTGGGCGGCCGACCGTGCAGCAGGTGCAGGAAATGGCCGCCGATGCTGTCGTCGTCGGTCTCCACGTCGATCCGCTTGCCGTTGTGCGCGTAGTGGAACCAGTAGAGCAGCGCGGAGCCGAGACAGGCCATCAGGCGGTCGATGATGTCGCGTGCGCCTGGCTGATTCTGATCCTCCTTCTCCGGCAGCGCACAGCCGAGTGCGGAGACGGCAGTGCGCATCACGTCCATGGGATGCGAGGCGGGCGGCAGCGCCTCGAGCGCCTGCTTCAACGATGCGGGCAGGCCGCGCAGCGAGCGCAGCTTCGCCTTGTAGGCAGCGAGTTCGGCGCGAGTTGGCAGCGCGCCGTGCACCAGGAGGTAGGCGATCTCCTCAAACTCGCAGGTTTCGGCGACGTCGAGGATGTCGTAACCGCGGTAGTGCAGGTCATTGCCGGTGCGTCCGACCGTGCACAGCGCCGTGTTGCCGGCGGTGACGCCGGACAGGCCGACGCCTCTCTTTGCACGGTTGGGAAGGGTGGCGGTGTCGCTCATGGGTGGTTGCTCCAGCGTGAAGGAAAGACGTGGATGGTCGGCACAAGGCCGGCCGTGATGGCGGCGGTCACCTTCAGAATATCCCTGGCCTGCCGACAGCAAGCGTGCCGGCGGGCAGGGCGACGTTCAACGTGTGCAGCTCTCCCGCCTTGAGTCGCGGCAGATCCTGCGCGGCTTCCAGGAAGCGGTTCGCCTCGCGCGTCGAGATCACGCCATCGGTCAGCGTGGTGAACTTGCGGATGTAGTCCTCGCGCCCGAACGGTCTGGCGCCGAGCGGATGCGCGTTCGCCACCGCGAGCTCGTCCACGATACGGGTGCCATCCTGCATCAGCACCTCGATGCGTCCGCCGAATGCCTGCTCGGCTGGATCGGTGGACAGATAGCGGCGTTCCCACTCGGGATCCTCGCGCGTCTCGACCTTGTGCCAGAGCCGCACGGTGTCGGCGCGGCCCGCACGGCGCGGCGCGTAGCTGTTCACGTGGTGCCAGCGCCCGTCCTGCAAGGCGACGGCGAAGATATACATGATCGAGTGGTCGAGCGTCTCGCGGCTCGCTTTCGGATCCATCTTCTGCGGGTCGTTGGCACCCGTGCCGATCACGGCGTGCGTGTGATGGCTGGTGTGGATGATGACCTTCTCGATCTTCTCCACGTCAGGGACCTGATCGCGCATCCTGAACGCCAGGTCGATCAGTGCCTGCGACTGGTATTCGGCGCTGTGCTCCTTGGTGAAGCTGTCGAGGATGGCACGCTTCGGCTCGCCTGCGACGGGCAGCGGCACGCGGTAGAGCGCGTTGGGCCCATCCAGCAGCCACGCGATCACCGAATCCTCACCTTCGTAGATCGGACTTGGCGCGCCTTCGCCGCGCATGACGCGATCCACCGCTTCCACCGCGAGCTTGCCGGCATGCGCCGGTGCGTACGCCTTCCACGAGCTGATCTCGCCTTTGCGTGACTGACGTGTCGTGCAGCTCACGTGCACCGCCTGCTGCACGGCCTGGTAAATGACCTCCTGCTTCAGGCCGAGCAGCGTGCCGATCCCGGCAGCCTGGCCAGGGCAAAGATGGGTGATGTGGTCGATCTTGTGCTTGTGCAGCGAGATGGCGCGAACGAGATCGATGTGGATCTCGTAGCCGGTGGCGATGCCGCGGACCAGATCGCGGCCGGACTTTCCCATGGTCTGCGCCACCGCGAGGATCGGTGGGATGTTGTCGCCGGGATGCGAGTAGTCCTGCGCCAGGAATGTGTCGTGCATGTCCAGTTCGCGCACCGCGGTGCCGTTCGCCCAGGCGGCCCATTCGGGGCTGACACGCTTGCCTTGTGCCGCGCCGAACACCGTGGCGGCGTCCTTGCGGGGATGACCGAGCGCCATGTCGCGCGCGGTTACCACCGGATGCCGGTTGATCGCGCCGATCGCCACGGCGGCGTTGTCGATGATGCGGTTGACGATCATGGCGACGACGTCGCGCTCCACCGGCACCTTGTCGGCGGCGACCGCGGCGATCTTCCAGGCGAGCTGATCCTCGCGCTTCAGGTTGTCTTTGGATGGGTGCACCTTCACGTCGTGCAGGATCATGCGTTTCCTCCGCTGGTGTCCGTGTGCGATCCTTCGTAAGGTCAAGCGCACTGCATCGCAACTGAGTGCCAGGGACACTTATATATAGTGTCAGCTCCATTCGACCGGGTGATCATCGGCGAGGTGGTCACTAGCGACACCATTATCCAGCGCGGCTACGTCGCGGTGCGCGGCGAAACGATCGCCGCGATCGGCGAGGGGACGCCACCGCCGGCGGGCGAGACCATTGACCATTCCGGCAAGCTGATCCTGCCAGGGTTGGTCGATGGCCACATGCACACTTCGTCGTCTACCGGTTGGCCTGGCATCGAGACCGCGACGAAGAGCGCGGCGGCGGGTGGCGTCACCACGTGCGTGGATATGCCGTACGACGTGCCGCGACCGGTGACCGATGCGGCGATCCTGGCCGACAAGATCGGCTGGGTGGAGCGTACCGCGCATGTCGACATGGCGCTGTATGGCACCATCACCAAGACCGGCGGCGTCGGTGCAATACCCGGTCTGGCGGCGGGCGGCATCTCGGCGTTCAAGCTGTCCACCTACGAGTATGACGCGGTGCGGTTCCCGCGCATCGATCACCCCACGATGCTCGCCGCGTTCCGCGAGATCGCGAAGACCGGGCTGCCGGTGGCGATCCACAACGAGGATCAGGAGCTGGTGGAGATGCTGACCGCGCAGGCGCGCGCGGAGGGGCGCGTCGAACCGATCATGCACTGCCGCACGCGCCCGCCGCTGGCAGAGACGATAGCCGATCTCGAGATCTTCGAGATGGCGCTGGAGACCGGCGCGCATGTGCACATCGCGCATTCCTCGCTGGCGCGCGGGTTCGCGATCGCCGAGACGTTCCGTGGCATGGGCGCGCAGACCACCGGTGAGGCCTGCATCCAGTATCTCTGCATGACCGAGGACGACATCGTGCGGCTGGGCGGCAAGGGGAAATGCAATCCGCCGTTCCGGACTGCCCTCGAGGTGGAGCGGATGTGGCAGTGCCTGACCGCAGGCAAGATTGCCTATGTCTCCACCGATCACGCGCCGTGGCCGATCGAACGGAAGATGCTGCCGGATATCTTTGCCAACGGCGCCGGGCTGACCGGAATGCAGAGCTTTGCTCCCCTGATGTTCTCGCTGCTTGAGGAGCGCGGGTTGTCGCCGACGCTGATGGCGACCTATTGCGCCGAGCGCAGCGCCAAGATGCATGGGCTGTGGCCGCGGAAGGGCGCGCTGCGGGTCGGCTCGGATGCCGATCTCTGCGTGTTGGAGCGCGGGGACTTCACGTTCGACGAGGCGGCGATCCAGGATCGGCCGGAGATGCGCTGGTCGCCGTATCACGGACGGCGAATGCGTGCGCACGTCGCAGCGACATTTCTACGTGGGGCGCTTATCTGGGATGGCGCGTCGGTGCTGGCCAAGCCCGGCAACGGACGATTCGTCCGGCGAGGAACGCACTGAACCCTCGTCGCGTCATGGCCTGCGCGCCATGAGCGAGCTGTTTCGCCCGCGCCGTCGGCCAGTGCTGCGTCTCGCGCTGGCATTCAGCATTTGTGTGATCCTGGTGGTCGCGGCCGTCACCGTGATCTGGCTGCGCCTGCACGTTGTGCCGCCGGATTGCGAAGATCCCGAGACTCTGACGCTGGTGCGTCGGAGCCTCACCGAGCGCTTCAAGGTGCCGGCGAGCGTGACGATCGAGAACATCCAGACCCACGCTGGCGGCTACGTTGCGTTCCGCTTCGCCTGCGAGGCCGATCTGCGCGGCATCGATCCCAACGATCTGCGGCCTGGCTCACCGGTGCCTGGCTCGGTGTACTACGTCAGCCGATTGACGGACGGCGGTCGGCGCCATGAGGTGACGGTCAGCATCCAACCGCTGCTGATCCTCGAAAAGGTGCAGTGAGGATCGCGGCTCACGCGAGCCACTGCGGCACAGGCAGGTTCTTCGACCGCAGGAACTCCGGATTGAACAGCTTCGACTGATAGCGCGAGCCGCCATCCGCCAAGATGGTGACCACGGTGTGGCCCGGACCGAGTTGCTTCGCCACGCGGGCGGCTGCAGCGATATTGATCCCGGACGACGTGCCGACCGAGAGGCCTTCGTGGATAAGCACGTCGTAGATGTGCTGCAGCGCCTCGCTGTCGGGAATGCGCTCCGCGTCATCGATCGGCGCTCCTTCCATGTTGGCGGTGACGCGCGAGTTGCCAATGCCCTCGGTGATCGAACTCCCCTCGATCTTCAGGTCGTTGTTCTTCACCCAGCCGTAGAGCCCGCTGCCCTCGCAATCTGCCAGTACGATGCGCACTTTGGGGTTATGCGCCTTCAAAGCCATACCGACGCCGGCGAGCGTGCCGCCGGTGCCGCAGGCGCAGGTGAAGGCGTCGACCTTGCCGCCGGTCTGTTCCCAGATCTCCGGGCCGGTGTGGGTGCGGTGGCCTTCGCGGTTCGCGAGGTTGTCGAACTGGTTGGCCCAGACCGCGCCGGTTTCCTCCGCCATCCGGCGCGAGACATGCACGTAATTGCCGGGATCGCGATATGGCTTCGCGGGCACCAGACGCACATCGGCGCCGATCATGCGCAGGAAGTCGATCTTCTCCTTGCTCTGCGTCTCCGGAATCACGATGACGCAGTGATAGCCGCGGGCATTGCCCACCAGCGTGAGGCCAATGCCTGTGTTGCCTGCGGTGCCTTCCACGATGGTGCCGCCCGGCTTCAGCGCGCCACGCTTCTCGGCGTCGGCAATGATGTAGAGGCCTGCTCGATCCTTCACCGAGCCGCCGGGGTTCATGAACTCCGCCTTGCCGAGGATGGTGCAGCCGGTTGCTTCGGAGGCGCGACGGAGTTTGATCAGCGGCGTCTGGCCGATCGACGCGGTGAGGTCCTCTTGCCAGCGCGTACCGTGGTAGAGTTGGGTCATCGCCATCCTCATGCAGCGGGCGTTCCTGTGATGGTTGAGAATGTGCCCCCCGGGCGGGTCTGGGAAGCCCTGCAGAACGACCCGAACGCGCAGCTCGTGGACGTGCGAACCGATGTCGAGTGGCAGTTCGTCGGCGTGCCGGACCTGGTTGCCGCCGGCAAGCAGGCGATCCTGGTGTCCTGGCAAACATACCCGACGATGCAGCACAACGCCGCCTTCGCCGATCAACTGAGGGAGGCGGGATTCACTGCGGAGCACCACATCTACTTCATCTGTCGCAGCGGCCAACGCAGCTACGCCGCGGCACAGGAGGCGCAGGATGCTGGTTTCCCGAATTCCTTCAACGTGGCGGACGGGTTCGAGGGCACGGTGGATGCCGAAGGCCACCGCGGCGTTGCCAGCGGATGGAAGGCGGAAGGATTGCCCTGGCGGCAACGCTGAGAATTCCGAGCGCGCTCGCCAATTGCCCGACTGCTGGTGGTGGGTGGCGGCAGCTTCGATTTAGCACGGAGAAGGAAGGCGAGAGCCACGGAGAAAGTAATCTATGCGCTTCGCGCAAGCGCCATTCTTACCTTCTCCCCGGCCCTCGTGGAGGCGTCGATCACGCGGTTGGGCGCACAGGGACGAATTGTTCGCCAATTGCACGGAAGGCAATCGGCTCATTGCGAATGAGCAGCAGATAGCACAGCGATGACATCAGCCCGATGGCCCCGCCAAGCAGCAGCGCTGGCGTGAAGCTGCCCGTCGCCTGAACTATGAAGCCGGTAACCATCGGAACCAGGGCACCCCCTAGATAGCCGCCGAAATTGGCCATGCTGCCGGCCGACGCGGTACAGTTCGCTGGGGCGATGACGCTCGCTAACGCCCAGAAGAGCCCAGCGCACAGGCTGCCGGATATCATTGCAAGGGTAACGAAGGTCACGGCCATGACGTTGCTGGTGGCTTCCGCCGCGCAGATCGTGAACACGGCGGCGCCGGCCACCCCGGTGACGAGTGGCAACTTGCGACTGTTGACCGCCGAGAAGCCCCTTGCCATCAGCCAGTCTGCCCACCAGCCGCCACCAGCCGCGCCGATGATCGACAGGGCAAATGGAATTGCGGCGATCCATCCGGTCGAGCGGATGCTCATGTGACGCTGTATTTCAAGATATCCCGGCAGCCAGGCCGCGTAGAGCCAACTGATATAGCCTATACCGAAACAGCCCAGCATCAGTCCCCACATCGAGCGGAACCCAAACAACTCGCGCCACCGGGCGAAGCTGATCGGCTCCGGTGGTGCGGGTGGCTCGCCCTCCGTCAGGTGTTCCCGCTCTTCGGCGCTAAGGTCGATATGGCGTGGCTCTCGAGAAACGCCGAACCAGATGACGGCCACGACCAGGCCCACCATTCCCATGAACACGAACATCCACCGCCAGCCAAAGGTCAGCATCAACGCTGTGAGCAGCGGCGGGGCGATCGCCTGGCCGATGAAGGGCGAGGTATTGACGATCCCGATCGGCAAAGCGCGTTCGCGCACATTGTGCCAGTCACGCACCACGCGAACCGCACTGGTGAACTGCGGTGACTCCCCGACGCCAAGCGCGACGCGCGCTATGATGAACATACCGAAATTCGTCACCAGACCAGCCATCGCCTGGGCCAGCGACCAGACGGTCAGCCCAATGGTCAGCATGCGCCGCGGTCCGAAGCGGTCGACCATCGCGCCTGCCGGCAATTGCGAAAAGGCGTAAGACCAGAGGAATGCGGACAGCAGCAATCCCATGCCCGCGACATTAAGTCCAAGGTCTTCTCGGATCAGCGGATTGGCGACCGCCAACGTGGCACGGTCCAGGTAGTTCACGATGCCGCTGAGGATCAAGATCGCAATCGCGTTGCGTCGCAGCTTGCTTATGCGTGCAGAGGCAGGGGTGTACGCCACGGCATTTCCTTCCCCATCCATTACCGACTATCGCGGTCTTTCTGGGAGGGTAGCACCGACCCAAATGGCGGTCGAGGGACCAGCGGCGCGTCCATCGTGCAACCTTGAGCGCGAGTTACGAATCAGCCGTGAGACTTCCTCCGTGTTGAAGAACGGCTGCCACCTCCGCCGTTGACCCAGATCAATGCAGGCTCCCTTGCAATCCGCCAATGAACGGCTCGTCAGACCGCTGCGCAAACGATGAGCGCCGCGAGAGCGACCAAGGAGAAGCCGATGCTTGACCAGACCCAGGACATGACCACGCAGCGAAGCAAACTGCGCGCACGCTACGACAACTTCATCAACGGCAAATGGCAGGCACCGGTGAAGGGACGCTACTTCGTCGATCCCAGTCCGATCGACGGCAACAGGCTGTGCGAGGTGGCACGCTCCGACGCCGCAGATGTCGAGCGGGCACTGGACGCCGCGCACGCCGCACGCGATGCCTGGGGCCGCACCTCGCCGGCCGAGCGCGCGCGCATGCTGAACAAGATCGCCGACCGGATCGAGGAGAATCTCGAACTGCTCGCCTACGCGGAGACCGTGGACAACGGCAAGCCGATCCGCGAGACACGCAATGCCGACGTTCCACTTGCGGCCGACCATTTCCGGTACTTCGCCGGGTGCATCCGCGCCGAAGAAGGCTCGCTGGCGGAGCTAGACAACGACACCGTCGCCTACCACTTCCGCGAACCGATGGGCGTTGTGGCGCAGATCATTCCCTGGAACTTTCCGCTGCTGATGGCAGCATGGAAGATGGCGCCGGCGCTCGCCACCGGCAATTGCGTGGTGATCAAGCCCGCGTCCGACACGCCGCTGAGCCTCGCGCTGCTGATGGACCTGATCGGCGACATCCTGCCGCCTGGTGTGCTGAACGTAGTGAACGGGCATGGTTCTGAGGTTGGCGCGCCGCTTGCGTCCAGCCCGCGCATCGCCAAGGTGAGCTTCACCGGCGAGACCACGACAGGCCGGCAGATCATGCAGTATGCCGCCGATAACCTGATCCCCAGCACGATGGAGCTGGGCGGCAAATCGCCGAACATCTTCATGGCCGATGTGATGGACGCCGATGACGCGTTCTTCGACAAGGCGCTGGAAGGTTTCGCGCTGTTCGCCTTCAACAAGGGCGAGGTGTGCACCTGTCCGTCCCGCGCGCTGGTGCAGGAATCTATCTTCGACAAGTTCATGGAACGCGCCATCCCGCGCGTGGCGAACATCAGGATGGGGCACCCGCTCGATCCAGCAACAATGATGGGCGCGCAGGCCTCGCGCGGTCAGGTCGAGAAGATCATGAACTACATCGAGGTGGGCAAGCAGGAGGGTGCGCGCCTCGCCACCGGAGGCGAACAGGCACATCTCGGCGGTGACCTGGAGAACGGCAACTACGTGAAGCCGACGGTGTTCGTCGGCCACAACAAGATGCGGATCTTCCAGGAGGAAATCTTCGGACCCGTGCTGTCGGTGACGACATTCAAGACGGTGGAAGATGCGATCGCGATCGGCAACGACACCATCTATGGCCTGGGCGCAGGCGTCTGGTCGCGCAATGGCACCGTGGCATATCGCGTGGGACGCGAGATCAAGGCTGGGCGCGTGTGGACCAACTGCTACCACATGTACCCGGCGCATGCGGCGTTCGGCGGCTACAAACACTCGGGCTACGGTCGCGAGACGCACAAGATGATCATGGACCACTACCAGCAGACCAAGAACCTGCTGGTCAGCTACAGCCCGAACGCACTTGGCTTCTTCTGAGCGCACAGCGGCCCCGCCTCGGGTGCTGGTCACCGAGGCGGCCGCAAGATTGGTGCGACAGCTGCGGGATCAATTCGGTCCGCTGCTGTTCCACCAGTCGGGCGGTTGCTGCGAGGGCAGCGCGCCGATGTGTCTCCGCCGCGGAGGCTACCGCGTCAGTCCGCGCGACGTTCTACTCGGCTTGATCGCCGATTGTCCGTTTTACGTCAGCGCCGAACAATTCCCATATTGGGCGCACAGCCAGCTCACGATCGACGTGGTGACGGACGGCGGTGACAGCTTTTCTCTCGAGGCGGCCGAAGGCGTTCGCTTCATCACGCGCTCGCGCGTGTTCTCTGATGTCGAGATGGATGCGGTCGATGCGGCCGGTCCACCGCCTGTCGGCCCTGACGCCTGAACTACGCCACCGGCACACCGACGGTAAGTCGCAGCACCACCATCCACGCGTAACGGGTGTCCACCACCTGTCCGTCAGAAGTTGCCAGTTTGCCATCCGGCGTGACCGGCACGTGCTTCATGGTCACCGCATCGTCGACATTGCCGCCGACGACGACGATCTGACCCGGCACCGACATGTCCACCACAATGTCGCAATGCCCGGGGAAGTGGCCCGCCGGCAGGTCGGCGTAGCGGAGGTCGCGTGCGCTGGCGCGGCCGAGACAGATCAGGTCGCCCGGCTGCGGTGCGTATGCTTCAGGACGTTCGGCAGTGATCAGCCAGCCCGAGGTCCGGCCCGCTGCCATGTCCGCGGCGATGTCGATGTAATCGGAATGGCTGGCGGAATACGGGAACCGCGCACCGGCACCGGCAATGCGCATGACGTAGGAGACGAACGCGGCCGACCAGGCATACGTGCCATCCTCGCTCGCCGGAAACACGACACCGTTCGCGTCGTGCTTGCCGGTCCAGCCCGAGTCGGGATCGCCCGCGTTCATCGCCAGCCACCAATACTCGCCGACCCGCTGCCAAAGCCCTTGCTGCCGCTCCGGCTTGTCCTCGGGTGTTGCCGGCCGATAGCTGCCAGGCGGGGCGTCATCGACCGGCGAACCGAACAGCCGCCATTCGCGCAGCGCGATCGCCACCACGGCTGCGCGCGAGAAAGGCTCATAGGGGACACGCGCGAAGGGGGGAACGTGCGCGTCAGGCGACGGGCGTGGTGCACAGGCAGACAGCAGAACCACAGCCTGCAGCGTAACAGCCCGCATCGACGTCGGCCCGCGCGGGCGGTCAGGCACGTTCGGGAAACAGGGCCGCCAACCCGGCTGCACTTGCCTCGCACCTGCCGCGTTCGGTGATCAGGCCGGTCACAAGTCGCGCAGGCGTGACGTCGAATGCCGGATTGGCGGCTTGGCTCTCGACGGGCGCGACGCGCACCGTGGTGATCGTGCCATCCGCCGTGCGTCCGGTGACGTCGGTCACCTCGGCCGCACCGCGCTGCTCAATCGGGATCTCGGCGATTCCGTCTGACACCGTCCAATCGATCGTGGTGGAAGGCAGCGCCACCCAGAACGGCACGCCATTGTCGTGCGCCGCGAGTGCCTTCAGATAGGTGCCGATCTTGTTGGCCACATCGCCACGTCGGGTCGTGCGATCGGTGCCGACGATGACCAGATCGACATCGCCGTGCTGCATCAGATGCCCACCGGCATTGTCCGCCACAACGGTATGCGCGACCCCGTGACGGCCAAGCTCCCACGCGGTCAGCGCGGCCCCCTGGTTGCGCGGACGCGTCTCATCGACCCAGACATGCAGATCGATGCCGGCATCATGCGCCATGTAGATCGGCGCCAGAGCGGTGCCCCAATCGACCGTTGCCAGCCAACCGGCGTTGCAATGCGTCAGGATGTTCACCCGGTGGCCCGGCGTCGCTGCCTGTTCGATCAACGGCAGTCCATGCCGGCCGATCGCCTCGTTCTGCGCGACGTCCTCGTCGGCGATCGCCGCAGCTTCCTGATACGCGACCCGCTCGCGCTCCGCCGCCGGCGTGTTGCGCAGCCGGGTCAGCATCCGTTCGAGCGCCCAGCGCAGATTGATCGCGGTCGGCCGCGTTGCCGCCAGTTGGGCCGCGTCGCGCTCCATGGCCACCGACGATGGGTCCTGTCGCAGTCCGAGGCACAGCCCGTAGGCAGCCGCGGCGCCGATCAGAGGGGCGCCGCGCACCTGCATGGAACGGATGGCGTGCGCCGCCTCCGGCGCGTCGGTCAGCCGCATGATCTCCAAAGCCCAGGGCAGCCTGGTCTGGTCGATGATGCAGACCGACCAGCCATCGTCCGGATCAACCCAGATGGTTCTGTATGGCACTCCGTCGATCCGCATCGGCCTCAGACCCTCTGGTGCAGCACGCAGACCAGCGTGAACAGCCGCCGCGCTGTGGCGAAGTCGATTGCGATCTTGCCGGCCAGCCGCTCGCGCATCAGCGCAGCACCTTCATCGTGCAGGCCTCGCCGTCCCATGTCGATTGCCTGGATCCGTTCGGCTCGGCCTTCTTCCACTGCCTTGATATGGCTGTCGACCAGCAGCTGATAGTCCTTCACCAGCCTGCGAAAGGGCCCGAGTGCCAATCCGATCATCGTGACGGGCGTGTCGTTGCCGCGTCGAATGTCGAATACCAGCCTGCCTTGCTGCACGGCGAGGTGCAGAACGAATGGTCCGCGCACCGGAGGACCCGACTTGGCGGTCAGCGGCACGAAGTGGTTCTCCGCCGCGAGATCGGCCACGGCCTGCGTGCGGTCCGCTTCCAGTGCAGGCGGAAGCCTGGATGGAACTTCTCCGTCCAGCACCACGCGGGACAAGCGCCCCTCAACAATGCCGGACGGGGGCTGGCTCATCCGGTTTCGACGTCAGTCTTCAGCATGTTGAAGGTCAGCATCAGCCCCACGGTAGCGCCTTTCACGGGGCGGAGCAGCCCAATCGCCAGGATCACCGTGAGAGGCACGAAGATCACCGACAGCAGCCAGGTCGGCGGGTCCTCCATCTTCTGCATGATCAGCATTGCCGGGATCACGATGTGTCCGACGATCAGAATGGTGAAATATGGCGGCGCGTCATCGGCGCGCGCCAGACCGAGCGGAGCATGACAGTGTGCGCACTCCGACACCACGCGGAGGAACCCGTCGAACAGCCGACCCTTGCCGCAGGCCGGGCAGCGACCAACGAAGCCACGCCCCAGCGCAACTGCCAACGACGGCACCGGCCAGGGCGGTTTCGGCGTGGTGCGATCGGGCTGCCAGCGAACCGGGGTCATCGTCGGTGTCCTTGCAAGTCGAGTGCCGTCGCGACCTCATATCGGTCCGCTTGATCGGGTAGGCCAGGGGGCGGACAGTATCTGCATGGCACGTATTCTGGTGGTCAACCCCAACTCGTCTGTTGCCTGTTCCGACGGCATTTCGGCTGCCCTCGCACCTTTCCGGCTGGTTGGCGGGCCTGATTTCGATGTGGTGACGCTGCGCGAGGGACCGCCAGCGATCTACGACTGGCGCGACTGGCACAGTGTGGTGGAACCGCTGTGCCGGCTCATC